>Ga0335078_10011912_pt1 | contig 12900 bp, 10 predicted proteins | sample Lox_Sample_32_FD_206711 | JGI IMG/M metagenome (GOLD analysis project Ga0335078, IMG submission 206711) | Soil microbial communities from Loxahatchee National Wildlife Refuge, Florida, United States - Lox_Sample_3.2 | ecosystem: Environmental > Terrestrial > Soil > Wetlands | place: USA... | reverse complement strand
CTCCTTCGCCCAATCGCCTTCGACGCGCTCGCTCACGCCCTCTTGAAAACTTTCCTCGGAACCGCGTTCGGCCGCCGCGGGCTCGCTCGCCTCGCTCGGTCCCTCGGACTCGAGCAGGGGATTGCGCTCCATTTCTTCCTGAAGGAAAGCGGTCAGCTCGGCGCTCGAAAATTGCAGGAGCTTGATGGCCTGCAACAGCTGAGGCGTCATCACCAGGGACTGGCCCTGCCGCATCATCAGCTTCTGAGAAATCGCCATGAGGTATCTGCCTTAGAGCCTCTCGGGGCCATTATCGGCCCGTTTCTTGCTTCTAGAAACCCTATCGCACGATGGCGGCCGGCGCAATGTCAACAACGGCGGCGATCCTCGGGGCCGAGGCCCGGCGCGCGCTTCGCGCTCCAAAAGACCCCTCGCGCCGTGCGGAATCCCTTCACCACAGGCCGTTCAGCGCTTGCCGAGCGCGCGCCCACGTGATTCTTTATGGGCTCTCGACGGAGGCGAAGGTTGCCGCGGGCGTCATCCGAAGCCTAATCTTCATGCTCTTTCTCACTCTTGATGTCCTCCAACCGAACGGCGCGCCCATCTAGGCGTCAAATCCGGAGCCCTCCTCATCCAGCGAGGAAGAGGCGGCAGGCGAAGATGGGGCGCGCCGACTCGGCGCAGCGGGGCGTTTCGCGGTTTGACGACCCGGGGCGCCGGGCCTAAAAGAAAGGCGACGGTTCTTCGCGAGAAGTGAAAAGGGAACGCGGTGAGGAGCTTTCCGATCCCGCGGCTGCCCCCGCAACTGTGACCGGCGAGGCCGCGCCAACCGCCACTGCGGACTGAAGAGTCGCGGGAAGGCGGCGCGAGCTTTTGACCCGCAAGCCAGGAGACCTGCCGTCGAGCACCCGTTAGAGCGAATTCCGCAAAAGTTGCAGACTTTTGCGATCAGAATTCGCTCCAGCGAATTGATCTGGCGCGATTTCCGATTGCTCGAACGATTCCGTTCGGGCGGAAGCGCGCTAGACGCCGCCGGCGGGGCGGCAAGGAGACCATGATGATCCTTTCTTCTCTCTTTGGCGGCTCGCGCCTCGCGCTCGATTTTGTGCGCCTCGCTCGCCATTAGTTCGATGCGCTTCCCGATTTACGCAGAAGCGCCGATTGCGGCGTTCAGGGCGAAGCTTTCAGGCGCCGCGAAGCTGCGGCGTCGCAGCGAAGCCTTGAGGCGAGCATGAGCGCGAGAATCCCCGCCACGATCGTCACGGGCTTTCTGGGCGCCGGAAAGACCACGCTGATCCGCCATCTCGTCGCGGCGACGCAGGATCGGCGCCTCGCGCTCGTCATCAACGAATTCGGCGACGTCGGCGTCGACGCCGAGATCCTGCGCGCCTGCGGCGACGAGGCTTGCGCAACGCCGCATATCGTCGAGCTCGCCAATGGCTGCCTCTGCTGCACGGTGGCCGAGGATTTCGTGCCGGCGATCGAAGCGCTGCTCGCGCTCGACGCGCCGCCAGAGCATATTCTCATCGAAACCTCGGGGCTCGCGTTGCCAAAGCCCCTGGTGAAGGCCTTCGACTGGCCGCAGATTCGCTCGCGCCTCTTCGTCGATGGCGTCGTTGCGGTGGTCGACGGTCCGGCCGTGGCCGAGGGGCGTTTCGCCGACGACCTCGAGGAGCTCGCGCGCGAGCGCGCCGAGGACGCGAGCCTCGATCATGACAATCCTCTGGAGGAGGTGTTCGAGGATCAGATCGCCTGCGCCGACATCATCGTCTTGAACAAGACCGACCTGCTTGACGCGGAAGAGGAAGCGCGGGTGATGGAGATCTTGCGCTCGGGCGTCGGGCGGAACCATATCCTGCGCACCCGGCGGGGCGCTATCGATCCTCGCGTCGCGCTCGGCCTCGGCGCGACGATCCAAGCCGATCTCGCCAATCGCCCCACGCGTCACGACGCCGAGGAAGATCACGATCACGACGACTTCGAGAGCTTCGTCATCGATCTTGCGCCGGCCAGCGATCCCGAGACTCTCGTCGCGCTCTTGTCGCAAGTCGCAGGGGCGCATGAGGTGCTGCGCATGAAGGGCTTTATCGAGGTCGCGGGCAAGCCCCTGCGGCTTCTGGTCCAGGGCGTGGGCGCCCGCTTCCAGCACCATTACGACCGCCCCTGGAAGATGGGCGAAGCGCGCGCCAGCCGTCTCGTCGTGATCGGGCGTAAGGGGCTCGATCGCGAAAGTATCGCGCGGCGACTTTCCGGACTCTGACCCTATGCATCTGCCGCCGCGCGATCTGCATCGACTGGACGAGGGCGAGGCCGCGATCGACCTCGAGCAGACGCCTGCGGAAGTGGTGTTTCTGTCCTTCTCAGACTCCGAGCTGCGTCTCCTCGCGGCGCTGCGCGAGGCGCGGAGCGACGGCGGCGCAAGCTTGCGCTGCGCCTCGATCGCGCGGCTGAAGCATCCCTATTCCGTCGATCTCTATTTCGAGAAGGTCGTTTCGCACGCGCGGATCGTCGTCGCGCGCCTGCTCGGCGGCAAGGATTATTGGCCCTATGGCGTCGAGGAGCTGGCGAGACTCGCGCGCGCGAATAATTTCGCGCTCGCGCTCGTTCCGGGCGACGCCATCGACGATCCGCGGCTTGCCGCGGCCTCGACGCTCGACGCAGAGAGCTTGCAACGGATCTGGGCCTATTTCGATCGCGGGGGCCCTGAGAATTTGGCGCGCTTTCTCGATTACGCCGATGCGCTCGTCAGAGGACGCTCTTCCTGGCGCGAGCCCGTCGCCCATGCCGCCGCGGGCCGCTACGAGGCGGCGCGGCGCGAGGATCTGAGCGAAACGCGCGCGCTGATCGTCTTCTACCGCTCCGCTTTTCTCTCCGGCGACACGGCGCCGATTCTGTCGCTCGCCGACGCGCTCGCCGCGCAAGGCGCGATGGTCGAAGCGATCTACGTGACGAGCCTCAAGGAGAGCGAGAGCGAGGCTTTCGTGCGCGAGACGCTGAAAGCTTTCGCGCCGGACGTCATCTTGAACACGACGGCTTTCTCGGCTCGCGGCGCCGAGGGCTGCGTCCTCGATCTCGCTGACGCGCCGGTGCTGCAGGCGGCGTTGGCGACGTCGACGCGAGAGGCCTGGGAGCGCTCCCCGCGCGGCGCCGGCGGCGCGGACCTTGCAATGAACATCGTGCTCCCCGAGGTCGACGGCCGCATCTTCACGCGCGCGATCTCCTTCAAGGAAAAGGCGCAGGCCTTTGCGGCGAGCGAGTTCGACGCGCCGCGGCATGCGCCGGAGCCCTCGCGCGTCGCCTTCGTTGCTATGCTCGCCGCCAATTGGGCGCGGCTGCGGCGTCGACCCAACGCGCAAAAAACGTTAGCCTTGATCCTCTCTGATTATCCCGCGCGGCGCGGCCGCGGCGGCTATGCGATCGGCCTCGATACAGAGGCGAGCGCCCATGCGATCGTCGCGGCGCTGCAAGAAGCGGGCTATGACGTCGGCGCCGCGCCCGAGCTGCGCGCGAGCGTCGGCGCCTTTGGCCTCATCCGAACGCTCGAGGAGGGGAGGCGCTTCGCCGAGCTTTCACTTCGCGAATATCGCGCGCTCTTTGCGGCGCTTCCCCAAAGCTTTGCGCGGACCGTCGAGGCGCGCTGGGGCGCGCCGCAGGACGACCCGGCCTGCGTGGACGGCGCCTTCCGCTTCTGCGGCATCGAGAGCGGCAGACTCGTGGTCGCCTTCCAGCCCGATCGGGGCGCCAGAGCGGAGCGGCGTGAGTCCTATCATGATGGCGAGGCTGCGCCGCGTCACGCCTATGTGGCCTTTTATCTGTGGCTGCGTAGCGTGCGCCGCATCGACGTGATGATCCATCTCGGCGCGCATGGCACGCTCGAGTTTTTGCCCGGCAAATCGGTGATGCTCGCTCCGGATTGCGCGCCCGAGGCGCTGCTGGGGCCGACGCCGGTGGTCTATCCTTTCATCGTCAACAATCCCGGAGAGGCGGCGCAGGCGAAGCGCCGCCTTGCGGCCGTGACGATCGGCCATATGACGCCGCCGCTCGAAGAGGCGCGGCTTTATGACGACGCCGCGCGGCTCGAGCAAATGCTCGACGAATATGCGCAGGCTGCGACGCTCGATCCGCGTCGCGCCAAGCGCGTCGCCGGCGCGATCCTGGACGAGGCCCAGCGCTGCGGCCTTGCGCAGGAATGCGGGCTCGCGCGCGAGATGGAGGAGGTCGAAGCGCTGGCGCGTCTCGACGCCTGGCTCTGCGACGTCAAAGAACTGCGCATCGGCGAAGGGCTGCATGTGTTCGGTCGCGCCGAGGACGGAGACGCGATGCGCGCGGCTTGCGCGCAGGCGGAGAAAGCGGCGCTGCTCGCCGCGCTTTCCGGGCGTTTCGTCGCGCCCGGCCCGGCGGGCGCGCCGTCGCGCGGCCGTCGCGACGTGCTGCCCACGGGACGCAACCTCTTTTGCATCGATCCGCGCCATGCGCCGACGCGCAGCGCGTACGACATCGGACGGCGCGCCGCGCAAGAGGTGATGACGCGCCATGCGCGCGAGCATGGCGATTGGCCGCGCGCGCTGGTACTTGATCTTTGGGGCAGCGCGACGATCCGCACTGGCGGCGAGGATTTCGCGCAGGCGCTCGCGCTCTTAGGAGTCGAACCCCTGTGGGACGACGCCACAGGGCGCGTCTCCGGCTTCGAGACCATCTCCGCGGCGCGGCGCGATTTGCCGCGCGTCGATGTGACGCTGCATGTTTCCGGCGTTTTTCGTGACATGTTCCCGGGGCTCGTTGCGCTCTTTCACGACGCCGTCCACGCCGTCGCCGCGCTCGACGAGGACGAGGCGTTCAATCCGCTCATTCGCTTTCGGGGAAGTGCGCTCGAGCGCGTCTTCGGCGCGGCGCAGGGCGTTTATGGGTTGGGACTGAGCGAGACGCTGCAGCGCGGCGCGTGGGGTAGGAGAGAAGAGCTTGGCGCGGCCTTCCTCGACGCCGCGGGCTTCGCCTATGACAGAGAGGGCGAGAGCCATCCGGCGCGCGAAAGCTTCACGGCGCGCATCGCCGGGGCCGACGCGCTGGTTCACATGCAGGACATGGCCGAAACCGATCTTCTCGCCGGCTCCGCTTTCGCAGAGTTCGAAGGCGGATTTTGCGCGGCCAATCGCGCGCTCGGCGGCGCGGCGTCGCTCACGCATGTCGATCTCACAGACCCGGCGCGGCCGCGTCCGAGGAGCCTTGAAAGCGAGGTCGCGCGCGTCTTGCGCGGCCGGCTCGCCAATCCTCGTTGGCTTTCCGGGCAGATGCGCCACGGGCATCGCGGCGCGGCGGAAATCGCCGAGGCGATCGACAATCTTTACGCTTTCGCGGCGCTCGCGGGTCTCGTCAGCGACGCGCAATTCGATCTCGCGCATCGGGCCACGCTCGGCGACGCCGAGGTCGCAGCGTTCCTCAAGCGCGAGAATCCGCGCGCGCTCGAGGCGATCGCGCGCGTCTTCAATGAGGCGCTTTCCCGAGGGCTCTGGCGCAGCCGACGCAACAGCGTCTATCATTCCAACGAGGCGCTCTATGACGCAGATGGCTGAGCTTGGCGCGCGCGAAGCGAACGCGCCGCAGATCAAGGGCCGATGCCCCGGCGCGCTGCAGCCGATGCAAAGCGGCGACGGCCTTCTAATGCGCCCAAAGATTTTAGGCTCAAAGCTCACGCTCGCGCAGGCCAGCGAGATTGCGGGCGTCTCGCGGGATTGCGGCAATGGCCGGATCGATCTCACGCAGCGCGCGCAGATGCAGGTGCGCGGCCTCAGCGAGAGATGCTACGCTTCGGCCTTGATGCGTTTCGCCTGTGCGGGCCTCACCGCGCCTGACATGGGCATGGAGGCCGCGCTGAACATTCTGTCCTCTCCTTTGCCGGGAGCGGCTGATGGCTTGGCGGAGTCTTTAGCGCAGGCCTTCGCGGGCGACGCGGCGCTGAGAGCCTTGCCGTCGAAATTTCTTTTTCTCGTGGACGACGGCGCGCCGGGGCTCGCGGATGTCTCAGCCGACATTCGTCTCGAGATCGGCGAGGAAGGCGTTTCCCTTGTCGCGGAGGGGGCGCGGGACGTCGCCGCGCCGCTCGCCTTCGCGCAAGCGCCGAAAGCGGCGATGGCGCTGGCGGGCGCCTTCATTCGCCTGCGAAGCGAAGCGCCCTTCGAACGTAGGCGTATGCGCGCGCTCATCGCCGAACTCGGCGCCGAGGCGGTTTTTCGCGAGGCGAGGCTGAGCGTTGCGCCGCGCCGCGATCCTAGGGCGCGGCCCGTTCCCCCGGCGCTGATCGGCGCCAGGACGATCGGCGGAGCCTGGCTCGCGGGCCTAGGCGTTCCTCATGCCCGTCTCGATGCGGAGCAGCTCGCTCGCCTCGTCGTCACGGCCGAGGATTGCGGCGCGAGCGAGTTGCGGCTCTCTCCCTGGCGCATGATCCTCGTCCCGTTGCCGTCGCGCGCCGACGCGGAGCATCTGGTGGGCGTCGCCGCCGAATTGGGGTTCATCGTCGATGCGGAGGATCCTCGCCTCGCGCTCATCGCCTGTTCGGGCGCGCCGCAATGTCCGCAGGCGCTCGGCGCCACGCGCGAGCGTCTTGAAGAGCTCGCGCCGCTTGCCGCGCGGCTCGCGCGCGAGGGCTTGGGCTTGCACGTCTCGGGCTGCGCCAAGGGCTGCGCGCGCCCGGCCCCCGCGCCTGCGACCCTCGTCGCGCGCGGCGAAGATCTTTTCGATCTCGTTTTCGACGGCGACGCCGGGGCGGAGCCCTTCGCGCGCAGTGTAGGGCTCGAGACGGCCGCGCGACTGCTGGGGCAGCGCGCCGAGGAGCTTGGCCGGTGAGCGGTCATTACGATTATATTCATGACGGCGCAGCGATCTATGCGCGCTCCTTTGCGATCATTCGTTCCGAAGCGAGGCTCGCACGCTTCTCGCCGGAAGAGGAGCGCGTCGCGGTGCGCATCATCCACGCCTGCGGCATGGTGGAGGCCGCCGACGACATCGTCTTCTCGCCCGGCGCCGTCGCCGCGGCGCGACGCGCGCTTCGCGAAGGCGCGCCGATCCTCTGCGACGCCAATATGGTCGCCCATGGCGTCACGCGCGCGAGGCTGCCGGCAGGGAATGCGGTCGTCTGCACGCTCGCGGACTCCGGCGTGGTTGGCCGCGCGCAAGAGCTTGGGACGACGCGCAGCGCCGCGGCGCTGGAGCTCTGGGGCGAGCGGCTCGGCGGCGCCGTCGTTGCGATCGGCAATGCGCCGACGGCGCTTTTCCATCTGCTCGAAATGCTCGACAAGGGCGCGCCAAAGCCCGCCGTCATAATCGGCATGCCGGTCGGCTTCGTCGGCGCGGCGGAATCGAAAGAGGCGCTTGCTGCGCAACATGAGGTCCCCTTCATCGTCGTCAAGGGACGCAAGGGCGGCAGCGCCATGGCGGCGGCGGCGGTCAATGCGCTGGCGAGCGAGCGCGAATGACGGGCGTTCTCTACGGCGTCGGCCTCGGGCCGGGCGATCCGGAGCTCGTCACGGTGAAGGCGGCGCGGCTCGTCGGCGACGCAGGAATCGTCGCCTATTTCGGCAAGGCGGGGCGCGAGAGCCACGCGCGCAGCATCGCGCGTCCCTATCTGCGCCCGGATTGCGAGGAAATCCCGCTCGCCTATCCGATGACGACCGAGCGGCCTTTCTACACGACGGAATATGTCGGGGCGCTGCGCCGCTTCTATGAGGAGGGCGCCGAGCGCCTCGCAAAACCTCTCAGCCAGGGACGCGACGTCGCGCTGCTGTGCGAGGGCGATCCGATGTTCTACGGATCGTTCATGCATATTTTCGTGCGGCTGGAGCCGCGCTTCCGCGTCGAAATCTGCGCCGGCGTCTCCGGCATGTCCGGCTGCTTCGCGGCGGCGCGCGCGCCGATGACCTGGGGCGACGACACGCTGACCGTCGTGCCCGCGACGCTCGACGAAGCCGGCCTTGAACGCCGTCTCGCTGAGGCGGACGCCGCCGTCGTGATGAAGCTCGGAGGAAATTTCCCAAAGCTCAGGCGCGTGCTGACGCGGCTCGGGCTCGCCGAGCGCGCGATCTATGTCGAACGCGGCACTATGGCGGACGAGAAGATCCTTCCCTTCAGCAAAAAGCTCGACGACGCCGCGCCCTATTTCGCGATGGTGCTCGCGCCGGGGCAGGGGCGGCGCCCATGAACGCCGCGCGCGGCCGTCTCTTCATCGTCGGACTCGGGCCCGGCGCCCCCGGCTATCTAACCGAAGACGCGCGCGTGGCGCTCGAGACGGCGCAGGATCTGATCGGCTATGCGCCCTATCTCGCGCGTCTGCCCAAGCGCGCGGGGCAGACGCGGATCGGAAGTGACAACCGTGTCGAGTTGGAGCGCGCCCGCGAGGCGTTGCGTCGCACGGAGGAAGGACGCACCGTCGCGCTCGTCTCGGGCGGCGATCCCGGCGTCTTCGCGATGGCGGCCGCCGTGTTCGAAGCGATCGAAACGGGCGATCCGGCATGGCGTGGGCTCGACGTCGAGGTGTTGCCCGGCGTCTCGGCGATGCTCGCCGCGGCGGCGCGGCTCGGCGCGCCGCTCGGCGGCGATTTTTGCGCGATCTCGCTCTCCGATAATCTAAAACCCTGGGAGACGATCGCGACGCGCCTCGACTGCGCGGCGCGCGGCGACTTCGTCATCGCGCTCTACAACCCCGCCTCGCGTGCGCGCCCCGACCGCATAAACGACGCTTTCGCGATTCTCCACGCGACGCTCGCGCCTCAGACGCTGGTCGTCTTCGCGAAATCCATCGGGCGCGTTGAGGAGGAGATTATCGTCGCCGATCTCGCGAGCGCCGATCTCTCGAAGGTCGACATGGGGACGCTGGTCTTCATCGGCGCCAAGGGCACAAGGCGCATCGAGCGGGAAGGCGCGCGGCCCTTCGTCTATACCTCGCGGCGCGTCTCGTGACCGGGCGCTGGCTCACGATCATCGGTATTGGCGAAAATGGGGCGCTGTCCTCGGCCGCGCGCGCGCTCATCGACGAGGCGACCGCGATCTTCGGCGGCGCGCGGCACCTCGCGCTGGTTGGCGCGACGAGGGCCGCGCAATGCGCCTGGCCCTCTCCCTTTTCGCTGGGAGTGGCGCAGGTGATCGAGCGTCGCGGCGCGCCGACCGTCGTGCTCGCCTCCGGCGATCCTTTCTTTTATGGAGTCGGCGCGACGCTCGCCGAAAAAATCGCGCCTCAGGAAATCTTCTGCCTGCCGGCGCCCTCGACCTTCGCGCTCGTCGCCGCCCAGCTCGCCTGGAGCCAGCAGGATTGCGCGCTCCTCTCACTGCATGGCCGCGCCTTCGAGCGCGTCACGCCGCATCTCCAGCCGGCAAGACGGATCATCGCGCTCTCCTGGGACGAGACGACGCCGGCGCGCCTCGCGACCCATCTTGCGGAACGAGGCTTCGGAAGCTCCGTCGTGCATGTGCTTGAAAATCTCGGCGGCCCGCGCGAGCGCGTCCGCTCCGCTGTCGCGGCGCAATTCGCGCTTGAAGACATTTCGCCGCTCAACGCCGTCGCCATCGCGCTCGTCGCCGACAGGGATGCTCGCGTGATACCGCTGACTCCCGGCCTTCCCGACGAATGGTTCGAGCATGATGGGCAACTCACGAAGCGCGACGTGCGCGCCGTGACGCTCTCGGCGCTCGCGCCGCGGAAAGGCGAGCGGCTTTGGGATATCGGCGCGGGCGCAGGCTCGATTGCGATCGAATGGATGCTCTCCGACCCCGCCAATCGCGCCGTCGCGATCGAGCGGGACGAGACGCGCTCCGCGCGCATCGCAAGAAGCGCCGCTGCGCTCGGCGTTCCCGATCTCGAAATTCTGCATGGCGCCGCGCCGGCGGCGCTCGCAGGGCTGGAGAAGCCCGACGCGATCTTCATCGGCGGAGGAGGGCCTGACGTGATCGAGGCCGCCTGGGCGGCGCTGCCCCGCGGTGGACGCATTGTCGTGAATGCGGTGACGCTCGAGACGCAGGCGCTGCTCGCGGAAGCTTTCGCGGCGCGTGGAGGCGATCTTGTGGAGATTCGGATCGCCAAGGCGCGCGGCCTCGGACGGTTTCACGCGCTCGATCCGGCCATGGGCGTGCTGCAATGGCGGGTGCGAAAGCCGTGAGCCTGCGTTATGCGATTGGCGTCGGCGGGCGAAGCGGAGTGGACGCCATTGCCCTCGCCGCGCTCGCGCGCGAGGCCGCGGCGCGTTGCGGCGTCGACATCACGGGCTCAGCCTTCGCCGCGCTGGCCGGGCGTGAGGACGAAGCGGGGTTTCGCGCGGCGGCGAGCCTTCTCGGGGCGCGGCTCGTGCTTTTGCGCCTTGAAGAATTGCGCGCGCGCGACGCCGAGCTCCTCACCCGCTCGCCGCGCGTCGAAGCGATGTTCGGCGTCGGCAGCCTCGTCGAGGCCCTGGCGCTCGCGGCGGCGGGGGAGGGAAGCCGACTGCTCGCGCCGCGCCTTGTGACAGATCGCCTCGCGTGCGCGATCGCTAGATCACGCTGCGTTCAGGCGGAACAGCTTGAACGCGGAAAACGTGATCGACTCTAAAAACTAGAGCGCGCTTTATGCGAACAACCGGCTTCCACTTTTTCGCATCGCGCTCTGAAGCGTGGGAAGGAGCGCGCGCATGACCGTGCATTTCATCGGCGCGGGCCCCGGCGCCGCCGATCTTCTGACGCTGCGCGGTCGTGATCTGATCGCGCGCTCGCCCGTCTGTCTCTATGCCGGCTCGCTCGTGCCGCAGGGCGTGCTCGCGCATTGCCCCCAAGGCGCGCGCATTATTGATACGGCGCCCCTGTCGCTCGACACGATCCTCGCCGAGATGGAGAGCGCGCACGCCCAAGGACTGGACGTGGCGCGGCTTCACTCCGGCGACGTCTCGATCTGGAGCGCCGTCGGCGAGCAGATGCGTCGCCTCGATCGCCTCGGCGTCCCTTACACGATGACGCCGGGCGTGCCCGCCTTCGCGGCCGCGGCCGCCGCGTTGAAGCGGGAATTGACGCTGCCGGAGGTCGCACAATCCCTGGTGCTCACGCGTACGAGCGGGCGCGCCTCGGCGATGCCGCCGACCGAGACGTTGGAAGTCTTTGCACAATCGCGCGCGACGCTCGCAATCCATCTCTCGATCCATGCGCTCGCGCGCGTCGTCGCGGAACTCACGCCGCATTACGGCGCCGATTGCGCGGTTGCGGTCGTCTTTCGCGCCTCCTGGCCCGACGAGCGAGTTTTGCGCGCGACGCTGGGTACGATCGAAGCGCGCGTCGACGCTGAGCCCATCGAGCGAACGGCGCTGATCCTCGTCGGCCCCGCGCTCGGCGCGCAAGAGTTTCGCGAAAGCGCCCTTTACGACGCGGACTACGACCGGCGTTTCCGGCCGCGGGGAGGGGAGTAGCGCATCACGATAGGCGCAAGCGTGAGCCCCATAATTTGCGTGTGTCCAACCAGATCACGCGACCGCCCTTGCCACGCACCTCTTCCATCAGATGTTTCGTGCCGCCGGGGCCGTCGCCGGCCTGGCCGTTCCAGAGGCAGATGAATTCGACCTTCTCCGCTCCGTAACGTTCGGCGGCCTCCAGCATCCAAAGATTGTTCTGCTCATAGGGATCGACCCCGTCGGGCGTCTCGCGCTCCAGCGGCAATATGTGCAAGGTCGCGCGCGTCTTGGCCGCAAAGAAGCGCTCGCGCCAGCCAGCGTCGGCGAAGGTGACCGACTTTTCCAAGAACTTCGATTCCTCGAAGGGGATATACAGTTCAAGCTTTGCTCCGCGCGCCAACGCCGCTTCGGCGAACAGAAGATCCCCGCCACAGGCGCCGCCGCAAATGCACAGATCGCCCGCGCCCAGCCCGGCGTCGTCCAGCGCCCGTCCGATCGCCCCGGCGGCGATAGGCTCCTTGTCGGCTGGAAAGCGCGGAACCTCCCGGCCGGGCGCGTCGATCATATGGCCGCTGAACAGCGCCACCTTTTGCGGGGTTTGCGATGCTACCCGCTCCATGGCCGGGCTCCTGATCTTCGAGGCGCTTCGAGCCAATCATATAGCGCCGGCTCGGATCCGCGCGCCTCAAGACCTAGGAATGTCGAAGGCGGCGGGAAGATGGCTGTCCAACACCTGCTTTTCCGCAGTCTTGCGCCCGATCGCCGCGAGCTCGTCCATGTTCGCAGGATTGTCCATCTGCGAGATCTGCGCGAGCTTGTCGGGCGTCGCGTCGATGTTCAGCTCGTCCTTGAGCCATTTCGCGTCGAGCAAAGCGTTGTAGCGGGCGTAAGTTGCGAGCTGCGGTCCGGCCTGGCTGTCGAGCTTCATGTCGCCGACGGCGCGATCGATGATCCAGGGTGTGAGACAATGCGTCAGCCATTGCAGCAGCTCGTGGTTTGTTTCGGCGCAATCGTCCATGAGAGACTTGAGAGCCGCGAGCCCCTGTCCCGCGGCGAATTTTTGCGGGCTGAAGGACTCCTTGTATGTCCCCGTTCCAATCGAGATGAGCAGCAATTCGTCCTTGCCGGTCCGCCATTTGAAGCCGTGGCCTTGCAGCGCCGCGACCATCAGCAGCTGCAGGGCCGGATCGTTGAACGGACTGACGCCGCCGTCGACGAAAACACCATCGACCGCCGAACCGTCACGCGAGGGAATCTTGATCTCCTCGGGCTCGAAATAGGTGGGGGCCGCGGTGCTTGCCCGCACGACCCGCGTCAGCTTGTAGGCGCCGTCCTGCGCGGCGTAACGCGTGCCCGGGCAATTCGTGAGCGGCCAGGGACTGCCGGTGTCGAGCCGCTTGGTCATGATCATGAGGCCCGTCTTGACGCGGTCGCTCGAAAGCGTCGTCTCCGCGCCGAGCTGAGCGTCCAGCGCCGCCTGCAGGGGTCCGGCGGGAAACTTCGGCGAGACTATTCCCTTGAGCAGCCC
>Ga0335078_10011911_pt1 | contig 12901 bp, 12 predicted proteins | sample Lox_Sample_32_FD_206711 | JGI IMG/M metagenome (GOLD analysis project Ga0335078, IMG submission 206711) | Soil microbial communities from Loxahatchee National Wildlife Refuge, Florida, United States - Lox_Sample_3.2 | ecosystem: Environmental > Terrestrial > Soil > Wetlands | place: USA... | reverse complement strand
GGGCGGGACTGCCTGAGTGTCGACCAGGAGATCAAAACGCGTCAAACGAATCTGGGCTCAAGTTTGTCGGGGTTTTACCGGCAGCGCCACAAAGAGCCAATGCTCTCGCTTACCAAACTGGCCACCCAGAATTTGTACGGAGCATTCTGTTCTACCAAGCGCGGGAAAACGGTTCTACAAATTTTCCAGCACTTCGCATTACAGCATCAGCTGCGCGTCAGGACTGCCGAGAGCACACCCAGCCGGTTCTCGCGGAGGTTCCGAGCGAGATTGCCGGTCATGGCCGAAAAGTCCGGCCCCATCACCGGTCCCAGGTTTGGTCCGCTGGAAGGCTGAGCGCCAATGATGGTCTTGAACCAGTCGAGCGCCACTTGGGTGGCATCGAGCTTCGCATGCAAATACCACAGCGCGGCGCACGTTTCGACGGCCCCGCGCGCTTCCAAGATGGCTAGGGCGAGCTTGTCTCTTTCGAAGTTTTCGAGGGCGCCACGGCTCAGCTCCGCCATTCTCCAAATCAAGGCTGCGCGGGAAAGTAATGCCTTGAACGGCAGTTTCGAGTCCGGCGACACCATGGCGTCGATGCGGTTGGGAAGACTCGATTCCAGCAACTCAATCCGGCCGCGAATTTCAGCGATGAGATTTCCGATGGTTTCCTGCATAGTGAAGTCAATTAGGACCCGTCCCCACAAAAGGCCGGTGTGGGGTGCACCGGCCATGTAGGAAAGACAACAGACGGTGTTTACGCCGGAGTGGGCTGGACGCCCAAAGCCACGGCCTCCATGTCATTCAGAGTGAGGCCGAGTTTCTGTTTCAAGTAGGCCTTCGTCGCAACGCGCGCCTGCCTGTTGGAAATCACGGAATTGGCGACGATACACACCGATTCCCAATCACGGTTGTCCTTGCGCCAGTTGATATTCTGGAGTCCCGCGATCTGCGGTTTCCAGCTGGAGTCGCCCCTGGGCAAACTCCGTTTGAGTTCGGAACCGATGCCGCCGAGAGCGCGGAGCACAACGGAGTGCGCACAAATCTTGTGCTTGCGCATTTCCTCGGAAGTAATCGCGCCGTCCCTGACGTTCCCCCAGTCGGGAATATAGTCAGCGACGGTGCTCCAGAAATCCACGAGTTCCGTGACGGTCTCCTGGATGAGAACGCCGTCGCCCTTGCGGTAGATCAGCAGTTCCTCGGAGGCGTCGTAAATGGCTGTCAGCGTGAAGAGAAAACTGGACCGGACGGATAGACTCTGAGCGTCCTTGTCCACCAAGCCCTTGAACACCCGGACCTGCTCCACCGCGGCACGAACGGCTTCCGCCAAGGGATCGCGGTGATCGTAAAGAATATTCAGCGATTTGGACGGCTTCACCACGTTCTTGTTAAGATCCGTGAACATCTGCTGCACCCGGTCTAGTCGCTCGTACGGAAAGAGCAGGACCGAAATAGATTCATCCTTCAGTGACCCGCTTTTTGGCAGGGCCTCCTTGATGCCAGCCGCCCGGTGCTGGCCGTCGTTGATGATGAAACTGACGACGCTCGGGTCCACTTCGAGATAGCCGATATCGGGGTTATCGTCCGAGAACGGCACGAACTCAATCAGTCCCTCCGCGATCTTGTACGATGCCGTGATGCTGGAAAACAGCCATCCGTCCTCGTTCTCGATCATGTATTCCGCGATTTCCGGAACGCGGCTTTGGTTAAGTTTGCGCTGTTCCCGCTGCTCCGGCGAGATTCCGGTGTAATCGTTGAAAGTAAAGAACTTAGGGATCAGTGTTAAGGGCATCAGCGTTGAGTAATACTCGCGCTGGCCCATGAGGCCCCGCATGGCGGGGAAGCGTAGAGACCGTTTCATGGTCTCCTCCTAGATTGAAGTCAGTTCAAGGGCCGATTCACCCGGAACCAGTGGTTCTCTTGTGTTTCAGCTTAGAACTGCTAATGCGATTATACAGAGTCTTTTGATATTTTGAAAGAGTCTTTTACAAATAATTTGGACTCTATGCCAGCAGAATTCCACGCGGGGGTCCCGGTGGTACAAGAACTGGGCCGGGCGCCACGACGTCGACCCTTGGGTAGCGCCTAGGTCTTGAGGCTGCGTAGAAACTCGATGTGGCTGCACACGCCCTGCGCTTCGAGCTCCATGCCGGTGCAATAAAGCGAATTAATTGATATGGACTTGTGGCGCATGACGGGGTGAATGCGACGCCCTTGGGCATCCATCCAAGTCTCGTGCCCGGTCTTGCCGCCGTTTCCGCGGGTGAAACCAAACTGCTTGGTGAGCACGTCCTTTAAGCGTCGGGTCGGGATCTCTTTCACTAGAGGGGGTCTCCTTTCGCGTAAAGGTATTTTTGGGTGAAATGAGGCCGCCGCACTGAAAACAAGGGACGAAGAGAGCAACATCAGTCCCTGTCACCTTCCAATTCGTCAGTTACTGTCAGTTCACAGGCCAGGACCGGCTGTACAAATGATGTGCAGGGTTCTCTTGTGAACGTAGATATCGAATCTTTGGCCGTGTCGCTTGGCGGGCGAACGGTCCTGCATAATTTGAGCCTCACCATTCCCTCCGGCGCCTCGGCGGCCGTTGTCGGGGTTTCGGGCGTAGGGAAGACGACGCTGCTCCGGTGTGTCGCGGGGCTGCTCACACCCACAACAGGGCGGGTTATTATCAACGGTCAACCGCCTGGCGCCCTTTACGGCCAGGGCGCGCTCGCCTTCCTCTTCCAGGAGGCGTGCCTGTGGCGCCATTTGACGGCGCGGCAGACGCTGGAGCTGACGTTAAAGCTGTACGGGCTTCCGGCGCATAACGGTGAAATCGAGAAGCTGCTCTCGCGCGTCGGGCTTTCCGGATTCGATTCCTACTATCCCCACAGAATGTCGGTCGGCATGAAAGCCCGGCTGGCGATCGCGCGCGCGTTCTGCGTCGCGCCGAGCGTGTTGTTGATGGACGAACCCTTCGCGGCGCTCGATCCGTTGCGCAGGCTGGATCTCAATCGGCAGGTTCAGACGATGCGCCGGGAGGCGGGATGCACAGTGATGTGGGTTACCCACGACGTCGTGGAAGCGCTGCAATTCGCGACTCACGTTATCGCTCTACCGCATGGAAACTCGAAACCGGTGGAACTGCTCGATCTCGGCACGCTCCCGGCGATAGCGGACGGCGCGAGTTTGCCGGCAGAGGCTCTGGCGATGCGGGATCGCTTGCTGGAGACAATCGTCGGCGATACGCCCGTTGAGGACGTATCCGCGGAGGTGGTGGGATGACGGATTCCCGGACCGTGCGGGATCCGGCAACGCTTCTCGCCGGCGCTTCCATTGCGGTTGCCATACTGCTGGGTTGGGAGATCCTCGGCGAATCTTCCACGAGCGTGCGCCTGCTCCTGTCGAGCCCTGTGCGGACCGTTTCCTATGTCATCGGGCATTTCGGCGAAGCTGGTCAGTCTTTCCTCTACACCGGAATGGAGAGCCTGCTGGGCCTCGCGGTCGCGACAGCTTTCGCGCTGGCGTTTGGCGCCGTGTGCGTCTACCATCCTCGCATCGGAAGCATAAGTTTCCCCTTGCTGGTTGCCTCCCAGGTGATTCCGCTTGTCTGCCTGGCGCCGATGATCATTCTCGTCTTCGGTCCGGGTCCGAGCGGGAAGGTGTTTTTGAGCGCCCTTATCGGCTTCTTTCCGATCCTTACGAATGTGGTTTCGGGCATTCGATCCGTGCCAAGCGCCTCGCAGGAGGTGATGCTTCTCATGGCGGCGCCGAAAGCGCAGGTCATCCGTCACGTGGTGATTCCTCACTGCATGGACCACTTCTTTGCCGGCATGCGCATCGCCGCTCCGTTATCGGTGATTGGCGCCATTGTGGCCGAGTTCAACGGCGCCGATATAGGGGTGGGCAAGGACATATTCATTTCGGCAAAGCGCCTCGAACCTGAACTGATGATGAGCGGGATCGCGGCGGGCGCGATTTTATCGGGATTGATATACGGACTTGTGCTGCTGCTGGAGCGGCGGCTTGGTCCCTGGTACTGGGAAAGGTAAAAACGAAATGACACGTCGTCTGTTTTTTATCAGCGCCGTTGTAGCCGCTGCCGCGTTTTCGAATTCGTGTACATCCGGCGCTTCGAAGCAGGAAAGCATGCCGGCCGTCGAGCTGCGGCAGGAATGGTTCCCCAATGCGAACTTCGCTGGCGAGGTGAGCGCCGCGAAGCGTTTCGCAGGAGCGGAGAAAATCCAGCTAAAGGTGGTTCCGGGAGCGGAGGATGTCGATCCAATCAAGGTCGTTTTGAGCAAGGGCGCCGATTTCGGCGTCGTGGGCGGAGATCTGTTGGTGGCGGCGGTCGCCAAAGGTGCGCCGCTCGTGGCGATCGGGGTGGCCAATGTGAAAAGCCCGACCTGCTTCCTGGTCAAATCGAACTCAGGTATTAAAAGTCCGGCAGACTTTGTGGGAAAGCGCGTGGGCATCCTCGCGGGGACGAATACGGAGCGCGTGTACCAGCTCATGATGAAGCGGGCCGGCATCGACCGCGCCAAAATCAAGGAAGTCCAGGTTCCCTTCGAGCTGCAGACGTTCGTGCTGGGGCAATACGACGTGCGGCCGGCATTCATTTATGATGAGCCGGTGAGCCTGGAACAGCAGAACATTGCTTACGAGGTGATTGACCCTGCCAAGTGGGGCGTGCATTTCACCGGGACCGTGTATTTTACGCGGCGGGACGTGCTCGATACCAAGCGATCCGTGGCGCAGGCGCTCGTGACGACGCTGGTGAAAGGCTGGACTTTCACGATTGCCAATCCGGACGCGTCGTTTTCAGATCTGATGGCGGCCTATCCGACCTTGAAGAAGGACCGGGAGCGCCGGTCGCTGCAATTAGCGCTACCGTACTTCTCGGGCGAGAACAACAAGCCGCTGACGGCCTCCGCGGATACCTGGCGGGCGATGATCGGTGGTCTTGAGGAAATCGGCGTCATCGCGCCGCATTCAGTGCAGGTGGAGCAGGTTTGGGAGCCCAGTCTGGTGAATCATGCTTATGCTCAATAAACGGCCGCGCGGCCGCGTTCTTCTGGCTAGTAACGATATCCCCGCGGATTATCACGCGGACCGGCTCCGCTGGTGGACCCTCAACAGCCCGTCCTGGAGCGCGCATATCGACGCCGACGCGAACCGGGGCGCGCTGCTGGCGAAGCTGGCGGAGCGGACGAAAACCCTGGCCCGGCTGGCCGTTGATCCCGCAATCGTGGACCTGGGCTGCGGCGAAGGGGCGTTTCTGCGCGCCTTCCGGAAGATCGCTCCGCAGGCGACGCTCCGTGGCGTGGATTTCTGCTCCGCGATGCTGGCGGAAGCGCGTCGCCGCTCGGATGATTCGGGGCTCATGTACGTTCTCGGGGATATGGAGCGTGACGACTTCGTTGCTCCGATCAGGGCCGATGTGGTGACGTCGATCCTGGCGGTGGACGAAATGGATCAGCTCGTGTGCGCGTTTTCGAATATCGCGAAGATTCTCAAGCCAGGCGGAGCAGCCATGCTCGTGGTCATGGACCCGGCGAAGGAGATCGAGCGCAACCGGAACGAATTGCAGGACTGGCTCAACAACGATGCGGCTTTCAATAGCCCTATCCTGCTCGTAAAGACATTTCCGACAACGGCGCTGCGGCCGGTGGCGCCGTATAGCCGGATTGTCCGGCCGCTCGACCAATACACGACTGCGGCGACCTCGGCGGGGCTCCGGGCGGAAGGGGTTGAACAGTGGGAACACCCGGTCGGACTCGGGCAGTATTCCGGCACGCTATTGTTCGATATCTTGATTTTTCGGAAGACGACGGTGCTTTGACTTGACAGTTCACCAGGACAAATCTGCTTTTCCCATTGAAAGCGCGGGGCGTGAAGCCTCGGTGACCGGACTTCTCGATTGCCTGCTCGACAAGGATTTCACGGCGGCAGACGCGCACGGCGGTATGCGAACAATCCGGGGCCTTCTGGAAGATAGCAAAGAGCTTACGGTTCCGGTCGTGGACTTGGCTGCGGTGCTCCCCGATCTCAAATCGGACCAGCAGAGGGGCCTGCACTTCGCTTCCTATTACGCACTCGACAATCCGGAGTGGTACCCGCAACTGTTGGTCAAATTTTTTGCGACGGGTGCGGGCGGAAGCCTTATGGCATTGGAAAAATTCGCCGACTGCATTGGGGCGTATCGGGTTCAGCGTGCGCCGAAGAAACGCGCCGACAAGAGGTCGGTGATGAACACTGAGCTGGTCAGCATCAGCGACGACTTCAAGCCGACGCCCACGAAGCTCGATGCCACGGTCGGGGAGAGGTTCAAGAATTATTACGAGTTGTTGTTCGAGCACTTCGACGATAAGGCCGCCGTGGTCTGGGTCTGCTTCGGCCCGCGCTCCGGCAATTCTGTCGATTGGGCGGGGTCGCTGTTTCTGGTCGTCCGCCCGGCTGACGGCAAAGCATGGCGCGACGAAACCATCAGCCGCGCCGTGGAGAGCGTTTACAGCGTGCTCGATGCTTCTTTTCATCGAGCGATCGTGAACAGCGCTTTTAAGAAGGAAGCGCAACACCAACTTGAGCTGACGTATTTTGCCTTCGGGCACGAGCTGAAGAACCGCATCGATGGGCTACGTATGGGTGACCTGAGCAACAAGATCCACGCCTCCGCCCCCAATCTCATCCCCGATATTGACCGCTGCCGCGACCGCTTGCGGTCGCTGCGCGGCATGGCCGGCGTCTTCAGCATTGTGGCGAAATCGCAGGACGGCCATCTTCCGCCCACCTGGGTTTCGGCGTCAAAACTCCTCGGCCAGTCCGATGTGCCGACGGAAAAGCAATGCGAAGATCTGAAGGCGGTGTTGACAACTGCGGTCATCTCGTTCGCCTATGCCGAAGATGTGGAGGAACGGCTTAAGCTGCGGCTGGTGAACGGCAAGAAGACGATCGAGGTCAAGCGCCCGACGGCATTTCAATCGGTCAACTTGCCGCCTTTCGATCCGACGAACACAGAGCCGCATCTCTGCTTCCTGTCCGGCCTCGCGGAATTGTGCCGTAACGCGGCGAAAGTCGTCCTGACAGCTTCGCCGCAGCATGACTACCCGCATATAGACTTCACCGTGGATGTCCCGCGTGACGCCGCTTTCGTGGCGACCGTCACAATCACCAATCCCGTGGTCGGCAACCAAGGCGAGCCGTCGAAATCTGTGGGCATCCTGTCCGACCTGTTCAAGCGCCTGAACGGCATCGTGGAGCTTGAACAGCCTGTTCGCGATTCATACCCGCTTGCCGTCAACGGGGACGATTATGTCCGCTCGCGCTTTTTGTATTACCCGAAGCGGATCAGGGTCTCCGCTTCGCCATACGTAGCTTAAAGAGAGGCGCTATGAAGAGTTCGCTGTTGCGGCTGTTCGCCATCAACGACCAGGAGGACCCAGACGTCGGGTCCGACCTGCTTGAAATCGTGGAGGTCCCGGACGGGGAAATGAAAACGGGCGCAAAGCCGATAAAGCGGATGAAGCACTGGCTGCAGCATGTGCATCTTCTCGGCACACAGGCACGGATCACGTTCGACCTGCTATTCATCGATATCCGCTTCATGCCGCCCTACGAGGCCTACGCGCCGAAGTACGGCACGGGGGACGACAACCCGATGGGCCTCCTCCACGCGCTCACTTTCGCGGCGCGGCAGGATTTGTCGCGCGAGCCACTCGTATGGGGGTATCACAGCGCGGAGCCGCTCAAGGTCTGTAATGATCCCGTGGCCATCATGGCGTTCAGCCTGTTGGCGGCGCTCGAACAGCGGGGTGACGCAGGCGACATTCTGATCGACGACACGCCTTGGAAATGGGACGACTTCGGGATCAACAAGTATCCCAAGCGCGCCGCCGAGCACTTTTCCACCGGCATCGCGCACCTTCCGCAGGGCGACGCCGAAGTGATCTGGAAAGACATGGTGTCTCGCTATCGGAATAAGCTCGCCCACTACGTCAAGAAGGGGCTGGCGTCCATCGAATACGACGACCTGGAGGAGGCGTATCGGCTCTCCTGTGAAAATTCGGAAAGCGCGCGGGAGCGCCTCGCTCACCTGTCTCTGGAGATCTACGGAAAGTCCACGCATTCATGGCGGCGCGTCCTGTTTCTCCAGTCGCTGTTCGCGGATCATCTGGAATACCGCAAGGAGATCTGGCCCGAGGACAAGATCGATGGCCTGAAGGATTACCTCTCTCTCCTGCGAAAATACTCGCCGAGCGACCCGCCGGAGATCTGGGCCGCAAAGGTCGCGGCGATCATGACGGGCAACCAGAAGGCCGTCCTGAACGGTATCAGGCCGAAGAGCGAGAAGAACCGCATCGGGGCAATAGCGGTTGTCTGCTGGTGGCTGAAGCAGAAATCCAACCACAAATCGAACATCACGGCGTCGCAGCTCTTGCGATTTTTGGGTTACGAGGAAAACGGCAGGCCGCTGAGGAATTGCCTGTATGCAGTCACCGGTTACGACAGCCTTGAGGATTATCTGGAGCACCTGCAAACGACAATGGACCCGCTCAAGCCCACGCTTCTGTACGATGTCGGGCGGTACTGGTGGGAAAAGAAGTGCAACGCGAATTTGGTCCACGCGCCGAGATGCATTCAGTGATGGCTATTCCGAAATCCAGGCGACCGAGGACCGGGGTCACCTCTGTCTATGTCCAATGCGGTTCGAAGCCGGGATTGAGCCCGGCTTTTACCGCGGCGGCCCGGAATCTCGGCCGCGGGCTAGCGGCGGCTGGCATCCGGGTCGTTTATGGCGGCGTTGGGACAGGCCTGATGGGATCGCTTGCGGATGCCGTGCTTGAGCACGGCGGCCAGGTGCTCGGCGTACTTCCTGGCTTTATCGCTGATTCCGCGCTGGCGCACGAGGGGCTTTCCGAAGTCCGGATTGTGGCCTCTATGGCGGAACGCAAGGCGCTAATGCTGCAACTGTCGGAAGCTGTGATTATGTTACCGGGCGGTGTCGGAACCCAGGATGAATTCTGGGAAGTGCTCGCCACGGCACAGCTTGGTTTGCATGCCACTCCCTGCGGCATTCTGAACGTGGATGGTTATTTTGATGCGCTGCTCGCTTTTATCGACCGCGCGCTTTTGGAGGGATTTCTCTCCGTCGCGGACAAAGACAATATTCTGGTCAGCGACGATCCGGAAGAGCTGATCGGCAAGTTATCCAGGAAGGCCGCCGAACGAATGGCTTTGACGGCAACTGCGATTGAGGAGGGAAGCAGCCATGCCTGACTCTATTGCCGGTGAGGACGTGTTGGACCGGCTTCGAGGTGGATATCGGCCGGCAGAAGCGGAGGCCGGCCAATGGAACATGGCATCCACGGTTGACAGGCTGCGCCGTCAGCTCGGAGAACCGGATCTGAAGTGGATATTGCCCGTAATTGCGGAAACTGATGGCACAACCGCCGCATTCTACCTGGCTTTGCTGCAGCCTTTCGCCACTAAAGGGGATGTCCGTAACCTTCTGGCGCGCCGCTTCGAAACGGCGGGACCCTATCTCAAATCGCAATTGCTTTGGCGGCTGCTGGACGATCCGGATCTTCCGGCCGCCATGCACGAAACCCTCTTCCGGTTCGTGATGGCGGATTTCAATGGCTTCCAGAGCGCGACAGTTGAATATCTCGGAAGACCAGCCGGGATTCTGCCCGCAGCGCTCAGGCGGATGGCCGATGGGCCGCCGTCGAAGCGATGGATTTATTTATGCTGCCTGCCGCAATATGCCGACGATCAATATGCCGTGAAGGGCCTGCTGGCCATTGCCGCGGATTCTGCGGAGCGTTTCACGGCGCAGGTGGCGCGTACTCTGATGGAGCAGTTTTTCTGCGAACCGTAACGCCCGGCTTGACCTGGATTTCCAAAAGCCTCCCGCCTCGCTCATTCCGGGATGAGCCTCCCAACTGACGCTCACTGACGATCTGGTTTTTGCACGTCGGCGTTCGTGCGCCGTTTCGCACCGGTAGCACACTGGCTAGTGCAGAGACTTTCTATGAGTGCCTTGAAGACGTTCTCTACTGACAATGACGCAGCCGAGGGTGTCTTCGGTTCCAGGGAAAAAGGGGTGTCCGTTTAGCGAGGAAATAAGGAGTAACAGAAATGAATGATGAATTGATTGCGATTCAAAGGGAGTGTCGGCGGCGCCAGAAGGAGCTGGCCCACACGATCGATGGCGACGCCCGCACGGCGGCCGCGATTGACAACCGGGGTTGGTGCAGTCTGCACGTCCCCGAGCTGGCGCTGCATTACAAGAGCAAGAGCGAAGAGTACTGGCGCCATTTCAAGCTGTGGTTCGGGGCGAAGCCGGAAAATGCCACCGAGCGGGAAATTGACGACCAGATCCGGGAGGCGCGGCTGTACAGGATCGGGCGGTATGCATTCCTGCTGGTGGAAACGATCGCCGGCGCAGTGCTCGCGGCCATCTACTTTAATGCGCCGCGGTGGCTGGCGATGATCATCGGCGTCATCCTGGCTGCGCTGCTGGGCGGCGCCGCGGGTGCGGTGGTGGCCCGCTGGGTTCGCCATGGTGCCGCCGACCAGCCGCCGAAGCAGTTGGAGCGGATAACGCGCGGGCTCCTGGTGTTCGGCCTGCCGTGGCTGCTGGCCTGCGTGACCGCGCTGGCGGTGCTGCGGAGCCAGGGCACGGGCATCGGCGGCTTCCTGTTCTTCATCAGCACGACGGCGGTCACGCTGTTGTCTCCCTTGTGCAGCGGGCTCTGCGGCTATGCGGCCGAGCTGCTGTTCTGGTCGAAGCGGCTGTGCGCCTATCTGCGGTGGATTCGGTCGCTGGCGCGGGAGCTGGATCATCTGCTGACTGTCAGCGAGCGGAGCATTCCGCCGTCACCCGGCGGCGCAGCTCCGGCTCCTGCGCCGGTCAGCCAGGTGCTGAGGCTGACCGCTCCGGCCGCAATGACGGCGGTTATGCTGGCGGTGGCGCTCTTCGGGGCGCCCGCTCTCAGCCAGGCCGCCGATCTTCCGGTATATGTGTATCCGGACCTGAGCCCCTCGGCGCGGGCTGGGGAGGTGATCCAGGTTCTGAAGAATTTCACGGCGCGGCTCTCGAATTACGAGGGGAGTGAAACGGTGGCGCTGTCGCTGATTCCGTTCTTCGAGGAGGCTTACATGGCGGCGCCCACGGCGCAGGTCAGGATTCCGGGCAGCCGCCCGGTTTCCTGCCCAGTCGCCGATACGGAGAGTGAGATTGCGAAGCTCTCCAGGAGCTATGCCGAGAACGCGCGGCGTGATGCTGCTCGCAAATGTGACGAGCTTCGCGCTCAGGCGCGCCGGGATGCCGGCATGCAGCGCGCCGCGGAGATCGGCCGACTGGCCGACGCGGTCAATCGCTTGCCGAGGCTGAAATTGCCGGGTCGCTGCACGGCAGTCAACGCGATCATCAGCCGCGCGTCCCGCGAGACCCCGAACGGGATTTCCATCGTGATAACCGATCTGGAAAACACCTGCGCCTGGCGCGGAGCGGTGACGAAGCCGCAGCCGGCCAACCAGGTCTTTATAATCCCGGTGGGATCGCAGCAGCATTCCATCGAGGAGGGGTTCGAGGGCGTCCAGTCCAGGGTGGCGCGAACGATGCCCTGGGCACAGGTGGTCGAATCCTTTCGCCTGGAAACGATCATGGAGTCCATCACGCATCCGGAGACCCGGATCGCGGCGCGGTAAACAAGTCCCCCAAAGCAGCCGCTCCCTTTCAGGCGGTCATCCCGAAATTGGGATGGCCGCCATTTTCTTGGTCCGCAGTTTGTCAGCACGAGGTCGTAGTCTCACGTGTTTTCCGCCGATGGGCCTTAACCCGACCTTTTCCGCACACCGGAGTACCGTGCTCGTTAGGAAACACCCGAGCACACGATGTGGCCGTGAGATGCATTAAAGTACAATGTGGCGATCAAAACGGCCAGAGTGGCAGCGTCTTGAAGCCCGTAGACTCGTCTTCGCAAAGCAAACATTATGGACGCTTTCGAAATTCGGCGGCAGTTGATCAGCGACTACTCGACTTACGTTCGCAGCTTCATAAAGATTCGCGACCCTCAGGTCGACCGCCGAGTCCAGGAGGAACTGGATTCGGGACTGCTGTGGCCAGATCCGTTGATCCAACTGAATCCAGCCTTCGAGCCGGGAGATTCGATCGACGGATTGGTGGGAGAGGGCATCCTTCATGAGGAGTGTGGCAGGATTTTTCGCAAGGACAAGGAGCCTGGAAGCAACAATTCTGGCCGGCCACTTCAACTGTACCGCCACCAGTCCGATGCGATTCGCAGGGCGGTTCAGGGACGCAACTACGTCCTGACCACCGGAACTGCATCCGGCAAGAGCCTTTCCTATATCGTTCCGATCGTCAACCAAATTCTCCGGCGAGGTTCCGGCGGCGGCATTCAAGCTCTGATCATCTACCCGATGAATGCTCTTGCCAACAGCCAGTTCGGAGAGCTGAAGAAATTCCTGCACTACGGATACCCTGAAGGCCGGCCTCCGGTGCGATTTGCCCAATACACCGGTCAAGAAAAAGACGAGCAGCGCAAGGCGATCATCGCGAACCCGCCTGACATCCTTATTACTAACTACGTAATGGCGGAGCTCATCCTGACGCGGCCGGACGAAAGGCAGCTGGTCGAGGCGGCGCGCGGTTTGCGGTTCCTGGTCATGGATGAGCTTCATACGTATCGAGGCCGTCAAGGTGCCGATGTCGCCCTGCTCATCCGGAGGCTTCGCGACCGGGTGGGCGGTGAATCCCTCCAGTACGTGGGCACATCTGCGACCATGGCAAGCGGTGGTAACTTCGACCAGCAGCAACGTGAGGTTGCAGGTATCGCCACCAAATTCTTCGGAGCCACCGTGCTCTCGGAAGACGTCATCGGCGAAACGCTGCGGCCCGCGACAAAGCCGATTC
>Ga0335078_10011910_pt1 | contig 12902 bp, 13 predicted proteins | sample Lox_Sample_32_FD_206711 | JGI IMG/M metagenome (GOLD analysis project Ga0335078, IMG submission 206711) | Soil microbial communities from Loxahatchee National Wildlife Refuge, Florida, United States - Lox_Sample_3.2 | ecosystem: Environmental > Terrestrial > Soil > Wetlands | place: USA... | reverse complement strand
CCCTGGAGGAATCGCCGCGCAAACGATACAAACGCACCAGCCAAACACCGGAGTCGATGTCCTTGGGATCGATTCGTCGAATCTGCTCGAGTTGTTCGATGGCGCGCCCGGCCGTTTCCATCTGTACTGAAGATGTGCTGGGATCCCCCAAAGTTCGCAGGTAAATCCGGACAAGCAGGTGGCGCGCGGCCAGATTATCGGGATCCTTCTGGATCGCGCTGGTCGCCTGCTGTACGGCATCGGCGATGCGGTGGGCTTCGTAATAGGTTTCCGCAAGATGCTCGATGATGACCGTTGAGTTCGGATCCAGCGCATAGGCCTTTTTGTAGAAATCCAGCGCCGCGTTCGCGTAATCGCTCTGACTGGTCGTAAGGTAATAAATTTCATTCAAATGACCCATCGTGAAATCGTAGTAGGCCTCGGATTGCTTGGCGGGGTCGGGCCCCTTGCGATCTGGCTGCGCATCTTTCGCGGTGGCGGGTGATTCCTGCGCAGATGCGAGGAGCGGATGCATTGCGGCGGCGGAAATCGCCGCCGCCGTCAATGCGAGCAGGTTCAGAAGTCGCTTCATCGCTTGATCTCGAACGTGTATTCCTTCGTTGATTATCCTATGCGCGTCCGCAACGGTCAAAGAATTGGCCGCGAGGCAACAGGAGCTTTCGGTGGGTAGGATGCGCGCGGGGGGATTCTTGTTCCACAAGATTTCGTGCGAGTCGCGGGCTGTGCGTTCAGTGGCGGAAATGCCGAATGCCAGTGAAGACCATCGCCAATCCAAGCCGATCCACGGTGGCGATCACATCGGCATCGCGCACAGACCCACCCGGCTGGATGAACGCTGTCGCGCCTGCCTTCGCCGCTTCCTCTACGCCATCGGGAAACGGGAAAAAAGCGTCTGACGCGACAACGCTTCCGGCAAGTGGCGCCTGCGCCTTCATCGCGGCGATCTTCACCGAATCAACGCGGCTCATCTGCCCGGCGCCAATCGCGGTGGTGCGGCCGTCACGAGCGAAAACGATGGCATTCGATTTGACGTGCTTACAGATTTTCCATGCGAACAGCAGGTCTGCTAGTTCTTTGCTCGTAGGAGCGCGCTTGCTCACCGTCTTCAGGTCTTGTTCACGCAATTCGTGCACGTCCGGTGTTTGAACCAGCACGCCACCGGAGATTCGCCGCAACTCGAGTTCATCTTGGGCTGCAGCTTTCTCGTTTGGCGCGGCCGGCAATTCCATCAGCCGAAGATTCTTCTTCGCCAGCAACTTTTCGCGCGCTGCGTCTTCGTATCCCGGAGCAACGATGCATTCGACAAACAACTTGGCAAGCTCGTCGGCCGTCCGCGCATCCACGCGCCGGTTGAATGCGATCACTCCACCGAAAGCGGAGACCGGGTCGCATGCCAGCGCAGCGAGATAGGCATCCCCGAGCGTTTCCTGCTCTGCAGCACCGCAGGGATTATTGTGTTTCACGATCACCGCCGCGGGATTAGCAAATTCCTTGGCCAGGCGAAGCGCTGAATCGAGGTCGACGAGATTGTTGTAGGAAAGCTCCTTTCCGCCCAACTGCCTCGCAGCGGCGAGCCCGCTCACCGCGTGGCCTGCCAATAAATAAAACGCTGCCTGCTGATGCGGATTTTCACCGTAGCGCATGACTTGTTTTTCGGTCAGCGCGATGTGCAGCCGCTCGGGTAAGGATTTGCGCGGTGCGACTTGTAAAGTGGCGGCCGCGCCGGCAGCAAGCCGCTCGAGTTCCATGGTGATCAGGCCGTCGTAGCGCGATGTGAGCGCGAAAACTTTTCGCGCGAGTTCCAGACGCGCCGCCAGCGCGATGTCGCCTGATTTCCGCAGTTCTTCCGCGACACGCGAATAATCCGCCGGATCGCAGACCACGACCACGTCTCGAAAATTTTTCGCCGCGGACCGCAGCATCGCCGGGCCGCCGATGTCGATGTTCTCGATGAGTTCGTCGGCTTGCAGCCCCTCTTTTGCCGCTGTCGCCTCAAACGGATAAAGATTCACGGCCACCAAATCAATCGGGACAATTCCGTGTTCCGCGGTTTGTTTTTGATCGCAGCCATCCGCACGGCGATAAAGGATTCCGCCGTGAACTTTCGGGTGCAACGTTTTCACCCTCCCGCGTAGCATTTCGGGCCAGCCGGTCAGCTCGGCAACGTCGCGCACCGGGATCCCGGCGTCGCGCAATAATTTCGCGGTGCCGCCGGTGGAAATAATTTCGATCTTCAGCGCCGCGAGCTGGCGCGCGAACTGCTCGACGCCCGTTTTGTCGTAAACGCTGATTAACGCCCGGCGGATTGCCACGCTCGCTCCAGTTCACACAAATGAAAACGCGCCCATAGTCTACGCGAGCGAGGCATGATTTCAAACGCAGGATGTAAGAGGGAAAACTGGATCGCGGACGGGTCAGTGATGCGTTTTCGCCGGCGAACTGACGCGCGCCTTCAATCGCACGCGGCCGCCCTCGGTGGCTACAACGAACTCAACGTTATCGTCGCCGGATTGCTCCTGGAGTTCCTTCGTTTTGCGGCGCACAAATTCCTGAAACGCCTGCGGCGTAAGGCCAGCCGTGTTTTCACCGGCTTTTTCCTTTGCGCTGCGGAACACTTCGTACAAACCCGCCGCCGAGGCAGGTTGGTCTGCGGACTCAGGTCTATCTTCGTGAGAGGATTTAGCCGTCGTACGCCGTTTTCCTTTCGTTGTTTCCTCGGCGTTCAGGCTGTCCATGACTCTGGTTTTCCGAGCCGCGCGCTCCGCTTCGATGGCCTTTGCCGCCGCGCCGAAATGGCGAGACACGGTTCCTTCTTCCTTTTCTTTCAGGCGCTTCCGATAAATGTCTCGAAATTTCGCATGCTTCTGCGCCAGCCCGCTAAAGCGGAACCTCTGGGCAAAGTTCATGTGCGCCGTGCGCTCGCCGTAGCGCTTGATCAGCTGCTCGATGCGCCATTCAATATCGGACGGGGGACGCTTTCGTCCGCCGCCGAAGTACTGCTCGTATTCAATTTTGAGCTGGCGAATATCTTTTTCGAGCTGTGCCAGATCCTCTTCGGTCGTCGCCATGAGGGGCTTGGGTCCTGAATTCAGATTAACGGCGGCCTATGGGGCCGTCAATTGAACCGCAGTTTTGCTTGCCGCAAGCGGCAACCCTAACGCGAAACGGCTGAGTTCGCGGGGCTGCTGAACATTGCCGGACGCTTTTTGCTGTGCTGAAATAGCCCCGCCACAATGACAAAGCCGAAGCGCCTGTCGAGATCCTCCAATACGCGAACATTGCTGCGCCGCCTGCCCTCGGTTGACGAGCTGTGCGCTGATCCGCGTTTGGTCCAGCTTGCCGCAAGCGCCGGCAGGCCGCTCGTCGTCCAGGCGGCTCGCGCGGCAGCGCGTGCGGCGCGGGCACGCTTCACTGAGCACGCTGAACTTGCAGCGACGGACGTGACGGCGGCCGACTTAACGCACGAGCTAATCGCTGAAATCATCGCGGACCTCGAGAGGGCGCTTCAGCCATCGCTGCGGCCAGTCATCAATGCCACCGGCGTGATCCTTCACACGAATCTGGGTCGCGCGCCGATCTCCAATTATGCGGTCGATCACACTCGCGAGATCGCGATGCAATATTCAAACCTCGAATACGATTTGGAATCCGGCTCCCGCGGCGCGCGGGACATTCACACAAGCAGGCTGCTGACGCGGTTGACCGGCGCCGAGGCGGCGATTGTCGTGAACAACAATGCCGCGGCCGTGTTCGTTGTTCTGGCTGCGGTGGCGCGGGGTGGAGAAGTAATCGTCTCGCGCGGCGAGCTGATTGAAATCGGCGATGGATTTCGCATACCGGACATCATGGCGGAAAGCGGGGCGGCGCTGCGGGAAGTCGGCACGACGAATCGAGCGTCGTTAGCCGATTATGAGCGGGCGATTAACGACCGCACACGCCTCTTGCTTCGCGTGCATCGCTCAAATTTTCACGTGAAGGGATTCACGGCGCGGCCGACGCTGGCCGAACTCGTGAAGCTGGGCCGAAGTGCGGCGCTGCCGGTCTACGAAGACCTGGGTTCCGGCTGCTTATCGGAATTGCCGTCTCACGGAGCAGCGGAGCGTCGGCTCAAAGAGCCAACGGTGCAAAAGAGTTTGGCCACCGGAGTTTCGATCGTTTCGTTTAGCGGAGACAAACTTCTTGGCGGGCCACAGGCAGGCATCATCGCCGGAAATCGCGAAATTGTTTCGCGAATCCGCCGCCATCCAATGTTCCGCGCGCTGCGAGTAGATAAACTGACGATCGCAGCGCTGGAAGCGACGTTGCTTTCTTATCTTGCGCGGCCCGGGGCACCCAGCGACCACGACATTCCCGCCGTGCGTATGATTCTCATGAGGAAAGAGCTGATCGCCGCCCGCGCCGCGCAAATCGTGGCCAGTTTGCGCACCGTGATTTCTCGCAATCTCGCGAAATTCGACTTGCGAGATTCGGAATCGGTCGTTGGCGGCGGTGCAACTCCCGATTTGCAGCTGCCAACTTGCGTGATCGCAATCCAAAGCGCGCAACATTCGGCGACGGAACTGGAATCGCGGCTGCGCCACTGCGTCCGCGGCATACCAGTCATCGCACGTGTGGAAGAAGATTGCGTGCTACTCGATTTGCGAACGGTTTTCCCGGAGCAGGAAACCGCTCTTGTGGAAACCCTAACGGCGGCCTTGAAGCCGTAGCTGCGTGGGGTGACGGGGAGCGGCTATGGAGTATTATCACCCATCAATTTTCTGACGGGTTGATTATCCGCGTAGACGTGCCATTCCGCGATTAATCCATTTTTCACGATCGCCTTCCACGCCGCGGGAATTTCCCAGAAGTTTTCTTTCTTCAGCTTTCCGTCCGTCGCGAATGTGCCGCGCGCGGTTCCAAAGACGGCCACTGTGTCGCCTTTGGCCATGACTTCTTCATGCGAGACTTTGTAATCCGGAATCATCTTGAAGTAGAACTGCCACGCCGTGCGCATTTTATCGCGGCCCTGATAGCGCGCACCCAGAGCATCCACGAATAGGTGATCCTCCGTCATCGCCGCGCAGATGGCGTCCACTTTGCCGGAATTGATGCGGTCGATGAAATCGAGAACGATCGCAATTGGATCTTTTTCCGCCATCAACTACCTCCTATTGATGCGCGCCCGGCGTCGGCCGCGTCATCAGCTCGACAAATTCTGAGTAAAACTTCTCCTTGTCTAAATCCTGCTGCACTTCCGCGAGCGGCCCGTGAATCGCCGGCGCGTGATTTGCGTCCCACGCGAGAGTGTTGCCGTACGTCGCGCCATGATCAATGGACGCGCTGATGTAAAGTTTCGTTGTCTTGGTGATGATGCTCGGGTCGAGCCAGGCAACGGCCGCAAGCTCGTCCCACAAAAAACTATCTTGCGCGTATTTCGCCACGTATCGCGCTGAAGCGCTCGTCCCTTTTGCGATTTGCGAGATCAGATCCTTATCCATGCGCGTCTTCACGGAAATATCCACCGTTGTCACCACGATTCGCGGCCACGGCGATGCGAGAGCGCGATAGGACGCTTCCGGATCCATCCACACGTTGAATTCACGATGCGGCGTTCGGATGAATTCGGGGTCGGAGGTTTCCGGATGGATGCTGCCGCCCATCAGGATGAGTTCCTTTGCGAGTGACGCGAATTCTGGGTCGATAGTTTGCGCCAACGCCAGGTTGGTCAGCGGCCCGCCTTCGTAGATCGTCACTTCATGCGGATACTCGTGCACCATGCGAACCAGAAAATGCGCGGCATCTTCTTGAGCCGCATGCGTCGCCGGCGCGCCTTCGGGCATGGGCGGGATTTCCCAGGGACCATGAACGGGCTTGCCGCGATTCCACGCGCCCTGATACACCACCTTCCCGAATTGTTTTTCCCATTCGGCCGTCGCTTCTTTGCTGTTCACCAGCGGAAACACCGCGCCGGGCAGTACAGGGATGTCCGTCCGGCCGATAATTTCGAGCAAGCGCAACGTGTGCGCCACTTCTTCGTCGCGCCACTGATCGCCGGTGACGACGCAAATCCCCAACACATCAGTCTCTGGAGAATTTACAAGCGCCAGGATCGCCTGCATGTCCGTTCCGCCCGGGCCGCTGGCGTCTTGATCGATGATCAGCTTGCGTTTCTGCTGCGCGACGCAGGGAACTACGGCAACGATTAACGCAAGCGCCAGCGCGCGTGCAATTCGCCGCCTGGTTGTGCTAACAATTCTCACTTCACACCTCGGAATTGGCGGACAGTATTCCACATCGCGGTGCAGTCAGAACAGGTCTTGCGTTCAACTCGCTCCCTGGCTAAACTTTGCGCGTGCACCAATCGGTAAAATCCCGCGGATGGCTTTTCCTGCTAATCGGTTTGATGGTCGTCAGTCCCGTCCGCGCCAGCCTGAGGGATATTCAGTTGGCGGCGCTACCTTCAGATCCGGCGGTGAAGAAGGCGTTCGCGGATGTGAGGGCTGTCGAAGATCTTGCCAGCGAATGGCACGATCCCTGGAAATTCGATACTCCGAAGGCGAAGGTTGCCTCCACGCTCAAAACCAGTCTTGCCGCGCTTCAGAATGCCACGAAGGCGGCGCCGGACAATGAAGAACTGTTGCTGTTGACCGGATTGGTTGCACGCTATGCGTATAACGTCGATGTGGACGGTTCTCACGAGATCGCCACGGACGTGCTTGCGAAGGCACATAAGCTAGCTCCGAATGACTATCGGCCCGAATGGTTTCAAGCGATGCTCCAGTGCCAAACAGTCGAGACGAAAGACGGAATGGAAAAGTTCCTAGCGATTGAAAATTCAACCGGGTGGGGACATCTGGACCTGGATTTTTGGGACGACTATTTGTTCTGCGCCACTGTAACAGACATGCCGGCGCATGCGCTTCGTGCCGCGGATCACGAAAAAGCCATGGGTGCCGCTGCCTCGCGCAATCGCGATTTCTTAATCGATGTCGCCCGAAAACGATTTATCCCAGCCGATCCTAACAAGACGTACCCTCCAGAAGAAATATGGAGCGGTGAACAGTCGAATTCGGAAATCGTGCTTACCAGCACGATGTTCGGAGTCCAGTTCTCGGCGGAGCAAACATGGAAGCCGACATTGCGCGACGTAGTGAATCAAATTGGCACCGCGCAGTTTCAGGTTGAGCCACATCCGGGCAAGGCTGGACACGGCGTTACGCCGAATATTCTTCTTTTCATGCGCGCGCCAAAGGACGGCGAGGCATTAACGGCGTTCGTGATCTCGCTGATGCCAAACTCGATTCCGCATTCAATTAGCGTGCCCTACTGCCCCGTGCAAGATTGTTCGGCATTTGAGGCCGATAGCGCAGAAACTTACAAGGATGAGGGCGGCGGCCACGCCATCATCGTGGCTTTTCAGCGTAACAGTCCAGAGTATCCCGGATTGCTTTTTGAAAGGCCGTCAGCGCCTCCAACAACAGAAGTGGGAAAAACTACTTACGCTCACCCAACCGAGCGAATCCGCCGCCTCGATGGGCCGCTTTATTACCTCGTGCTGCTGGACACTGCTGATTCAGTGCTCACTTACGCCAAAATCGACTTCGACACTTTCTTGAAGAGCTTGCATGTGGAGTGATCCGAGGGACTGAACTGCGCTTCCTTGACACACCCAAAACCGCCCGCCTAGACTGAAACACTCCACTCCCCGCGGATTTCGTAAGGAGACCCCTCGTGGGCAAAATCATGACCGTCGGCGTCACCGGCGCCTCAGGAGCCGTGCTGGCTCGCACCACGCTCCGGCTGCTAGAGGCGGACGAGCGCGTTTCGCGCATTCATCTTGTTGTCACAGCCGCAGGGCAACGCCTGCTCGCTCAAGAATTGGGCATCAACGCGAGCGACGCGAAACAGCTTCCTGCCTCGCTTTCCGGCACGCGCGCCATGAAAACTGAATTGCTATCCAATCAGGACATCGGCGCTTCAATCGCCTCCGGCAGCTATCCTGTGGACGCGATGATCGTGATTCCCTGCTCGGCGGGGACGCTTGCTTCGATCGCAAATGGATTGAGTGACGATTTGCTCGCGCGCGCCGGGGATGTTTGCCTCAAAGAGCGCCGCAACTTGCTGCTGTGCGTGCGCGAAACTCCGCTGAATCGCGTACACCTGCAGAACATGCTGCGCGCGCAGGAGGCCGGCGCCGCTATCATGCCCGTCGTCCCGGCGTTTTATTACGCGCCGCAGTCCATCGACGAGCTTGTCGAACAATTTGTGTGCCGCGCGCTCGCGCAAATCGGGTTGCCGCAGGAACATCAGTACCGCTGGGAAGGCAATCCGCGCTCGAAGGCCCGCGAAGCGTAGGACCGGAAGCCCGCTCATGACCAGCCGCATACGCACCGTGCTCGAAATGATCAAGTTTGAGCACTCCATTTTTGCGCTGCCTTTCGCGCTCACGGCGGCGCTGCTCGCCTCGCGAACCATGCACGCAACCACCGGAGCACCGGCGTGGCCCACATGGAAGCAAATCATCTGGATTATCGCCGCCATGGTCGGCGCGCGCTCGTTTGCGATGACGACTAACCGCATCACGGATTTGCGTTACGACAGCGAAAATCCGCGTACGCGCAATCGCGCGCTGGTCACCGGCGCGCTCAGCGTGCCCTTCGCGTGGGGATTCACTATTGTCGCGGCCGCTCTGCTGGTGATCGCCGCGTGGCAGCTGAATCGCCTGGCGCTGGAGCTTTCCCCCGTCGCGCTCGCAATTCTGTTTTTTTATTCCTACACGAAACGCTTCACGGCGTGGTCGCATATAGTGCTGGGCTTTTGCCTTGGCATTTCTCCCGCGGCCGCGTGGATCGCGATCGCTGGCTCGCTTGATCTGCGCATTCTGATCCTGTGCGCCGCGGTCACGCTTTGGGTCGGCGGGTTTGACGTGCTTTACGCCTGCCAGGACGTGGATTTTGACCGCCGGGTGGGACTGCACAGCATTCCAATGCGATTCGGAGTCGCGCGCGCGCTGGTCATCTCGCGCACGATGCACGTGGTGATGATTGCTTTGCTGGCGTGGCTTGCGGCGAGCTTCGCGCTGCCGTGGCCGGCGTGGGTGGGCATCGCGGTCGTCGCCGGAATGCTAGTGTGGGAGCACTCGCTGGTCTCCGCGCGCGATTTGAGCCGCCTGAATGCTGCGTTTTTCACGGTAAACGGCTATATTAGTGTTGTGTTCTTCGTTTTTTGGGGCGCGGCGGTTTGGGTTTCTCGCAATTAGCCTGAAACTGAACCTCTCATAATCTATGAACGTATCTCGCACGGCCGAACTTCAGATCACGGACTCTCGTCTGCGCCCGATCGCGGAAAAAGTCCTGGCTGGCGAACGCCTGGACGCTGCCGACGGCATCCTTTTATACCGCTCGCCCGACCTGCTCGCCGTCGGCTGGCTTGCTAATCACGTCCGCGAAGCGCGGCACGGCGACGTTTGCTACTTCAATGTGAACCGGCACATTAATCCCACAAATATTTGCGTCGCGCATTGCAAGCTCTGCGCGTTTGGCCGTGATGCGAACGTGCCGGGCGCCTACAATTTCGCACTGGAAGAAATCTGGCAGCGCGCTGAAGAAGGCGTCCGCGCGGGCGCCACCGAATTTCACATGGTCGGCGGCCTGCATCCCGATTTGCCGTTTGAATATTTTCTGGACATGATTCGCGGTCTGAAGAGGCGCTGTCCCACCGTACATCTGAAGGCATTCACGATGGTCGAGGTCGGCTATTTTTCCCGCATCGCCAAGTTGAGCATTCGCGATACGCTGCTGGCGCTCAAGGAGGCCGGCGTGGATTCGCTGCCCGGTGGCGGCGCGGAAATTTTCAATCCGCGCGTGCGGCGCGTGATTTGCGATCACAAGACGTCCGGCCGCCAGTGGCTGGAAATCGCGCGCACCGCGCACGAAATTGGATTGCGCTCAAACGCCACGATGCTCTACGGCCACATTGAAAATGAAGAAGAGCGCGTGGAACATCTTTTGCTGCTGCGCGAATTGCAGGACGATACGCACGGCTTCCAGACTTTTATTCCGCTCGCGTTTCACCCGGAGAATACAGCCCTGGCGCATCTGCCCAAGCCGACGGGGTTCGACGATTTGCGCAACATCGCCGCCTCGCGGCTGCTGCTGGATAATTTCGATCACATCAAGGCGTACTGGGTGATGCTCACACCGCGGATCGCGCAAATTGCGCTCCGATTTGGCGCGGATGACATTGACGGAACCATCGTGGAAGAAAAGATTTATCACGATGCTGGAGCGACCACGGAGCAGTTCACTCCGCGCAGCGAACTCGAACGCTTGATTCGCGCAGCAGGCCGCGTGCCGGTCGAACGCGACACGCTGTATCGCCCCGTGGTGCGCAGCAGTCCCGTGCCGGATTTGCCGCCCGCCGGTTCCGGTTTTGTTCCCACAACTACGCTCACTTTGAACGTCTAGTTGAGATATTTATGCCAGCTTGTCCAGGTGACATTATCTCGTATCTCGAAATGTGTCAGGAATGGGGCACTAGCTTTCAGGCTGGGATGAATTTTCGCGTAAGACCTGACCACAGTGTTTTGCTGATGAGCCGTAGACCAAATGCACCTTACAAAGATCGGGTCGAAGACCATGGGCGGATTCTGATTTACGAAGGCCATGATGCACGAAGGCGAGTCGATGGTTTGGACCCCAAAATGATCGATCAGCCGAGAGCCTACCCAGGTGGATCGCTTACGCAGAATGGCTTGTTTGAACAGGCCGCGCTCTCTTACAAGAATAGACAGCAGAGCCCGGAGCTGGTAAGCGTCTACGAAAAAATTCACTCTGGTATCTGGGCGTTCAATGGGAATTTTGAGCTAGTCGATGCATGGCTGGAGCACGACGGGCATCGCAACGTTTTCAAGTTTCGCCTCAATATTAGCGATGGAACTCCTGCTGCGATGGCAGCGCAACTCGACGAGCTGGATCACGATCGGCTAATTCCCAGTTCTGTGAAACTGGAGGTGTGGAAGAGAGATCAGGGAAAGTGTGTCAAGTGCGGTTCGGACAAGAATCTTCACTTCGATCATGATATTCCTTACTCTAAGGGTGGATCGTCGTCGGACCCGGCGAATATTCGGATTCTGTGTGCGCGTCACAACTTGCAGAAACGCGACAACATTGAATGACCTTCCTAGTAGATGCACTAAATAATTGCACCGGTTGCGTAGGTCTCAACATCCAACTCACACGGAGGAAACTCGAAAATGGTACGCAAGGCTTCAGCGGTCTGGAATGGCTCACTTAAAGAAGGCAAGGGCAAGATTTCAACGGACAGCGGCGCGCTTTCCAATACGCAATATTCTTTCACCACCCGGTTTGAAAACGGTGTGGGCACAAATCCCGAAGAGTTGATCGCCGCCGCGCACGCGGGCTGCTTCACCATGGCGCTTGCCGCGCAACTCGGCAACGCAGGCATCACGCCGGACTCGCTGGAAACTTCGGCCGCCGTCACGCTGGATAAGCTCGACGCCGGCTGGACTATCACGAAAGTTCACCTGGACGTGACCGGAAAAATTCCCGGCAACGACAAAGCAAAATTTGAAACCGCCGCGAACAACGCCAAGGCAGGCTGCCCGATTTCGCGGCTGCTGAAGGCTGAGATCACAATGACCGCGACGCTGAAAGCGTAGGGCTGGGGCCACCATGAAAGCCATCGTCGTCCACGAATTCGGCGGTCCCGAAGTTCTGAAGTGCGAAGACGTGCCACAGCCCGCGCCCGGCCGCGGCCAACTGCTCGTCAAGATCGGAGCTGCGGGCGTGAATCCCGCGGACACCTACATGCGCAGCGGCAACTATGCGCGTAAGCCCGCGCTGCCTTACACGCCGGGCGTGGACGGCGCAGGCGTAATCGAAGGAATCGGCGCGGCGCAACCGCCGGGTGCAAATTGGAAAATGGGCGACCGCGTTTATTTGAGCGGCAGCATCTCCGGCACATACGCTGAATACGCCGTCGTCGCCTCAGCTGAAGCGCATCCGCTGCCGGGTGATGTCACTTTTGCGCAGGGCGCGGGGCTGCACATTCCCTACGCCACGGCGTATCGCGCGCTATTCCAAAAAGGTCATGGCAAGCCAAATGAAACCGTGCTCATCGACGGAGCCAGCGGCGGCGTGGGCATCGCCGCGGTGCAATTCGCGCACGTAGCCGGCATGCGCGTGATCGGCACGGCCGGCTCGGATCGCGGACGCGAGCTGGTGAAGCGCGAAGGCGCGGACCACGTGCTCGATCACACAGCCCCGGATTTGGGCGCGCAGGTTCTGAAGCTCACGGAAAATCGCGGCGCGGACCTGATTATCGAGATGCTGGCGAATGTGAATCTCGGTGCCGATTTAAAAATGCTCGCGCCGCACGGAAGAGTAGTAATCGTCGGCAGCCGCGGCGACGTGCAGATCACTCCGCGCGACTTGATGCAACGCGAAGGCGCGATTTTTGCCGTGATGCTGTGGAACGTGACGCCGGAAGAGATGGTCACGATCAACAGCGCCATTTCCGCTGGGCTCGTTAACGGCTCGCTCCACCCGGTCGTTGGAACGGAGCTTCCTCTCGCGGAAGCGCAGCGCGCGCACAAGGAAATCATGAGCACTTCCGCTTACGGAAAGATGGTCCTCATACCGTAGGATTGGTGTAGCGGCAGGTCGTTGACACGCTGGTCTCGCTCCTTGTAATGTTTTCGCATTCGTAATCAGTCACCACGTTGGCAGTGCGGATGGGCTGGCGCGGCACCGGCTGCCGGACTTGCGCATCTAAAAACCGACCGCGAGAAACAGCACAGTGCACTTCATAAACAACTACGCGGCGCTTCTCTGGGTCTGGCAGAACCCTCTATCCGAATTCTGGCGCAGGCAGACCGACCCTCACGCGAATCCTTTTCGCGG
>Ga0335078_10011909_pt1 | contig 12903 bp, 14 predicted proteins | sample Lox_Sample_32_FD_206711 | JGI IMG/M metagenome (GOLD analysis project Ga0335078, IMG submission 206711) | Soil microbial communities from Loxahatchee National Wildlife Refuge, Florida, United States - Lox_Sample_3.2 | ecosystem: Environmental > Terrestrial > Soil > Wetlands | place: USA... | reverse complement strand
CGTCGTGGGAATTTCCGTGACGCGCAGACCGAAGGCCGTGGCCTTCACCACCATTTCGCTGGCGAATTCCATTCCCACCGTCCGCAGACCGAGCCGCTCGATGGCGTCCTTGCGAAACGCGCGCAGCCCGCAATGAAAATCCCCCACGGGACTTTTGAAGAACAGCCGCCCGAGGCCCGTCAAAACAGGATTCCCGAGATAGCGATGCAAAGGGGGCATCGCGCCCGGCAGGATTTTTCCCCGGAAGCGGTTGCCCATCACAAGGTCGTACCCTTCGCGCAGCTTTTCCACGAATTCGTTCACCTGCGAGAAATCGTAGGTGTCGTCCGCATCGCCCATTAGCACGAATTGCCCGCGCGCCGCGGCAATCCCGCTTTGCAGCGCGCTGCCGTAGCCGCGCATTTCCACCGGCACAACGCGCGCTCCGAATTCCCGCGCGATCTCTTGCGATCCGTCCGTGCTCCCATTGTCGGCGATGATCACTTCGCCGCGGATTCCGTGCCGTTCCAGCGCATCGATCGCCTTTTTCACGCAAACGCCGACGGTTGCCGCCTCATTCAGGCAAGGCATGACGACGGAAAGCTCCACGCCCTCGCGGTTTTCCGTGATCCGTGAAACCACATGCGTTTCCGCGGCCGTACTCATGGAATCGATGGTCAGTCCCTTCCCCCGTTGGTTTGCATCTGCTCAATCATAGGCAAAAATAGGCAAAACGATCGCTCCGGCTTCCATCGTCCTTCGCAATCCGGCCCGATCGGTTCGCGCCGTAGAACTGTTGGCCCTCGAACTCTAACCCATCCCGAATGCGGCGAAAAGAGCCTTTGCCGGCGATTCGGCCGGTGCAATTCCCGTTCTAACGGCGACCTAACCACAAGGATACGGCCTGCGTGAAAACTTCCGTAATCAAACTGTCACCCCAGCATTGACGCGGAGTCTACCCATCCGTATAATCAAGGTTTCCGATTTGTGTCTGGAGGGGTGATGTACGCCGTGATTCGAAGTGGTGGGAAGCAGTACCGGGTTGCGCCCGAAGATACCGTCAAGGTGGAAAGCTTGCCCGGCAAAGTGGGCGGTGATGTAACTTTTGGCGACGTAGTCGCCGTGGCCACGGACGAGAAGAAATTTCTGACCGGGCCGGATGCCGCCAAGGTCAAGGTCACTGGCAAGATCGTCTCGCAAGGGCGCCATCCGAAACTCACGGTATTTAAATACCGTTGCATCAAGCAGTACAAGATTGTCCGCGGCCACCGGCAGAATTACACGGCCGTCGAAGTCAGCGGCATCGAGCTCTAGGAGCTCCAAAGGAAATTCAGATGGCGCATAAGAAAGGTGGCGGCTCCTCCGTAAACGGCCGCAACTCGCAGGGGCAGAGGCTGGGCGTGAAGCGGTTCGGCGGCCAGCTAGTGCACGCGGGAACGATTTTGATCCGTCAGCGTGGCACGCGCCACAAGCCCGGCGTGAACGTGGGCCGCGGCAAAGACGACACGCTCTTCGCCCTGATTGACGGTGTGGTGCTTTTCCAGGACAAGGGCCAGGACGGGCGCTACATCAGCGTCCTGCCCCCGGAGCAGGAAGCCTCGAAAACGCCTGCCGCAACGCCCGTAAACTAACTGGATCTCGCATTGGACAAGGCGGCTCCGCGCATGCGGGGCCGCCTTTTTTGTAGGACAGCCATTCCTGGCTGTCCGGTTTTGCGCGCATCGGCAGCGAATTGTGCGGACAAGCAAAACCAAACAGCCAAGAGTGGCTGTTCTACTGTATTCTGAATGCCGGAAGTGACCCATGGTGTTTGTCGATGAAGCCAAAATCTACGTGAAGGCCGGCAACGGCGGAAACGGCTGCATCGCGTTCCGTCGCGAAAAGTTCGTGCCGCGCGGCGGCCCTTCGGGCGGCGACGGCGGCCATGGCGGCAGCATTTACCTCGAAGCGAATCCGCACGACAACACGCTGCTGCGCTACCGCTACAATCGCGAATTCAAAGCCGATCGCGGCCGCCACGGCGAAGGCTCGAACTGCTCCGGCCATTCCGGCGCGGACATGATTCTCGCCGTGCCCGTCGGCACGGTGGTAGTCGATGAGGATACGGGCGAACAGATCGCCGATCTGACGAAGCCGGGCGAGCGCATCTTGGTTGCCCAGGGCGGCCGCGGCGGCCGCGGCAATCAGCACTTCGCCAAGCCCTGGCATCAGGCGCCGCGCGAATCCGAAGAGGGCCAGCCCGGCGTCGAGCGCCATCTGCATCTGGAATTGAAGCTGCTCGCGGACGTTGGCTTGGTGGGATTTCCGAACGCGGGAAAATCCACGCTCATATCGCGAATTTCCGCGGCCCATCCGAAAATCGCGGATTATCCTTTTACGACGCTCCAGCCCGGCCTGGGCGTCGTCTCCGCGGACGGCGCTCCCGGAAAGCCGTCGGAAAAGGGCGGCGGGCGCACGTTCGTCGTGGCGGATTTGCCCGGCTTGATCGAAGGCGCGCACACCGGCGCGGGCCTGGGCATCCGCTTTCTGAAGCACATCGAGCGCACGCGCCTCATCGCACATCTGATCGACACGAGCGACGCCTCCGACCGCGATCCCGTGCGCGATTTTGAAATTATCTCGGGCGAGCTCGCCGCGTTCAGCGAAAAGCTCGCGGAAAAACCCGAGATCGTCGTGGCCACAAAACTGGACGCGACCACGGACCGGACGCGTCTGGAAAAATTGCGCGATTTTTGCGCCGCGCGCGGGCTCGAATTCCACGCCATTTCATCGGCGACTGGCGAAGGCATCCCCAAGCTTGTGCGCGCCATGGCTGACGCGCTCGATCGCCTGGCGCCGCCCGAGCCGCTACAGGAAAACGAAAACGCGGACGCGGCGCCGGAAGCGCAAGAACCACTCCAGAACGAAACCCCCGCACCGGCGCATCCGGAGGACCGTTGAGCATCGCGCCGCCGGAGCACCACGGCGTTTCCCGAGAGCAGGCGCGCGAGCGGCGCATCGCGCTTTTCGGCGGCACTTTCGATCCCATTCACATCGGCCACCTCGCCGTGGCGCGCGCCGCCGAACGCCGCTTTCACTTGGACGAGATTCATTTCATCCCCACAGGCCGTCCCCCGCACAAGCATCGCGCCGGAATGGCTTCCTACGCGGACCGCTACGCGATGACGTCGATCGCGTGCGCCGATCATCCCAGGTTCGTTCCATCGCTCGCGGAAGCGGGCGCCGGCCAATCCGGGCGCGAAATTTTTTATTCGGTCGATACGGTGAGGCATTTCAAGCAAAGGCATCACGGCGCGGGCGAACATATCTATTTTTTGCTAGGCGCGGATTCCTTTCTGGATATTCCCACGTGGAAGGATTATGAAACACTGCTCGGCCTGTGCGATTTTATCGTGGCCAGCCGTCCCGGATTTGATGTGGCCGCGCTGCGCCTGGTGATTCCGCCGGAACTGTTTGCGCGCCGCGAGGCCGCGCACGCGCCGCTCGATCCGCGTGCGATCGTCTTGCGGCGCACGGTCGTGTATGTCCTGGACACGGTTTCCAGCCACGTTTCAGCCACCGAAGTCCGCCTTCGCTTGGATCGAAACGATTCCATTCACGGGCTTGTGCCCCCGCGCGTCGAGGAATACATTAACAAGAAGGCCCTTTACCGGTGACGGCAAGAAAGGACTCGATTCCGCCTCACGTTCGCGCGGCCATCGCCGCCGCGCAGGAGAAACAGGCGGCGGACGTTATCCTCCTCGATCTCGAAGGCCTCGGCGCGTTCACCGATTATTTTATCGTCTGCACCGGATTCAGCGCGCGGCAGGTCGAAGCCATCTGCGACGAAATCGAGGCACAGATGGAGCGCAGCGGCGTTCGCTTGCGGCACCGGGAGGGCAAACCGGGAAGCGATTGGATGCTCCTCGATTTTGGCGGTTTGATCGTGCATGTGTTCACCGAGCGCGCGCGCCGTTTCTACGATCTCGAACGCCTCTGGCGCGCCGCGCGCCGCGTCGAATTTAGCGAGCCTCACGGAGGGAGTTCCTCAAGCGCCGCTGCGGAGGCCGAGGGATGAATGAGACGCGCATGCCCTGGATCGCGGAAGACACCGCGTCGAAAGCGGTCCTCGATCTTGCCCGCAAAGTCGCCGAAACTTCCACCACGCTTCTTATCACCGGAGAAAGCGGCACCGGCAAGGATCATCTCGCGCGCCTCATCCACGAACTCGGTCCCCGTCGCGACGCGCCGTTCTTGAAAATCGATTGCGCCAGCTTGCCGCAGGAACTCGTCGAATCGGAATTGTTCGGACACGAACGCGGCGCCTTCACCGGAGCGGTCGAGCGCAAATTGGGGCGGCTGGAAATGGCCGGCGGGGGAACCATTGTGCTGGATGAAGTGGCGGCGCTTTCCCCGGCCACGCAATCCAAGCTCTTGCGCGTGCTCGAGGAGCGCCAATTCGAGCGCCTCGGCGGCACCGATACGATCGTCATCGCCGCTCGTTTGATCGCGCTGACCAATTCCGATCTGGCGCGCCTGGTTTCCGAAGGACACTTCCGCGAGGATTTGTTTTTTCGCTTGAGCGTGCTGACGATTTCCGTGCCCGCGTTGCGCGCGCGTCCTGCGGATATTTTGCCGCTCGCTGAAGCGCTTCTCGAACGCGGCGCGCGCGTTCACGGCCGCATGGGCATGGCTTTTTCCGAGCCGGTGAAAAAAATGCTGACCACGTATGCCTGGCCGGGCAACGTGCGCGAACTGAGAAACGCGATCGAGCGCGCTCTGGTTTTTTCCGGCGGGGCTTCGCTCATTCCAGAGGATTTTCCGGAGCCGGTTCGCGCGGCGGACTCAGCCTTTGGGGGCGCGCTGCGTTCGCTCGACGACATGGAACGGGACGCCATTCGCGCCACGCTGGAAGCGACTCGCTACAAAATCGGCAAGAGCGCGCAAATTCTAGGCATCAGCCGGAAAACCCTCCTCGACAAGCGCAAGAAATACGGATTGAACTGAGCCTGAATTCCGAAGGGCACGTGGGAGCTTTGGTTCCCGGCCTCAGCGATGAAGATCCACCTCGTCATGCTCGGGAAAACCCGCCGGCCGGAAATTCGGGCCTTGCTGGACGACTACTTGGCGCGCCTCGCGCGGTTTGCCGAGGTGCGGCTCACCGAATTGCGCGAGGATTCCGCCGCATCGGTGCGCAAACTGGCGCTCGATCCCGCGGCGACAGTCGTCCTGCTCGATGATGCGGGAAAACCGCAAACGTCCCTTCAATTCGCCAAATGGCTCGGAGAAACACGCGACCGCGGGGTGCGCGAAATCGTCTTCTTATGCGGAGGCGCGGAGGGCTTTCCGGAAATCTTGCGCCGCCGCGCCACGCAAAAGCTTTCGCTTTCTTCTCTCACGTTCTCGCACGAACTCGCCCGCGCCATGCTTGCGGAGCAACTTTACCGCGCCTTCGCCATTCTCGCGGGCCATCCGTACCCAAAATGATCGTCCGCTGAAATAATCGTTTGCTGGATCTGCGCCCGCGCCGCCGCTCGGAGATCCGATCGGAAGAAACGCAGGCCGCCTTCAGGCTTCAGGACACGCTTAGGCTGCGCGTGGCGCAGGATTCGCCATTCTCTTAAGGGCCACGATCTCGTCGGCGAGGTACGGCGCCTCTTTCCCGCAGAGGGCGCATCGAACGATGGATATTTTCGACATCGGTGCTTCGGAAGACCGCGATGAATTCCTTTGGTTCACTGGATTGGAGAGAGGAGTTTCCATGCCGCAATGTAGGCAGACGACTCCGGCAATTTCTAGTTCCAGTTCTTGAATGATCATGACCGACCCCCGCATTCTATGAATTCCTGCTGGCTGGCAACGCTTACAACCCACATAATACTCCTTGGCTGCCGCTGAGCGTGTGACCGGAATCACCGATTCGAGTGATTGAGTTGGCCTGTCCGGGATCCCTGCAGCTAAACATTTTACAGACAAAGACTTAATGCTGTTTCAGTCGCGCACGAAGAATCGCAGGGTCGTTCATCGATTTGTAACAATGCAGTCCTATCGTACAGACATTTGAAACTTTCGAGGTTTCGGCTTCTGATGCGATAGCGTTTCGTTGGCTGTCAAATTTTGATTTGGACACGGGCAAATCCACTTCCAGAAGAGGCAAATGATGGCGACGCCGCCAAAAAAAGCAGCGACTCGAGCGAAGAGAACCAGGAAAGCCGTGCAGTTTCTTCAGAAATCCACCTGCGCGACCTGCCGCAAGGCGCGCCGCTTCATGGAAAAGCGCGGTTACCGCCTGAATTATCGGGACCTCGTCAAGGAGCGATTGGGCGCTGCGGAACTGGAGCGGTTGATCGGGAGGCACGATCACGAGGATTTCTTGAATCCACGCAGCGAAATATTCAGAAAAAAGAAAATGAAGGATAAACCCCCGTCGCGCCGCGAAGCGATCAGCCTGATGGCTAAGAATCCGGATTTGATCCGCCGCCCGGTCATCGTGGCCGGCGGGCGCGTGGTGATCGGGTACGACGAAAACGGCATGATCCGGTTTTAGGATCGCCCCGACCAAGCGGCTAGGATGAGGTGCTCACGCCGATTTAAGTAGGCGCAACCAAACCCCAAGGTGCAGAATCTAAGTATATGTAGGCGGTGTGCAGGATTGAAACGAGTCCCCGCATAAACTCGTCCGCAGGTCTTACGCAGGTGTCGCGGAGGGCCTTAACCATGACCAAGCCATTATATGTAAAGTTCACTACAATCATAGCTATCCTATTTGCCTGCAGCGCGATACCCGCATTCGCCAATCGTGGCGGAGGCGGAGGTGGGTCTCACGGTGGAGGCGGCTTTCATGGGGGCGGAGGTGGCGGATTCCGCTCAAGCGGCGGGGGTGGGTTCCGTGGAGGATCGTACGCACCGCCTGCGGCCGGCTACGGAGGCATGCGCGGTGGGGCGGCTTCGCCTCAGCGTTATGGCGGCGGGTACGCAGCGCGGCCCGGCAGCAACTATTCCCGGCCCGGCAATAATTTCGCCGGCGGAAGCCAGCGGTCCAGCAATTCTTCAGCCTCGCGTCCAGCAATTGCCGATGGACAATGGCATTCGTTTGGAAGCGCTTCAGGAAGTCGCGGTCCTGCGGGCGCGCCATCTGGATCGGCGTCCGCGAGCAGCGGTGGCGGTTTTCACACCTTCGGCGGGACTCGCGCAGCGGGAACTGCCGGCTCGGCGCGCAGTTTCTCGGGGCAAGGACACGAGGTCTATGAAGAGGCTCCCAGCGCGCGAAATGTTGTGCCGCGATCTCAATCGCTTTCCACCATCCATAATTCGTTCAGCGGTTCCTCAGCCGCAAGTCTAGGCGCCCGGTCCAACTCGTCGCTCTATGCTTCTTCGAGTTTCGGTGGTGGCTCCGGCTTTTTGGGCAATCGGTCGTTCGCGGGATCTTCGGGGTTTGCGGGCCGAGGGCAGTTTGGCAACTCCTGGCGTGGCCGACCTTATGGGTTCGGAAGAGGCTGCTGGGGCTGCGGTTACGGCTTCGGATTTGGAGGTTGGGGCTGGGGGGGCTGGGGATTTGGCTGGCCTTGGCTTGGTTTCGGTTTGTGGGATCCCTTCTGGTATGACCCGTGGTGGGGATACGGGCCTGCATACGGGTACGGGTATTATGGGTATCCCGATAACTCCGTCTATGGTTATCCAGATTCCGGCTACTACGCCCCAGACGACAATTCCAATCCGCCCCCGGACCAGGGCGAGCAATACGAGCAATACGGTCCCGACACTTCAAATGGCAACTGGGTCACGCCAAACGGACCTAGCCCTTCGACAGCTCAGAATTCGGGGACCTTGGCTGTCCCAGTCCTCATCTACTTGAAGAACGGGGCAGTGCGCTCAGTGCGAGATTACTGGATCGTGGATGGTGAACTGCACTACATCCTCATGAACGGCGTCCAGAGTTCGGTCAATTTGGACCAGGTCGATCTGCCGCGCACCAACACGGAAAATGCCAAGAGCGGCGTGCGATTCATCTTCAAGTCCGAGCCGAGTGTGCCGCCATCCGCGCCGGACGGGAGCGTCGCGCCTCCGGCCTCGAGCGAGCCGCCACAATCGCCCGCTCCCACGCAACAAATCAATGCAGTTCCGCAGCCTGAAGCGCGGACGTAGGCCCATGTGGGACAGGCTTCAGCCTGTCAGCTTTTCCTTACCTGTCTCTTTTCCTTATCGGATCAGAATAAAAGCACACAGTCTGAAGTCTGTCCCACTCACCGCGTCGGCGCAGGGAACTGCACTTTCGGAGCTTCGCGCGACGATTCCGTCGCCGCAAAGTAAGCATTGTTCCGCTGGAATCCCGACAAGCGGGCAATGATATTGTTTGGAAAAAGCGCGATGTAAGTATTGTAATCCTGCAGCGCGTCGTTGTAGCGCTTCCTCTCGACCGCGATTCGATTTTCCGTGCCGGCCAGTTCGTCCTGCAGCCTCAAAAAATTCTCATTGGATTTCAGTTGCGGATAATTTTCAACAATCACGAGAAGACGCCCGATCGCGCCGTCCAACTGACCATTCGCGGCGATTTTATCCGCCGGCGTCTGAGCGCCAAGCAGCGCGGAGCGAGCGGCGGCAATGTCGTGGAACACAGTCTGTTCCTGCGCGGCAAAACCTTTCACGGTCTCGACAAGATTGGGGATCAAGTCGGCGCGGCGCTGCAGCACGACATCCACTTCCGCCCATGCCGATTTCACGGCCTCGTTTTTTGTCACCATCTGGTTGCGCCCGCTGACGTACATTCCGCCAAACACCAGCGCAAGGACCACCACAACCACCAGCACGATCGTTCCTGTTTTCACGCGCGTCCTCCCGAAGAAATTGGCCGCTTATTTTTCGGCATCGAGCTGCCGGTCAAATTTGTCCGTGACGGCTTCCACAAAGGCAAAATACTGATTCAGTGTTTTTTCCATGTCGATATCGCGCCCGCTTATTTTTCCTTCGCGCAGGCTCAGAATCGCTTGAAACGCGGACGGATCGGCCCCCGCAAATTGCGCGATTCTGCCAATGGCCTCGCGTTTGGTCTCGGCGACTGGCTCGCCGAGGGCCATGAGCGCGTGGCGAAACAGCGCCGCAAACGCCGAAAACGATGACACCATAATTTCCAGATACACTTTGGGCTTCTTGGGCGCGGCCAAAATGGCCTGGCGCAGACGCAGCCAGCCGGCGCGCAGTTCGCGTTCGACCTGAATGGAATGGTAGCGAAGCGGCACGGATATTTCCGCGAGCAGATTTTCCCCGTACAGGATGCGGTGGCGGGCCTTCATGTCCAAAAGTTCAATCGTGAAAATATCCGCGGACCGGCGCAGCTCCTCCAAAGTGAAAACGAGCGGCGCGCGCTGGCCCCGGCAAATCCACCATTCCACGGGGCTGTGAAGCGCTTCAAGGTGCGCCGCATCCGCTGAGTCAACCAGGCAGAGGATATTGAGATCCGAATGTCTCGCGTGAAATTCTTCCGTCGCCGCCGAGCCGTACAGGATCACTGCTTTCAAATTTTCCCCTGCCGCGGCCTTGAGCTTTTGCACGAGTTCGTCGAGCTTATGGTCGATCAACCTTCGCTCCCTGCGGCGCGAGTCTCACCAGCTCCCGCTCGCGCCCCCGCCTCCAAACGATCCTCCTCCAAACCCTCCGAATCCGCCCCCGCCCCCTCCGCCCCAGGCACCTCCTCCACCGCCCGACCACCCGCCTCCATACCAACCGCCCCCTCCGTACCGCGGCCCGCCGCCCCACGATCCACGGCCTCGGCGCGGACCGATGATTCCGCCGAGGAGGAGATTGAGAACAAGCCCCACCGCGGGAAAAAAAACAAAAATCATGAGAATCAGGACCCACAAGATGTCCGAAATCGAAAAGAGAGAATGGTCAGGCTCAGAAGGCGGAGGAGGCGCCCCAGAAAGCGAATCCAGATTGACCTTTGCGTCCTGAGCGATCACTTGCGCGACGCGCTCGGTCATAAGCAGCACTGCGCCGCTATAGTCGTTCTGTCGCAGAAGCGGTGCCGCTTCCCGCCCGAAGCCGCCCACTTTGCCATCCGGCAGAATTTCCTCAAGGCCGTAGCCAACCTCGAAGCGGTACTTGTGGTCACTCGTCGCGATCAGAATCAGAACACCGCGGTCTTTTTGCCGCGGCCCGATGCCCCAGGCGGTCGCCAGATCGATGGAGAATTGCTCAATCGGCTCACCTTCAAGGGACGAAATCGTCACCACGGCAATCTGCGCCTTGGCCTTCTGGTCGACTTCCGCGCATAGCGCCGTCAGCTTGTCCTTGGCCTGTGCGCTGAGCACGCCTGCGAAATCGTTCACGTAGCCTTGCGGTTTGAGGTTTTTGACTTGTTCGGCGGACAAACGGGAGGCGCTGAAAATCAGGCAACACAGCAGAACCAGGTGGCGTGCAGGGGAAGTTGCAAGGCGGAGTTGAAAGGACATCCAGATTCAGCCTTCGCAGCCAAACGCATCTTAGGGCGGTGTTTCAGCGCCGTCAAACATCGAGCGGTTCGCGACGCAGGTCGTTGGGTGGACCCGAATCAGACCACAACTTCCACCCCGCGGCTCAGGGTTGGGGATGGAATTGGTAGTGGTTGCCCTCGCAAGTGTATTCCATCAATTCATAGTCCGGATGCAATTTATAGGTTTGCGAGGTGGTCCAAGTTTTTGTGTAGGCGATCGGGTCCTCGATCGTGAAGTCGTCGCGCAGCGTGTCATGATCCACGCGGCGGATGCGCTCGACGATGTGCAGTTTATCGCTGTGCGGCAGGCCCACGTGGTCGAGCCAAGTGATATCGTTGAATCCCGTCGTGTCGATCACGAGCGTGTTGCCCTCCCACTTCCCGATCGAGTCACCGTTATAGGATGGGTCAGGGTCCTTCAGATGCTGGCGATTCAGGTGGATCTGCCGAATCTCGTTCAGAGATTCCTGCTCGATCAGAACCGTGCCGGGAACCTGAAAGATCTGAATCGGAAGAGGCGCCATCATCATGCGCGGAATTCCGTGGGGCAGGCAGCCCAGATTGGGATCGTTTTTCATCGTGTCGGCCGCATTGAAACGGGCCTCACCCCAAGCGGTAAAGGGAGGCTTTTCGTCCTTAGGGAAGATGGCGTTGTGGTAATGATCGTACTGCCAAACTCCCATGAGATCCTGGGAAATGCCGTCCTGGCCGGCTGTGGCGTCCTTGGACACCTTTGCCGTTTGGCCAAACACAGCGGGCAAGAGAGCTACGGACGCTACGGCCGCAAGTAGCGGAGCCACTAGACGATTTCGCATGTTGCAGTTCCTCCCCCGTTAATTTTTCTTTAACGATTCTTTAGCGAGTCGCTCTGGCAATCCAACCCAATCTCGAAAGGCAGCTCTCGATCCCCCGCAAATCCCGAGCCGCGCTCGGAGCGGCGGCCACAAACGCGAACCCTGTCCCCACCAGCCGTCGCGCTCCTGCATGCAATCCACTCGCGCGCCGTCGCGTTCACGGCGAATCTTCCTAGCTCGCCGTGAAGCGTGCTGGAACCGTCAGAACGTCACGCGCGCGGCCTGGAGGTCCTGCCCGTTCGGCAAAGTAATCTTGTCGAGGCGAATCTGGAATCGGCCGTCCTTGGCCGGATTCCCGTAAAAGGTGATCTGATCGCCCGGCTTGACCGTATCTCTCCTCCAGCCGGCCCTGGCTAGCAAGGGCAGGGCCTGAAGCTCGCCGGTCCATTTCTCAATTTCGCCCTTATCGTTTTTGACATCGATGTAAATGTAAGGGTGCGGGTTTACCCATTCGAAAAGCGTCACAGTCCCTTTGACGCTTGCGGTCTTGCTCATGTCGTACTCCGCAGCCGAATGATGGGCAAAAACCGGGACCGAAACCAGGAACAGTCCTGCCAGCAAAGCGAAAATCAGGAACCGATTCGCGTTCATCGCAATTCCTCCAAATAAGGAGTGGAAGTCAAGATTGCATGCAAGTGAAGAAAGTGTATGCCTGTCGGAAGAACCTGTCAACTTTTTAACATCCGAGTGTCAACCAGATGGGCCTTCACTTACGATAGGGTTTGTCGTATGATCCCGGCACACTGGAAATTCCAGGTTGAATCGAATAGCGAGGGAGGAGTCATGGCGAAACGATTTTGGATTGCATGCAGCCTATTTTTCTTGTGCGCAGGCGTCGCTTCCGCGCAAGACGCGAAAACTGTTTTGCAGGCCGCCCAAAAGGCCATGGGCGACGTGAGCTCGATTCAGTATTCAGGCACGGGCCAATTGAATGCCTACGGCCAATCCTGGGTGCCCGCGGGGCCCTGGCCGGTTACGAACCTTACCAGTTACACGAAGACGATTGACTACACCACGAAGTCGGCAAAAGAAGAACTCAGCCACTCCGAACCCGTTCCCATGATCAAGGGCGGCGGGCGGCCGTTCGGCGGCGAAGATAAGCAAGTTCACTTTGTGAGCGGGCAATATGCCTGGGACATGCCCGGCGCCGCGCCGATCCCGAATCTGGGAGCAGCCGCGGAATGGCAACTCCAGATTTGGCTCACCCCGCAGGGTTTTGTGAAAGGCGCTTTGGAGAATAACGCCACGGCGAAGAAGGGCGCGGCAGGAACCGTCGTAACCTTCATGAGCGGCAAGTACAAAGTGGTGGGCACGATCGATGCGCAGAACATGGTTACCAAAACGGAAACGTGGGTGGGCGACCCGGATGTCGGCGACAGATCCATCGAGACCATGTTTTCGGGCTACAAGGATTTTAGCGGCGTGAAATTCCCGACGATGATCGTGCAGAAGCAGGAAGGGTATACAACGCTCGAACTCAACGTGAACAGTGTGAAAGTCAACCCGGGCCTGCAAGTGTCGGTGCCTGACTCCGTCAAGACGGCGACCATGCCGCCTATCCACGTGGTCGATCAAAAACTAGGCGATGGCATCTGGTTCCTCGGCGGCGGCTCGCATAACAGC
>Ga0335078_10011907_pt1 | contig 12903 bp, 14 predicted proteins | sample Lox_Sample_32_FD_206711 | JGI IMG/M metagenome (GOLD analysis project Ga0335078, IMG submission 206711) | Soil microbial communities from Loxahatchee National Wildlife Refuge, Florida, United States - Lox_Sample_3.2 | ecosystem: Environmental > Terrestrial > Soil > Wetlands | place: USA... | reverse complement strand
GCCTTTCGACTTCCTTGTACGAGCTGTACGATTTTTCCATCCATCAGATCAATCGAAGGAATCAGCATGGCCACCTCACCGGAATTCCCCGCGAGCCAAGCTCTTGCTTGAGGTCTCCGAGCGAGCGAATGCCATAGTGAAAAATCGACGCCGCCAGGGCCGCATCAGCGTGTCCGTCGCGGAACACTTCCACAAAGTGATTCGCGCCGCCTGCCCCACCAGAAGCAATCACCGGAATCCGCACCGAATCCGCTACGACGCGGGTTAATTCGCAGTCAAAGCCGGATGCGGTACCGTCGCGATCCATCGAGGTCAACAGAATCTCTCCTGCCCCTCGCGATTCTGCTTCCCGAGCCCATTCGATGGCATCCCGGCCCGCAGCCGCGCGGCCACCGTGGGTGAATGCCTGCCAGTGTGAGCTGATCCCGTTCCGCTTGGCATCGATCGCCACTACGACCGCTTGCGACCCAAAACGTTCTGCGATGCGCGTAATGAGATTGGGATCGGCAAGCGCCGCAGAATTGATGCTGATTTTATCCGCTCCCGCCGAGAATACTGCAGCTGCATCCTCCAAGGTGCGAATTCCTCCTCCGACAGTGAACGGGATAAACAACTGCCGCGCCGCGCGGCGTACCGTGTCGAGCAGCGTAGCCCGCTTTTCATGAGCCGCCGAAATATCCAGAAGCACAATTTCATCTGCTCCTGACTGGCTGTGTGCTTTCGCCAGATCCGCGGGATCGCCTGCATCGCGCAGGTTCACGAACTGCACTCCTTTGACCACGCGTCCTCCGTCGACATCGAGGCAGGCGATAATACGTTTCGTCAACATGTCAACTCACAAAAATTGCGCAACAAGAGCAGCCCGATTTCCCCCGATTTTTCCGGATGAAACTGCACGCCAAAAAGACGATCTCGTTCCACGGCTGCCGAAAACCGGCCTCCATAGTCGCAAGAGGCCACGGTCGTGCCGTTCACTGGAGCCCGAAAGGAATGTGTGAAATAAACAAACGGCGATGGTGGCAGGCCGCCCAAAAGTCGCGACGATGCGTCGATCTCAAGTCGGTTCCATCCCACATGCGGCGACTTTACGTTCGCAGGAAAGCGTTCGCATTCTCCGGATAACAGGCCCAGGCCGGGCGTCTCTGGTGATTCTTGACTTCCTTCAAACATCCACTGCATTCCGACACAGATGCCGAGAAACGGAACTCCGCGCCCAATCGCCCCCGCAATCGCATCGCGTAATCCGGAAGCTCCCAGCGACGCCGTCGAAGCGAAATGCCCCACGCCGGGAAGCACCAGTCTCGTCGCTCTCGCAACGCACGCCGGCTCGGCGGTAATGGCGCACTCTTGCCCGAGGTGGTCGAGCGCCTTCTTCACTGACAACAGATTGCTCGCGCCATAATCCACTATCGCAATCATCACAAGACTCCCTTGGTGCTGGGCAGAAGACGAGCCATGCGTCGATCGCGCCAGCACGCGGCGCGGAGGGCTCGAGCAAATGCTTTGAATAGCGCCTCAATTTTGTGATGGCTCGATCGCCCGTAAAGCACTCTCACGTGAACATTCGCCCGTGCACCGCGGGCAAAGCCTTCGAAGAAATCGTGCACGAGTTCTGCCTGGAGATCGCCAACCAGCCGGGTCCGCACCTTCGTGTCCACTACCGCTGCGGTGCGTCCGCAGAAATCGACCGCGGCCATTCCCATCGTTTCGTCCATCGGCATCAGAAAATATCCGGCGCGAAGAATTCCTCGCTTGCTGCCGAGCGCCTTGTCGAACGCCTGCCCCAGCACGATGCCGACATCTTCCACCGTGTGGTGCTGGTCTACATCCAGATCCCCGCGGGCTTTGAGTGTTAGGTCGAACCCTCCGTGGTGCGCAAAGAGCTCCAGCATGTGATCGAAAAACCGGATGCCAGTCGAGACGTCGTAGCGTCCGCGGCCCTCGATGGTCAGCGTCGCCTGAATCTTGGTTTCTTTGCTGACGCGGTTGATGCTTCCTTTTCTCATGCGCGAGACGCTCCTTCGGCTATCCCCAGTTCCTCGAACGTTTTCTGAAGCGCGGCGAGCAGCCGGTCGCCATGCTCTCGCGTTCCGAGCGTGACGCGCACACAACCTTCACAGCCGGCATCGCTCGAGCGGTCGCGAACCAGTATTCCGCGCCTGCGCATCTGCTCGACAAACGTCGCCGAATCGGCCGCAGTCGAGCCCACGCGCGCCAGCACAAAATTCCCCTCGCTGGGCCAGACTTGAATTCCGCTCGCCGCGAACATCTGCTCCAGTCGAGTGCGTGCTTGTCGAACTTCATTCACGTACTGCTGGATGTAGATCTGATCTGCAATCGCGTCCGGAAGGCAGGCGATCGCGACTGCGTTGACGTTGTAAGGTGAACTGACCCTCCGTACCGCACGCATCTGATCGGTGTCGCCGGTCAGGGCGCCGACTCGCAGACCTGCTAGTCCATAAGCTTTCGAAAACGTACGCGCTACAAATAGATTTGGGCATTCGCGATGCTTCGCCAACAACGTCTGCCCATAGAACTCAAAGTATGCTTCGTCCACCAGCACTGCCGCAGCCGGTGCGGCGCGAGCAATATCGATTAATTTCTCCTGCGCCGCAACGCTCCCCGTAGGATTATTCGGATTGGCAATCGCAATCAGCCGGGTGCGCTCAGTGATCCCCTTCAGGACGTCTTCGGCGGGAAACTCAAAATCCTTTCCCGCAGCCACGGTGACGAGCTGCGCACCCGCCGCCATCATATAAATCCGGTACATGGAATAGGTCGGTACAACGATCAGCGCGTCATCGCCCGGCTCAAGATACGTTTCGCAGAGAAGATGAATCGCTTCGTCGACGCCGTTCGTCAGTAGCAGCTCCGAAGATGCGATCCCCAGGAAAGCCGCTACTCTTTCCTCCACCGTCTCGCGTTCCGGATAGCGGGCAAAGTCCTCCGGACCCAGCTGGCGCAAACGCTCGATCACCTTCGGCGAGCACCCAACCGTGTTCTCGTTAAAGTCAAGGCGCAAGCCGTCCCGTCTCGCCAGAGGCGGATGGTACAAAGGCAGTGTGCGGACCGCTTCGCGTGGCTTAAGCATGCGCACTCCTCACCCGGATCGATTCCGCATGTCCGGGCAAACCTTCTGCCTGCGCCAGGCACTCGATTGTTTTCACGATCTTTCGCAACCCGCTTCGGGAAAGTTCCTGAACAGTGATGAGCTTGCAGAAATCCAGCACGCTCAACCCTCCGCGAAATCGCGCCTGGCCTGAAGTTGGCAATACATGGTTTGGGCCGGACGCGTAGTCGCCGGCAGCCTGCGGCGAATAGTCTCCGACGAAGACCGAACCTGCATTCTGGATGAATGGCAAGTCCGCGGCTTCAACCGTGATGTGTTCCGGCGCCAGCAGATTGGCCCAATCCCGCGCCTGCTTTCGTGTTTCAGCTACCAGGATCACTCCCCGTCGCCGGAGCGACTCGAGCGCGATGGCGTTGTTTTGCGCAAGTCGTGCAACGTTGAGATCCACCGCTCGCGCCAGTCTTCGCGAGGTGGTGATGAGCGCGGCCAACGATTCCGGATCGTGCTCAGCCTGTGAAACAAGGTCCGCGGCGATAAATTCCGGCACTCCCCCGCTGGCTAGAACTACGGCTTCTGTCGGTCCAGCCAGGAAGTCAATCGCACAATCAAACCACACCTGTTTCTTGGCTGCAGTGACATACGCATTCCCCGGTCCAACAATCTTGTCCACTCTCGGAATACTTTTCGTGCCGTACGCCAACGCCGCTACAGCCTGCGCTCCTCCCGCACGATAAAATTCGCGGACCCCAAGCATGGCCGCGGCGGCCAGTACCTCCGATGACGGTTTGGGCGATACAACGCGAATGTTCTTCACTCCGGCAACCTGAGCTGGGATCACTGTCATCAGCAACGTCGAAACTAGCGGGTACCGCCCGCCTGGCACATAGCAGCCCACCGACTCCAGCGGGCGTACCATCTGCCCCACTAGGATTCCGCCGCGACTTCGCGTCCAGCTTTTCGGCTTCTGCCACTCCGAAAAGCGCCGGATGTTCTGAGCCGCCCGCAGTAGGGAATCGCGCAATCGGTGCGGAAGCGATCGCCACGCCGCTGCCATCTCCGCTTCAGGAACTCGGAGAGGCTGATCCGCGGCGAGTCCATCCCACTGCTCCGCATAGCGTCGAAGCGCGCGGTCTCCACCCCGTCGAACATCATTAACGATGCTCCTCACGCGAGGTTCCAGCCGCGCCAGCTGCGCGCCTCGGGCGGACAGCGCCTTTGCTGCGGCAACCGCATCTTGGCCAGAGACGATGCGCATCACAGCACCACCTTATTCAGTGGGTATTCGACAATGCCCTCGGCTCTCGCCTCTTTGAGCCGTGGAATGACTTCCCACGCCGCCGCCTCGTCGATCACCGTGTTGACCGCCAGCCAATCTTCATCACTCAGATGAGAAATCGTGGGTTTCTGCAACGCGGGTAATACGCCCAGCACGCCCGGCAGGTCTTGCTTGCGGACGTTGAGCATCAATCCGACGCGGTCTTGTGCCTCCATCGCGCCGCGCAGCATGAGCGCAAGATTGTCGATCTTCCGCCGTTTCTCTCGGTTCCCATACGCGCACGTGTTGGCGATCAGTTGCGTATTCGATTCCAGCACGGTTTCGAGGATCCGCAAGCGGTTCGCCTTGAGCGAACTCCCGGTCTCGGTCACTTCGACAATCGCGTCCGCCAGCATCGGTGGCTTCACCTCCGTTGCGCCCCACGAGAACTCCACCTTTACCTCGACACCTTTATCGCGGAAGTAATGGCGCGTGACGTTCACTAACTCCGTGGCCACGATCCGTTGTGAAAGTTCCTCTGCTTTTCGGTAAGGAGAATCCTCCGGTACCGCCAGCACCCATCTCACCTTTCCCCGGCTGCGCTTCGCGTAAATGAGATCGCTCACCGCAACCACTTCCAGTCCGCTCTCGATCACCCAGTCGAGCCCGGTGAGCCCGGCATCAATCGCCCCGTGTTCCACGTACCGCGCCATTTCCTGGGCGCGGATCAGCATGCAATCGATTTCAGGATCGGCGGTCGTTGCGTAATAGGAACGTCCGTTGGTGTAGGCGGGGAGGCCAGCTCGAGAAAACAATTGCAAGGTAGCTTCTTGCAGGCTGCCTTTGGGAATTCCAATGCGCAGCTTCATCGGGCCTCCTCTGATAGCGCAGACGGAGTCGTCGATGGCGTGACCGCTTCACTGAAACAGGAACGAGTGCCGCGGTGGCAAACCACGCCCGCTCCCTCCACTTGCACTCGCAATAGCAAAGTATCCCGGTCGCAGTCCGTAAGGGCAGAGACAACCCGCAGCCTGTTTCCCGAACTCTCGCCTTTCATCCACAGGCGGTTGCGCGTACGGCTGAAAAACGTTACGTAGCCACCCTCCAGAGTGTGCTCCAGAGCCTGACGATTCATGAATCCCACCATCAGGACTTCTCCATCCGACCAATCCTGCACCACGGCAGGGAGCAGCCCGTTCATCTTCTCGAAGTCAAAGTCTGTAGTCATGGCGTACCTCTTTCAAAAAAATAAAAAGCCCGCTGAGCTTGGTTGCGTCAGCGGGCCGAATCCCTGATAAGTACTGTCTATCTTAAGTATGCAATCTCAGGTACGCATCCCCGCCCGCGCTGTGCGCGTGATGATGATGGCGGTGATGGAAGCGAGACAACATGCTATAAACAGTACAAGAAGGAACGCTCCGAAGCAACAAAATTGGCTTTCAGGACTGCAACCATTTTTTCGATCCATCCAATCAGAAGTCTGCATAGGACCTGTTCATGAACCGACGTGACGCACTGCGCTTGCTGGCTACGGGTGCAGCACTCCATCTGGCGCCGGCCAATCTACTGGCGGCCTTGCGGGAAGCGCGCTCCCAACTCGAGGCGTCCCCCGCTCCCCGCACGCTGAATCCCAGCCAATATGCCACCGTCAAGACGATGGCCGAGCTTATCATCCCGAAAACTGATACCCCCGGGGCGACCGACGTGGGCGCCAGCGATTTTATCGATCTGATCCTGACCGAGTGGTGCGACGAGCCAGACCGCGATCGCTTTCTTGCCGGGTTGGCCGATGTCGATACTCGCGCCAAGGCACTCTTTGGCAAGGATTTCGTCGACTGCTCCGGCGATCAGCAGGCTGACATTCTGAGTGTGTTGGGAGAAAGAATGACGGAAGAAATCGGTCGGAACCCGGAGCCCGAACACCGTCGTCGAGCAGCGCCAAAGACCGGTGAGAGCTTCTATCCCATGCTGCGTCGCCTGACGCTCACCGCCTACTACACTTCAGAAGCTGGCGCGACTGACGAATTGCACTTCGAGATCATTCCCGATCACCATGACGCCTGCGCGCCGATCACCGCCATCCAGGGAGACAAAGAGAACCAGTGAAAGAAGAAAATACCTACGACGCAATTGTGATTGGCTCTGGCATCACCGGGGGCTGGGCTGCAAAGGAATTGACGGAGAAGGGACTCAAGACGCTCGTGCTCGAGGCCGGACGCCCAATCGTCCCCGGGCAGGACTACGTAGAACACGTTCCGGCCTGGGAGATGCGATTCCGCGGAATGCGCGACCGCCGTCGTCAGCGGGCCGATCAGCCGATTCAAAGTTTCTGCTACGCCTGTGATGAATGGTCGTCGAAATTTTTCGTGAGCGACACTGACAATCCCTACACCACTGAAACGGACAAGCCATTCCGCTGGATTCGCGGTCGCCAGGTCGGCGGCCGTTCCATTACCTGGGGACGCCAGAGCTACCGCTGGAGCGATCTCGACTTCGAAGCCAATCTTCGCGAAGGTATTGCGATCGACTGGCCCCTCCGTTATGCCGATCTCGCTCCCTGGTACGACTACGTCGAAGATTTCGTCGGACTCACCGGCGAGGCCCTCGGACTTCCTCAGCTCCCCGATAGCAAGTTTCTCCCGCCCATGGCGCTGAACTGCGCCGAAATTGTTGTCCGCGACGCGATTGCGCGGCACTTCGGAGGAGAGCGCGTCCTGACCATTGGGCGCGCCGCCGTCCTTACCCAGGATCATCGCGGCCGTGCCGCCTGTCACTACTGCGGTCCGTGTGAAAGAGGGTGCATCACGCGCTCGTACTTCAGCAGTCTCAACGCCACTCTGCCGGCGGCGCAGAAGACTGGGCGCTTGACCGTCCGTCCGTACAGTATTGTCCACAGCGTGAGCTTTGACCCTCACACTCGAAGGGCAAATGCAGTGCGCGTCATCGACGCTCAGACTCGCGCCGCCATCGACTTTCGGGCCAAGGTGATTTTTCTCAACGCCTCCGCCTTGGAATCCGTCCGCATTCTCCTCAACTCTTCTACGCCGGAGTTTTCAACCGGGCTCGGAAACTCGAGCGGCGAATTGGGCCACAATCTCATGGATCACATCAGCGGCGGAGGAGCCAGCGGAATTATCCCCGGGAATGAAGACCGCATCGTGCTTGGCAGACGCCCTAACGGAATTTACGTTCCGCGATTTCGCAACGTCAAAACCAGGCAGGCGAACTTTCTGCGCGGATATGGATTTCAGGGCGGCGCCAGTCGTGAAGGTTGGGATCGCGGGATCGCCCAGCCCGGATTTGGTGCCGAGTTCAAGAAGTCGATCAGCGCCCCGGGGCCGTGGAGGTTCTCCTTCGGCGGCTTCGGTGAGTGTTTGCCGAATCACAGCAATTATGTCGAACTCGACAAAGAAAAAGTTGATGCATGGGGAATTCCAGTGCTGAAAATTCGCAGTGTTTGGAGTGAGAACGAGCGCGCCCTTCGCTACGACATGTCCATCACAGCGGCAGAAATGCTGGCTGCGGCGGGAGCTCGCAACATCGAACCCTCCGTCTCAGACGATCCTCCAGGATTCTCGATTCATGAGATGGGCACGGCCCGCATGGGCCGCGACCCGAAAACTTCGGTGCTCAACTCCTTCAACCAGCTCCACGATGTCAAGAATCTGTTCATCACCGACGGAGGAGCCATGGTTTCATCTTCGTGTGTAAACCCTTCGCTGACTTACATGGCCCTCACCGCTCGTGCCTGCAACTATGCCGTACAGCAGTTGAAGAAGGGAGAACTCTGAGCGGTTGGGATTGGCGGCTCTGTAACGCCTGCATTCGTTAAATCTGATAGTCGACGTCTTCCATAATTCTCTGCAGCGATGCGGCCAGTGGCTCACTCTTCGTGCCCGCTCCCTCCAGTTGCTGCACTCGTTCGCGCAACTTGTGCACTTCCGTCGCTACGGCGGCCAGCGCCTCCGACAACGGGTCGTTGATCTGCTTGGGATCAGTAATCACCACGCGTTTTCCCTCGCGGAAGATGATGTGGCCCGGTACTCCAACCACGGTGGAATTTTCCGGCACGTTGCGCAGCACCACGGATCCGGCGCCGATCCGGCAATTATTCCCCACCGTGATGTTGCCGAGAATCTTCGCACCGCCCCCAACCACCACGTTATCCTCTAAAGTCGGATGCCGCTTGCCGTGTTCCTTGCCCGTTCCCCCCAAAGTCACGCCCTGATAAAGGGTCACGTCATCGCCCACGACGGAGGTCTCCCCGATCACCACGCCCATCCCGTGGTCGACAAAAAGCCGCCTCCCGATCCGTGCCCCAGGATGAATCTCAATTCCCGTCACCCAGCGCGCGACCTGCGACAACCACCGCGCCATCAAGAAAAAGCGATGATTCCACAACCAGTGATTGACACGGTAGAACCACACCGCATGCAGACCGGAGTAGCACAAATACACTTCCAGGCGAGACTTGGCCGCGGGATCGCGCTCCAGCACTGTGCTCACGTCCTCACGGATTAGCGCCACCAAGTGGGGCATAGATAAAATGCGTTCCCGTCAGCCTGGGAGCGATGCCGTTGGAATCTGCAACGCTTTGTCCCGCAACTCCTGAAACAGAATACTGCTCAGATAGCGCTCTCCAAAAGAAGGAAGAACAACGACAATCAGCTTGCCTGCATTCTCCGCCCTCTGCGCCACCTTCAACGCCGCGACCACCGCGGCCCCGGAGGAAATGCCGACCAGCAAACCTTCTTCCATCGGAAGACGCCGCGCCATCGTGATGGCCTCGTCATTCGTTACCGTAATGATTTCGTCAATGTAGTCCGTCCGCAGAATGCTCGGGACAAATCCCGCGCCAATTCCCTGAATCTTATGCGGAGATGGCTTGCCTCCCGAAAGCACTGCACTTTCCGCCGGTTCGACAGCGACAGCCTTAAAGGATGGTTTCTTTGGCTTGATGTACTGGCAAACCCCGGTAATCGTCCCTCCTGTCCCCACACCAGAAATCAGAATGTCGGCCCGCCCGTCGGTGTCATTCCATATCTCGGGCCCCGTCGTTTCGAAATGAATTTTCGGATTCGCTGGATTATCGAACTGCTGCAGCATATATCCGCCGGGAGTGTTCGCCAGAATCTCTTTCGCCTTCATGATCGCGCCCGTCATTCCTCTCGGCCCGGGAGTTAAGACGATCTCCGCGCCGAACGCAAGCAGCAGCACTCGCCGCTCCAGGCTCATCGTCTCAGGCATGGTCAGAATGAGTTTGTAACCCTTAACGGCTGCGACGAACGCCAGCCCGATCCCGGTATTCCCGCTTGTGGGCTCGATGAGCACAGTCTTGCCCGGCTGGATCTTTCCCTCGCGCTCAGCCTCGACGATCATGCTCACGCCAATCCGATCTTTCACGCTGGCTACCGGATTCTGGCTCTCCAACTTCGCCACCACTTCGCCGACGCATCCGGCTGTGACTTTATTCAGCCGAACCAGAGGCGTGTGCCCAATCAACTCCGTTACGTCTTTCGCGATCTTCATAGGCGACTTTCATCCTCCCAAGCGCGGATACAACGGAACCGCCACCCCACCCATCTCCTGATGGCTACAGGTTAGCATTGCGGCAGTGGGCCTCTTGTTTCCGAATCCCAGACTTATCTGATTAGCAGATAGGACCTGCCGCTTCACCAAATGACGCTAGACCAAGTCTGCGGGTGTTCGCACTAGGGGTGAGTCAGGCCGAACGTTACAGCTCCAGCGGTGCATCCAATGTTGACGATGGGGAGAATGCGTTCCAGCTTGTGATGTCCGGTCCTGTGAAAAAGATAACTCAGGCTCACAACACCGGCGGTTTCTCCCGCAAAGTTCATCGCCAGTCCCGCCGTCGATCGTCCAAAAATTCGAACCATCGGGTTCAGCTCTTTCCCGCCGCTTTGCAGGTTCGATCGGGTTACGGCGAAATCAGCTGCATTCGTGGCCGCGGTTGCGCTGAATATGGCCAAATTCTCCACGTCCCAGAATCGGTGCCGCGCCGGTTCGCTTGCTGGCGTAAGAGCGACGGGTGCTAGAGCAATCGGCGACGCCGCTTCGGCCGACACCAGCGGAGCATCTGGAACTGGTCCCTGTGCCAACAAAACAGGCCCAAACGAGCTGCTTCCCACCACCATGATAGCGCCCAATATAGCGGTATAAAAACAGGATCCGAAGAACTTGCGCGATGTCATAAGTGCTGGCCGAGCACGGCCCAGCCCTTGTGAAGGGGCAATCGGAAAGCCACGAAAAGGACATTAGAACCTGGGTAAGCTGTTAAAAACAAATCCACTAATTGATTTCTCGGCAACATATCCCGAGGTGAGTGTGCATATTTTTGCACATCCGAAGCTCAAATTGCCCCTAATTATGCATTCGCGCACTTATTTCTTGTAAACCACCCCGCCCTTCATCACGAAGCTGACCTTCTGGAGCACTTCGATATCCTGCAATGGATCTCCGGACACCGCGATTACGTCCGCAAAATAGCCGGGCTCCAGCGCTCCGATTTTTCCTTCCCATCCCAGCAATTTGGCTCCGTTCAACAAATCCGCCTGCAGCACGGCCAGCGGCGACATTCCGTATTTCCTCATCAGTACAAACTCCCGCGCCTGCGTGCCATGAGGAAACGGCCCCACATCGGAACCGGAAGCCATCGGTACGCCCGCAGCCACCTGCTTCTTGAACTCCTCTATCTTCAGATCCAGTAATTGACGATCGCGCGCGCCCTGTTCCGGGGTCGCAGCATGTTCCGCAAAATATTCGAAGATCGTGAAAGTGGGGACTGCGAAAATCTGCTTCTCTTTCATCAGTCGCATCGTCTCGTCGGTCAGCTGATCCGCGTGATCGATGGACGCTACTCCCGCCTGCGCTGCGAAAAGCGTTCCCGGCTCGCCAGTCGCGTGCACCGCCACCCGCTTGCCCACCCTGGCCGCCTCTCGAACCGCCGCTTCCAGTTGCGCCTCCGTATATTGATACACGGTTGAGAACTGCCCATCCCGCACTGAATCTGGCCCCGTCTCGTAAATTTTGATGAAGTCCGCACCTTCCTTGAACTGTTGCCGCATCACGGCGACAATCTCGTCCGCAGTGTTGGCGTACGTCGCATTGGGCAGAACATGCTGCTCCGGGTTATAGCCGATCGCGTCCTCGTGCCCGCCCAAAATGTTGATCGCATTCCCGCTGATGCGCAGCCGCGGTCCTGGAATCTGTCCCCGATTAATGGCATTGCGGACCGCAGTGTCAGCTGAACCGGCACCTTCAGTGCCCATATCGCGCTCGGCCGTGAAGCCGGCCATCAAGTCATCACGCGCTGCCAGCGTCGCCGTAATCGTGCGCTGTGGCACCGATTCCTCCACCGTTTGAAGATCCTCGGCGCCGGGATGAAGAAAAAGATGCACATGCGCGTCGATCAATCCAGGCATCAGCGCGCGATCTCCCAGGTCGATCACCTCGGCGCCCGCAGGACGCTTCACCGATGAACCAATTTCGGCGATCCGATCCCCTTCGACCAGAACTTCTCCCGGCCTGATGATCCGGCCATTCTTAACGTCCAGAAGACGCGCGGCATGCAGCACTATCGGATGTTCCGCCACAGGCTGAGACTGTCCGGGTGCGGCAACGACGAGCGCTAGGGACAACAGCATCAAAATCAGCGCGATACCAAGTCCTCGACGGTTCATATCGCCGCGATGGTACCACTCCAAGTCGCGCGGTTCCAGCCGCACCCGCCTCGTTTTGGTGATCCTAATCACAAAATGGCGTACGACCGGTCACACCGCCGCCGGCGCCACTCACGCGACACTCAATCATCTACTTATGAGCGGCTTTGGGGTTCTAACCAATCGTAAGCGGGCAGTTATCGCCCTTATTCATTCCGTTGTCTTCCTCGGGATAGCCTTCCACGGCTTCGTTTCATTGAAAGTGGGCGTCCTGCACGGCCTCGCTCCCGTATCTGACTTTGTTCTGATGACGATTTACCTCATCGTGACTTCAATCCTGGCATGGCTGGTAGGTATCTCCCGCTGCTCACAGGAGAGGCTGTATTTCGCCCTGTGCGCCAGTAGCGCCACGTTCGGCTTGCTCCGGACCGTCTTCGGCGACGCCGCCCTCCCCGCAGCGCAGTACTTGCGTGTGCTGATGCTGACTTCCGCCGTGGTTGTCGGCGCCTTGATCCTTCGCTCGTTCTCTCGCCCCGTGCCGGAAGACGCCCTCCCCGATTAACTCCCGGCACAAAAAATGCCCGCCCAGGATCGAACCCAGGCGGGCTTTATTGCTTTGGGCGAGGCCTGTGCGCCGTGGCCTGGCCACGTTCGCACTAAGACAGGAAGAACTCTTTAGTCAGGGCAACCCAGTCTGCGTCAGGAATGTGCGCCGTGATGTCATCCACCGCTACGCCGCCGTCCTGCGCCAGCGCTGTCGCCATGGCGATCGGCATTCTCTTCCGCAGGCGCAACGCCGAATCTTCCGTCCAGAGCCGCGCCAGCGCGCCGCCGAGCAGGTTGCGGAAGTTGATCTTCGAATCCGGCGCCTGTACCGTCAGCAGCCAGCCTTCTCCATA
>Ga0335078_10011906_pt1 | contig 12905 bp, 14 predicted proteins | sample Lox_Sample_32_FD_206711 | JGI IMG/M metagenome (GOLD analysis project Ga0335078, IMG submission 206711) | Soil microbial communities from Loxahatchee National Wildlife Refuge, Florida, United States - Lox_Sample_3.2 | ecosystem: Environmental > Terrestrial > Soil > Wetlands | place: USA... | reverse complement strand
CTTCGCGGTGAAAGTATCCGATGACGCGATGAATTTTGTGGGCCTGTTCAAGGGAGATTATGTGATATGCCGAAGAGTCCCGTTGCCGGATCAAAACTCGCTCGTGCTCGGAAGTGCAGCAGGAGTATTGATCGTACGATTTTTTGAATTAGTAAACGGGAAGATCCACCTGAAGCCTTCTAATAGATCCTACCAGGTGATGACCTTCTCTCCCGACGATAGTCAATTCTTCGTAGCGGGTGAAGTGGTTCTGACATTCAGGAAGACAAAATGAAACTGAGACCCAACAGGCATACTCTGAAACTGTTGGGCCTTGCGGTTATTCCTCCAGCGTACTCAAATCCCCTTCCGGCATTCCGAGGGCTCGTGCTTTCAAGACACGCCGCATAATTTTTCCGCTTCGAGTTTTTGGAAGCGACGGGACGAATTCAATCTTCTCGGGTTTCGCAATCGGACCCATTTCATGTCCGACATGCTGCCTTAATTCTTCAGCAAGCTTATCGGTGCCTTCAAGACCCGCTTTCAGAATAACATAGGCATGAATTCCTACTCCCTTTATCTCGTGCGGCAAGCCGATAACGGCGGCTTCGGCAACCGCCTGGTGACTTACTAAAGCTGACTCGAGTTCAGCGGTGCCGAGCCGATAGCCGCTGACTTTTATCACGTCATCCACCCTTCCGATTATCCAGAAATATCCGTCTTCATCCTTTCTTGCCGAATCGCCGACAAAGTAATATCCGGGATAGCGGCTCCAGTACGTACTGACGTAGCGATCCGGGTCCCTGTAAATGGTTCTCAACATAGACGGCCACGGCTTCTTGATTATTAGGAAACCTTCTTCGCCCGGCTTGACAGGCTTGCCCGCCTCATCGACAACATCGGCCTGCACGCCGAAGTAAGGCTTCGTTCCGGAGCCCGGCTTGAGAGGAGTTGCAGGAAGCGGAGTGATCATGAACGCTCCGGTTTCCGTCTGCCACCAAGTATCCATGATGGGACATTTCTCTTTTCCGATGACTCTATGATACCATCTCCAGGCTTCTGGATTTATCGGCTCACCGACGCTTCCGAGCAATCGGAGGGTGGAGAGATCATGACGGTTCGGCCACGCCTCGCCGTAACGCATCAACCCGCGAATCGCCGTCGGCGTCGAGTAGAGAACCGTAATTCCATACTTCTCTATCATGGTCCACCATCTGTCGGGATATGGATAAGTCGGCGCCCCCTCGTATATGAACGAAGTCGCTCCGGCGACAAGAGGCGCATAAACTATGTAAGAGTGCCCGGTTACCCAGCCCGGATCTGCGGTGCACCACCATCTGTCCTCTTCCTTCAAATCAAATACATCTTTCAGAGTCGAATATGTTCCAACCATATATCCGCCATGAGTATGAAGAATCGCCTTCGGCTTTCCCGTTGTACCGGAGGTATATAGAATATAAAGAGGATCTTCGGCGTCCATTTCTTCGGTAATGCATTTTCCGCCGTTTCGGCTCAGAGGCAAATTCATCAGCTCATGGTACCAGTAGTCCCGCCCTGCTTCCATTGCTATATCCTTGCCGGTTCTCTTGACAACGATAACTAATTCCGGCGCAGCCGTTCGCTTCAACGCTTCGTCGACAATCTTTTTCAGCTCGACGGTTTTTCCATTCATGTAACCTCCGTCGGCGGTGACAATTACCTTGGATTCGCTGTCTTCGATTCTTCCATGGAGAGCCTCAACAGAAAATCCACCATAGACTACGGAATGTATCGCGCCTATCTTCGCTGTCGCAAGCATTGCAATCACCGTTTCCGGAATGCGGGGCATATAGATCGTGACTCTATCTCCCTTACCGACTCCCATGCTCTTCAGAACCGTGGCAAATCTGCATACTTCTCTATTCAAAGCGTGGTAAGAAAATGTCCGCAGCTCGCCATTTTCACCTTCCCAGATCAGCGCGAGTTTGTTCCGGCGCCAGGTTCTAACATGCCTGTCTAGAGCATTGAGAACAATATTTGTCTTTCCGCCTACGAACCATTTGTAAAATGGCTTGTTCGATTCGTCAAGAACTTTGTCCCATTTCTTGTACCACTCAAGTTCACTCGCCCGGCGAGCCCAGAAGCCTTCAAGATTCTCTTCAGCCTCACGGTAAATTGAATCTAAATTCTGAACATTAGCCTGTGCCACCACTTCGGGCGATGGCAAGAAGACTTCTCCAGTAAGCTGCTTCTTATCTCTTGTGTTTTTTTCCGCCATCTTTGCATCTCCTATCTGAATTATCCTTGATAACCGTTTTTGATCTTAAGTAAATAGGTTTCAACGCGGCTCATCCTCTTTATCGGGAATTTACGAATGGATTTTGGCCGGCATTTTCCTACCCTGAAATCGGCTTGCCCAGTGAAATGACCGTCCGCCCGAATGTGGAATTGACAACTTCAGCAAATGAAACAAAAAGTGCATCTAGTCCGGTTAGAATCCCGATCCATCCTCCAATAGGACCGGTTCCAAATCCGTAATCACCGCCGGCTAAAAGAAGGAAGGTAATCCACAGGAAGAGGAATATACTCCACACCCCCTTGTTGCTCTTGAATGTTGCAATCCACATGTAAAAAGTGAAAACTCCCCACATCAAAAGTGTGGCTGCCACTCCGGATGCCGCAGGCGGTGCGATTAACTTCGCGCCAACAGTCCAATTCAGGAATGCGAACCACCACCAGAAAAGTCCATAAGAAGTAAATGCCACGGTTCCAAATGTGTTGCCGCTCTTGAATTCGAGAATGCCCGCGATAATCTGGGCCGTCCCACCATATGCGAATGCAAGAGGAACTACCGCCGACACAGCGTCTTTGGGCAAGATGCCGGCATTGATCAAGCTTAGAACGACCGTAGTCAGACCGAATCCTGCCAGGCCTAGCGGACCTGCGTTTGCAGATTTGATTTCAACATTTGCCATAGTTGCTCCTTCTTGAAGTTTTTATTTTTTCATTGATTGAGAATCGAAACACATCGAGAATTCCGGTGGCATGCTCACGTCAATTGAATACCGACCAACCGATGCCATCATGGCTCTCCTGAAGGGACAGTCTTCCTCTGGGAAAGTCCATGATGCACAATGCACGCAAGAATATCGCTGCACTGCTAACGGGACAATCGAGTTTAACCTCCTGGGCTTCTCCTAGAGAGTGACGGACGCAAATGCGTAAGTCCTTCTGTCCGTAACTCGGCAGTGTCCTCCAATTTCCTTTCAACAAGACACGCTCGGTTAGATCTAGGTAAGGAAGGATTCTTAAGCTCAACAATCACCAAGAGAAACGGATTTATATCCAGACGCAAAACTTTTAAAATGAATATCGAAGCTCATGCGAAATCCGTTGAGGCCACTACTCACTCTGGATCGCAGAAATCACGAACCAGATCGAGGCAAGCCAATTGTCGTTTGCAGGTTCCCATTTATCTGCTGAAAGAATGCCAGTCCCTAAAAAGTCCTCACAACATTCAATACAGATCGGTTCCGGAACTGGCTGAAAAATCATACTGATAACACCATCCGCGCGGAATTGGTTTCCACATGGCCATGCCTCTTTCCGATATGGCACGAGGCACTTGCCCGTAGAATAATTAAACGATGATTGGCGATTTATGGTAAAAAAACTTACAGCGTCAGAATCGGACTTGTCGTCTCTTTTTGTCCCAAGAAGTAAACCCATTGAACCTGCAAACCCAATATTCAGCCCGTTTGAAATGGACATGGTGGCACAATCGTTGAGTGTTTCAGGTTGATAAAATTCTTGGCTAATAATGAATAAAACTCTCAAGTTGAGCGCGCAAAATCTGCCTCAGCTTTTTACAGCACTAAAAAGCAAAGGTTACACGTTAATTGCGCCTGTTGTGCAAGATGGAGCTATCGCGTATGACAAGGTGGACTCGCCTGACGATCTGCCTGCGGGCTGGACTGATCAACAGGGTCCGGGAATTTACCGACTTTCGAAGGATAACAAGGGAAGATATTTCGGATTTCATGCGGCACCGCAGTCGTGGAAACGATTTCTCTATCCTCCCGAGATGAGTCTGTTCCACCTTAAGAAGAACGGAAAATCCGTCGAGTTCATCAAGAACTCGGACGAACGAGCCAAGTATGCCTTTATCGGAGTACGACCTTGCGAACTAAACGCGATCCTCATCCAGGATTTGGTGTTTAATTCGGAGATGTACGGAGACGAGGACTACAGGCTCCGGAGAAAAGACCTGTTCATCGTCGCGGTAAACTGTACCGAGTCTTCGGAAAATTGTTTTTGCTCTTCCATGAAAACAGGTCCGCGAGCAAAAGGGAATTTCGATCTCGCACTAACGGAAATTCTGTCCAAAGGAGAGCACTACTTCATCGTTGAAACCGGAAGTGAGACAGGTGAGACGATTATCAGCCAGGCCGATTCATCAGAAGCGACCGAACAAGAAATTAGTGAGTCGACGAAACTCGTCCGACATACGGAAAACAAAATGAAAAAGTATGTGGAGACGGCCGATCTTCCGAAAATCTTGTCCAGCAATTTGGATCATTCACATTGGGACAGCGTAGCAAAGAGGTGTTTGACGTGCGGAAACTGCACCATGGTGTGCCCTACGTGCTTCTGCTCTGCCGTGGAGGACAGCACCGACCTGTTTGGTGGAGAAGCTGAACGATTGAGGAAGTGGGATTCTTGCTTCACGGTGGATTTTTCAAAGGTCGCCGGGGGAAATTTTCGAATCACTCCGAAATCGCGTTACCGACAATGGCTAACGCATAAATTCTCGTCATGGATGGATCAGTTCGGCGTATTCGGATGCGTGGGATGCGGAAGATGCATCACGTGGTGTCCCGTCGGGATTGATATAACCGCTGAAATAGGCTCTTTAAGAGGCGAGTCTAACAGCTAAAAAGGAAGGTAGACATGGAACCGCAAGATCTAACTCAGTCATTGCACAAGCATCCGTTCCTAGCTAGCATGGATGACAAGCTGATCAAAACCTTGACATCATGCGCATCCAATGTGGTCTTTCAAGAAGGAGGACGGCTGTTTCACGAGGGTGAAGACGCAAAACTTTTCTTCCTTATACGAAGCGGCAGAGTCGCGCTCGAGCTACAAGCCGGAGAGAGGGGCGCGATAAGAATTCAGACTGTCGGACCGGGTGAAGTATTAGGGTGGTCATGGCTCATCTCTCCATATATATGGCATTTCGATGCGCTGGCGCTGGAACAGGTTCATGCTTTTTCGATCGATGCAAGTTGCTTGAGAACTAAATGCGAAACAGATAATCACTTCGGGTATGAAATGCTTCGGCGTTTTTCCGCAGTGCTGGAGCGACGCCTTGATGCAACGCGCCTGCAATTGCTCGACATATACGGAGTTTATATGCGTGATGGAGGTAAAAGAATCGACAATGAAACCGGGCAAGCTAAAAAATGAAATGGAGCGAATTTAATTGAGCGAAAGAATTCTTGAACCCAGCCCCATAATAGACGCCCCTTCGTCTTCATTCGCGGCAAACCCAATGATACCGTCGTTCGCCGAAATACGACGGATAATTTGGGAAACTGACGACACATTCACTTTACTCATCGCCCCTCCAAACAATGATGGCAAGGGATTCTCATTTACTCCTGGTCAGTTCAATATGGTTTATGCTTTCGGAATTGGGGAATCTGCAATCTCTATAAGTTCAGACCCCGCGAAGCCGAACATGCTTGCCCATACGATTCATCGCGTTGGAACTGTCACGTCTGCTCTTTCAAAGGTTAGACGAGGAGACTTGATCGGAATCCGCGGTCCTTACGGAAGAGGCTGGCCGCTGGAAGAGGCTGTTGGAAAGGATATATGCATCGCAACAGGCGGAATCGGGCTTGCGCCGCTGCGGCCCGTCATCTATTCTCTCATCGCAAGACGGGAAGAGTTTGGCAGAATAATAATTTTATACGGTGCAAGGAGCCCGCTTGATCTATTATATCGCGTGGAGCTCGAAGAATGGAGCAAACTTCAAAACACCGACGTGATTATAACAGTGGATCGCGGCGACTCGACCTGGAAAGGGTATATTGGCGTGGTCACAAATTTGTTTTCATATATAAAATTGGACTCCAGAGAGACAATTGCGATGGTGTGCGGCCCTGAAATCATGATGAAATTCACAGTCGAAGAGCTGCAGCGAAGAGGCCTGACGCCGGAACAAATTTATATCTCGATGGAGAGAAATATGAAATGCGGAGTAGGAGTTTGCGGACATTGCCAGTTCGGCCCGAAGTTCATCTGCAAGGACGGCCCCGTTTTCCGGCTCCCAGAGGTGAGCTACTTACTCGATAAAAAGGAAATTTAGTATGCCAAGACATGCGACCGATAAAAAACCCAAAGTGGCGGTTTTCAAATTTGCCTCCTGCGATGGCTGCCAGCTTTCTCTTCTTGATGCCGAAGAAGAGCTTCTCGCCGTAGCAAGCGCAATAGATATCGCATTCTTCCCTGAGGCAAGCTCGAGAATGCTGAAAGGTCCCTACGACATCGGAATTGTTGAAGGTAGCATAACCACGCCACACGATGTCGAACATATTAGAGAAATAAGAAAGTCGTGCTCGGCATTGATAACAATCGGTGCATGTGCCACTGCCGGGGGAATCCAATCGCTCAGGAACTGGAATGACATAAAGGATTTTATTCGGATTGTATACGCATCGCCGGAGTACATTTCCACTCTAGACAGGTCGCTCCCGATCGGCTCATTCGTCCATGTGGACTACGAGCTCAGAGGTTGTCCGATAAATAAATATCAGCTTATAGAAGTGATCAGTGCATTCTTAAACATGCGAAAGCCGAACATCGAAACGCACAGTGTCTGCATCGACTGCAAGAGAAAGGGCAATACCTGCGTAATGGTAAGCCATGGCATTCTATGTCTGGGCCCGGTGACGCAATCGGGATGTCAGGCTCTCTGTCCTGCATACGACCGCGGATGCTACGGGTGTTTCGGACCGATGGAGTCCCCTAACACCTCGTCGCTCGCAGAGCAATTCAAAGAACTCGGTGCGACGAAGCTTGACATTACGCTGGCGTTCCGAAAGTTTAACGCATATGCGGATGCCTTCCGCAGAGAAAGTGAAGCCCATGAGCAATAGCAGAACTCTGAAGGTCGATTATCTACCGCGTGTCGAGGGAGAGGGCACACTTGTTATCAAGACAAAGGATTCACACGTTGAGGATGTAAAGTTCAAGATTTTCGAGCCTCCTCGCTTCTTCGAGGCATTCTTGCGCGGCAGAAAATATTCCGAGGCGCCTGATATTACCGCACGCATTTGCGGAATTTGTCCCATCGCGTACCAGATGAGCTCCGTGCATGCAATGGAAAATGCTTTTGGGGTCAAAGTGGAAGGACAACTTCGTGAATTGCGACGACTCCTTTACTGCGGGGAATGGATAGAGAGCCATGTGCTGCATGTTTACATGCTCCATGCTCCTGATTTTCTGGGATACCAGGATGCCATTCAGCTGGCAAAAGACCATCCCGAAGCAGTTGAGCGGGCATTGAGGATGAAAAAAACTGGCAACGATTTGGTTACAGTTCTTGCCGGCAGAGAAATCCATCCGATCAACGTAAAGGTTGGAGGATTTTACAAGCTTCCCCGCAAGGAAGACTTCGCGGAAATACTTCAGAGACTTAAAGCAGCGAGAGACGAAGCTTACGAGACTGTTCTCTGGGCAGCGACTTTGCCATTTCCAAATTTTGAATATGACTATGAATTCGTATCCCTTTCCCATCCCAACGAATATCCGTTCAACGAAGGGCGGCTCGTCTCAAATAAAGGACTCAGCATAGATATCCGGGATTATGAGCTCATGTTCCACGAAACACATGCGCCGTATTCAAATGCACTTCAATCGACGATGAAAGGAAGAGGTGCCTACCTCACGGGGCCTTTGGCAAGATTCAATCTGAATTTCGAAAAGCTCTCACCGATGGCAATGAAAGCAGCAAAGGAGGTCAACGCGGCGCCTCCAGTGACAAATCCTTTCAAGAGCATAGTTATACGCTCGATCGAAACCGTCTACGCATGTGAAGAAGCGATCAGAATCATCGAGAATTACGAACGGCCTGAAAAGCCTGCCGTAGATTATTCTGTAAAATCCGGTTTCGGATTCGGATGCACTGAAGCCCCGCGAGGAATACTTTACCACCGGTACCTCGTCGGTGACGATGGACTTATCAAGGACGCAAAAATTGTTCCCCCTACTTCGCAGAACCAGAGGATGATAGAATCGGACCTGAGGAATTTCGTCACGGCAAACATAAGATTACCCAAGCAAGATTTGACGCTACAGTGCGAACAATTGGTGCGCAACTACGATCCATGCATTTCTTGTGCAACGCATTTCTTAAAGCTGACGATAGAGGAGACGTGACGGACAGCGAATTCAGTCCAGGGGCTACTCACGAGAATCGGGAAAAGAGTTCAATAACTATAGTCGGCATCGGCAATGAATTTCGCGGGGACGATGGTGTCGCACTATATATCTTGAGAAGTCTAAAGAAAGAGCTTCCTGCGCAAGTCAAGACCATCGAATTGACAGGCGACCAGTCCGGCTTGCTTGACTTAATGATGGGCACAGATACCATGATAATCGTCGATGCTGTCAGCTCAGCGGCACCGGTGGGTACCATTTTCCGTCTCGATGCGAGCATGGACCCGTTCCCGGACGACTTCTTCACAGTTTCGACGCATAGTATCGATCTCGCTCAATCAATTGAATTGGCGCGGACAATGAAAAGACTTCCGGATGTTGTCCTGATTTACGGAATTGTCGGGAAGGACTTTTCTTTCACACCGTCATTGAGCCAGCGAGTGAAAGATTCGGCAGAGACCGTCAGAAGCAAAATCGCCAGCGATGTGGACGGGATTTTCAGACATTCGCAGACTCGTCAGATCTGAGGAGCCTTTTCGGTCGACCCGGGCTACTCGACTTTTGCTTCAGCCATATAATAATCCAGGTTCGATGCGTAGGGCGAATCGGCAAAATTTTTCTTGACACGTTCGAGGAGATCGATGGCGCGGTCCCTCTTTCCAATCTTGATATAATCCCTTGCGGCACCGATAAGATACTCAGGAGTGAGAAAATTTTTTGAGTCGCGAGACGCGGCTCTGTCATAGTTCTCCGCAGATTTTGCATAGTCGCCCCTGATCTCATAAACTTCTGCAATGCCCGCATCTGCGCTTGCTTCGAGCAGCCTGTCGCTCCCGCCATAATCCTTGAAATACTTCAATGCATCGGCATAATCACCGAGATAATAGTAGCAATCCGCAAGATAAATTTTAGCCCGCTCCCCCGTCTCTGAACCGCCGTAATTATCGACGATGGATTTCAAGCCCGCAATATCGCGCGTCGGATCGCCGTTGATCGCTGTCTGATATGCTCCACCATCGAATAGGTTAATAACCTGTGACAGCTCTGTCGCAGCTTTCAAGTTGTCAGAATTCCTGTTGTTCAAATAGGCAATGATCACGATGACGGCAATTACTAACCCGGTCACTGTGCTACTTACCACTTTCCGGTTATTTCTAAGAAATTCCGTCGTCTTCACGTACATAGTCACAAGTTGATCCTGTTTGAGTTCCTTCTTCGTTATTCTCTTTCTCGGTTTGAGCATGAAGTCTTTCCTTGTACTAAATTCACGAATTCAAAAATGACACTGATATATAATTTAGACAAAAAATGTCTGCATTGAAATGTCTCATCCGCTTGCTTTTTCCATTCTACATTTTTTCCGGTGCGCCGATCCCCAAAATCTTGAAACCGTTTGCGAGAACAATCTTTGTCGCGAGACACAATGCCAGTCGGGATTTAGCAAGCTCTTTGTCGGGAATCACCACCCGGTGGACATGATAAAACCTGTGAAACGTCTCCGCGATATCCTGTAGATAGTTGATTAACCTGTGAGGCTCGAATGTCGATGCGGCCGCCTCGACGATTTCCGGGAAAGTACCGAGCATCTTTGCAAGATCGATTTCCTCTTTCTCCGCCAGTAAATCGACATTGAAATCTTTGATACTGCCCTCCGGATCATGGTCTGCCAGGATACCTTCGCTCTCGGCAAATCGTATGATGCTGGCAATCCTCGCGTGTGCGTATTGCAGATAGAAAACCGGATTCTCTTCGCTCTGCTTCTTTGCGAGGTCGACGTCGAAATTCAGATGCGTCCCAATGTTTCTCATTAGAAAGAAAAATCTAACGGCGTCAGGTCCGACCCAATCGATCAATTCATCGAGCGTGATGAAGTTAGCCTTCCGAGTCGACATTTTGACAATCTCACCGTTCTGAAAAATCGTGACGAACTGGTGAATCAAGACTTTTATTTTGTCGCTGTCATAGCCGAGCGACTTCAATGCGAGGAGGACATCAGGGTACGTCGCGATGTGGTCGGAGCCGAAAATATCCACGATGAGCTCGAAGCCCCGCCGGAATTTCTCGATATGATAGGCAATGTCGGGAAGTCTATATGTCGGCTCGCCCCCGCTTTTCACAATGACCTTGTCCTGATCGCCGCCGACCGCAGTCGCCTTGAACCATTTCGCCCCGTCCTTCTCGTACACAAGTCCAGCAGATTCGAGTGCGGAGATGGTTTCTTTGATTTTGCCCGCATCATAAAGTGAATTCTCATTATAAAAAACGTCAAATTGTATTTGAAGCCGGCTTAACGTTCTTTTTATGTCCTCAAAAATCTCTTCCTCGGCCCTCTCTTTAAATGCTCCTTCCGCGGGCTCATCTTTCATTTTGTCTCCGCGCTCATCGCATAGATGTTTCGCAATATCGCGGATGTACTCGCCCTGATAATAGTCATCGGGAAAATCAATTTTCTCGCCGAGCAGCTCCTTATATCTCAGGCGCACCGAGTCCCCAAGCACGCGCATCTGCCTCCCGGCATTATTGAAATAGTATTCCCGCGTAACATCGTGCCCCGTCCATTGAAGCATGTTGGCAATTGTGTCCCCGAACACCGCATTTCGTCCATGTCCCACAGTCAACGGTCCGGTAGGATTTGCACTCACGAACTCAACCTGCGTTTTCATTCCCGCTGCGATATTCGACCTGCCAAAATTTTTCCCTTTATCCAGGACCTCTTTTACGAAAGATAGAAAATATCTTTTGGTAAATTTGAGATTGATAAACCCCGGGCCAGCAATTTCGCATTTCTCAACTAACGACGGATCAATGTCAAGGAGGTCAATAATTTTCTGCGCAAGGTCCCGCGGCTTCATTTTCGATTCTTTTGCGGCGATGAGAGCAAGATTTGTCGAAAGGTCGCCGTGCGATTCCACTTTCGGTTTCTCGAAAGAAATCTCAACCGACGTTTCAATTCCCATTTTTTGAAGCGCCGTAAGAAATTTTGACTTAAGATAATCCTTCATTGCCGTTCCTTTGGAGACCTGGCAGGCTTCGGAGCCACGCCCGGTCTGTCATCGGCAATTTTCTGGACTCTGGCGTCGCCCCAGAGTTTCTCGAGGCCATAATATGCCCTCGCGTCCTTGTGAAATACGTGTACCACGACGTCCACGTAATCGAGCAGGACCCACTGTAGATTCTGCAAGCCTTCGGTATGCCAGGCTCTCTCTCCAATCTTCTCCATCCCTGCCGTTATTGCATCGGCAATTGCTTTTACCTGAGTCTCCGATTCACCGGTGCACACTACGAAGTAATCCGTCATCGATGTCAGCTTGCGCAAATCAAGAATCACAACTTCCTTAGCCTTCCTGGTCAATGCAAGCTCTGCAATTTGACGCTGAAGGCTCTCCTTCTTCCGGTGAGCTGAATTTTCGACCGACATGCTATTCGATACCCTCATTTGGTTTAAGATTTTGATAGTCCTTCCCGATCAGGACTTCGACATCGACGTAACTTCGCGGATCCAATTTAGTGACCACGTTTTCTTTGCCGACGCCAAGCGCCTCGGCAACTCTCAGTGCATTTCGGTAATTTCCGGCGGCATCAACGACTGTGGTAACCTCTCTATCGGGAGTCGATCCGTTCGTCGTCTCGACGACATCGAAGCCCCTCCTTCGTAAATAAAACGTGAAACTCATCGCTATATTCTTTGCACCGCATTCGTTGCGCACACTTACTTGAATCGACTTCTCGATTTTTGTCGGAGAATTTTCATCCGAACGATTTGCTCTGACCGGCGGGTGAATTATGAAACGATCGGTGATTGAATAGACGAGCGCAAGCGCAAACAAGATAATCAGGACTTGAAATGCTAAAGCAGCAGGTCTCTTCGCGGTTAGTAATAGTCTTCCCTTACGCCTCTTCATCGGAAAAGATATTGTACCACGATGAACTCATGGATATGTCCGCGTCTACGGGATGTGCACGACACCTGCGAAAAAGAATCTCGTTCAATTTATCGCTTGAGGACCCGATGAAAGAATAATGAAAAGGACCTTATCCAAGTTAATCCGGAATCGCGTCACCAGCCCCATGGATTGTAGTAGTAAGAGTACGGATTGTAATACCTGTTAAGCGGATTCTGGTTAAACTGCAAGTCCATCTGAAAACTGTTTGTGGGATGATAATTGAGATCCGCACGGGTCAGGTAAATGCCATTGAGTCCCTGCGAGAACTTGCTTCCGAGCGAGCTGTATGGAGAATTCAAGAGGCTGACATCGGCACTTAAGGTCAGCGGGTCGCTGATCTTGTAGCTCATGCTGTTAGTGTAAGTTCCAAGAGCCAAACCCTGACTCCCGAAAGTCATGTAACTCATTGAAACTGACTGGCGCATCGAAAAATTTGCCGGATTGAAAAATCCGAAAAGCAAATCGCCGTCATCTGAACGGACCAAAGAACTCTGGACGCTCGGCTGATTCGCGAGATCATCCTTGAATTGCGCAAAGCTCATCGAGCTCATGATCAATAAT
>Ga0335078_10011905_pt1 | contig 12906 bp, 10 predicted proteins | sample Lox_Sample_32_FD_206711 | JGI IMG/M metagenome (GOLD analysis project Ga0335078, IMG submission 206711) | Soil microbial communities from Loxahatchee National Wildlife Refuge, Florida, United States - Lox_Sample_3.2 | ecosystem: Environmental > Terrestrial > Soil > Wetlands | place: USA... | reverse complement strand
GTCGTCGCGACCATCGCGGGCCGCCGGGCCGCGGCCCGGACGGTAATGCTGGCCGGCATCGTGGCCCTGATCACCGGCGTGGCCGTGACCGTCATAGCGGTGAGCCTGGGGTCGGCGCCGGTCTTCTTCGCAGGCTCGGCGATCGCCGGCGCCGGGTTCGGCGGCGGCTTCCAGGGCGGCATCCGCACGGTGGTTCCGCTGGCCGCGGCGCACCAGCGGGCCGGCCTGGTCTCGCTGCTGTACGCGGTGTCCTACTTCGCGCTGGCGGTGCCGGTCGTGCTGGCCGGGTTCGGCGTGGTGTACGGCGGAGGGCTGATCAGCACCGCGCGCTACTACGGTGCCGCGGTGATCGTGCTGGCCGCGCTAGCCCTGTTCGGCCTGCTGAAGACCTGGCCGGCCCCGCAGGGCCGCGCCGCGGAGCCTGCCGCCGCCTCGGCCCAGGGCATACGATAGACAAGCCTGTCTAGGAAGGTGGCCACCACCATGGCTGTCAGGGAAGCGAGCACCACCGCCGAAGGCTCGGGGGGGTTCGGGGGGGTCGTCCCCCCCGGAGCCAGCAGGGTCCGGGCGTCGGCGCGCGAGCGGCTGCTGGCCGCGGCCAACGAGCTGTTCTACAACGAGGGCGTGCACACGGTGGGCATCGACCGCGTCATCGAGCAGGCCGGCGTGGCCAAGGCCTCGCTGTACAACACCTTCGGCAGCAAGGACGAGCTGGTCCGCGCCTACCTGCAGGCCCGCCACGCCAGCGTCACCCAGACCATCACGCGGGCAGTGGACCGCTACGACACCCCGCGCGAGCGCCTGCTGGCCGTGTTCGAAGGCCAGGGGGAGCTGTTCGCCCAGCCGGGCTACCACGGCTGCGCGTTCGCCCGGGCCAGCGCGGAATCCCTTCCCGGTGACCCGGCCGAGCAGGCCGCCGAGGCCTACCGGCACTGGGTACGCGCGCTGCTGACCGAGCTGGCCGCCCAGGCCGGCGTGCCCGAGCCCGGGGTCCTGGCCCGCCAGCTGCACCTGCTCTACGACGGCAGCGGGCAGTCCGCGCGGATGGACCACGACCCCGCCGCGGCCGCCGCGGCCCGCGCCGCCGCGGCCACCCTGCTCGACGCCGCCCTCGCCCCCGCCACAGGATCATGAATACTGCCGCGTTCGTGTGCCGTGGGAGGTGGGCTGGTGGATGACGGGCCGTTGTCCGGGCGCCGGGGCGCCGGCGCTCAGGTGCCGGGAGCCGGTGATGTTGGCCTTCCGGCCGTCGAAGTGACGGAGGAATTGCTGGACCGCCGCGCCGCCGTGGCGGAACTGGGAGCCGAACTGCGGGCGCTGGCCGATCTCGTCACCCGTACCGAGGTCGGCGCCGACGTGCTCCGCGACAGCGCGCGGCGGCTGCGCGAAATGGCCCCCGCCCTGCGCGAGCGCATCCGGGGCATTGCCGAGCCGCCTTCGGTGGACGACCTGATGGGCGGTGTCCGGATGTTCAATCCGGTGATCGGGGCCGGCAACCCGATCGCGCCGCCGATGCGGATCGAGATCGGCGAGGACGGCGCCGAGGGGTGGTGCACGCTCGGCCACCCTTATGAGGGCCCGCCCATGTACGGCCATGGCGGCGTGAGCGCCATGCTGATCGACCAGCTTCTCGGCCACGCCGCCGCGGCGTCCGGCCACCCCGGCGTGACCACGGAACTGTCCGTCCGCTACCGGCGGCCCGTACCGCTGGATGTCCCGCTCCGGATCTGGGGCCGCGTGATCGAGGCAGAAGGACGGCGTGTCTGCGCCGTGGGCGGCATCACCACCGCCGCCCAGCCCGACGTCCCCCTGGTCGAGGCCGAGGGGCGGTTCGCCCGGCTCCGTATCGACCAGGCCAGGCTCCTGTTCGGCCGTCTGGCGAGTCCCGACGCGGCCAACCCCGACGTAGCGCACGACTGACCAGGCCGCGTAGCCGGTTTCCCTCGCGGACGGCATCGCCCCGCCGGACGCGGCCGGGGCCGGGTCTTACTGGTAGGTGAGCAGGTCCACCCGGTCCAGCTGCAGGATGTCGGTGACCAGGTTGGCGGGCAGCGGCTCGGCCAGTTCGGGCCGGACGTAGGGCACGATCCGGACAGTGAAATCCTGACCCGGCTGAACCAGCGCCTGCAGCTTGCCGGTGATCATGACCCGCTTGGACACCGCGGTCAGCTGGTGCTCGGGGCGGAAGTCGAAGGCCCGGCGTTCTGCCACCGGCTCGCAGTGTCCCTCGTCCCCCGCGCAGCCGCCGTGCCCGAAGATCCAGAACGACCCGGCGTAGCTGTCGTCGTCGGTCGGGGTGTCCGGCCCGGCGTCGGGGTTGTTGATGAACAGCCGGCCCTCGAAGCTGGCCTTGGAGTGATCGACGCCGTGGAATTCCAGGTCAGCCCGGTAATACGGCTCGCCGGGCGCGGTCAGCGTCACGGTCAGCGGGTTTGCCGCGAAGTCTGCCATGTCCGCTCCTGGTCCTCACGCCGGGGTGGCCGAGCTGGTGGCGGCCGCGTAGTCGTAACCGAGCGCCGTCGTACTCAGCGTATGGGCGACGGTCAGCGTCGGGAAGGGACCGAGCGGATGGTTCAGCGGCACCGACCCGACCCCCGCGCCCGGGTGGGCCAGCTGCCACAGCGCCCACAGCCGGTCGATCATCGTGTGGTGGGCCCAGAAGACCGGGTCGAAGGCGGCCAGCGGGATCTCGCTCATCGTCCCGCCCACCCAGACGTGCACCTGGTTGTGCAGGTCCTCCAGCTGGACGGTGAAGTCGTCGAAGTCCTTCAGCGCCAGGACCGCGGCGACTTGCCGGGCGCTGGGCAGCCCGGCCGTTCCATGGTTCGGGCCGGCCGGCCCGGGCTGGCGGAAGGTATGCCCGGCCTGCGGCACGTTCTCGTCGTTGAACTGGGCCGCGGGGATGCCTGAGATGGGCGCGCCGGCCAGCGGGTTGGCCGCGCCGTCGGGCAGCTTCGCCTGGGCGTACGCGGCCGGGATGCCGGCCTGGCTGGACCAGTCCCACCAGGGCAAGCTGACCGGTTGGCCGGACGGCATCTGGTCCAGCAGGTGCTGCTCGAAGTAGTACAGGTAGGCCCGGTGCCAGGGCAGGAACAGCGGGCTGCCGTGCGTGCAGGAGATAGGCAGCGGCAATCCGTGGATGCCTGCCCAGTACTCAAATCCCCGGTCGTCGGACAGCGCGATCATCCTGGTCAGCGCGCTGCGCAGCGCGGCGAGCTCGGCGGCCGTCAGCCCGGTGACGCTCTTGCGGTACCGGCGGACCGACAGGTTGGTCTTGCTCACGGCCTGGGCGGCGGGGGAGGCGCTGCTGGTCTCGGTCACGTTCGGCACGATACTCCGGTAATGATCGCTTCGGTGTCGCACCCGGGGGCCCGGCTGACTGCCGGTTCTCGCTGCCGGTATCAGGAATGGCGGGGTGGCCCTCCGTAAGGAGAGGGGAGACGAGCGGCTGGAGACGGCGGCTGGCCGGATCGCACAAGGGCTCCGCAGTTTGCGGGCTTTGTTCGAGGAGGCAGCGCGTGGCAACCGTGTACAAGATTCACCCGGCGATCGGCATCGCACGTGTCGGCAACAGCCCGGACGAGTTCTTCATCGGCCCGGAAAGGACCGGCCAGCCGCCAGATCCGCCCGGCGGCTTCAAGGACGCGCAGTGCCGGGTCAAGCGTCAGGCCGCCCGGTTCCGTATCTTCGCTCACCACGACGACGGAACGGTCGCTGAGATCACCGACGCCGAAGCGGAAATCACCTGGACTGTGCACCTGGCCAATACCAAGGCGGCGAATCCGGGGCGCGGCAACACCGAACCCCCCGCCGACTTGACCATCGACCCGGGCTCACGTACCTTGCCGGGGCCGAACGAGAGCCAGAAGTTCGATACCGGCACGATCAAGTTCGCCGGCGCACCTGTCACCACGGTGCCGCTCGGTGAGATCCGTAGTACGCCCGAGAACCACCTGGTGGTGCTGGGCGGCTTCGGCAAGTCCGCCTCGCCCGCAGGCACCGCTCTCGACGGGTACTTCTGGGCCAGCGACGACTGGTACGACGACGTCTCCGACGGTCCGGTGTCGGCAACGATCAAGCTGCGCGCCGACAACTCGACGCCGACGGTCCTGGGTGCGTGGGTGATCGTCACGCCGCCGAAGTTCGCACCCGACTCGGCTTCGTGGTGCGCCAGGGTGCACAGCTGGTGGAGGTCGACCGGTGCGATCTCGCCACCGTCAACCTGCTCACGCCGCTGCTGAACTTCCAGCACGTACCGCAGGGCCCGATGGGCATGGTGCGTGAGGCGGCGCTGGCCATCACCTTCGAGGTGACCTCGCCGTCGAGCGCGGTCACGCTCCAGTACGCACCGGGTGGCGCGCCGGCGCATCCGCAGCTCGTGGCGTTCAACACGTCGGTCACGGTGGGGCCGACGGCCGGTACCGTCGCCACGGCCCGGCTGTGGGTGATCTACCGGACCAGCACGCCCGGTGCCGTGCTGCCGCCGCAGACGGTGACCGTGCAGGAGGCCGGCGGCTCGCGGACCTGGACCGTCATCATCACCGGCGACACGGTTGCCCGGAAGACGGCCGCGGCGGCGCTGGTTCTCGACCGTTCGGGCAGCATGGCCGAGGACCGGGGCGACGGCCAGAGCAAGCACGCCTCGCTGCAGCAGGCGGCGGGCACGTTCGTCGACGTGATGCTCGAAGGCGACGGAGTCGGCATCGTGCGCTTCAACCAGGACGCGCAGGTGCTGGAATCGGTCGTGCCACTGGGCAACGGGAGCCTGTCCGACATCAACCGCAGCACCACCAAGGACATCATCAACGGCAACGGGCTCGATCCGGACGGCCAGACCTCGATTGGTGACGGCATCTTCGAAGGGCGCGGCATCCTCAACGCGGCTGCCGGATCGTTCGATGTCAAGTCGCTGGTCGTGCTCACGGACGGCGTGGAGAACCAGCCGCGCTGGATCGCGGACGTGGCCGCGGACATCAACGAGTTCACGTACGCCGTCGGCCTGGGGCAACCGCAGAACATCAGCGTGCCCGCGCTGCAGACGATCTCCGGCAACAACGGCGGTTACCTGCTCGTGACCGGTGCGATCGGCACCGGCAACCGGTTCCTGCTGGAGAAGTACTTCCTGCAGATCCTCGCCGGTATCAGCAACGCCGAGATCGTGCTCGACCCCGGCGGCGACCTCATCCCCGGCCGGCTCGAGCGGGTGCCGTTCCAGCTGACCGCCGGGGATGCGGGGGTCGACGTCATCCTGCTGACGCCGAACACGGGGATCGTGGATTTCCGGCTGGAGACGCCCAGCGGGCAGATCATCGAGCCGTGGCGGGCCCAGTCCGAGCCGGGGATGCGGTTCGTGCTTTCCGAGGGCGTCAGCTACTACCGGCTCGCGCTGCCGTTCGAGTTCATGGCGAATCGTTTCGACGCGGGCGGCACCTGGAATGCGCTGCTCAGGATCGGGCGGCCCAGGCTGGAACGTAGCGACAGCCGGGACGGTGCCGATCCCTCGATCCGGCACGTTCCGGCCCCGCCGGGGCTTCCGGCAGACGTGGCGAACGCCCCGGCCCGCTTGGCCCGGGCCCAGCGTGCGAACGTGCTGGCCACCGAACAGGGGACGGCTGAACTCGGCGCGATAGGCGCGCAGGGCGCAGCGGAGCCCGGCCTTCGCACGGTGCCGTACAGCATCGTGGTGCACGCGTACTCCAACCTCACGCTCGAGGCGCAGGCCGAGCAGAGCGGGTTCGCGCCCGGCGGGCGGGTGAACCTGACCGCCTCACTGGCGCAGTCCGGCATCCCGCTCGAGCGAGCGGGGCAGGTCTGGGCGGAAGTCACCGCGCCGGCGGGCAGCACGATGACGGTCGCGATGCCGGAAGGTACCGCCGGGCAGTTCGCCGCGGCGTTCGACGCGAATGCGGTCGGCGTCTACCGGATCCGGGTCCGCGCCACGGGCACGACCGGCGGCGGTGAGCCGTTTGCACGGGAGAAGACGCTGACCGCGGCCGTCTGGCGCGGCGGCGGTCAGGTCACCGACCCGCGTACCAACCCGCAGGTCATCGTGGACTACCTGCGTGAGCGCGACGAGCGGCTATGCAGGCTGCTCACCTGCCTGCTCCGCCGCGACGGAGCGATCAGCCCCGAATTCGAGCGCCGCCTCCTGAGTCTGGGTCTCGACGTGGACAGCGTGCGCAAGTGCCTGGCCGAGTGGTGCCGAGGCTAGCCCCCGGCCGTCGTGGCTGACGAGTACGACGTCGCGGTCGTCGGGGCGGGGCCGGCCGGCTCGGCCACCGCCCGGCGGCTCGCCGGGTCGGGCTGTCGGGTGGTGCTGCTGGAACGGTCCCGGTTCGACGCGCCACGCGTCGGTGAGTCGCTCGCCCCGGCGACGACGGCGCTGCTGACCGAACTCGGGGTGTGGCCGCGGTTCACCGGTCTCCGCCCGCTGCCGTCGTACGGCACTCGCAGCGTCTGGGGCGGGCCGGAGCCGCAGAGCCACTCCCACCTGGTCAGTCCGTACGGCTGCGGCTGGCACGTCGACCGGGTCGCGTTCGACCGCATGCTGGCCGAGGCCGCGGCCGACGCGGGTGCCGAATTGCGCTGCGCGACAACATGCGTCCGTGTGGACCAGGGCGGTTGCTGGCTCCTCAGCCTCGCGCAGGACGCCCGGCCGGCGGGCGAACGGGTGCGCGCCCGGGTGCTGGTCGACGCCACCGGGCGCGCCGCCCGGATCGGCCGCCAGCTGGGCGGGCGGTCGGCCGTGTTCGATCGGCTGGTCGGCGTCGCGGCCCTGCTCGATGGGGTGGATGCCGGCGAGGAGGGGTTCGTGCTCGTCGAGGCCATGCCGGACGGCTGGTGGTATTCGGCGCCGGCCGCCGCCGGGCGGATGGTCGCCATGCTGATGACCGATACCGATGTCTGCCGCGGTCTGCGCGTCTCCATCCCGGGACGCTGGCACGAGCGGCTCGCCGCGACGCGCCTGACCGCTGCGCGTGTCGCCGGTCCGGTCGGATGGGGACCGCGCGTGTTCCCGGCCGCGAGCCAGCGGCTGCGCCGCGCGGCGTACGACGCCCGGTGGATCGCGGTCGGCGACGCGGCGCTCGCCGTCGACCCTATTTCCGGCAGCGGTGTGGTACGTGCGCTGCGGACCGCGCGTGCGGCGGCCACGACCGTCCTTGCCATGCTGGCCGGCGACCAGTCCCGGCCGGTCGCTGCCTACGAGGCCGAGCGCGACCGCGAATGCACGCAGTACCTGCGCGAGCGGGCCCGGTACTACGGTGCGGAACGGCGCTGGGACAGCGCGCCATTCTGGCGCCGGCGCATCTGTGTCCAGGGCAGGACCGTCCCCGAGTCCCGCGCATTAGCCTGCGGATCTTATCCCGCGCAGCGAAACGACCGCGTCTTCGAGTGCGCCCTGATCGGCGAGTCGGCGGACGGTCGCGGCGGCATCGTTCCGGCCGAGTTGCGCGGCGGCATCCGCGCCCACGCCGAGTGCCGCATGCAGTTCACGGCGGAACTGGCCGCCAGATCGCGCTGTGCAGCGTTCGTAGATCTCCGCTGATTCCTTGGCCATGCTGAGCGCTGCTTCAGGATCGATGTGCTGGCTGACCCGGATAGAGGCGCATACCGAGAGCGAACGGGCCATGCCGGGCTCGAATGCGGCGGGATTGGCCGCGGTCGGCCGCCGGTAAGTCCGTACCGCCTCCTCGGAACAGGCCAGCGCGTCGTGGTGCTGGCCCAGCCCGGACAGCCGTACGGCGAGGTTGGACAGCGAGAGCGCGAGGTCGGGCAAGAACTTGCCCGGGTTGCCCGCGGCCAGCCGCCGGCGGATCTGAACGGCTTCTTCGCCGACGGCAACGGCGTCCTGCCAGCGTCCCGCTGCCGAAAGGAAGACGCCGCAGTTGTCCAGTGCGCCAGCGAGGCTCGACTCGAACCGGAGGCTGGTTTCAACCAGCCGCCGGAAGATCCGGGCGGCCTCCTCGGCTGGGATCAGCGCGTCCTCATGCCGGCCCGAAGCCCACAGCCGTCCGCCGAGGTTGGTCAGGGCGTCGGCGAGGCCGGGTTCATGCGCCGCGGGGCTGGCCGCAGCCAGCCGGCGCCTGATCCGGACCGCCTCTTCCGTCGCGGCCAGCGCCTCCTCCGGCCTGCCCAGTTCCGACAGCCAGACACCGAGATCGGATAGGGAACCTGCGAGGTCAGCCTCGAACGCCGCGGGGCTGGCCGCGGCCAGCCGGCGCCGGATCCGCACCGCCTCCTGCGCCGCGGCCAGCGCCTCCTCCGGCCTGCCCAGCTCGGACAGCCGGACCCCGAGGTTGGACAGGGACCGGGCGAGGTCGGGTTCGTGCGCCGCGGGGCTGGCCGCGGCCAGCCGGCGCCTGATCCGCACCGCCTCTTCCGTCGCGGCCAGCGCCTGCGCCCACCGCCCTATCTCCGACAGCCGCAGGCCCCAGTTGTCCAACGAGGCGGCGAGGTCGGGTTCGAAGGCCGCGGGGCTGGCCGCGGCCAGCCGGCGCCGGATCTGCACCGCTTCTTCGGTCGGGGTGAGGGCTTCCCCATGCTTGCCGACCCCCCAGAGCCGGATGCCGAGGTTGGACAGGGAGGTAGCGAGCCCGGGTTCGTGCGCCGCGGGGCTGGCCGCGGCCAGTCGGCGCCTGATCCGCACCGCCTCTTCGGTCGCGTGCAGCGCCTGCGTCCACCGCCCCGTCTCCGACAGCCAGACGCCGAGGTTATCCATCGAAGCGGCGAGGCCAGCCTCGAACGCCCCGGGGCTGGCCGCGGCCAGCCGGCGCCGGATCTGCACCGCCTCCTCGGCCGCGCTCACGGCCCCATCGCGCTGTCCCAGCCCCCACAGCCGGACGCCAAGGTTGGACAAGGACCGGGCGAGACCCGCCTCGAACATGGCCGGGTCGGCTGCGGCCAGGCGCCGGTACATGAGGACGGCCTCCTCGGTCGCGGCCAGGGATTCCTCCCGCTGTCCCAGTTCCCAGAGCAGCACGCCCAGGTTGTCCAGCGAGTCGGCGAGCCTGGGACCGGCGGCGGGCTCGGTCGCGGCTAGCTCCCGGTATGCCTGCACGGCTTTCTCGGTGACCTGGCGGCCCTCGTCGTGCAGGCCGGCGTAGGACAGCCGGATGCCGAGGGTGTAGCGGATGCCGGCCGCTTCGGCGGCATCGCGGGTACGGGCGAGACGGTGATCGGCCAATCGCCTGGTAACGGCGGCCATTCCCGGATCCAGGTCCACGTGCCGGCGGTCGGGGAAACGGGATTCAACGGCTTTCAGGAGGGCGAGGGGAATGGCGGGCAGGCTGGCGATCGCGGTCAGGGCGGCGCTTCCCGCGTCGACGGCCAGCTGCGGGTCCCCGAGGAGCAGCGGGTACAGGAACTCCCGGCTCAGATGAGGCCAGCGGTGCGCGGCCGATGCCATGAACGTGACCGCGCGCGGAGTCCAGGCCGCAGCGCGCCGTTCGTCACGGCGTGCCAGCACCACGGCGGACGTGGTAGCTGCCCATTCCTGCCCCGGATAGTCGGCATCATGGCCGGGCATGGTCAGCGCCAGGAAATCCTCAGCGAGCCGGTCGGGATAAAGCGGCTCCAGGACTGTGCTGCCGGGATCAGCGGGCGGGTAACAGACGGCATGATCCGCCAGGATCTGACCGGTATCGGGCAGCTGAAGATCTTCCAGCACCGCTGTGCCGGCGACGCGGCTAAGAGTGCCGGTGAGCGCCGCGACGAACACGGCCTGATTCATCACCGCGGGCGGCGTGCGGTAGGCGTTGCCTGCCTCCGCCGCGCTCGCGCCATCGTTGTACAGCCGCCCCCAGTGCAGTTGCTCGCGGTTCAGCAGGTACATGGTCAGGCCAGCCATGTCAGGCGGCGCTTCCGTGCCCCTGGCCCGCGCATCGACGGCGGCCAGCGCGGCCAGGTGCACGGCGAGGATCAGCCCGAAATCGTCGCCAGTTAAATGTCCCGGCACCCCGATCCTGGCGCTGCCGGCCAGCCGGTAGATCGCGGCGAAGCTATCCCTGGCCGTTGTGAACATGTCGGCTCGCTCGCCGGATCCGGCGGGCAGGGCAGGCAGGGACTGCCTGGAGACGTCGGCCTGGCGGGCATCCAGGATGGCGTGGATCCGCGGCCAGGCATCGGCGGTACGGGCTACCATCAGCACGCGTGTCGCCACGCCGGCCTGATGGAGCAGCGCGTTCTTGAAAAGCCAGGTCAGGTTGGTCAGCAGCCAGCGGTCGGCGTAATCGACGATCACCAGAAGGCCAGCGGCACCGCGCAGGGTCATGTCCTGGCTGCCGGCCTCGGGCCGGTCGGCGCCGGGGCCATCGAACGCGGCGATGACCTTCCATCCGGCCGCCGCCGAATCTTCGGCGAGCTTGGCGGCCAGCCGGGTCTTGCCCTGACCGCCGGGGGCGTGCAACCAGCGCACCGCCAGTCGGCGGCTACTGTCACGCCACTGCACCAGTTGCGCCAGTTCGCCGTCACGGCCGGTGAAAGGAACCACGGCACGCCTGGCATTCAGCATCCGGCTGGGCTGCTGCCGCAGCCACTCCCGGTCGGCCTTCGGCTCGGCTTGCCAGTTCGCGAGCAGATACAAGGGAAGACCGCTGCCGAACACGTGAATGTCGGCTCCGATAACCCCGTAGGCAAATCCATTGACGGCAGTGACGTCCTGAGCGAACGGCTTCTCCGGGTCATCGAACTCGCTCATATCCGAAGCTTCCCCCGTCGCTCTGCTGCAGATTCGTGACTCTCATTATCAATCCTCCGCGAAGCGGCCGGGATAAAGCGGCTCCGGCACGGTGCGATGGCCAGGCTCGGCAGGAGATAACAGACCGGGTCTTTGCCGCCCCGGAGCGACCTATCTGTCGCAGCTTGATTACCGGGGTCAGTCCAGGCCCCAGCTGGTCCAGCCCGCGGGGGGCTTGTCCGGTGTGATGGCCAGCAGGACCCGCCCCTCGGCTGCCAGGGCCCGCAGATGCTCCTCGTCGTCCGGCACCGCCATCCCGTGCTTTTCCCGGATAGCGCGGAAGCGGGGCAGTTCCGCGGCGATATCCTCGCGGATCTCCGCGGTGGCCGGGACCAGCACGGCGCGGAACCCGGTGGAATCGTCAATGAGCAGCTGCGCCCGCGGGTCCCGGCGGAAGATCGCGTACTTCACCCGGCCTCGTGTCGTGGAGACGTAGAACCGCTGGCCGTCCCAGTAGAACCAGTTCGGGCTCAGATGCGGGCGCCCGTCACGGCGGATCCCGGCGACGATGACGTTACGCGGTTCAGCCAGGAACGCCTCGATCTTCTCGGTTGATGCCATCCCTGTACGCTATCGGAGCCGCTCGCGCTGGAAGCCGTCTTGGCCGACCAGGGCGTGGAACCCCCGCCAGGGCATTGGCCGCGGTATCTTCGTCTTGCTCGTGCTGATCATTGCGCTGTCATTCACCATGCTTGCCGGGCTGCTGACCGCGATGGTGACGGTCTTCCGGCGCTGTCGGGCCTTTCACCCGATGCCGGGGCGGTCATTTCGTCACCAGGTGATGGAGGTCTGTGATGAGTACTCCCAGCCGCCGTGCGGCCGGCGGCCGCACGGTGCCTTCCCGCTGGTACCTTCACGGAGATCCCGCAGGCCTCGGCGAGGCGATTAGATACGGGCTGCGCAACTGGCTGGTCTACCGTGGCCGCGCTTCCCGGTCGGCATACTGGTGGTTCGCCGTGTTCGCGGTCCTAGCGGGGTTCGTCTTTGACCTGATCGGCGCCGGCCTTGCCGCGGCTCCGGTTAGCAACGTGACTACGGTCCTGCTGGCGATCGCCGCCTTGGCCGGCATCGTGGCCGTCATCTACCTGGGTCTGGCGGGGCTCGCGCTACTGGTCCGCAGGATCCATGACATCGGCAGGACGGGCTGGTGGGTGCTTGTCGGGCTCGTGCCGATCGCGGGCGCGCTCATCCTCTTGGTCTTCATGTTGTCTGAGGGCACGCCAGGGCCTAATCGCTATGGCCTCGGGGCAGCCGACGCGGCGGCACGAGCGCAGTCGACCGGATGCCCGGAGTGCGGCGCCGAGACGGCCGGGGCAGCTCAGGCCTGCCTGCGGTGCGGGGCTCCTATCATCCCTGCGGCGCTCACGGCGGGCCCGGCAGGTCGGCCCGCCGACCCGGCCGGGCTGCCGCATAAGCCGGTCGGCCAGCATCCTGGGCCCCGCTACTGGCCGACTGCCCTGGTGATAGCAGGCACTGCGCTCGCCGCGCTGGTGGCAGTAATCGTGGCTCTGGCCATGTCTACGCCATCGACGTCCTCGAACTCAGTCACGTCATCGAGCTCACCGGCGTCATCGAGCTCGCCGGCGTCGTCGCCGCTTCAGCTGACGGCGGACCAGCTCCGGCCCGGGGACTGCCTGCAGGGCAGTGACCTGGGCCTTGGCACCAGCAATCCATGGCCTGACCTGGTCACGGCGGTGCCTTGCACTCAGTCGCATATAGCCGAGGTATTCTTCGCGGCCGATATCTGGCCGCAGTCGCTGGCATACCCGGGGGATGCGAAAGTCGATAGCCAGGCAGATGACCGCTGTGCTAGCGCATTCATCGCGTACGACGGGGTTACGTCCGACACATCGGCATTTACTTACGATTTTCTTGATCCAGATAATGATACCTGGGCCTCGGATGACAGGCTGGTAGTGTGCATTGCGTATGAGTCCACTGCTCAGCACCCAGGCGGGGCACCTGTAAACTATTCCATCAAAGGCACTCGGCAGTGACCGGAACGCGTCACGCGGCATGATCACGAAGTGTCGCCAGAGTACTAACCGAGCGTCAGATCTGGCATCATTAGCCGCGTCATGCCTTCTGAGCACTGTTCATTCGCTGACTGCACCAAGCCGGTCTTCGCTGTCCAACTGTGCCGCCGTCACTACGGCCGCCAGCAACGTCAC
>Ga0335078_10011904_pt1 | contig 12906 bp, 7 predicted proteins | sample Lox_Sample_32_FD_206711 | JGI IMG/M metagenome (GOLD analysis project Ga0335078, IMG submission 206711) | Soil microbial communities from Loxahatchee National Wildlife Refuge, Florida, United States - Lox_Sample_3.2 | ecosystem: Environmental > Terrestrial > Soil > Wetlands | place: USA: Florida... | reverse complement strand
TGGGGTAGGTCCCCGCCGCCGCGTATGAGTGGTTGCCGGTGACCGTGAAGTTGCCGCCGCTGCCGCTGACCGTTCCGGCAGAACTGGTGCCATCGCCCCAGTTGATGGTTGCGCTATACGCGCTCGCCGTGGCGCTCGTGTTCGGGTCGGCGATGGTCGCGACGGTGCCTCCGACCGAAGAGCCTGCGACGCCGCTGAACGAGAAGCCGCCGACGGCAGCTGTGTCGCTGATCACTGTGTCCCACGAAAATGCCTGCGACGCGCCCGGGGCCAGGCCATCGAAGGTCCACCCGATCCCGGTGGCGTTGTCCGTGTTGCTGGTACAACAGGTCGGGGCGGGAAACATGCTGTTGGAAAGGTCGTTCCAGATCAGCGGGACCGTTGTTTCAGTAAAGGTGGGGCTACTGGGAGTGATCGGGACGAGCTGCTCGCGGACCGCGTCGCTGGTTGACGAGGTCGTGCAGGCGACCCCCGTCACAGTGGCGCCGAACAGTGGCTCGTCGACCCCGAAGCCGTTGTCGGATCCCCGCAGCTGGCAGTCCGCTGCGTGATAGAGGGTTTGCAGGGCGCCCGTGGAACTGCTGCCCGTGTTCTTGACCGTGACGTCGGTGCGGTAGAAGTCATTGCCGACGACATACGAGTCGACCTCCGTGAGCTGGTAGACGATCGGGCCACTTGGGTCCGGATCGGAGGAGGTCACGACCGTTGTCACTTGGTAAGGGTTCGCTGCGGTTCCCAATCCGGTGAGGGTCTGGCTGACGGGGGTGAAGGGCACCTCGGCGATCGTGAAGTTCGTGTGCGTGCCGCCAGCGTGGTTTGAAAAGTCTGGTCCTTCCAGCTCCTCGGTGTCGTCGTCCGACCCAGTATTCACGAATGTCCCACAGTCCCCAGGGCTAGCGGCGTTCGGGAAGTACTCGGTCGTCGAGAAGCCGCCGCTGCGGACCTGGCAACCGAGGTCGTTGCCGATGTAGATGTCGCTGAGCGGCCCGGCTGAGTGGATATCGGTGAAAGGGGTCGCCGCCCACGCCGCCGGGACCGCGATCAGCACCGCTGCCAGGACACCAGCGACCGTTGCGACGAGCCGCCCGATCGACTGCTTATGCGGTCCCTTGACCCTCGCCATTCAACCTCCGCTTCGCGCGGACCGACGGTTTCTTCTGGCCCGCGTGCAGGTGAATCCGATTCCGTGGACGGTGCGCGGCCCAATGGCCTGCGACACCGAGCTGCTGTCCGCGGTCACACCGGTGACGTTCGCCCGCGCCACGCCAGCGAACGCCCAGAGCGCGAGAAGCGCCGTGAGCGTCAGCGAGCCGACAAAGCGCGCTCGGCGGAGCGGACGGCTGCTCCTTCAGCACGGATCCTGCCTCGACTTCCAAACGGTCCCTTCCGGTCGCCCCAGGAATGCCGCGTACGCCAAATCCCGCGTACTCAGCGGCTCCTAGCCTGAGATGCGAACTTAACGCCTCAGCCTGGCAAAGTCAACAATTCCTGCGCATTACTGAGGGTGTTTCCGGAATGGCGTCACCCGTGCTTTCTCCCGGCGGGGGCGAGGTAGCTCTGTCCGGCGTGGAGGACGATCGTCTTGTGCCGGACGAAGTCGGTGACTTCGACCTCATCCTTGATCGCATGGGTCAACGTCCCGTCGCAGCGCGCCGTGACCGTCCAGATCGTGCCGAGCACCGTTGCTGCGCTATAGCGGCCGCTGGTACGGAACTTGCCGTGGGCGCTCGCGTGGAGGAGCTGGATGACCTTGGTGTTGGTCTTGGCGGCGTGGGCGTCGCCGGCGGCGCCGTTCTTGCAGACCGCCTGGCTTGGGGCGCCCTTGAATGCGCTCAGGGCCAGCATGACCGTGACCAGGCCCTTGCCGGCGCCGCGGGTCTGCTGGCTGAGGCGGAAGACCGCACCGCTGAACTCGCCGGTCTGAGTCTTGGCTGCCGCATCATGGGCGCCGCCGCCGCCACCGGTCGCCGTGATGATCTTGAGCGTGCCGTGGCGGGTGTCGATCGCCACACCGGCTGGGATCTGGGTCAGCTGGGTCAGCGGTACCAGGTGACCGTTGATGTAGACCAACACCAGTCCTGAGACGGGCTCGATGTTGAAGGTCTTGCCGAGGGTCGGCGCGCCAGGCGCGGGCGCCATCGCGGTCGTGAACGTAACGTCCTGCCCGAAGGCCGTGCCGGCGCTGTTGGTCGCCACCAGCCGCACGTGATAGAGCGCGTTGGGCACCAGTCCCGTGACCGTGACAGGCCCTACGCCGTGGCTCGTGAAGTCGGAGCCGACGGTCTGCGGCTGCGTCTGCGCGGTGTAGTCCGGTCCGGACGCGCCCACCTGGCTGTAGCGCTTGTCGAGGCCGTACTGGAAGTAGGCCGTGGTAGGCAAGCCTTCGGGGTTCACCGAGCCCGAGAACCCGGCTCCGCCGTCCGTCACCGCGGCCGGCGCGCCGGTTAGGACCGGCGTCGGGGATCCTGGGCTCGGTGCTGCGGTCGAAGTGAACGTCGCGGTCACCGCGGTGTCCGCATTCATCACCACCTGGCACGCCCCGGTTCCGGAGCACCCGCCGCCGCTCCAGCCGGCGAACGTCGACCCGGACCCGGCGGTCGCGGTGAGCGTGACCTGGCTGCCCGCCGCGTAAGTATGCGAGCACGTCGTCGGGCAGGCGATCTGACCGGTCCCGTCGGATACGGCTCCGCTACCGGATCCCGCAAGCGAGACCGTGAGCGTGGCCGGAACAGTCCGCGAGAACTCCGCAATGTCGCTCTGTCCAGTGACGTACACGCTCGCGCCGTCGGGGGAGATTGCGAGGCCCGGACCACCGAAGCCGGTGCCGTTCTCATTTCCCGGGCACTCGCTGCCCTCGACGCTGACCTCCTGGATGCAGCTGTCCGGGCTCGCGAGCTGCGTCAAGGTGCCGTCCGGGTTGCGGGCGAACTCGGCGACGCTCGAGCAGCCGCCACTGGAGTCGCATGGGCTGGATGGGGCTGCCGCATAAACGTCCGCGCCGTCGGGGCTCACGACCAGCCTGTCGCCGCTCGCGATCCCGGTTCCGGTCATGCCGCAGCCCAGGTCGACGCCCTCCTGGTAGCAGTCGTTCGGAGGCGCCAGCTGGGTCAGCGCGCCACCTGCCCCCCTCGAGAATTCCGCGATTGGACCGGCGAGGAACTCCGATGCGACGTAAACGTTGCGTCCATCGGGACTGATGGCGAGCCCGGGCTCGTCGGACACGCCGATCGCGGTCGTGCCACAGCCCTCCGTTGTGTCCCCGGACGTCTCGATGCAGTTGTTCGCGCCCGTGAGCTGTGTCAGCGAGCCGTTCGCGTTTCGCGTGAACTCGGCGATCGTGCCGTTGTCGCCGCTGGACCCGCCCGTGTATACGTTATCTCCATCGCGACTGACCGCGACGCCGGTAGGGACGGCGATCCCGTTGGCTCTTGAGCCGCACTCGGTGGTCTCGACGTTTGCGTCCGCGATGCACTCGTTTGGTCCACCCGTCTGAGTCAACGATCCATCTGCCGCCCGGTCGAACCAGGCGATCTCCTCTCCGCTGGAATCGACCGCGTAAACGGTTGCTCCGTCGTGGCTGATCGCCAGAGCAGAAATCCCTGCGACAGAGTCCTGCTCGGGGATCCCGTACGCGGTCTGGTCCGCGCAGGGCGAAGTCTCGTCGGTGGCGTTGATGTTCTCGGCGATGCAGTCGTGACCCGTGACCGGCGACAGGGAGCCGCTGGCCGGATCGCGGGTGAACTCGGCGATCGTGCCGTTGCCGACGCTGTCCTGTGCAGCGACGTAGACATTGTTGCCGTCCGGACTCACGACGATCGCCTGGGGGTTGATAAGTCCGTTGCTCGTCGTGCTGTCGCAGGTGCCCGACGCGTTCGGGTCGGAGATGCAGCCGATCGACGTCAACGACCCATCAGCGCCGCGGCTGAACTCGGCGATCGCGTCGTCGGTCGAAGAGATCACGTATACGTCCTTGCCGTCCGGGCTCACCGCCGCGTCGTCTGTCCCGCTGAGGGCCGGCGCGGTCGAAGTCGGACAGTCACCGCCCTCGACGTTCGTTGCCTGGACGCAGTCGTTCGGACTCGTGAGCTGCGCCAGCGACCCGGGAGCCTGCGCCTGCGCGAGCTGGGGAACGAGCGCAAACGGGACCAGTGCCGCGACCCCTGCAATCAATCGGATGGTGATGCGAACCTGGATCTGCCGCATCGGCACCTCATCTCTACTTTCGTGCTTTGGCGAGGTAACTCTGACCGGCGTGGAGGACGATCGTCTTGTGGTGGACGAAGTCGGTCACCTTGACCGAGTCGGTGATGTCGTGGGTGAGGGTGCCGTCGCAGCGGTCCGCGACTGTCCATTTGGTCCCGAGGACCGTGGCGGCGCTGTAGCGGCCCTTCGTGCGGAACTTGCCCTTCGCGCTCGCATGGAGTAGCTGGAGCGTCTTGCTCGAGGCGGCCGTCGCCTCGAGAGCCTTATGCGCCTTGCAGGTGGCGTAGCTGGGCGCCCCGTTGAACGCGTTCTCGACGATCGCAAGCGTCACGAGCCCCTTGCCGGCGCCGGCCGTCGTCTGGCTGATCTTGAAGATCGCGCCGCCGAACGTCCCCTGCTGGGTCTTGGTTTTGTGCTTCTTGCCCTTCGCGGCGGCATCGTGCGCCGGCGACGGGCTGCCGGCCGCGCTGGTCAGCGACAGCGTGCCGTGCAGCGCGTTGATCACGGTGTTCTTGGGGATTTGCGTGACCTCGGTCAACGGGATGAACTGGCCGTTGACCTTGACGAGCACCAGGCCGCTGACGAGCGAGATGTTGAACGTCTTGCCGAGCGTGGGGGAGCCCGGCGCCGGCAGCTTCCCGGTGGTGAACGTGACGTCGGGACCGAAAGTCGTGCCGGCGCTGTTCGTCGCCGCCAGCCGGACGTGGTACAGCGCGTTTGGCACCAGGTTCCCGACAGACGCCGTTACGACGTGGCTCGCGAAATCAGAACCCACGGTCAGTGCCGGGGTCGAGTTCGTGTACACGAGCGGGCCGCCGCCTGAGTACTTCGGGTCCAGGCCGTACTGGAACACCGCAGTGGTCGGAAGGCCGTCCGGATTCGCCGAGCCCGAGAAAGCGGCTCCAGTGGCGGTGACCGACGGCGCGCCCGTAAGGACGGGCGTCGGCGCGGCAGTGATCGTCGCAGAGTCGGTCACGGTCGAGCTTCCCTGGCTGGTGCCGACCGATGTGATCGTGACCGCGACCGGGAACTGGCCCCCGGCCGCGTATGCGTGGTTCCCGGTCACCGAGAAGTTGCCGTTGCTGCCGCTGACCGTTCCCGCGGAACTGGTGCCGTCGCCCCAGTTGATGGTGGCGGTGTAAGCGCCGGCGGTGGCGCTCGTATTGGGGTCGGTGATGGTGGCGACGGTCCCGCCGACCGTAGAGCCTGCGGCTCCACTGAACGAGAAGCCGCCGGTCGGGACCGTGTCATTGATCACGGTGTTCCATGAGAATGTCATCGAGTCGCCGGCACCGAGTCCGGGGACCGGCCATTCGATTCCGGTGGCGTTGTCGACGCTTGTCGCGCAACTGCCGCATCCGCCTGGGAACGCCGTTGCGAGATCGCCCCACATGGTCGTGGGCGTCGACTCGATCCAGCTATCGCCGGAGGTGATGGCGGCGAACTGTTCGCTAGGTTGGTTGTTGGTAGCCGTTGCCGTAAGGGTGCACGCCACGCCGGTCTGAAGGGCGCCAAGCGGCGGTTCTGCGACTCCGAAGCCGGCTGTAGATCCTCGGAGCTGGCAATCCGCCGCGTGGTAAAGCGTGCCTTGGGCGATCTGATTGACGCCGCTGATGTTCTTGAGGGTTACGTCCGTCCGGTAGAAGTCGTTACCGACGACGTACGTGTCGACCTCTGTGATCTGGAAGACGATCGGCTGACCCCCACTCGGAAACGGATCGTTGGCCGACGCGACCGTTGTCACCTGGTATGGGCTTCCCGCGGTGCCAGATCCGGTCAGCGTCTGGCTCACCGGGGTCCAAGGAGTCTCGGGAGTGGAAATCGGGAACTTGCCCGTCGTATTCGTGCCACCGGCGTGGTTCGCAAAATCCGGTCCCAGCAACTCCGTGTCAGCGGTGTCCGAGCCGGTGTTGAAGAACGTCCCGCAGTCGCCCGGACCGGCGGCGTTCGGGAAGAACTCGGTACTCGAGAAACCGCCACTCCGGACCTGGCAGCCGAGGTCGTTACCGATATAGATGTCGCTAAGCGGCCCCGCTGAGTGGATATCGGTGAAAGGGGTCGCTGCGGACGCCGCCGGGACCGCGATCAGCGTCGCCAGCACCGTGCCGGCGATCAGCCCGGCGATTCGCCGGAACGATTGCCTTCGCGGTCCCTTCAACTTCACCCCAACCTCCGCTAACGACCTCGCCTATGGCTTCTTTGCCAGATAACTCTGCCCCGCGTGGAGGGTGATCGTCTTGTGGTGGACGAAGTCGGTCACCTTGACGGAGTCCGTGATGTCGTGGGTGAGCGAGCCATCGCAGCGGTCCGCCTCGGTCCACTTGGTGCCTAGGACGGTGGCTGCGCTGTACTTGCCCTTAGTGCTGAACTTGCCCTTGGCGCTGGCCTTGAGCAGCTGCAGTGTCTTGCTCGAGGCCTTCGCCGCGGTGGCGTCAGCGGCCTTGTGCTTCGTGCACAGCGAGTAGGACGGGGCGCCCTTGAACGCGCCCTCGACGATCGCGAGCGTGGCGAGGCCCTTGTTGGCTCCGCCGGTCGCCTGGCTGATCTTGAAGATCGCGCCGCCGAACGTGCCGGACTGCGTCGTTGTCTTGCCCTTGCCCTTCTTGCCTTTCGCCTTGGCGATGTCGGCGGCGGGCTTCGAGCCGCCGGCGGTGATCAGCGACAGGGTGCCGTGAAGCGCGTTGATCTCGGTGTTCTTCGGGATCTGGGTGAGCTCGGTCAGCGGGATGAACACGCCGTGGATCTTCACCAGCACGAGTCCGCTGACCGTCGAGACGTTGAACGTCTTGCCGAGCGTCGGAGCGCCGGGCGTCGGCCCGTGACCCGTGGTGAACGTGATGTCGGGCCCATAGGTGGTGCCGTTCTTATTCGTCGCCGCCATCCGCGCGTGGTAAAGCGCGTTCGGCACGAGCCCGGAGGCGGTGCCGGACACGAAGTGGTTGGCGAAGTCGCCTCCCGGCGCCGGTGTCCCCGGCACGGAGTTCGTGTAGTTCGGACCCGACGCTCCCGGCTTGCTGTATTTCAGATCGAGTCCGTACTGGAACGCGACGGTTGTGTTCGAGCCGTTCGGGTTGACGATTCCGTTGAAGCTGGCGCCCGTGGCAGTCACGGTCGGCGCGCCGGTGAAGGAGGGGCTCACGGGCGCCGAGCCGACGTTGATCGCGGCGGCGCTGGGAGGCTCCTCGAGGCTGAAGTACGTAGACCCGCCCGCCGGGATCGCCGGCGAGAACACGACCGTGCCCGAGCTGAAATCGGCCGACACGTTCGTGTAGTAGTTCTGCGGCCCTTCGTACCCGTTCGCGAGGCTCCCGGTGTAGTTGTCCGGGTCCGCCGCAGGCTGGGTGCCCGGCGACGGGAACGCGCAGGGGATCGAGAAGTTGGTGGGGTCACAAGGCGTGCCCGCCGTCCCGATCTGGACGCAGCCGGCCGGCACGGGTCCGGCGCCGTTGTCGCACAATCCGTCCCCGTCGAAGCTGAAGGTGTCCGAGCCGGGCGTCGATATCGGGATCGAAGCGAGCGGTGACGAGGAGTCGTTCTTCACGCCGATGAGCGCGTCCTCGGAGGCCTCGTACGGGCCCTGCGTGCTGTCCTGGAGGACAGTGACCCCACCGGGTGTGACGTCGATCAGGAACTGGCAGCCGACGTCGACGCCGACCTGCGGGCACTCGGTGAACTGCGGTGTCGCGCCGACGTTGGCGGTGAACGTATCCGCGGGACCGCTGCAGGAGCCACCCGTGAAAGCGATCGAGCCCGAGTAAGTACCGGGCGCCGTGTAGGTGTGGGTACCGACGACCCCGAAGAGGGAGTTGTAGCTACCGGATGAGGTTGTAGGGCTGCCCTGACCCCACGTGATCGTGATCGATGTGGCGTTCTGGCACTGCGGCGCGGCGTCGACGACGCCGTTGAACTGAACGTTCGCTGCCGCGGTGATCGTGTCACCTGACGCCCACGCGCCCGCAGGCACGATCAGCGCCACCGCCACGAGCACGCCAACGATCCCGGCCGTACGCCGGATCCAGCAACCACACAGCCCCGTCATGTCCCGTGTACCCCCTCTAAGGTGGCCCCGCGATTTGTCCCAATTCGCTCAGCCCGGCCCCGAGCCGGCGCGACCTTACAACAACTTTGTGAAGGGCGCAAGCAAGAGCGGCTTAGCCGAGAGAAGTCATGCCGAGGCTCGTGAACGAGTTCGGCGTGACGTCTAGCGCCTTGACCGCCAGGTCCGCGAACAGGGCCGCGGGCTCGAGGTCGTCGTTGCGGTAGGCCCGGCCGTCGCGTCGATCGAGGATCGTGAGGGCGCCGATCGGTCGTCCGGCGCGCTCGAGCGGGACGACGAGCATGGTGTACGGCACGTACCCGGTGCCTTCCGCGATACGGGAGGCCCACCGTGGGTCGGTGCGGCAGTCGGGCACCGCTTCGGCGCCGCCGCCCTGAACGACCTTTCCCGCGATGCCCACGCCGGGCGGGAGCCTCACGCCGACGATCTCGCGTGCGCCGGCGCCCCACGCCGACTGGTAGACGAGCTCGCCGGTCGTCTCGTCGGTCAGGCAGATCGAGGCGGCTGCGGCTCCGAACACGCCCGCGGCGGTGTGCACCACCGCTTCCATGAGGCCCCGCGAGGCGTCTGGGTTGTCGATCGAGACCGCGAGCGACATGCCGGTCTCGGTCCGCAGCGGCGCGCCCAGCGCCTTGGCGAAGGCGGCCACGGAAGCCACGCGACGCTCGGGGATCATCTCGAGGCCGGCGGCGACGATGCTCTCGAGCTCTGGTGGGACGTCCGGGTTGACCGAGGACAGCTTCGTCGGATCGGCGTACACCGGCGGGCGGCCGGCGAGCAGCGTCCACAGCGTCGCGGCGACGCTGAACACGTCGGTGCGCGCGGACACATTGCCGCCCGCGAACACCTCGGGCGCCATGAAGCGCGGCGTCCCGATCCCGACCGTGCCCTGCTGCTCGACCTCGTCGAGCAGGCGCGCGATCCCGAAGTCAACGAGCACGACGCCGTTCTCGCTCAGGATCAGGTTCTGAGGCTTCACGTCGCGATGGACGATCTGCTGGTCGTGCACGTACTGGAGGGCCTCGCACGTCTGGCGCGTGTACTCGATCGACTGCTCGACGGGGAGTCCCGGCTGGCCGCGCTGCTTGAGCAGGGCCCCGAGATCGATCCCGCGGACAAGGTCCATCACCAGGTACTGGCCAGAGGGCGCCGAGAAGTGGTCCAGGATGCGGACGACGCGGGGGTGCTGGAGGCTCGCGAGCAGGCGCGCTTCGGCTTCGAACCGCTGATCGTGATGCGGGTTCGTGCACTGCTTGAGCGCGACCTCGGTGTCGGTCTCGGAGTCGATCGCCCGATAGACCTGGCCCATTGCCCCGGCGGAGATCGGCTCTAGGACCCGATACCGGCCCCTTAGTGTTCGCCCCAATACCTGCGAGGCCGTTCTTGGCTCGTTCACGCGATCAAGCGTCGCCAAAACTCCACCTTGTTCCTGCCCCATCCGCTGCTACCCCCTGGCAGTGTAGACTGGCCCGCTTCCACAGTCTATTACAGGCTGCCGAAATCTCGCAATACATTCCCCGGGCGGCCGAATAGGTGCTGCCCGCCCGCGAGAGGGGCCAACTTTCCCGCCACAAGGGCGAGGCGTCCGGCCAGAGGGGCCAACTCCGGTCGCCGGGCATCAGTGCACGACTAGACCGAGGACGAAGCCGGCGGCGAACGCGACGACCACCAGCGCCGCGATCAGCGCCACCAGCCGGGGCGGAAATTCGCCTAACTCCGGCGCGGACCGGTCGGCGCCCTGCGCGGCGGGCGTAATCGCCGGGTCCACATCGACGACCCGAGACGCCTCGTGATCGACAACCGCCGGCGCCTGATCTGCAGCCGCCGGAACCACCCGAGGGATCACCGAACGCTCCCGGGTCACATCGGATCGAGCCGCCACTCGCGAGTCGGCCGACGCGCCATCGGCGTCGTCCCCGGCGCCCGCGCCGCCGGGTGGTGGTCCCACGGCTGGGACCTTCGTCGTCTGGACTCGGTGCCGGCGCTCGTCGTCCCCGTCCCGGCCATCAGCGTCAGGCGCCACGGAAGTCAACGAGGCACTCGAGGACAGTGCCCGCGAGGCCGACTGGATCAGCTCGGCGGCGCGCGACGGCCGCGACCACGGATCCTTGGCCATCCCTTGCGCGATCACGCCGTCGAGCGCGGGCGGCAGGTCGGGCCGGCGCTCGGTCACGGTCGGCGGGGGCGACATCACGTGAGCGTGCAAGGTCGCGGCCTCGGATGGCTTGGGGAACGGGACCTCCCCGGTCAAGCACTCGTACAGGACACCCGTGAGCGCGTAGACGTCGCTGGCCGGGGTCGCGGGGTCGCCCTGGATCTGCTCGGGCGCGACGTAGTCGATCGTGCCGATGAACTGGCCGGTTCCGGTGAGGCGCGCTTCGTCGGGGGCCTTGATCAGCCCGAAGTCCGCGAGGTAGGCGTGGTCGCCCCGCCCGATCAGGATGTTCTGCGGCTTGATGTCGCGGTGGATCAGACCCGCCTCGTGGGCGGCGTCGAGCGCGATCGCGACCTGCGCCAGCAGCCGTACGCTCCGACGGGGGTCGAGTTGGCCGTCGAGAATCAGTCCCTTCAGCGTCGGCCCGGCGATCAGCCGCATCGCGAGGAACAGCCCGTAGTCGCTCTGCCCGGCCTCGTAGACGCTGACGATGTGCTCGTGATCGAGCGCCGCCTGGACCTGACCCTCGCGCTCGAAGCGGGCCCGGAAGCCGGGGTCGTCGCTCAGGTTCGGCGCGAGCAGCTTGAGCGCGACGACACGGTTGAGCGAAAGCTGCGTCGCCTCGTAGACGGCTCCCATGCCTCCTTCTCCGAGTACGCCATCCACGCGATACCCGGAAACGATCGTGCCCTCCTCTAGCAAAGCACGCGGATTCTACTGGCGCGGGCCGCGACTCCGAGTCGTCGTTAGGCGGCCGCTTAACGGACGGAGATCGCGCCCGTGCCAGCCGGTGAGGGACTCGCGTGCCGAAGTATCGGCATAGCTTTATGATGGGCGCTCCGCAGAGTCTCCAGACCGATCAATGAGTGAGCGATGAGCGTGAGCGATCCCCGAATCGGGAGTCAGATTGGCGAGTACAGCGTCGACGACCTGCTCGGAGAGGGGGGCATGGGGAAGGTCTACACGGCCACCGGCCCCGACGGCGGCCGCGTCGCGCTCAAGCTGGTCAAAGACGACTACGCGCGCGACGAGACGTTCCGGCGCCGCTTCTATCGCGAGGCCCGCATCGCGCAGACGGTCAAGCACCCCAACGTCGTCCCGGTGCTCGACACCGGCGAGGTAGACGGCCTGCCGTACATGGCGCAACGGTTCATCGACGGCATGTCGCTCGACGACAAGCTCAAGCGTGACGGTCCACTCGAGGTCCAGACTGCCGTCCAGATCTGCACCGACGTGGCCGCGGGACTCGAGGCGCTGTGGGCGGCGGGGATGGTCCATCGCGACGTCAAGCCCGCGAACATCCTGCTCGATGAGAGCGGCCGTGGCTACATCACGGACTTCGGTCTCGCCAAGGACACCCAGGGGAGCCTGCTGACGCTCCCCGGCCAGGCGCTCGGGTCGATGGACTACATGGCCCCGGAGCAGATCCGCGGCGAGCAGGTCAGCGCCGCCACCGACATCTACGCGCTCGGGTGCGTGATGTACGAGTGCATGTGCGGACGTCCTCCATTCGCCGAGGTCCAGGGAATGCGCATCCTTTGGGCACATCTCCAGGACCCGCCGCCGGATCCCCGCGCCACTCGTCCCGAGCTTTCCGACGAGTTCGTGCGCACGCTGCTGACTGCGCTCGAGAAGGACGCGGCCCAGCGGCCTCAGACCGCCGGCGAGTACGCCCGCATGCTCGCCGCGGCCGCCGGCTGAGCCCGCGGCCGCCTCAGACGACCGCTACTTCCAGCTCACGGCGTAGACGGTGTGCTCGCCGAGCAAGCCCTTGAAGTGGAACTCGCCGCGCTCCTCGAACTGGAAGCTCGGATCGGTCTCGGTGTACTCCTTGGCGGTCGAGGACACGAGGATCTCGCCTCCCTTGGCCTGACCGGCGATCCGCGCGGCGAGCACCACGTTCCGTCCCATCATCTGCTCGGGGTTGCCGATCACGAACCCCGAATGCAGCCCGACCCGGATCGATAGCGAGTGACCATCGGCCGGCGCGGCGGAGAAAGTCCGCTGGAGGTCGACTGCCGCGTGCAGTCCGGCGTGAGCACTCCCAAACGAGGCTAGGAAGCCGTCCCCCTGGAACTGCGCCACCTGGCCGTCGTGCCGGGCGAGGATCTGTTCGACCAGCAGGTGGTGGTCGCGCATGAGCTGCTCCCAGCGCTCGGCTCCGAGCGCCTGTGCCGCGGCGTCGGCTTCGGCGATGTCGCTCAGCATCAACGTGACGGCGCCGTCGGGCGAGCTCATCCGCCCGAGCGCCGGCGTGACGGGCTCGAGCGCCGAAGCGATTACGTCGATCGAACTCATTTGCGGTGGCACTTTTCTCTCCCCATGCTCCCCTGGTCGGGCGCGAGCATACCTTGACACGTCTGGAGGACCTCAGCAGAATCGCCGCACGGATGTCGGGGGCTCAGAGCGACCAAGGGATTCGGACGAGCGCGTTCCCGCCGATTGGCGACTACGGGTTCCTGTCTGATTGCGAGACGACCGCGCTCGTCGC
>Ga0335078_10011903_pt1 | contig 12906 bp, 11 predicted proteins | sample Lox_Sample_32_FD_206711 | JGI IMG/M metagenome (GOLD analysis project Ga0335078, IMG submission 206711) | Soil microbial communities from Loxahatchee National Wildlife Refuge, Florida, United States - Lox_Sample_3.2 | ecosystem: Environmental > Terrestrial > Soil > Wetlands | place: USA... | reverse complement strand
AGCAACCTAAATAACTGTATATACATGGGTACATTTCTGCATCCAAAAGACAACAGCGGCACCGCCAGGTGGCTGTGCCCCAGTGCCTTCAACTCGTCAGGTGAGTTCAACCAATTGCGAACTTCAGTCTAAGCAGGAGATGAGCGCACCGGACCGACGCTGTCAGCACGGTTGAGCGTGCATTCCGATCCCTGAACAGGCTGAACCTCGAAGTGCCGCCTATTCATTACCGTCTCGCAAACCGGCTCCGCACATCTTCCTGTGCATGCATCTGTCTGGCTCAATCCGACACTTCAGTCTAATGAACTTGCCGCTCAGAGCGATTCTGATGACGACTCATGACTACGGGGACGGCGCCACACCTTGGGATGGCCCTGGCGTTCCCGGGTGTGGGCGGAATTATTCAGGTCGCCGAACGCGCGCACCCGAGCGGTGATATACTTGAATTATGGATGAGAGGGATGATTCGCAGCGGGTCGACATGATCGTCGCCGACGCCGATCGGATTCCTTGGGAAGAGCGTCCGAACCCGAGAACAGGGGGATCCTATTATCGGAAGATGTTGCTCCTCGACCCTGCCACTGGCATGAGGGTCAACCTGGCACGCTATCCGGCTGGATTCACGACGCCGTGGCACGTCCATCCTTGCGCTCACGGTATGTACGTGCTCGAAGGAACCCTGAAGACCCATGCCGGATGCTTCGGCCCGGGCACTTTCGTCTGGTTTCCGGAAGGAACGGCCGCGGAGCATGGCGCCACCGCTGAATCGGACGTCAAAGTGCTCTTCGTCACGAACAAGGCCTTCGGGATCGAATACCTCGACCGCGCACCCACTTCCCCCAGATGACGGTGTCGGGCACTGGTCGCAAGCCGAACTAGGTGGCGAGTCATGTGTACTGCGCTTCCGGGGATTGGCACCGCCGGGGGCTACTCGACGCGCACCTTCGGGAGGACGCGCCGAACGCAGGGCGGCGAGGGCGCCGCCATCCGGACGCGTGGTGCACTCAGGCGAGAGCGTCCTCGGGATGTGTCGCGTTCGCTGAGATGTGGAAAAGTGAGGACCCCCACCTGAGGTGGGGGCTTCAAAAGCTTGTGAACCGCTCAAAGCGGTTTGGTTTGGAGCCGCTCACGAGCGGCTCTGCTAACCGCCTGAAGGCGGCTACCAAATCTTCAGCTGGTCCTGCTTCTTGTCCTCGGCCTCCTGCTTCCTGATGTACTCCCAGATCGTCGCTTCGTCTCTCCCTACGGTCGAGACGAAGAAGCCTCGTGCCCAAAAATGCTGGCCCACAAAGTTCTGTCTCTTGCCGATGAACACCCGGGCCACGTGTATCGCGCTCTTCCCCTTGATGTACCCGATCACCTGCGAGACCGAGTACTTGGGCGGAATCGAGATCATCATGTGCACATGATCTGGCAGGAGGTGCCCTTCTTCGATGCGGCAGCCCTTCTGTTCCGCCAAGGCCTTCAACACCTGGCCGAGGTGCTTCCGCAACTCGCCGTAGAGGACCTTTCTCCGGCACTTCGGGATGAAAACGATGTGATACTTGCATTCCCACTTGGTATGACTCAGGCTCTCGTAGTCGTCCATCGACTCCCCTTCGTTGAACTTTGAGCGGTTCACGAAGGGGAGCCGTCTTTCAGGTTCCCGGATCTGTCAAACTTTGGGAGCCTCCCCGGCAGAGCCGGGGGATCTCCCAACTGCGATTAGGTGTTCAGCCAGCTCTGGCCAGACCTCTCCCACCCTTCAAAGTCCGGCGCAGGGAGTAGAGTCGCCCGCGACCGTCAAGGCTCGATGCGATCACACTGCAATTACGAGCTTGCCGAAGTGCGCGCCGCTGCGAAGGTGCTCATACGCTTGGCGCGCCTGCTCGAAGGGGAAGACGCGGTCCACGACCGGTCGCATCCTCGCGCGAGCGACCGTCTCGTCGAGCGCCTCGAAGTGGCGGACGCTTCCCACGTAGACGGAGTCGACGCGGATGCCGCGCCCACTTCGTGCCGCCTCCTCGGGATCGGCGCGAGCTCCGCTGAGCAACCCGACGATGGAGAGGTGCCCACCATCGCGAAGGGCGCGCAGCGCCATGGGCAACGTCTTCGCGCCCCCGACCTCGAGGATGTGGTCCACGCCACGGCCGCCCGTGAGAGCCCGCGCGGCCGTGGCCCAGTCCGGAGTCGTCCGGTAGTTGATGACCTCATCGGCCCCCAGTGCTTTGCCCCGCGCGAGCTTGTCGTCGCTGCTCGACGTGAGGATCACCCGAGCCCCGGCGAGCTTCGCCAGCTGCAGGGCGAAGATGCTCACGCCCCCCGTTCCCATGGACAGGACGGTCTCACCCCGTGCGAGCTTCCCCAGCTCCATGAGGCCCACCCAGGCCGTCACGCCCGCGCACGGCAGCGTCGCCGCCTCCTCGAAGGAGAGGTGGCCAGGAAACTTCACTACCGCATCCGCCTCGAGCACGACCTCCTCGGCAAGGACGCCGTCGGTGGAGCCACCCCCTAGCGCAGCCGACTTCTTGTCATCAAACGGTCCGTCGATCCAAAGACGGAAGAACGAGCCGGCGACGCGGTCGCCCAGGCGAAGACGCGTTACGCCAGAACCCAGCTCGATCACCTCTCCGGCGCCATCCGACAGCGGGACGAGCGGCCGCTTCGGTGCCCCTCCGCGACCGGATTGGCCGGACGCCACGAGGAGGTCGCGGTAATTCAGGCTGGTCGCGCGCATCCGTACCAGCACCTGGCCTGGGCCGGGCCGCGGGCGGTCGCGTTCGACCAGAGCCAAAGTCTCGAATCCCTTCCCGGTGAGTTCATACGTACGCATGTTGTCTCCTTGCAATTAGGTCTATGTTGCGGAAGGCACTCCTCGCCGGCCGCAGAATCAGCCGATCGATCTCAGGTGAGCGGCTGGTGGCCCCTCCCACCCAAATTGAGGTGCCGCGCTGGCTGGAGATGCCCAGCGACTTGATTGCCGGTGCGCCGACGCCGCTCCCGGCGACGGCCTCCCGGAGGGCATCGCAGATCCGGCCCCACATCAGCTCCACGCTCTGTTCCAGCCAGCCCGGCGAGGGACAGGCGCGGCGTACCCGCGAGCGGAACCACATTGCCCTCGGGGTCGCCGTTCATCGCGTTGACCCCAGTGGTCCAGATGTCCAGGCCCGCGAGCGCCATGTGCGCTCCCCTCTTAGTCGACCTTCACGTGGTGGAGTTCGGCGAGGCGATCGAAGATCTGGCGCAGCGGCCCGTTTAGCACTTCCTGCCTAGCTGCGTAAACCTTGTCATACGCCGCAGTGTTCTTGGCGATGGGAGAGAAACTGTCCTTCACCTTGACCCACTCGCTGATCGTCTTCCGCAAATCCTTGATGTCACCCACGGCGTAGGCGGCCAAGAGGGCGTTCGCCAGGACCGCACCGTCCGGCCGCTCCAGCGTCACGTAGGGCGCATTGAGCACGTCGGCCTTGATCTGGTTCCAGAACTTCCCCTTGCTGCCGCCGCCGGTGCCGATGACCCTCTTCAGACTGATGTCGACGCTGCGCAGAAACTCCATGAAGTAGCGGTACTCGAAGGCGATCCCCTCGAGCATGGAGCGCCAGAGCGTGCCGCGGTTGGCGGAGCCGAGCATACCCAGCCAGGTGGCGGAGGAGTTCGGCCAGGCAGGCGTGCCGCGGCCCTGGAGGAAGGGGAAGAAGAGCGTGAAATCCGCACCCAGCGAAGTCCTGCTGGCCTCCTGGTCCAGCACCTTGTAGTAGTCCTCGTCGTTCTTCTCCTTGCTGATTTCATCGCGGAACCAGCGCAGGCAGAGTCCACCCGCCGGTATGAACCCCCAGTACATGTACTGATCGTCCAGCGTACTCATCGCGTTGATGAGCACCTTTTTGTCCGTCACCTCGCGGCGAAAGTCGTTTACCGTGAAAGTGAAAATGGAGGCGGTGCCGGCCACGTCGGAGCAGACGCCGTCGTCGATGATGCCGGACCCCAGGTTCGACTGCATGATGTCGCCGGCGCCCGCTACCAGCGGGATGCCCGGCCGCAGGCCAAGCTTCTTCGCCTCCGCGGGGCACAGCTCACCCACCACATCCCACGGCCTTTTCACCTGGGGCATGATCTCGAACGGGATGCCCAAGGCCTTCAGCTGCTTCTCGGACCAGGTCCGCTTCCGGGCGTCGAAGCCGATCACCCAACCGGACATGTGCGCCCAATCGGTGAAGGCGTCCTTGGCCTTCAGGCCGCCTAGTTTGCCGAGCACGTAATGGGCTGCGTGCAGCAGCTTCTTGGTCTTGTTGCGCACGTCGGGGTCGTGCTTGAGCAGCCACTTGCAGAACATCGGCGGCACGCAGGCCGCGACATCGGCGTTGCCGCTCTCCTCCGCCCACGGGCCCTCACCCATCGCGGTGAACTCGGCGACTTCCTCCTTGGCGCGGCCATCCAGGTGACAGATGAACGGGCCGACCGGGCGCCACTCCTCGTCGATGGGGACGAACCCGCAGCAGATGCCGCTACAGCTGATGCCGCGCACGTCCTTGGGGTCAATCTTGCCCTTCTTCACGCACTCCTGCAGGCCCTCGCAGACGACCCGATAGAACTGGTCGGGATCCATCTCCGACCAGCCGGGCTTCGGGTAGAGGATCTCGTGCGGCCGGTAAGCCTCAGCCACGAGCCGCGAGTCCTCCGAATAGACCGCCACCTTCGTGCCCATCGTCCCGCAATCGAACCCGACATAGTATCGCGACATGTTCACTCCTCCATTCACGAGATTCGCGCCCCGTGGCCTGGACCTTGGCGCCTCCGTGATCGTACCGGACCTTCCAATGCTCCCTTTGCCCCCAACCGTCGCGCGCCGCACCAGCCTGTTTTCCAGGAGGCCGGGAAACGGATTCCTCTCACCGGTTCCTCGCCGACGTCCCCAGCATGCGTTGATCCGGTACTTTCCGCACGTTGCCTTGTCATCAGCGTGCGTCCGGAAGTTGCCTTCTCGAGGTCGCAGCGGAGGCCCACCTCCGTGGCCAGGGTACCGTAGCTCGACGCGGTGTCTTCGCGCCCACGTGGATGTTGACCTGGATGGCCTCGCAGGCCTTCTCGTCGTCCGATTAGATCGAGCGCCGATGACGCACGCGCCCCGGCACCACAAGTGAGGCCATTATCCCTGAGGTCCCCCGCTCTCATTTCTGGCGCCTATTCTGCCCCCCCCAGTTCCAGCGGATACTATCCCCGTCCTCAGCCTCCGTTACTCCGCCGTGCCGACACTCTCGCCGCCATGGATTCTGAGGCCCGAGGCGGCCTCGAAATAGAGCACCCGCTCCATCTTGATGCAGATCCCGACCGCTTCTCCGTGCTCTGGCCGGTGGTCCGAGTCGACCTTCGCCATCATCCTGTTCGGCCCGATCTCCACCATTACGATCGAGGTCTGCCCGAGGGTGTCCAGCATTGCGACCTTCCCCTTCATCTGGGCCCGGGGATCGGAAGGCGAAACAAACGAGATGTCGACTGGGCGCACACCGACCTTCACCGGCTGGCCAGCGGCCTTCTGCTCAAGCGCCCTGTGATCTCCTGCGCCCAGGGGGATGCGGCACGGCTCGCCCCAAGTAAGATCCAGGCCCCCGTTTCCGAGCAGCGCCGGCATGAAGTTCATCGGCGGATCGCTAATGAAGCCCGCGACATAGCTGTTGACAGGATGATAATAGATGTCGTCGGGTGTTCCCACCTGCTCGATGACACCCTTGTTCAGGATGGCGAGGGTGTCCGCCATCGAAAGGGCTTCCAGTTGGTCAGGCGTCGCATAGATCGCTGTGATGCCGAATTCCTTCTGAATCTTCTTCAACTCGGAACGCATGCGGTGGCGCAACTTCGCATCCAGATGGGCAATGGGCTCGTCCAGAAGGTACAGCTTCGGTCTGCGGACAAGGGTGCGGCCCAGGGAAACGCGCTGCTTTTGTCCGCCGGAGAGCTCTCTCGGGTAGCGGTGGAGGAGCTCGCTGATACTCAGCAGGTCAGCGATTTCCTTCACCCGCTTGGCGCGCTCATTCTTCGACATTTCCTTTGCGCGCAGCGGCGACTCCAGGGGGAAAAGCAGGTTCTGGAATACCGTCAAGTGAGGATACAGCGCGTAATTCTCGAACGCGATAGCCATGTCGCGGGTCTGGGGGAGCTCGTGCGTGATGTCCTCTCCACCCAGCGTGATCTTTCCTTCGTCCACCTCTTCGATACCGCAGATCGTATTGATCGTGGTCGTCTTCCCCGCCCCCGGTGCGCCGAGGAGAACAAAGAACCCTCCCTCGTCGGCGGAAAAGCTCACCTTGTTCATGGCGGTGACGGCGCCGAACTTCTTGCTGACGTTCTTCAGTTCAAGTGTTGCCATGGTCGTTCTCAGGCGTAATGGACGTTCACGCCTGTCTCTGGATTGAAGAAATGCAAATGCCTCTGGTCAAAAGCCACTTGAACATTCGCTCCTGCCGGCTGACGGAAACGATCGAGGCTCTGCGCCAAAATCGTTTCCCCGCCTGCAAGTCTCAGGGACACTATCGTACGGTCTCCCTGCGGCTCGACGAAGTCCACTACGGCGCGGAAGCTGCCCGGCCCTTCCTTCGTGCCGACCTTCACGTCCTCGGGCCGCACACCGAGTTTCAGACTCCTGCCCCCCTTGTAGCGGGAAATACTCTTGCCGCAGCTTTCCTCCGGGGCAATCGTGAAGGAAGGGCACTTCAGCACTGCCGAACCGCCCTCCGAGCTGTACTCGCAGTTGATAAAGTTCATCGACGGTTCACCAATGAACCCAGCAACGAAGATGTTGCGCGGGTGGCTGTAGATGTCCAGCGGCTTGCCGATCTGCTGGACACGCCCCTCGTTCATGACCGCAATGCGGTCGGCCATCGCCATGGCCTCGACCTGGTCGTGCGTGATGTACAGGGTCGTCACTCCGAGCTTGCTGATTTGGGTCTTCAGCTCGTCCCGCATCCGGCTCCGCAGGCTCGCATCAAGATGGGAAATCGGCTCGTCCATCAGCAGGACCGCCGGGTCTCTGACGATAGCGCGTCCAATGGAAACCCTCTGCATCTCTCCGCCGCTCAGCCTCTTCACGTTGTGCTTGAGGATCTCCGTCAGGCCCAGGAACTCGGCGGCCTCACGGACCTTCTGGTCGATCTCGCGCGCGGGTATTCTTCGCACGCGCAGGGGATGCGCGATGTTGTCGTACACATTCATCGTGGGATAGAGAGCCCAGTTCTCGAACACCATCGCCACGTTTCGATCGCGCGGGTGAAGATCGTTCACGCGCCGAGAGTCGAAAAAAAGGTCTCCCTTGGAGATCTCTTCGAGGCCCGCCACCATGCGCAAAGTCGATGACTTTCCGCACCCGGATGGACCGAGGATCGAAAAGAACTCCCTATCCTCGCACTTCCACGAGTTGTCGATGACGGCCTCGACATGCCCGTAGTATTTCCACACGTTCCGCAGCGCAACGCTTGCCATATACTCCGTCCCCTTCAAATAGAAATTGACAATTCCCTATCGCTCTCCTCTTCGTCGCGCATTTTGTCTATCCGCGAAGGCCTCCGCGAGTAAGGCCCTCCACAAGGTTGCGGGCGAAGAAGAACACCATGATGTAAATAGGGATGATTCCCGCCAGCGCTGCGGCGGACATCTGGCCGAACTGCAGACCGTGCTCTCCCACGAAATTCGAAATGCCGATCGGGAACGTGTTGGACTTTGCGCTGTAGGTGAGGATGAGCGCGAACAGGAACTCGTTCCAGGAAAGAATCAGGTTGATGATGCCAGCCACCATGACGCCTGGCTTGATCAGGGGCACGACCACCCGCACGAGGGTCCGCACCTTGCTGTAGCCATCGGTCCAGGCGGCGAACTCGAGTTCCTTCGGCACCGCGCGAAAATAGCTGTCCATGAGCCATACTGCGATGGGCAGATTCAGCATCGTGTGGACGATGATGAGTCCAGGCAGTGTGTTGGTGAGCCCCACCATTTTTACCATTGTGAATATAGGGATGCTCACCACGATAGGTGGCATCACGTATGTCCCGAGGATCCACGAGGGCAGGAGAAAACCGCCCGTGCGGAACCGCACGATGGAGTACGTCACGGGCACGGCGATGAACAGCACCAGCATGGCACTCACGAAGGCGATAAGAGATGAGTTGAAGAGGTACCTGAGGACGGGCACCTCACTGAAAGCCTTGACCCAGTTCTCCCAAACAACTCCCCCTTGCGGCAGGAGGGCGCCGGAGATCCGAATCTCCAGTGGGATTTTCAACGATGTCGTGCAGATGAATGCTACGGGGAGCAGGATAAAGATGAGAAACAAAACTATGACGAAGATGCGCCCGGTCCTCTTCAGAAGGCGCAACGCGCCTTCGCTACCAGGAGACTCTTCTTGAGCCAACGTCGGCTCGCCGCTGACCGCAAATTCGTGGGTGGCCATCTTATTCCTGCCCTATCCTTTTCATGAACAAGTCTCTGCCAATGGTCAAAGGCGTCGTGAAAAGGCTGATGAGCAGCAGGATGAGTACGCTGAGCGCTGCACCGTAACCTGTATTGAACATCTTGAACCCGACCCTATATATGTAAAAGGAGGCTACCTGCGTCGAGTTTCCTGGGCCCCCCATGGTGAGCATGAAGACGAGGTCGAAGACCTTGAAGGAAATGATCATCCGGAAGAGGAAGACGACGATCAAGGCCGGAGCCACCATGGGCAGGGTGAGCTTGCGGAACACCTGCCATGGCGTGGTCCCGTCAACCGCCGCTGCCTCGAAGGGCTCCCGGGGGAGCGACTGAAGCGCAGCGAAGAGCAGCAGGAAGCAGAACGGCGTCCACTGCCAGACGTCCGCCCCGATGATCGACGGCAAGGCCAACTTCTTGTCGCCTAGGAAGGCGATAAAGCCACGCGAAAGCCCCACTTTCATCAAGTAATGATTGATCATCCCCGACTCCGGGTTATAGATCAGGCGCCAGATCATGGCGACGCCGACCGGTGGGGTGAACAGGGGAAGGAGCGCCAGCGTTCGAAAGATCTTTGACAGCAATCTTTCCTTCTGGAGGGCCAGGGCGAGGATGAATCCCAGCACGGTTTCGAGGACCGTTGTCGTGATGGCGAACACCAACGTATTGCGCACTGATATTCCGAGGACCTCGTCATGGAAGGCTGCCCTGTAATTCCCGAAACCCACGAACTCCTGGAGCGGCTTGGTCATCGAGGATTTCGTGAAGCTCAGGGCCAGTACGTAAACCAGCGGGATGAGGGAAACAACGATCAGTATGAGGATCGCTGGCACCGTCATCAAAAAAGGAGCACGCCGTTCTAATCTCGCTTTCAAGCCAATCCTCCCCGGCGTCGCCGAAAAAATGGGATGGGATGAGAGGTTGAAGGAGGTCTCATCCCATCCCGTTTGCATTCCTCAGCTCACTTCAGGTTCATGATTTCAAGCCACGCCTTCTGCGTATCGTCCAGGGCCTGCTTGGGAGTCTTTTCTCCCGAGAGCGCCAGGGACAGGTTGTCCGCCAGGGGCTCCTGCATCTTGAACCAAAGAGCGCTTGTCGGCCACTCGACGTTGTGCTTATGGGCCTCCTTGATTGCGTCTACCAGGTGCGGGCCAGAGAACTTCAAGTACTCAGGGGCGTTCACCGTCGACCACCGGACGGGATCGATGCCTCCAATCACGGTGTTGTAGCGAACGGTGATATCGGGGCGCGCCATGAAACTCAGATACTTCATTGCGATCTTCTTGTGGTGAGATTTGGCGGAGACAGCCATACCGAAGCCCGCGTTCAACGGCGCAACGACCTGGCCCTTGGCGCCTGGCCCCTTGGGCAACGGGGCACAATCGTACTGGCCAATGATGGTCGAGGACTTCGGATCACTCGAGATCGTTCCGAGGTCGGTCCAGAACTCCGTCATCGCCGCCTTTCCGGTAATCCATCCGCCCACTTCCTCATCGAAGTTGGTGGCGGAAGGCGTCGGCAACGCATACTTGGCCTGTTCAACATAAGCAGCGAGGGCAGCGACGGCTTCAGGGCTGTTGATGGAAGGCCTGCCACTCTTGTCCAGGAAAGTGCCGCCAAAGCTACCCATTCTGTCGGCGTAAGCCGAGATAATGACCATGGGGAACTTGGCGCCCATGATGATAGCTCCATACATCTTGCCCTTTTCCCCCTCCGTGATGAGCTTCTCATCGGCCAGGTATTCGTCCCAGGTCTTGGGGGGGGTCAGGTGGTATTTTTCGAAGACCGGCTTCAGATACCAAAGAATGTGCATGTCGCCATCGTAAGGGAACCCATAGCGTTTGCCATTGATAAGTGTGTACGCGTCTCGGGTCTCAGCAATCAAATCGTCGTTGAACTTGAGCTTAGCCGCGTTCGCATTCCACCAGTCCGTTACATCCTCCGCGGCACCGTTCTCGACGAGGGTGCCGAGGGCGGGATACCAGTACATATAGAGGTCGAGAATGTTCGCGCCGGACTGGATGTCCAATACGACCTTCTCGGTCATGTCGTCCATGGGAGTGACCACCACGTTGACCTTGCACCCGGTCTCCTGCTCGAACATGGTCGACAGGGCCTTGGTTCCGACTACGTGTGGCTGAGATGCGAGCACCGTGATGGTTTGCCCCACGCAATCCGGGTCTGTAGCTGCCGCGGCCAACATGGGGAACGCTAAGGCCAAGCCCAAAGCCAAACTCCATCTCTTCATGATTCCCCTCCTCGGTTTGCATCCATGAATCTTGCGAGTCTCGGCGACGCTTGAGCCAGCATGATCAGTTCCAATGACTCCTTTCGTGGAAGAATCGTTAACTGAGCCCTTTAGAAACGAAACAGCCTCCCAGCTGGTCAGTCCATATTTTGTTTGGCAGCAGCTTTCCGTCCTTCTGTTCACGCATGCGGATGCACGATGATTTTCAATGAGCTTTCGGCCAATTTTTTCATATCCATGGCCTCGGCGATTTTCGAAAGGGGAAAATGATGGGTAATGAGGCTGTCCACCTTGATCCGACCGTCAAAGAGGTACACGGAGACTTCCTTCGTGTCGAACGGGGAGGAGGAGTAGGTCGGTATGTAGCTGATCTCGTGATGGAAGAAGTCGTTCGGGGCCCAGGGAAGGGTAGCCTCATGTTCCACGGTACCGAACTGGACGAGGGTTCCTCCCTTGTCGACGAGCCTCATCCCGTCCTTGAACGCCCTGATGCTGCCCGCGATCATGACGACGATGTCGGCCTTTCTTCCGCCGTTGAGCTTCAGCAAGCTCTCTAGCGAGTCTTCCTTCGCGGGGTTGATCACCCCATCGGCGCCAAGAGCTTTTGCCCGCTCCAACTTGAAGTCGACGAGGTCGCTGATAAATACCGGCCCAGCGCCCAGAATCTTGGCGATCTGGATCGCCACGGCACCAGCAAATCCTGCGCCCACGATCATCACTGCATCGCCGGGATATACCTGCGCCCGCTTCAAAGTGCGCCACACGCACGCGAGGATCTCGATGAGGCACCCTTCGTCGAAGCTGACGTGGTCGGGGAGGACAATCGTATCATACTGGACGTTCCGAGCCTTCACGCGGGTATACTCGGCGTAGGCGGAAGGGTCGAACCCCATCTCGAGGTACTGCGCGCACATGGTGTGATTGCCCCGCCGGCAGTGATGGCAGACGAAGCAGGGCACTCGGTGGTGGATGAAGACCCTGTCGCCTTCCTTCACGTTCTTCACGTTTTTTCCTATGCGCTCCACGAATCCCGCGGGCTCGTGCCCGAAGCTTCCCGGCCCTGAAACGCGGTAGCCGAGGACTTCGCTGCCGCAGACTCCGACCGACATCGGCTTCAGCAGTATCTCGTCATCGCCGAACTCGGGAACCGGCCTTTCGATGATCTCGGGGGCGCCCAGTTCCCGATTGTACCTAGCTGCTTTCATGACTCCTCCTTCGTTCTCGGAGCAGGGGCCGAAAGCGGGTCCTCGCCCGTGCTAGCCTCTGCCAGGCCAGCCCGCCCGCGCCGCGCCCGAGCCAGAGCCCACCCCGCGGCGCATGCCGTGGTGGGCGCCTTCGGCCAACGCTGCGGTCGGGGCTGGCCTGCGAGGGCGAGCGAGGTGAGGCTGAAATCGCGGGATCGAGAAAAAACTAGGATGGGGGCGCGGTCGGCCCAGGCCCGAGCGCCCAGGGATCGACCGTCTAGCCGCGAACGCAACGCAAACTCGCGCTGGGATCGTTCCACTCGGGCTGGCTCCTCGATGTGGACGCACCTGGCGTCCACGCGGGTGTGCAGCGTTCGAAGCGGTTACTCGGTACCCCTGATGCGGGCGATGCTGTCCAGAGTCTGTGTCTTCTCGTTACGGAAGCACTAACGCACTAGGCTGTCAACCCCTACGGTGGGTTTCCATGTCAGCTTAGAGCGCTAAGCTTTCGCCAGAGCGGCGGGAGGGACATCGGTCCATACTGCTCGGGAAGCACACAGCCTTCGGCCAGGGGGCGCGCTCCCTGAAATTGCAAAAATTGCGTCTGCCCGCCCCGCGCCGACCTGACCGGACGGCGGGCTTTTTCGACGCACCAGGATCCGCGAGGCGCCGACCCAAAGAGCGCGCCTGGCCCATCCACAGGCCCTGGCATACGGCGGGTCACGCTCGCCACCTTGCCTGGACGTGCGGCGGCTCCGGGTCGAGGGAGGTCTGGCCCGGCCCGGTTCCGGCCGCTGGAGCCACGCCGTCCCACCGCGAGGCTCCGGCGGCCCTGAGCCGATGTGGAGGGTGGGCTGCAGAGGGCCCCATCTCCCCACAGGCCCTGGTTGACAACCGGATTCCGGTGTAGATAGTCTTAGTGCGTCAACGTTCTGAGCTTTTCCCCGCTACCTGGAGCAGGTGAGGCGGGGCCAACCGCCGGCGAACCCTCGACGGCGAGCACGAGGAGCCCGAGCCCAATGAAGAACGTGAACGTGATGC
>Ga0335078_10011901_pt1 | contig 12908 bp, 9 predicted proteins | sample Lox_Sample_32_FD_206711 | JGI IMG/M metagenome (GOLD analysis project Ga0335078, IMG submission 206711) | Soil microbial communities from Loxahatchee National Wildlife Refuge, Florida, United States - Lox_Sample_3.2 | ecosystem: Environmental > Terrestrial > Soil > Wetlands | place: USA: Florida... | reverse complement strand
ACGACTGCGACGGGGTGTTCCTGTCGGTGGACGTGGACGTGGTCGACCCGGGCATGGCGCCCGGCACCGGCACCCCCGAGCCGGGCGGGATGACCGGCCGCCAGCTGCTGGACGCGGTCCGCCGGATCGCCATGGAGCTGCCGGTGGCCGGGATCGACGTGGTGGAGGTCGCCCCGCCCTACGACCACGCGGAGATCACCGCGTTCTTGGCCGGCCGGGTGGTGCTGGAAGCCCTGTCCGGGATCGCCTGGCGGCGCCGCCGGGCCGCGGGCGACCCGGGCCGGCCCGCCCGCGACCCACAGGCACCACTGCTGGACGGCCGCGGCTGAGCTGGCCAGCATGGCACCTGGCGGGTGGTTCGCGTACCTTGACGGCAGGAGGACCAGCCGCAGAAGCGGGTAACCGGAGGGCTGCGTGGCGATGCCGGAGGTGGCGGACAGCCGGCCCGCGGCCCGGGCCGCGGCCTGGCTGGCCCGGCCGCACGGCCGCCTGGGCATCCGGTGGTTCGATGTGGCCGCGACCGCAGTGGTCATCGGCCTGGTCGAGATCAGCGTGGTGGTCGGCGGTGGCCCCGGTGCGTCCCGCCTCGACTGGCACGCCTACCTGCTCGGTGCGGTGCTGGCACTGCCCATCCTGGTCCGCCGCAAGTGGCCGCTGGGTGTGCTGATCGCCTGCTCGGTGCTGCTGTTCTTCTACTACTCCCTCGACCGCCGGAACATCTCCCCGGCCCCGCTGCTCACCCTGCCGCTGTATGACGCGGCGGTGGCCGGGTTCCTGGTCGCGGCCATCGTCATTCCCGCCGTCTACATGACGATCGGCCTGTTTGTCGTCGACCTCACCACCCATATCGGCGTGGTCGCCCTGGCCTCGGAATTCCTGCCCAGCATCGGGGTGCTGGGCACCGCGATCGCGCTCGGCGCGCTGGTGCGCAGCAGGCGTGCGCTGGCTGCGGAGACGGCGAGCCGGCTGCGGCTGGCCGAAGAGGAACGCGACGCCGAGGCGGCCCGCCGGGTCGCCGAGGAGCGGCTGCGCATCGCCCGTGACCTGCATGACACGGTGGCGCACAGCATGGCCACCATCACCGTGCAGGCGGGATCGGCCCTGCACCTGCTCGGGCCGCCGTCCCGCCCGGCCGCCGGCGGCCAGGCCCGCCACCACGTCGACGACAGCCTGCGCGGCGCGCTGTCGGCCATCCGGGAGACCAGCAAGGCCGCGCTGGCCGAGATGCGCGGCACGCTCGGCCAGCTGCGGCAGGGCGGCCCGGATGAGCCCGCGGCCGCCCGGGCCGGCGGGCTGGACCGGCTGCCGGCCCTGTGCGCCGCGGTCACCTCGGCGGGCGCCCCGGTCAGCTGCCGCACCGAGGGCCAGCCGCAGCCGCTGGCACCGGCCACCGATCATGCCGCGTACCGGATCCTGCAGGAGTCACTGACCAATGTGCTGCGGCACGCCGGGCCGGACGCCCGGGCCTGCGTCGTGCTGCGGTACGCGGACGGGGCGCTGGCCATCCGGGTGACCGACGATGGCACCGGGCCGCCGGCCGGGGCTGGCCAGGCCGGCGCCGGCACCGGCCACGGGCTGACCGGGATGGCTGAACGGGCCGCCGCGGTCGGTGGTGAGTTCCAGGCCGGCGCCGGGCCGGCCGGTGGCTTCGAGGTGGTGGCCCGGCTGCCCGTCACGGCGCCCGCGTCCGTCCCCGCGTCATGATCCGCGTCCTGCTCGCCGATGACCAGGCGCTGGTCCGGGCGGGTTTCCGGATGCTGCTGGAATCCGCCGAGGACATCACGATCGTCGGCGAGGCGCCGAACGGCGGCGGCGCGGTGGCGCTGGCCCGCGAGCTGCGGCCGGACGTGGTGCTGATGGACCTGTCCATGCCCGAGGTGGACGGCGTGACCGCGACCCGGCGGATCACCGGCGACCCGCAGCTGGCCTCGGTCCGGGTGGTGGTGCTGACCACGTTCGATGACCAGGAAAGCGTGTTCGCCGCGCTGCGCGCGGGCGCCAGCGGCTTCCTGGTCAAGGACGTCGAGCCCGCCGAGCTGCTGCGCGGCGTCCGCGTGGTGGCCCGGGGCGACGCCCTGCTTGCGCCCAGCGTCACCCGGTCGCTCATCGCGGCTTTCACCGGCGGGCCGGCTGCCCGCCCGGCCGGCCTGTCCAGGCGGCCGGCCGGCCCGTCCGCGGGCGGCCGCACGCAGCCCGGGCCGCCGCCCGGCGTGACCGCACTCACCGAGCGGGAACGCGAGGTCGTGAGGCTGGTCGCGGCCGGCCTGTCCAACGACGAGATCGCGGCGAAACTCGTGGTCAGCCCGCTGACCGCGAAGACTCACGTGAGCCGGGCGATGACCAAGCTGTGCGCCAGGGACCGGGCCCAGCTGGTCGTGCTCGCCTATGAGTACGGGCTGGCCGAGCCGGGCCGGATGGCCACCGGCGGTTAACGGCTGACCTGCTGGCTCCCGGCCGGGGCGGGTCCGGCCCGGGCGCCTGCTACTCCGCCGGGAGTACGCCGCGCAGAGACCGGCGGCCCGGGCAACTGCCTTCCTGCGTAGGACGCGCCGGGGGCGCGCGGTCACCAGGATCGGGAGTGCTGACTTACTCCGCTGGCTCGTAGGAGACCGACATGCCAGGCACAACCGTACTGCCCACCCGGCACACCAGCCCCGGGCGGCTGGGCGCCCTCGGCGGCGCCTGCTTCCGGCACCGCTGGCTCACCCTCATCGCCTGGGTCATCGGGGTGGCCTGCCTGATCACGCTGTGGACCAGGTTCGGCGCGCCGGCCCAGGACAACTTCACCGGTAACGACCCGGGACAGACCCTGCTCAACCAGCACTTCCACCGGCAGTCCGGGGACACGCTGACCCTGGCCATCCGCTCAGCGGCGCCGGTGACCTCCCCGGCCACCCGCGCCCAGATCACCAGTGCCCTGGCCCCGTTCACGCGGGCGCCGCAGGTGACCGGGGTGACCGGCCCGTATGCGGGGCACGGGCAGATCTCCGCGGACGGGCACATCGCGTTCGCCACCATCCAGTTCAGCGTCCCGGGGGCGAACATCAGCACCAGCGAAGCGGTCACCCTGATGAACGAGGCCAAGGCGGCGTCCGGGCCCAGGCTGCATTTCTACCTGGGCGGCGACGTGGTCGACCAGGCGGAAACCCCGTACGGCGGGCCGAGCGACGGGATCGGCATCCTGGCCGCGGCCGTCGTGCTGCTGATCGCGTTCGGGTCACTGATCGCCATGGGCCTGCCGGTGCTCACCGCGGTGCTCGGCATCGGCGCCGGACTGTCCCTGATCGCGCTGCTCGGGCACATCTTCCCGGCCCCGTCGTTCTCCCCCATCGTCGCGTCCATGATCGGGCTGGGCGTGGGCGTGGACTACGCGCTGTTCATCCTCACCCGGTTCCGCGAGGCGCTGCGGGCCGGCCAGCCGCCGGCCGGCGCCACGGTCACCGCGATGCGCACCGCGGGCCGCACGGTGCTGATCGCCGGCAGCACAGTGATCATCGGGATGCTCGGGCTGCTGGTGCTGCGCCAGTCACTGCTCACCGGGGTGGCCATCGCCGCCGCCGCCACCGTGGCCATGGTGCTGCTTGGCTCGCTGACCCTGCTGCCCGCGCTGCTCGGCTGCACCGGCACCCGGCTGGCCAGGCCGTCCCGGTTCCGGCTCCCCCGCTGGCTTGGCGGCCGGCCCGCCCGGCCAGCGGGCCAGCCCGCCCGGCCACCCGCCGCGGAGCGCTGGGCGATGCTGATCCAGCGGCGGCCGGCGCTGTTCGCGGCGGCGTCCACCGCGCTGATCCTGGTCCTGGCCGCGCCGCTGCTGAGCCTGAAGCTGAGCATGCCGGACGAGTCCAGCCAGGCCCGCAGCACCATGGGCTACGCCAGCTACGCGACGATGGCCAAGGGCTTCGGCCCCGGCTTCGACGCCCCGCTGATCGTGGCGGCCGCGCTGCCCTCGCCCACCGCCAGCACCGCCCGGCTGGCTCACGCCATCTCCGCCACCCCGGGCATCGCGCACGTCAGCCCGGTGCAGGTGAGCCGGGACGGCCAGGCCGCGATGATGATCGCCTACCCGGCCACCGGTGAGCAGGACGCCGCCACCAACGCCCTGGTGAACCAGGTCCGCGAGCACGTCATCCCGCAGGCCACCGCGGGCACCGGCATCCGGGCCTACCTCACCGGGCCGAACGCGGGCAACGTGGCGTTCGCCAACCTGGTCGGCCAGCGGCTGCCGTGGCTGATCGGGATCGTCGTCGGGCTGTCCATGGTGCTGCTCACCGTGATGTTCCGCTCGGTGACGGTGGCCGTGAAGGCCGCGGTGATGAACCTGCTGTCCATCTCGGCCGCCTACGGGGTACTGGTCGCCATCGCCCAGTACGGCTGGCTCGGGCACGTGTTCGGCTTCCCGGAGAAGATGCCGGTGACGACCTGGGTGCCGATGTTCCTGTTCGTCATCCTGTTCGGCCTGTCCATGGACTACGAGGTGTTCCTGCTCTCCCGGATCAAGGAAAGCTACGACGCGACCGGCGACAACGCGGCCTCAGTGGCCCGCGGGCTGGCCCGGACCGCCCGGGTGATCACCGCCGCCGCGGCCATCATGATCGTGGTGTTCCTGTCCTTCGTGCTCGGCGCCGACGTCTCGGTGAAGCAGGTCGGCCTGGGCCTGGCTGTGGCCGTGCTGATCGACGCGACCGTGGTCCGCATGGTGCTGGTGCCCTCGGTCATGGAACTGCTGGGCCAGGCGAACTGGTGGCTGCCCAGGCCGCTGGCCCGCGTGCTGCCCAGGACGCCGCTCAGTGCGGAGCAGCCCCCCGCCGAAGTGCGGGCCCCGGTACCAGCCAACGATTGATCCTGGCCAGCGTGGATTCCCCGGCGCCGCCCCTGCCGCGGCGCCGGGAGCCAGGTCGGCACGACCCCCCGTCAGCTTGCCGCCGCGGCAGTCACGGACCGCAGGCCCGATGGCCCGCGGGCTGCCCAGGATCCGCTTAGCGGGGACTGGCCTCTCGCCGAGGTACGGGTCCCGATCCCGGCTGGGGAGTAAGCCCAGCCGACGGGAGGCCAGGTGGCAGGGACCAGGACGGGGGTCGGCCATGGGCTGGCGACAGCCTGACCGGGGAGGCGGCCCGGCCGGGCCCGCGGAGGGCACCCGCTGAACGCTCGGCCCGGAACCGGGCGGCCAGGGTGGCCGTCCCCAGTGCCCCCGCCAGCGGCAGCAGGACTAGAGCGGGCAGCTGGTAGCGCCAGGAAAACTCGTATGCGTCTGAGGCGAGCAAGATGGCGAGAGCCGCAGCCGTGCAGATCATGCTCGCGCCTGCCAGGGACCGGTGCGGGCCACGGAGGCGGCCGCCGGCCGAGCTGCCGGCCAGGCCAAGGATCAGCGCCAGCGCGAGACCAGGTCCGGAGGTATATCCGCCATGCAGCTGATACGCACGCAGTATCTCAGCTAGCGGCCGGGTCACCTCCGGCCGGCTGCCGCCGGGCTGCACATGGGCGACATACTGCAGGGTGATCACGGGCCGGTAGGTGGGGTAGCTGAGCTGGAACTGCCAGCGGGTAATCGGGGTGACGGCTGGGCTGCCATCTCTGGTCAGCGCGAAGAGCCTGAGGAAGTCATGGTCCACCGAGCCGATGACGGCCCATGGCTGCTGGCGCACGACCGCGGCCGCGAAGCGCCCGGCCATGGCCCGTGCCGTGGTGCCCTGCGGCGGCCGGTAGATGGACAGCGGCCCGTTGTCGTCGCCCAGCAGGCCGTCAATGCCCAGATGGGCCACGGTCTGCGGTGGCGGGCACAGGGGCTGCTCATCCGGCGGTAGGCGTAGCGTCCTGCAGTCCGCGGCGGCTGCCGCCCGCGCGTAGAGCATGTCTCCGCTGCGTTGGGTGATCGCGAAGTGACCGGTCGCCGTGTACCGCGCGGTCATGTAGCCCAGCACCGGCACCGCGCAACTGGCACTAGCCAGCGCGCCGCAGGCCAGGCGGCGCCGCCATCCCGGACCGCAAACCACCATGAGCAGGAGGACCGGGAGCAGGAGCGCCTCGCCGACCTGGCGCACATCGACCGCCATCCCGAACAGCACGCCTGTCGCGCAGGCCAGTCGCGCCGTCAGGCGGCCACGCCACAGCGCACAGGCTAGGCCGGCCACGATCAGCGCCTCGAACAGGACGTCCGGCATGATTGTCTGCTCCGCCTGCAGCTGGTAGCCGTCCAGCAGGATCGGAGCCGCGGCGAGGGCAGCGGTCCAGCGCCATAGCCCGCGTCGGCGCAGCACCGCGTAGAGCGCCACGGCCATGCCCAGACCGAGGATGTGCTGCCCGGCCGCGACGGCCGCCAGCCCGCCGACCCGTTGCAGCGGCCAGAGCCATCCGCGGTAGCCAAGCGGATCCTGGTCCCCCAGGCCACGCAGGTACCGATCGGAATCGATGTAGACCAGGGCCGGCCGGTAGGCGAACTGGGCCAGCACACGTAGCACCAGCCCCGCGGCCAGCAGGCATGCGAACAGCCAGTCTCGCCGGGCGGACCGCGCAGCGCCGCCGAGCATGGCGCGTACCAGGCCTGGAGCTGGACGATCGTGATGGGTGCCGGGCGGGATCATCCGGGCGGCGGGACTGTGTCCGCCGACTGGCCGGGCTCGCGGTGGCGACGCCGCGCCCAGCGGGCAGCCCGGCGCCAGGAGCCAGCCGCGTGTCTGGGCTGGCCCGATCCGGGTTGTCCAGGGCCGGATTGCTCAGGGCTGGCGAGCGGTACTCCCTGGCCGAGCCGGACGACCAGCCGGGGCGCGCCCCGGTGCTCGCGGCGGAGCAGCTCGACATCCCCGGCGGGTAGCTCGGCCTCCAGGACGACGACGACCGAATATCCGCCGACCGTTACCTCCGTCAGCCGCCCCTGCCGCACGACGGCGTCGGCAACGGCGACATCGAAGGTGACCGTCACGGTGAAATGCGCGCTGTAGACACAGACCCGGCCAACGGTCAGGTCCACGACGGGGTGGCGGGTCAGCGGGAACTGCTGGCTGGCCAGATGGACGACCTGCTTGGTGCCCGGCTCGCGCAGGGTCCGCCGGGCGGCTTCCACCAGGTGCCGGTGAGTGCGCAAGCCGTAGATCATCAGATCACCGAGCTGCATGTCCTCCGCGTCCGAGATCGCGGTCGCCACTTCGCGGCCGAGAGTCTCGCGTGACATGCCGGCCAGCTCCGTGCTGAACCCGGCCAGGCTTCCCTGGAAATCCGCCCAGGAGGGCGAGAGCACGAGCGCCCCGGAGTCCTCGTTGTCCTGGCCGAACAGGAGCGAACCGACGGACATGGTTGACAGGCCATCAGCGGTCACGAGAGTGCCTCCGTGGGTACTTCCCAGCCACCGGGTTCGGGCCGCGCGCGGATACCGATCGTGAACGAGCCCTCACCCCGGCCGTGATGCAACGGCAGCGTGGGCACGGAGTCATCACGGCCCCGGAAGGCCACTCCCGGCTTGGCCACCAGATGGATGAGTCCCGGGCCGCGCCCCGTCACCCGGGAAAACAGGACGGCCAGGCTGCGGGCCAGTGGCGCCCAGCAGGCCAGTACCAGCACCAGGAGAGCCAGCCCGGCGACTGAGCCGCCCACTACCCAGGCGAGCAGGTGCAAAGGTGGCCCTGAGGCATCGGGCTTGCGGCCCGCAACGGCGGGACTCGTGATAGGGGCCGCACCGGCGGGCTGTGCCCGGCTGGGGGACGGCATCAGCTGGTGACCATAGGCGCGGGGACCGGACCCGCCGTGATCCCCATACGTGACCTGATGACGGGGAGAACTGCCCGAGGGGCCCGCTGCGCCGGGCCCATGACGCCGTCTCCCGCCGTGGCGGGCTGCTCCGTGCACGTGGAGGACGGCGTGGGCCAGGGGCCCGGGCCGTTCGCCCGGAGGCCGGTGAACGCAGCCGGCCGTCACTGTGTACCAGCCGGTCGGCACCTGCGGCACCGTCACCTTCCCGCGGAATGCCGCGCCCTGGACCTGGGCCAGCAGCCTGCCCGGCCACATCAGCCGCACCTGCCCCCGGGCAGCGGGGCCCCCGCCCGGCCGGTAGCGGCACAGCCAGAAGCCCCGGCCGATGAGCGTCAGCCTTCCACCGGGGGGCGCGTCGCCCGGGGACGGCTGCAGCGAGGGCCACGGGATCCGGAACGGTACCTGCTTGACCAGCGGCCCGACCGGGATCCCGTCAGCTCTCTCGCATTGCGTGGCCAGCACGTGACGGCCGGGCAGGAGATCATCGGGCAGCTTGATAGTGACGGAAATACGCCCGCTGTTGGTTGGCGTGACCGGATCACCGATGCCCGTACCGTCCAGTAGGACCCTGACCCGTCCCCGCAGAGCTGGGCCGACCGGCGCGGAAGATCCGCTCGGCCCGGCAACCGGGCCGCCTGATGCAATGTCACCCAGGCCACCTGATGCGCTCGGATAAGGGCCGGGCGCTACACCATAGAGGCATTGCGTATAGTTATTTCCCGACACGGTGACCCGTTGTCCCGGAATGATGGAATGTGACATTCTCAGCGTCGTCGGCTCCGGCGCCCTCACCGGAACAGAATTTGCAGCCAGCCAGAAAGCGCCGAAAACGGCCGGTGCAGCGGCAAGCGTCATGACCAAGCGTAGAGTTGATCTCAGCGTCGTCTCCGAGGTGTCAGCATATGGCGCGATGCGCCACATGTCGTGAGTATCCTCGGCATACGCGAAGCTGGCCTATGACCGGCGACCCTGCGGGGGGCGCATGCCTTAACGATGCTCATGTGGAGCATAAGAATGCTAGCGCGAAGTCGCAGCCTGTGAGCGTCATGTCCAGCAATAAGACTTGCCCTGTCGCTGCCGGTTCTTAATCAGCCCCAGGTGATTCGGGCATTTGCCATATAATCGCCTCAGCGTCCGTAACAATAGAGAGCTCAGCTGGCCTGCGGAGATCTGCAAACTCGGCAGAACGCCATAAGCTGCTATAGATGAGGAGGATCAGGGATCAGTCGGCTGTGTCTCTCAATATAATGGATTAGATGTGCTTGCTTAGCCCGGTCGTACTGCTGGGCCTGCACCAATTTGGCTGATTAATTCTGAGAGAGGCTGGAGCGCGCAGGCATTGCTCTGCTCATGATCGGTTACTGCTAAACCTGGGGTTGGTAAGTTGACTCTGTCGCGGCCGTCCACACGGGCCGCATGTCCGATAGTGCCGGACGGGGGAGGGCTCGGCCTATGTGGGAAAAATGCGTCGGCTGCGGGGAAGGGCTATTTGCTGGCGATTCTTTTTGCGGTAATTGTGGGCGGCCGGCCAAGCCAGCCGCGCGCCCGGTGCCGGCCGCCCGCGAACCGGAGGAGGCAGCCGCCGGGGCGGGCGCACCCGGGGTCACCGCCGCCGGGGTCACCGCCCCCGGGGTCACCGCCCCCGGGGTCACCGCCCCCGGGGCGGGCGCACCCGGCCCGGGTCTCATCCGGATCCGGTCTACCCCGGACGTTCCGGCCGAAGCGCAGGCCCTGGCGCCCGCCGGTCCGGCCACCCCGGCCCCAGCCCGCGCCGCCCAGTCCGGCCCGGCCAGCCAGCTCGCGGCCGGAGCCGGTCTGCCGCATCCCCGGCCCGGCCGCACCAGGCTGGCCGGGCAGGCGATCGCCGACCCTGTGCGGAATACGCGCTGCCTGCTGCACATGCTCGGCCAGGCCGCGCTGTTCGCCGGGATTTATGTGCTGATCGAAACGGCTGCGCTTATCTTGTTCCTGATCATCGGATTCGCCGCGATTGGCACCGGCGCAGCATTCAGGCTGGAACTGGATAGCCTGGCGCTGGGTGCCCTGGTACTGGCCGTCCCGTTCTGGCTCATCCCGGTCCCGGTGCTGCTCGGGCAATGGACGCTGCTGGCCGAGGGCATGGCGGGGGCCAGCCCGTCGGTATTGGCCGGCATCCGGGCCGCGTTCCTCGCGCATGAGGTGCCGCTCGACTCGCTGCAGCCGCTGTCGCTCTGCCCGCCCGGGGAGGTGGCCCGCGAGTACCTCGACTTGCGCCGCGGCCGGTTCCGTGGCTACCTGTCCTGCTTCCCGCACGGGCGGGATCTGTGTATCGGCTGGACGTTCTGGCTGCGAATGTCCCCGGGACGGCTGATAGTCATGATCATCGGGCGGGTCGCGCGGAGCATGATCGGCCGTGCCGACGACATCCGGCAGGCACTGGCCCTGGAGGCTACCCGGGCGCTGGTGGCGGCCATGCACAGCGCGGCGCTGGCCGGCCTGGCCGCGGCCACTGGTGAGCCCGCCCCGGACGGCGCGGGCGACGTCACGCTCCGGCTGGGCTGACCGGCGATGAGATTCTGCACGCAGTGCGGGACCCCGGTCAGCGGGACACGGCGCTACTGCACCCAGTGCGGCGCCCGCATCAGCCCGCCCGAGTCCGGCACTCCGGCCCGGGTCACCCCGGATCAGCCGGTGCCGAGACCGGTCCCGGCCGCCGCGGCACGATCGAGCGCCGGCGCCGGCCCGGCCGGGGCTGCTGCCCCGGCGCCCGCCAGCCAGCCGCCCGCCCGGCGTCAGCCGGCCGGCCCCGCACCTGGCCCGCAGGTCCCGGCCAGCCGCAAGCCGGCCAGGGCCGAGGGTCACCGGTCTGTCCCGGCCAGCCCGGCCAGCCCTGCCCCAGCGAATCCAGACCCCGGCCCGGTCAGCCCTGGCCCAGCCAGGCCTGGCCCAGCCAGCCCAAACCCAGCCGGCCCAAATCCAGCCAACCCTGGCCCGGTCAGCCCCGGCCCAGCCAGCCCCGAGCTGCCGGTCCCGCCCTCCGGGCCCTCCCCCGCTAGCCTGCCCAGCCCAGTGGGCAGCGAGATCCCGGCCAGCACGATCCGGCTGCCCCGGCCGGTCCCGGCCCACCGGGATAACCCGGAGGCAGCCGGGCCGACCGGCCCTGGGCCGCTGCCGCCGCCCGGGAACCGGGCCGTGACCCGTGCCGCCCTGGTTGCGCTGGGCGTGCTCATCGCGGTGGGCGCGGTGGCCTGGCTGGGCGGCGGCCGCCTGGTCCCGGGCGGTCCGGCCCTGCGGCGCCCGTCAGCCCCGGTGCGCTCGGCCGTGGCTCGCCGGTCCAGCCCGGCCCGCCCTGGCCAGCCGTCGGCCACCCCGGGCCGCTCCCCGGTGCCCAGCCGCTCCGGCGCGGCGGTCCCGGCCGGCCGGCCCGGCATCGTGTCGATCTCCCCGGTGCTCGCCCACCGCGCCGTGGCCAGGCAGATAGCAGCGCTGCTGGACAGCTACTTCGATGCGGTCAACCGGCACCAGTACATCGAGTACTCCAGCCTGTTCGAGCCGCACCACCAGCTGACCGCCGAGCAGTTCCGCACCGGGTACCGCAGCACGCATGATTCGCACGCGGTGCTCACCGGGCTTGCCGCCGCCGATCATGGCCTGACCGCGACCGTCACGTTCCAGAGCCACCAGGAGCCGGCCAGCAGCCCGGATCATGCCGCGTGCACCAACTGGCGGATCACCCTGTACCTGCGGCGTACCGGGGCGGTCTATCTCATCGGCCCGCCGCCGGCGGGCTACCGGGCCAGCTATCACGCCTGCGGTCCGGGGCCGGCCAGCCACCAGCTGCTGCCCAGCTAACTATCTGGATACCTAGCCCCAGCTGGTCAGATAGGCCCACTGCGGGTGAATAGGCCAATAAATCGAGCTGATCTATACTTGCTTGATGCTGGACGTGACCAGGCTCCGGGTGCTGGTCGCGGTGGCCCGGCACGGATCGGTGACCGCTGCGGCCCGGGCCCTCAACTACGCCCAGCCCTCGGTCAGCCATCACCTGTCCCGCCTGGAGGCCGAGACCGGGGCGCTGCTCACCCAGCGGGCCGGGCGCGGAGTCCGGCTCACCGACGCTGGCCGGCTGCTCGCCGAGCGGGCCGAAGAGATCCTCGGCCGGCTGGACGCCGCCGAGAACGAACTGGCCGCGCACGTCGGGCTGCGGGCCGGCCGGATCCGGCTGGCCGCTTTCCCCTCCGCCCTCAGCACGATCGTGCCCGCGGCCGCGGCCCGGCTGGAGGCCGAGAACCCCGGCATGGACCTGATGCTGGCCGAGGCCGAGCCGCCCGAGGCACTGCGCATGCTCCGCGCCGGGTACGTGGACGTGGCCCTGGTGTTCCGGCACTACCAGGACGGCGCGACGGTGAGCCAGCCCGCTGACCCAGATGGCGGCAGCCGGGAGCGGCTGCTGCTGGACGATCCGATTCACCTGGTCACCCGCGCGGTGACCGGCACTGGCGAGCCCCCGCTGCCCGAGCGGCCGGACCTGGCCGGCTATGCGGACCAGCGGTGGATCGGCGGCTGCGAGCGCTGCCGCAGCTACCTGGTGTGGCAGTGCGAGCTGGCCGGCTTCACCCCGAAAATCGCGTTCACCACCGACGACTTCGTTGCCGTGCAGGCCCTCGTCGCGGCCGGCCTGGGCATCACCACGCTGCCCGGGCTGGCGCTGCGCGCGGCCCGGCACCCCGGCATCCAGGCCGCCCCGCTGCCCGGCTCGCACCGGCACGTGCTCGCCGTGACGTATGGCGAGGGACCCGATCCGCCGGCGGTCGCCCGGCTGCTCGACGTGCTCAGCCTGACCGCAGGGGCCGACCGGCCCGGGCCGGACGCGGCCGCCCGGGACCTGGCGGCTAGATCGAGCGGCCCGCCGCCTGCCAGTACCGCTCGCGGAGGCGGCGCTTGAGCAGCTTCCCGCTCGGGTCGCGGGGCAGCTCGTCGGTGAAGTCGATGCCGGCCGGCCACTTCAGCCGGGCCAGCTTGCCGTCCAGCGAGGCCAGGATGTCCGCGGCCAGCTCCGGGCCGGGCTGCTCGCCCGCCGCGGGCTGCACCACGGCCAGCACCCGCTCGCCCCAGTCGTCATCCGGGACGCCGATCACGGCCACGTCGGCCACCCGGGGGTGCATGATGATCTCCGCCTCGACCTCGGC
>Ga0335078_10011900_pt1 | contig 12909 bp, 11 predicted proteins | sample Lox_Sample_32_FD_206711 | JGI IMG/M metagenome (GOLD analysis project Ga0335078, IMG submission 206711) | Soil microbial communities from Loxahatchee National Wildlife Refuge, Florida, United States - Lox_Sample_3.2 | ecosystem: Environmental > Terrestrial > Soil > Wetlands | place: USA... | reverse complement strand
TGCTGGGATGCGGCATGGTGGACCCGGCCGTCTTCGACGCCGTCGGCGTGGACAGCGAGCGCTACACGGGCTGGGCGTTCGGCATGGGCCTCGACCGCGCGGCGATGATCCGCTACGGCATCCCGGACATCCGCCTGCTGTTCGAGGGCGACATGCGCTTCCACGCGCAGTTCACGGACGCGGCATGAAGGCGTCGCTGCGCTGGCTGTCCGATCTGCTCGGCGCGCCGCTCGAGCCGGCCGAGACGCGCGAGCGCCTGGCGATGCTGGGCGCGGTGGTGGACGCGGTGGAGCCGCTGCACCAGGATCTCGCCGAGGTCGTGGTGGGCCTGGTGCTCGAGGTGGCGCGGCATCCCAACGCCGACCGGCTGTCGCTGTGCAAGGTGGACGCGGGCGGCGGCGTCCTTTCGGTCGTCTGCGGGGCGACGAACGTCACGGCCGGCCGGCGCTACCCGTTCGCGCGCGTGGGCGTCACGCTGCCGGGGGGCGTGGTGCTGGAGCGGCGGAAGATCCGCGGCGAGGTGTCGGAGGGGATGCTGTGCTCGGCACGGGAGCTGCGGCTCGGCGACGATCACGAGGGGATCCTGGAGCTGGAGTCGGACGCCGCGCCGGGCACCCCGCTGCTCGCGGCGCTCCCGGTCGCCGACACGCGGCTCGAGATCGACGTCGGGGCCAACCGTCCGGACCTGCTGTGCCACGTGGGGCTCGCCCGGGACCTCGGCGCGTCGCTGGGGCGCCCGGTCCGCCTGCCGGAGCTGCTCGCGCCGGCGGCGCCGCGCCCGCCGCGGGCAGTGCGGGCGGCGGGGAGCGCGGGCGAGACGGGCGGCGTGCCCGTCGCCATCGAGGACGCCGGCGGCTGCCCGCGCTACCTGGCGGCCGTGGTGCGGGGCGTCCGGGTCGGGCCGTCGCCGGCGTGGCTGCGGCGGCGGCTGGAGGCGGTGGGCGCGCGCGCGATCAACAACGTGGTGGACGCCACGAACTACCTCCTGCTCGAGGTGAACCAGCCGCTCCACGCGTTCGACCTCGCGAAGCTGCGGGGGCCGCGCATCGTGGTGCGGCGTGCGCGGGCGGGCGAGGAGATCGTCACTCTCGACGGGAGCCGGCGGCGGCTGGAGCCCGGCATGACGGTGATCGCCGACGCGGAGGCACCGCAGGCGGTGGCCGGCGTGATGGGCGGGGCGGCGTCGGAGGTCTCCGAGGCCACGACGGACCTCCTGCTCGAGTGCGCGTACTTCGATCCGCGCCGCACGCGGGCCACGCGCCGCGCCCTCGGGCTCTCCACCGAGGCCAGCTACCGCTACGAGCGGGGCATCGATCCCGAGGCGCTGCCCGCGCACCTGGCCCGCGCGCTGGAGCTGCTGACGGCGGTCGCCGGCGGGACGGTCGTGGGCGCGCCCGTGGACGTCTACCCGCACCCCGCGCCGCCGTTGACCGTGTTTCTGCGCGACGCGCGCGTCGCCCACCTGCTGGGCGTCGAGATCGCGCGGGGCGACATCGAGCGGTCCCTCACCGCGCTGGGCTGCGTGGTGAGCCCCAAGGACGACCGCCTGGCGGTGCAGGTGCCCACGTTCCGGCCCGACCTGACGCGCGAGGTGGATCTGATCGAAGAGGTCGCCCGCGTCGTGGGCTACGAGCGCGTCCCCGCCGAGATGCGGCCGCAGCGCCCCGGCACGGTGCCCGACGCGCCGTCCGAACGGCAGGCTGCCGGCCTGCGCCGGCTGTTCACCGCGATGGGACTGCACGAGGCCTCGCTCTCGTCCCTCGGCCCCCGTCACGGCGACCGCGCGGTCGAGGTCCGCAATCCGCTGAGCCAGGAAGAGGCGTTCCTGCGGTCGGCCCTCCTGCCCGGGCTGGTGCGGCGGGTCGAGCACAACTGGCGGGTGCAGCAGCGCGATGTGCGGCTGTTCGAGCTGGGGCACGTCTTCCTGGCCGCCGAGCCGCCCGCCCCGCTCCCCGTGGAAGAGGTCCACGTGGCCGGGGTGGTGACGGGGGCCCGGCGGCCCGCGCACTGGGGCGACGCCGCGCCGACCGATTTCGACCTGTTCGACGCCAAGGGCCTGCTGGAGGCGGCGCTGGCGCACGGCCACCCGGGCGCGTGCGCGCAGGCCGAGGGCGACCATCTGGTTGCCAAAGACGGCGCCGGCCGGCAGGTTGGCTGGGCGGGCGAGCTGGCCGCCGACCGGCCGGCCTGGGGCGGCCGCGTGTTCGGGTTCGAGGTCGTGCTGGGCGACGCGGCGCCGCCCGCCGTGCGGGTGACCCCGCTGCCGGCGTGGCCCGCCGTGCAGGCCGACGTCGCCCTGGTGCTGCCCGACGGGCTCTCCGCCGCGGCGGTCGAGGCGACGCTGCGGCAGGGCGCGGGCCCGCTGCTGGAGTCCGTGGGGGCGTTCGACGAGTACCGCGGGGCGCCGCTGGAGCCGGGCACGCGCAGCGTGGCGTGGCGACTGGCGTTCCGCGCGAGCGACCGGACGCTGCGCGACGCGGAGGTCGAGCAGGCGGTGGCCGGCGCGCTGGCGGAGGTGGAGAGGCGACATGGCGTCCGCAGGCGACAGGCCTGACCTGGAGGCGCTGCACGAGCTCGAGGAGGTGCTGCACCACCTCTCCGAGGAGCTCGGCGCGTGGCGCCGCCGGGCGTTGTCGGCGGAGGCGCGGGTCGCCGACCAGCGCTCGGTGGAGGGCGGGGACGGCGCGCTGCTGCGGCTGCGCGAGCTCGAGGAGGAGAACACCGGCCTCGCCCAGCGCCTGGAGGCCGCGCGCGCGGAGCTGGGGACGCTGGTGGAGCGGCTCGGGTTCCTCGAGGACCAGGCGATCACCGAGGGCAGGGGCGAGACGGCGAAGTCATGAAGAAGAACGCGGTGCGCGTGACGATCGTGGACGAGGAGTTCACCGTGCGCTCGGAGCTGGACCCCGAGTACACGCGTGAGGTCGCGGCGCACGTGGACGGGGCGATCCGGCGCGTGCTCGCGTCGGGTCCCATCGTCGAGAGCCACAAGGCCGCGATCCTCGCGGCGCTGGCCATCACCGACGAGCTGTTCCAGGCCCGGCGGTCGCAGGAGGAAATGGCGCAGCGGCTCAAGCAGCTGTCGGGGGAGCTGGCGCGGCTCCTCCCGCCGCAGAAGCGGCAGAGCGTCGGCGGATGAGCCTGTCGCATCCGCCGCAGCGGTCGTAAGTTAGCGGGGCAGGCCAACGATCTTCGGCATCACTCGAGGCGGGCGACCGCCGGAGTGGGCATATGACAGACTTCAGCTTCGCCGACCTCCTCGTCGCGATCGGAGCCACGGGGACGGCGGCGGGTTTGGCGTTCTTCTTCATCGGGCGGTGGGTCGAGCGGCGGATCGCGGCACGGGCCAAGGCCACCGCGGAAGCCCTCGCCAACCGCATCCTCGCGGACGCGCGGCGCGACGCCGAGGCGTTCCGCACCTCGCTGGTCGTCTCCGGCAAGGAAGAGCTGGCAAAGGCGCGGGAGGCGTGGGAGGTCGAGGTCGGCCGCCGCCGCGAGGAGATCGACCGCATCGAGCGGCGGCTCGAGGAGCGCGAGGACGTCCTCGAGAAGAAGCTGCAGCTCCTGGAGCGCCGCGACCGCGAGCTGGAGGCGCGCCAGACGGAGGTCGCCGCCGCCCAGAAGCGGGTCGCCGCGCAGGAGGGCGAGGTGCAGGCGCTGGTCGCCGAGCGGCGCCGGCGCCTCGAGGCGGTGGCCGGCCTGACGGCCGCCGACGCCAAGAAGGAGCTGGTGCACTCCATCGAGGAGGAGGCCAAGGCCGACGCCGCCGCCCTGGTCCGCACGGCCCGGGAGACGGCGAAGCGCGAGGCCGACCGCGAGGCGCGGAAGATCGTCGCCCTGGCCATCCAGCGCATCGCGGCGGACCACACCGCCGAGAGCACCGTCTCGGCCGTGGTGCTGCCCAACGACGAGATGAAGGGACGCATCATCGGGCGCGAGGGGCGGAACATCCGCGCCTTCGAGACGGCGACCGGCGTGGACGTGGTGATCGACGACACGCCGGACACGGTGATCGTATCCTGCTTCGACCCCGTGCGCCGCGAGGTCGCGCGGCTGGCCCTCGAGCGCCTGATCAGCGACGGCCGCATCCACCCCGGCCGCATCGAGGACGTGGTCAAAGGCGCCCAGGCCGACGTGGACCGGCAGATCCAGGAGGCGGGCGAGCAGGCGGCCTACGAGGTCGGCGTCCACGGCCTCCATCCCGAGATCGTCAAGCTCGTCGGGCGGATGAAGTTCCGGACGTCCTACGGGCAGAATATGCTGAAGCACTCGAAGGAGGTGGCGTGGCTCGCCGGGATCATGGCCGCCGAGCTGAAGCTCGACGTCGGCCTGGCCAAGCGCGGCGCGCTGCTCCACGACATCGGCAAGGTGCTCACGCACGAGAGCGAGGGCACCCACGTGCAGCTCGGCGTCGAGGTGGCCACGAAGTACGGCGAGCCGCCGGTGGTGATCAACTGCATCGCCGCCCACCACGACGACGTCCCGCACGAGACGCCGATCTCGGTGATCGTGCAGGCGGCCGACGCGGTCTCGGGCTCCCGGCCCGGCGCGCGCCGCGAAGCGTTCGAGAGCTACGTCAAGCGGCTCACCCAGCTCGAAGCCATCGCCAGCGGGTTCTCCGGCGTCGAGAAGGTGTTCGCCATCCAGGCCGGACGGGAAATCCGCGTCATGGTCACGCCCGACGTCGTGGACGATCAGAAGGCCTCCGGCCTCGCCGAGGAGATCGCTCACAAGATCGAGAACGAGCTGCAGTATCCCGGGCAGATCCGGGTCGTGGTGATCCGGGAGACGAGGGCGGTGGAGTTCGCCAAGTGACGGGGAGGTGACGAGGGGATGCGGTGATGGGGTGATCGTGTGATGAGGGGAGTCCGCGGACTGCGGACTCCGGGCCGCAGCCCGCAGGCCGTGGACCGTCCTCATCGCCTCGTCCCATCATCGCCCGCGTCACCGGGTCACCTCCGCGTGGCAAGGAGGCTGGGAGTGACTGCGAAGCTGATCGACGGCACGGCCATCGGGAGGCAGATCCGCGCCGAGCTGAAGGCCGAAGTGGAGACCCTGAGGGCCAGAGGCATCGTGCCCGGCCTCACGGTGGTTCTCGTGGGCGAGGACCCCGCGAGCCAGGTTTACGTGCGCATGAAGGGCAAGGCCGCCGACGAGCTGGGCATGAGGTCGGACACCATCCGGCTGCCCGCGGGCGCGCCCGAGGCCGAGCTGCTGGCGCTGCTCGACCGCCTGAACGCGGACCGTGCAGTGCACGGCATCCTGGTCCAGCTCCCGCTTCCGAAGCACATGGACGCCAGCAAGGTCCTGCTGCGCCTGTCGCCCGAGAAGGACGTGGACGGCTTCCACCCGGTCAACGTCGGCAAGCTGGTGATCGGCGATCCGACGGGCTTCCGGCCCTGCACGCCCGCCGGCGTCCAGGAGCTGCTGGTCCGGAGCGGCGCCGACCCCGACGGCAAGCACGTGGTGGTCGTGGGCCGCTCGCTGATCGTCGGCCGCCCGGTGGCCAACATCCTGATGCAGAAGGCGCAAGGCGCCAACGCCACCGTCACCGTCGCGCACACGGGCACGCGCGACCTGGCCGGCATCACGCGCCAGGGCGAGATCCTCGTGGTGGCCGCCGGCCGGCCCGAGGTGATCACCGGCGACATGATCCGCCCGGGCGCCGTGGTGATCGACGTGGGCGTGAACCGCGTCGAGGACCGGGCGGCGGAGAAGGGCTACCGGCTGGTGGGCGACGTGAACTTCACGCAGGCCGTCGAGGTGGCGAGCCAGATCACGCCGGTGCCGGGCGGGGTGGGCCCGCTGACGATCGCGCTGCTCATGCGCAACACGGTGCAGGCGGCGCGCCAGGCGGCGTGACGCTCCCGCTGCCCTTCGAGGCGGAGCCGCGCGAGCGGCCGCTCACCGTCGCGGAGGTCGTGGAGGCCGCCCGCGCCGTCCTGCAGCACGGCTTCCCGCGGCTGTGGGTCGAGGGCGAGATCTCCAACTTCAAGGTCTGGCCGTCCGGACACTGGTATTTCTCGCTCAAGGACCCGACGGCGCAGCTCAAGTGCGTCATGTTCCGCGGCGATGCGCGCCGCGTGCCCGCGACGCCGGAGGACGGGCTCAAGGTATTCGCGCGCGGCGAGCTGTCCGTCTCGAAGCGCGGCGAGATGGAGCTGGTGGTGCGCCAGCTGCTGGCGACCACGGAGGGCGGCTTCTACGCGATCGCGCTGGCGCGGGCCCGCGCCGCGCTCGAGAAGGACGGGCTCCTCGATCCGGCGCGCAAGCGGCCGCTGCCGCCGTTCCCCGCCGTCGTGGCCGTGGTCACGAGCCCCGAGGGCGCGGTGTGGCACGACATCGTCGCGGTCGTGGAGCGGCGCTGGCCGGCGGTGGAGCTGGTGATGGTCCCCTCGCGCGTGCAGGGCGACGGGGCCGCGGAGGAGCTGTGCCGCGCGGTGGCGCTGGCCGACCGGCTGCCGCACCTGGACCTCCTGATCGTCGCCCGGGGCGGCGGATCGAAAGAGGACCTGTGGGCGTTCAACGACGAGCGCGTGGCGCGGGCGGTCGCGGCCTCGCGGGCGCCGACGATCGCCGCCGTCGGCCACGAGACCGACGTGACCCTCACGGACCTGGTGGCGGACGTACGCGCGGCGACGCCGTCGGCGGCCGCGGAGAAGGCGGTGCCGGACCGGGCCGACGTGCGGCGCCGTCTCGACGCGCTGGGCGCCGGGCTGGGATCGGCAGTGGGCCGGCGCCTCGAGGTGGCCTCCGAGCGGCTGCGGCACGCAGCCACGCGCCTGGGCGGCGCGGTGGACCGCCGGCTGGCGGGGACGGCCGATCGGCTGCGGCGGCAGGCCGCCCGGATGGGCGTGGCCGGCGAGGCGCGGCGCGCGGCGCGCGCGGCGGACCTGGCGCGGCTGGCGGCGGCGCTGGACGCGCTCTCGCCGCTCAAGGTGCTGGACCGCGGGTACGCCGTGGCCCGCGACGCGGCGGGCCGGGTGCTGCGGCGGACGTCGGAGTTCCCGGCGGGCCTCGCGTTCCGGCTCAGGGTCACGGACGGCGAGGTGCCTGCACGGGTGGAGGAGCGACGATGAGCGGAACCGCGAAGGGGGAGCACCGGCGCGCGTCGCTCGAGGACGACCTCGGCCGCCTCGATGCCATCGTGCGGGCGCTGGAGACCGAGGACGTGGATCTCGACCGGGCCCTGGCCCTGTTCGAGGAAGGCGTGGAGCGATTGCGCACGGCGCGCGCGCGGCTGGAGGAAGCGGGGCTGCGGCTCCGGCAGCTGCGCGAAGCCGCGGACGGCGGGGCCCGGCTTGACGCCCTCGAGCGCTGAGGCGGGCGGAAGCGAGCCGGTCGCCGCCTTCCTCGCGCGCGCCCGCGAGGCGACCGATCGCGCGCTGGAGCACGCCCTCGACGAGGTCCTCGCGGACGTCGCGCCGAAGACGGCCTCCGCGCTGGGCGCCGCGGTTCGGTATGCGGTGATGGGCTCGGGCAAGCGGTTCCGGCCGGCGCTCGTCATGGCGGGCTACGAGACCGCCGGCGGGGCGCGCGCCGGGATCGCGGACCTGGCGGCCGCCGTCGAGATCGTCCACGCGTACTCCCTGGTCCACGACGACCTGCCGTGCATGGACAACGACGACCTGCGCCGCGGCCGGCCGACCCTCCACCGCGCCTTCGACGTCTCGACGGCGACCGTCGCCGGCTTCGCGATGGTGCCGGTGGCCGCGGCCGCCGTGGCGCGCGGCGCCCGGCTGCTCGGCCTTGCGGCCGGGGCCGGGCGCGAGGTCCAGCAGCTGCTCTTTCGGGCGGCCGGCGCCGGCGGGATGATCGGCGGGCAGGTGCTCGACCTCGTCGCGCCCGGGCAGACGCCTTCGCGGGAGAGCATGACGGCGATCGACGTCCGCAAGACCGGGGCCCTGATCGCGGCGTCGGTCGAGATCGGCGCGGTCGCGGCGGGCGCGCCGCCGGCGCTGCGGGCGGCGTACCGCGCCTACGGCGAGGACGTGGGCCTGGCGTTCCAGATCGCCGACGACGTGCTGGACATGACGGCGACGTCGGAGCAGCTCGGCAAGACGCCCGGGAAGGACGCCAAGCTCGGCAAGCCCACGTTCCCCATGCTGCTCGGCGTGGCGGCGGCCCAGGGCGAGGCGGAAGCCCTGGCGGAGCGGGCGGTGGCCCATCTCGTCGCCGCCGGAGTATCTTCACCCCTCCTGGCCGCGCTGGCGCGGTTCGTGGTCGCGCGGCGCAGCTAGGACCGAAAGGACACTCGATGGGGTTGCTGGAGGGGATCAAGGGCCTGGAGGACGTCAAGCGGGTCCCGCGCGAGCGGCTCCCCGAGCTGTGCGCCGAGATCCGGCAGCGGCTCATCGACGTCGTCTCGACGACGGGCGGCCACATCGGCGCCAGCCTGGGCGTGGTGGAGCTGGCGGCGGCCATCGCCGTGGCCTTCGATTCGCCCACCGACAAGATCGTCTGGGACGTCGGCCACCAGGCGTATGCGTGGAAGCTGCTGACAGGCCGCAACGACCGGCTGCCCACCCTCCGCCAGCAGGGCGGCCTCTCGGGCTTCCTGCGGCGCGACGAGAGCCCCCACGACCAGTTCGGCGCGGGCCACGCTGGGACGGCGATGTCGGCGGCGTTCGGCATGGCCGTGGCGCGCGACCTCAAGGGGGAGCAGCACCACGTCGTCGCGATCGTCGGCGACGGTGCCCTGACGTGCGGCCTCTCGTACGAGGGCCTGAACAACGCGGGCCATTCCGGGCGCGACCTCATCGTGGTGCTCAACGACAACGGCATGTCCATCGCGCCCAACGTCGGCGCGATGAGCCGCTACCTCTCGAGCGTGACGACCAACCCGCTCTACAACCGGCTGCGCGAGGAGGTCAAGCGCCTCACCCACCGGGTGGACGCAATGGTCGGCCACGGCGTGCAGGATTTTGCCAGGCGCGTCGAGGAGAGCATCAAGAACTTGGTGCTGCCGGGCGTGCTGTTCCAGGAGCTCGGCCTGCGCTACTTCGGGCCGGTGGACGGCCACGACGTGCGCGGCCTGGTGGAATCGCTCGAGAAGCTCCGTCAGCTCAGGGGGCCGCGGCTGCTGCACGTGCTCACGCAGAAGGGGAAGGGGTTCCCGCTCGAGGAGCCCGACCGGGAGAAGTTCCACGCGCGGGCCCCCTACGACCCGGCGACGGGCGAGCTGCGGGCCGCGGCCGGCGGGCCGCCGCAGTGGACCAAGGTGTTCGGCGACGCGGTCACGCAGCTGGGCGCGGAGTACCCGGGCCTGGTCGTGATCACGGCGGCGATGCCGTCGGGGACGGGGACCATCACGTTCCAGAAGCAGTTCCCCGACCGGTTCTTCGACGTGGGGATCGCGGAGGGGCACGCCACCACGTTCGCGGCCGGGCTCGCGACCCAGGGGCTCCGGCCGGTGGTGGCGATCTACTCGACCTTCCTGCAGCGCGCCTTCGACAACGTGGTGCACGACGTCGCCATTCAGAAGCTGCCGGTCATCTTCTGTCTGGACCGCGCGGGCATGGTCGGCGACGACGGCCAGACGCACATGGGGCTGTACGACATCCCCTACATGCTGGCGGTGCCGGGGATGACGGTGACGGCGCCCCGGGACGGCGCGGAGCTGATCGGCCTGCTGCGCTGCGCGCTGGGGCACGGCGAGGGCCCGTTCGCGATCCGCTATCCCCGGGACAAGGCGCCCGCGGCGCCGCCGCCCGCGGCGGAGGTGGCGCCGGTGCCCTACGGGACGTGGGAGCAGCTGCGCCGGGGCCGCGATACGGCGCTGCTGGCGGTGGGCGCGATGTGCGGCCCCGCGCTCGAGGCCGCCGAGCAGCTCGCGGCCGAGGGGCTCGACGTCTCGGTGGTGAACTGCCGGTTCCTGAAGCCGGTGGACGCCGCCATGCTCGAGGTGCTGCGGCGCGACCACCATCTGCTGCTCACGGTGGAGGACGGCCTGGTGACCAACGGCTTCGGCGCGTATCTCGGCGAGCTGCTGGCCGAAGCGCCGGGCCTGCGGGTCGTGGCGCACGGGGCGCCGGACCGGACGTTCGAGCACGCGCCGCGGGCCCGGCAGCTCGAGGCCGTCGGCCTGACGGCGGCGGGGATCGCGGCCCGGGTGCGTGCGCTCCACGCGGAGGAAGCCGCGCTGCCGTCATGAACGTCGGGGTCGTCGGCAATCGCCGCTACCAGGCGATGGACGAGATCCTCGCCGCCCTGCGGGCCGAAGCGCCCGCGCTGGGCGTGCGGCTGTTCCTCGAGGCCAAGCTGGCGGACGGGCACGGCGCCGACCCCGCCCTGGACGGCGCCGCGGTGGACGTGCTGCTCAGCCTCGGCGGCGACGGCACGCTGCTGCGCGGCGCGCGGGTCGCCTGCCAGCGCGGCATCCCCATTCTGGGCGTCAACCTCGGCCACGTCGGCTTTCTGGCCGCCGCCGGGCCGGGCGCGGCCGTCGAGACGCTGCGGCGGGTGGTGCGGGGCGAGTACACCATCGAGCCGCGCCTGGCGCTCTCGGTCCGCGTGGGCGAGCGGGGCGCGGAGTGCCTGGCCGTCAACGACATGGTCGTGCACAAGGGCGGCGTCGCCCGGATCATCCGGATCTCGGTGTCGGTGGACGGGCACGAGGTGGGCGTGTACTCGGGGGACGGCCTGATCGTCGCGACGCCCACCGGCTCGACGGCGTACTCGATGTCGGCCGGCGGCCCCATCGTGGTGCCGGGCGTGGACGCGCTGGTAGTCACGGCGATCTGCCCCCACACGCTGGCCGTGCGGCCGGTGGTGGTGCCGGCCAGCGCGACGCTGGCGCTCCGGGTGCTGGACCCGGTGCCGGCGCCGGAGGAGCTGCTGGTCTCCATTGACGGGCAGGTGGCCGCCAGGCTGGCGGCGCAGCAGGACGTGACCGTGGTGCGGGCGGCGCAGCCGGTGCTGCTGGCGCGGGTCGATGCCGAGTCGTTCTTCGTGCGCCTGCGCCAGAAGCTGCAGTGGGGCGACCTCTCCGACCGCCAGGGCTGATCCCTGCCTCCCGTGACCCGCCCTCATCACCGCACCACCCCTTCACGTCATCCCCTCGTCACGGCCTCGCGGGCATGCTGAGCGAGCTCCGGGTCCGGGACGTGGCCGTCATCGCCGACGCCCGGCTCGAGCTGGGCGCGGGCCTCAACGTGCTGACCGGCGAGACCGGCGCCGGGAAGTCCATGCTGGTGGACGCGCTGGCGCTGCTGCTCGGGGAGCGCGCGACCGCGGACCTGGTGCGCACGGGCGCGGAGCGGGCGTCGGTCGAGGGCGCGTTCGACCTGGAGGAGCGGGCGGACCTCCGGGCGCAGCTCGCGGAGGTCGGCGTGGAGCCGGAGGACGGCCGGCTGGTGCTCAAGCGGGAAGTGCAGGTGTCGGGCCGCAGCCGGGCGTGGGCGAATGGCAGCCCGGTGACGGTGGGCATGCTGGCGGAGATCGGGCGGCGGCTGGTGGACCTGCACGGGCAGCACGAGACGCAGTCGCTGCTGGAGCCGGCGGCGCAGCGCGACATCCTCGACGCGTTCGCCGACGCCGCGCCGGCGGCGGCAGCCGTGCGGGAGGCCTGGGACGGGTGCGAGCGGCTGGCCGGTGAACAGCGGGCGCTGGCGCTGCGGAAGGCGGAGGCGCGCCAGCGTGCCGACTACCTGCGGCATGTCGCCGACGAGATCGAGCGGGCGAGGCCGAAGGCGGGCGAGCTGGAGCAGCTCGAGGCGGAGGTGCGTCGCCTCGGCCACGCCGAAGAGCTGGGGCGGATGGCGGAGGAGCTGGGGCAGCTGCTGGACGGGGACGACCGGGCCGCGGCCGCGGCGCTCGGCCAGGCGTCGCGCCTCGTGGCGGGCCTGGAGCGCATTGACCCGTCGGGGGCGGCCGGCTGGCGGGAGATGCTGGAGGCGGCGTCGCTCAACGTCGCGGAGCTGGCGCGGGCGATCGCCGCGTACCGCGAGGGCGTGGACGTGGATCCCGCGCGCCTGGCGACGCTGGAGCGGCGGCGCGACGCGCTCTTCCGGCTGGAGCAGAAGTACGGCCCGGGGCTGGACCGGGTGCTCGCCGCGGGCGCGGACGCGCGCCGCGAGCTGGAGCTGCTCGACACGGCGGACACCGATCTGGCGGCGCTGGGCCGGCGCCTGGAGGAGGCCCGGGGCGCGCTGGCCGGCCGCTGCCGCGTGCTGACGGCCGCGCGCACGGCGGCCGCGAAGCGGCTGGCGAAGGCGGTGACGGGCCGGCTCGGTGGACTCGGGATGCCGGACGGGCGGTTCCGGGTGGCCCTGACGCCGCTGGACGTGCCCGCGCGCGGCGGCGCGGAGGCGGTGGAGTTCATGGTGCAGCTCAACCCCGGCCTCGACGAGCGCCCGCTGGCGCGCGCCGCGTCGGGCGGCGAGCTGTCGCGCATCATGCTCGCGCTCAAGGGCGAGCTGGCGCGGCACGACACGGTGCCGACGCTGGTGTTCGACGAGGTGGACCAGGGGGTCGGCGGCCACGTCGCCGGCCGGGTCGCGGAGTCGCTGAGCGGCGTCGCCGCGCGGCACCAGGTCATCGTGATCACCCATTTGCCGCAGGTCGCGGCGGCCGGCGTCCGGCATCTGGTGGTCGCCAAGGGCGCCGCCGGGGGCACCGCGCAGGCCGACGTGCGGGCCGTGGAGGGAGACGAGCGGGTGGAGGAGATCGCGCGCATGCTCGGCGCGGACACCTCCCCGACGACCGCCCGGCGTCACGCGCAGGAGCTGCTCAAGCGCGAGGCGGTCCGGAGCTAGGCCGGACGGGATCCGGCGCGAAGCGACGGGGGGTCGGCCGCCATGGGCCGACCCCCCGGTTGCGTCGCGGACCGGGCTGCGGCTGGGGCTACGGCGTGGCCGGCGCGGCGGGCGTGGCCGGCGCGGCGGATCCGGCGGGCGCCGCCGGCGCGGCGCG
>Ga0335078_10011899_pt1 | contig 12909 bp, 9 predicted proteins | sample Lox_Sample_32_FD_206711 | JGI IMG/M metagenome (GOLD analysis project Ga0335078, IMG submission 206711) | Soil microbial communities from Loxahatchee National Wildlife Refuge, Florida, United States - Lox_Sample_3.2 | ecosystem: Environmental > Terrestrial > Soil > Wetlands | place: USA: Florida... | reverse complement strand
TGCGCCGGCCGGTGACCACCGCCCGGCCGCCGTGCAGCTTCAGCCGGATGTCGCCAGTCACCTGCTGGGCCGCCGCACCGAGGAACGCGTCCAGCGAGCGCTTGAGCGGGGAGAACCACAGCCCGTCGTAGACCAGCTCGGTCCACCGCTGCTCGACCTGGCGCTTGAACCGGGCCAGGTCCCGTTCCACGCACACGTTCTCCAGCTCCTGGTGCGCCGTGATCAGCGCGATGGCCCCGGGCGCCTCGTATACCTCGCGGCTCTTGATGCCGACCAGCCGGTCCTCGACCAGGTCGAGCCGCCCGACGCCCTGCGCGCCGGCCCGCTGGTTGAGCTCGGTGATCAGCTCCAGCGGCGTCAGCCCGCGGCCATCGATGGCCACCGGCACCCCCTCGGCGAAACTGAGCACCAGCTCGTCGGGGTCGCGGGGCAGCGCCGGGTCGGCCGTGTAGTCGTAGACGTCCTCGATAGGCGCGTTCCAGATGTCCTCCAGGAACCCGGTCTCCACCGCGCGGCCCCACAGATTCTGGTCGATGGAGTACGGGGACCGCGAGGTCACGTCGATCGGCAGCCCCCTCTCCTCAGCGAACGCGATCGCCTTGTCCCGGGTCATCCCCGAGTCACGGACCGGCGCCAGCACCTCTACCTCCGGGGCGACCGCGGCCAGCCCCACCTCGAACCGCACCTGGTCGTTGCCCTTGCCGGTGCAGCCGTGGGCCACCACCCCGGCGCCGTGCTCGCGGGCGACCCGGGCCAGATGGCTGGCGATCAGCGGCCGGGACAGCGCCGAGACCAGCGGGTAGCGCTCCATGTACAGGGCATTGGCGTGCAGCGCGGGCACGCAGTACCCGGCGGCGAACTCGGCCCGCACGTCGGCTACTTCGGCCGCGGCCGCGCCGCAGGCCAGCGCCCGCTGGCGGATGGTCTCCAGGTCCTCACCACCCTGGCCGACGTCCACCGCCAGGGCGATGACGTCGGCCCCGGTCTGCTCGGCGATCCAGCCGATGGCCACCGAGGTGTCCAGGCCGCCGGAGTAGGCGAGTACTACGCGCTGGGTCATGGTGCATCTCTTTTCATCAATGTCGGGCTGCAGGTTCGGGATCTTGCCTGGCTGTCCGCCAGGTCCTGGTCATCAGCTAAATTCCGGCGTTCGGCCAGGCGCAGCAGGGCGCGGGCCACGTCCGCGCCGCCGGCCGGGTCCCGGGCGATGACCAGCACTGTGTCGTCGCCGGCCACGGTGCCGAGGATCGACGGCCAGGCCGCGTGGTCGAGGGCCGAGGCCAGGAACTGGGCCGCGCCCGCCGGGGTGCGCAGCACCACGAGGTTGGCGCTGGCCTCCACGCTGAGCAGGAATTCGGCGGCGATCCGGGCCAGCCGCCCGGGCGGATCGTGGTCCGGCTGGGCTGGCCCGCCCCGCCCCTGGCGGGCCAGCGGGCCCAGCCCGCCGCGAACCCCGGTGGGCACTCCCCGGGCGGGCCGGGCGGCCTCGGCGGGCCCGGCGGCGGCCAGCCCGCCGGGCCGGGAGCCGGGTCCGCCCGGCTCCCCGGGCAGCGCGTACACCAGGGCCCCGTCCGGCCCGCGCAGCCGTACCGCGCCGAGCTCGTCCAGGTCGCGGGACAGCGTGGCCTGGGTGACCCGGACGCCGCGCTGGGCCAGCAGCTCGGCCAGTTCCTCCTGGGAGCGGACGGCGGCCCGGGCCAGGATGCCGGTGATCTGCGCCTGCCGGGCGGTCTTGGTCACCGGGCTGACCGGGGTCACCGGGCACCGCCCAGCGGCGCGCTGGCCAGCAGCCAGGTGAGCAGGGCCTGCCGTGCGTGCAGCCGGTTCTCCGCCTCGGCCCAGACGGAGCTGCCGGGGCCGTCGCCGCGCAGGAAGTGGCGGGTCATCGGGAGCCGCCCGGAGCCACCGCGGCCGCGGCCGGCTGCCCGGCCCGGTCGAGAATCGCGGGCAGGGCGGCGAGGAACGCGGCCGCCTGCCCCGCCTCCAGGATCAGCGGCGGGGCCAGCCGCACCGCGTCCGGCTGTACCGCGTTCACCAGGTAACCGGCGGCCCGGGCGGCCGCTTCCACCTCGGCGGCCCGGGGCGCGGTCAGCACCGCGGCCAGCCACAGGCCCCGGCCGCGCACCCCGCCCAGCAGCGGGTGGCCGAGCCCGGCCAGGCCGCTGGCCAGCTGCTGGCCGGTGGCCGCCGCCCGGGCCAGCAGCCCATCGGCTTCGATCGTGTCCAGCACGGCCAGGGCCGCGGCACAGGCGACCGGGTTGCCGCCGAACGTGCTGCCGTGATCTCCCTTGCGCAGCGCGGTGCCGGCCGCGCCGAGCCCGATGCACGCGCCGATGGGCAGGCCACCGCCCAGGCCCTTGGCCAGGGTGAGCACGTCCGGCCGCACCCCCTCGGCCTGGTGCGCGAACCACGTTCCGGTGCGGCCGATCCCGCTCTGGATCTCATCCAGCACCAGCAGCGCGCCGGCCTCATCGCACGCCGCGCGCGCCGCGGCCAGGTAACCGGCGGGCGGTGGCACCACCCCGCCCTCGCCCAGCGACGGCTCCAGGAACACCGCGGCACAGTCCGGCTGGGTGGCCGCCCGTAGCGCCGCCTCGTCCCCGTAGGGCACGAACCGCACCGCAACCCCGAACGGGCCGAACGCTTCCCGGATGGCACTCTTCCCGGTCAGCGCGAGTGCCCCCAGGGTGCGGCCATGGAAGCCGCCCTCGGCGGCGACGAACACCGGGCGCCCGGGGCCCTGCTGGCGGCGGGCCAGTTTGATCGCGGCCTCGTTGGCCTCGGTACCTGAGTTGGCGAAGAACACCCGCCCGCCGGCCGGCTCGCCGAGCAGCCCGAGCAGCCGCTCAGCCAGCGCCACCTCGCCCTCGTGCAGGTAGAGGTTGGAGCTGTGCGCGAGCGAGCGCACCTGGCGGCTGACCGCGCCGGTGATGGCCGGGTGACCATGCCCCAGCGAGCTGACCGCGATGCCCGCGATCAGGTCGGTGTACGGCCGCCCGTCCACGTCCCACACCAGGCAGCCCTGGCCATGGCTGAGCGCCACCGGCGGGATCCCGTAGTTGGCCATGAGCGCGGCCGCGAACCGGGCCTGCAGCTGCTCGGTGCCGGTCACCGGGCCGCCCCCGTCCCGGCGGTCACGCCCGGCGCCGCGGTCACCGGGTCGGGGACGACCATGGTGCCGATCCCCGAATCGGTGAAGATCTCCAGCAGCACAGCGTGCGGCAGCCGGCCGTCCAGCACGTGCGCCTGGGGTACCCCGCCGCGCACCGCACGCAGGCAGGCCTCCATCTTGGGGACCATCCCGGCGCCCAGGCCGGGCAGCAGCGCGGCCAGCTCGGCCGCGGTGAGCAGGCTGATCACGTCGCTCTCGGGGGCGTGCCCGGCGCCCGGCCAGTCCGGGTACAGGCCCGCCACGTCGGTGAGCACGACCAGCTTGGCCGCACCCAGCGCCACGGCCAGTGCGGCGGCCGCGGTATCCGCGTTGACGTTGTAGATCTCACCGCCGGTGCCGCGGGCGACGCTGGACACCACCGGTATCCGGCCGTCGCGGAGCAGGGCGAGCACCGCCCCGGGATCGACCGCATCGATCTCGCCGACCAGGCCCAGGTCTACCGGTTCGCCGTCCACCACGGCGCCCCGGCGGCTGGCGGTGAACATGTTGGCGTCCTCGCCGGACAGGCCGACCGCGAACGGCCCGTGCCGGTTGACCAGCCCGACCAGGTCCCGGTTCACCTGGCCGGTCAGCACCATGCGGACCACGTCCATGGCCTCCGGTGAGGTGACCCGCAGGCCAGCCCGGAACGTGGCCGGCACGCCCAGCCGGTCCAGCTGCGCGGAGATCTGCGGGCCGCCGCCGTGCACCACCACCGGGCGCAGCCCGGCGTGCCGGAGGAACACCATGTCCTGCGCGAACGCGACGCGCAGGGCGTCGTCGGTCATCGCGTTCCCGCCGTACTTGATCACCACAGTCCGGCCGTGGAACCGGCTGAGCCAGGGCAGCGCCTCGATCAGGGTGGCCGCCTTGGCCAGGGCGGTGGCCGCGCCGGCCCGGTCCACGGCGGGCGGCGGCAGGGCCGCGGTCATGTCGGGTACGCCGCGTTCTCGTGCACGTACGCGGCAGTCAGGTCGGTGGTGGCGATGGTGGCGGCGTGCGGGCCGGCGGACAGGTCCACGACGATCGTCACATTCCGGCGGCTCAGGTCGACCTTGGACCGGTCGTCACCGGCGCACCCGTTCCGGCACACCCAGACGCCGTTGATGGCCACGCTGAGCCGGTCCGGCTCGAACTCGGCGGCGGTGGTGCCCACCGCGGACAGCACCCGGCCCCAGTTCGGGTCCTCCCCGCCGATGGCGCACTTGAGCAGGCTGGACCGGGCCACCGCGCGGCCGGCGCTGACCGCATCCGGCTCGCTGGCCGCCCCGACCACCTCGACCGCGATCAGCTTGCTGGCCCCCTCGGCGTCCGCCTGCAGCTGCCGGGCCAGGTCGGCGCACACCTCGGTGAGCGCCGCGGTGAAGCTCTCCAGGCCAGGGCTCGTCCCGGCGGCCCCGCTGGCCAGCAGCAGCACGCTGTCGTTCGTGGACATGCAGCCGTCGGTGTCCAGCCGGTCGAAGGTCACCGCGGTGGCCGCGCGCAGCGCGCGGTCCAGGTCACCGGCGGGCAGGTCGGCGTCGGTGGTGAGCACGCACAGCATGGTGGCCAGGCCGGGGGCGAGCATGCCGGCCCCCTTGGCCATCCCGCCGATCGTGTAACCGGCGGCCCGGTGAAAGGCGATCTTGCTGACCCGGTCGGTGGTCCGGATCGCGTCGGCCGCGGTGGTGCCGCCACTGCGGGACGCGCCCGCCACGGCCGCGTCGATCCCGCTGAGCAGCCGGTCCATCGGCAGCCGCTCGCCGATCAGGCCGGTGGAGCAGACCGCGACCTCCGCCGCGGACTCCCCGCGGCCCGCCGTGCCGCCCAGCACCGCGGCCAGCCGCTCCGCGGTGGCGTGGGTGTCCTGGAAGCCGAGTGGCCCGGTGCAGGCGTTCGCCCCGCCCGAGTTGAGCGCCACCGCCCGGACCCGGCCGCCGCGGACGACCTGCTGGGTCCACAGCACCGGCGCGGCCTTGACCCGGTTCGCGGTGAACACCCCGGCGGCGGCGCGGGACGGCCCGTCGTTGAGCACCACGGCCACGTCCCGCTCGCCGGTCGGCTTGACGCCGGCCGCGACGCCGGCCGCGCGGAAGCCCAGCGGCGCGGTCACACTCACAGCCGGGTCCCGGTGGCCAGCGCGGCAGTACAGGTCATGGGGCGACTCCGTTCGTGGTCAGGCCGGCGCTCTCCGGCAGCCCGAGCATCAGGTTGGCGATCTGGATGGCCTGCCCGGCGGCGCCCTTGACCAGGTTGTCGAGGGCGGACACCACCACGGCCCGGCCCGCGTGCTGGTCGGCCGTGGCCTGCAGGTGCACGGCGTTGGACCCGGCGGTGGACGCGGTGCTGGGCCACTGGCCGTCGGGCAGCACCTGGATGAACGGCTCGCCGACGTAGGCCGCGGCCAGCGCGTGCCGGGGGCGGCCCGGCCCAGCCGGGCCCGGGCTGAGCCGGGCGGTGCAGGTGGCCAGGATGCCCCGTGGCATGGGGGCGAGCAGCGGGGTGAACGACAGAGTCGGCCGGCTCCCGGCCACCCCGGCCAGGGCCTGCTCGATCTCCGGGGTGTGCCGGTGCAGGCCGCCGACCTGGTACCCAGTGACCGCGCCCATCACCTCGCTGGCCAGCAGCGCATCCCGGGCCGCGCGGCCCGCGCCGGAGGTGCCGGACGCGGCCACCACGACCAGGTCGGCCGGCTCGGCCAGGCCGGCGGCCAGCAGCGGGGCCAGTGCCAGGATGATCGCGGTGGCGTAGCAGCCGGGTGCGGCCACCCGGCGGGCGGCCCGGATCTCCGCCCGGCCGCCGGGCAGCTCGGGCAGGCCGTACACCCACTGCCCGGCGTGCTCGGTCTGGTAGAACGTGGCCCAGTCATCCGGGTCGGTCAGCCGGAAGCTGGCGCTCAGGTCGACGACCGCGGCGCTGGCCGGCAGGCGGGCGGCCATGGCCGCGGACTCTTCGTGGTGCAGGGCGAGGAAGATCAGGTCCGCCGCGGCCAGGCGGCCTGGCTCGGTGGGCTCGAAGGCCCGCCCGGCCAGCCCGGACAGATGCGGATGCCGGGAGGTTACCGGGGCGCCCGCGCTGCTGCCCGCGGTCACCGGGCCGAGTTCGAGGTCAGGGTGGGCGGCGATGAGGCGGAGCAGCTCTCCCCCCGCGTAACCGCTGGCACCGGCCACGGCGACGCGGATTCCCATCTGTCCTCCTGTGGCCGCTGGCCATGCGGCTGCCCGGGCCCGGGGCTGGCTCCCGGCCGTACTCGTAAAATTATGCAGGGCAGTGACTAGTTATGCAAGTTGTGTTTCCGGTGGGCTCAGGCCGGGCAGGGTTGGCAACCCCAAAGGTCGGCAATCGCGTACCACGGGCGCACTCGGGGGCGCGCCCGTCACGGGGAGCCGGCGTCGGAGGGCGGCTGGGATGACGGCATGATGAGGGGCGCGAAAGGAGCCCCCCATGCGCCGTCCCCCCATGCGGCCCGCCGGCGCGGCTTTCCCCGCCGCCCTGGCCCTGGCCCTGCTGACTGGGTGCGGCGCGAGCGGGACAGCGCAATCGGCAGCTGGCCCATCGGCCGCGCAGTCCCCGGTGCCCGCGGCAACCGGGCGTCCCTGTGGCACTGGCAGGACCGCGGCCGGCGTGCCGGTGCTGGTGGAGATCGCGCACGGGCCGGTCAGCTGCCCGGCCGCGCTGCGGGTCGAGAAAGCCTACGCGGCCGCGCTGGCCTCCGGCGATGCCCCCGGGAACGGCGGTGGCGGGCCGGTCAGCGTGCGCGGCTGGGTCTGCTCGGGCTTCGACACACCCGAGATCCTGCGCACCGGTGACGCGTCGAAGTGCAGCAAAGGCGCCGCGGAAGTCCTGGCCGTGCTGCCCAATCCGGCACCGGCCGCTTCGCCCTGATCCGGCGGACACTATTGGCGGAGAACGCCCGGCGGGTCAGCCGTTCAAGCTACCCTGCTGCCTAGACGCGGTGCCGTCGATTTCGGTTTCGGTGATCATCGACACATTATTGCGGCCCGCGTTCTTGGCTCGATACAACGCATTGTCCGCCCCGGCCAGCAGGTCGGTGAGCTGGCTTCCGGTAACCCTGTTCCAGCTCACACCCAGCGCGGCCACTCCGACGGAGACAGTAACCTGAAGTGGTTCGGCGCTTGGGTCGTCCGTGATGCTGATGGGTGTCGCCGCGATGTGCCCCCGCAGACGCTCGGCGATCTGCCGGGCGTCGGCCGCGCCCGTCTGCGGCAGCAGCAGCGCGAACTCCTCGCCGCCAAACCGGCCGGCCAGGTCGTACTCCCGCAGGAAAATCCGCAACGTGTGCGCGATAGCCCGCAGAGCCGTGTCCCCGGCTAGATGTCCATGCAGGTCATTGACCAGCTTGAACCGGTCGATGTCGATCAGCACGAGCGCCAGCGGGGTACGGGTGCGGACAGCGCGCGCGACTTCAGAGGCCGCCTCCCGCTCCCAGGTACCTGCGTTGAGCAGGCCGGTCTTGGAATCGATCCGGGAGGCGGTCAGCAGCTGAGCATGCCGTACCGAGCGCTGCAGGAGGGTGACGAACGGCAGCGCGAAGACGATGGTGAGAGGGGTGATGGCGATGCCGAGTGTGACCAGGACAGCGACACACAGCTCGGTGACGTCGTTCTGTACCTTTTCCCGGGCGAACAGCAGGTCGCGGGTCCGCAGGCCGGGGTCAGCCGACTTGATCGCGGGCAGCACCAGGGCCTGGTTGGCGGCCCACTGCACGGTGGCTGCGGCCGCGACCGCGACCAGCCACCCAGACACGTGAGCCGGCAGCCGGCTGCCCGGGCCGATCAGTACGTGCGTCATCGCATGGAAGGTCAGCAGCGCCAGCCCGTACGACAGCCCGATGGCCGAGACGGTGAACACCCGCTTGTGCGCGGGTGCCTGGCGGACCCGCCACTGGGTCAGCGCGATCCGGTACAGGGGCGCGCACAGGGCGAACACGGGCGGCAGCAGGATCACGATCGGCAGTTCCCAGACCGCGTAGACGTCCTTGATCACCCCCGCGTTCTCGCCGCAGCGCTTGGTCAGCTCGACCGTGGCCGTGATGCACAGCAGGAGCGCACCGAACAGCAGCACATCGCGGAGGCTGGACCGGCTCGTCGCGGCGGCCAGCGCCAGCGCAGCTCCGTAAGCAGCGGAAACCGTGATGATGTAGGCGACCAGCCAGTGCGGCAGCTCCCAGAGCGGCCAGGCCCGGACAGCGCTCAACCGCTGCTGCAGACGCACGCAAGCGTTCAGCCGCACACCATCCTCCGGGGCGGGCACACGTTCATGGCGCGAGGGGCGACCCTCGCCGTGGGACAGGTCTTTGCCCCGCATTGTCACAGACGTAGTGTGCCCACTGTCAAGCCCCCATTACGCACTGATAGCACTTCGCCGGATACAACGGACTTTCGTCGCTCAAGGTTACCGCTGCCGGCCGGGTAGGTGGATGAGGATGAGATGCCTTGAAATTTGTCTCGTCCCTGACAGCATCACCCGTGGGACCGTAATGAGTGCTATGCGACATACCTGACACCTTCGTCCAGAATCAGGAGCTCTGGGCCATCAGCCGCCAACGCCCCCAGGGAGGAGCACGCGATGACCGCCACCACCGGCTGGGGCTGAACCAGCACCCACCCACCACCAGCAGCCGACACCAGGAAGGAACACGCGATGACCGCCACCACCGGCTGGGGCTGAACCAGCACCCACCCACCACCAGCAGCCGACACCAGGAAGGAACACGCGATGACCGCCACCACCGGCTGGGGCTGAACCAGGTGCCGGACCGAAACCGACCAGGGTTAACGACCACCAGCGGAGCCCAGCCAGCTGGCCAGCTGCCCTATCCGGGCGGCCGGCGCACGGCGCTGAGCACGCCAATGATCGCGGCGGCTACGGCCCCCAGCAGTCCGGCGGCGGCGACGACCGCGCTCGGGGCGTAATGCTGGGCCAGGGCGCCCGCGATGATCATGGCGCTGCCCTGACCCAGGTTCATGCCGCCCTGGGCGATGCCGAACGCCTGACTGCGCTGGCGCGCCGGGACGGCGCTGACGAACTCAGCGTTCGCGGCCAGCTGGTAGCAGTCAAACAGGCCGCTCACCAGCAGCACCAGCAAGGCCAGCGGCAGGGGCGGCCGGAACACGAACAAGATCAGCATCGCGCAGCTCATGGCGGCCAGGCGGTTCATCCACCGCAGCCGCTGCCGCGGGCCGGCCAGGCGGCCAAAAGCGACCGCGCCCACCGAGGCACCCAGCGCACCCGCGGCCAGGATCAGGCCCATCGCCACATCCCCGCCGCCCAGTTCATGCGCGAGCGGAGCGGCGATGCCTTCCGGGGCGTTGTAGAACGCGGCCAGCCAGCCGAGCAGCATCGGCACCAGCAGCGCGGGTGAACTGAACACGAGCCGCAGCCCGGCCCGGACCCCAGGATCGCCCGCGGGCACCGGCTGCCCTGGCCCGGTGGTCAGCACCGGGCGGGGCCGTACCCAGAGCCAGGAGATGAGCGCCGACACCAGGAAGGTCACCGCATCAGCCAGCAAGGCGGCGCGCACGCCAACCAGAGCGACCACCGCCCCCCCGGCAGCGAAGCCCACGACCTGGGCGAACTGCAGCGTGGTCAGGGTGACCGCAGTGCCCAGCACATAATGCTCACCGGTGAGTATGTCCGGGTAGAGCGCCGCCCGGGCGGACATGAACGGCGCGCCCACCATGGTCACCAGGAACAGCAGGCCAATCCGCGCGGCCACCGGCAGGCCGGGCAGCGCCATGGCCGCGACGAGCACAGCCCGGATCAGGTCGCAGGCGATCATCACGCGCCTTCGCGGCCACCGGTCCGCCAGGCCGGACAGGGCCAGGCCCCCGATGAACCACGGCACGACGCTGGCCGCGAACGCGATCGCGGCCAGCAGGGGTGATTGTGTCTGGCTGAAGACCAGCAGCGTGACCGCCACCCGGGCGAGCTGGTCCCCGCCCACCGAGAGCACCTGGGCGAGCCACAGCGCACGGAATTCCGTTACCGCGAAGACCTGGCGGTAAGTGGACCCGGACCCGGCCTCGCGTCGGGTTGACGTCACCAGGTGCGGCAGGACTTGCCTCGCAGCTTCAGCGGCACCGGGCCGTGGGCGTTCGATTGGTGACGAGACGTAGTCAACTGCCAACCTCCTGTGTGGACGCTACCCGACATCCAGCCCGCTTGATGCCGCTACGGGCAAGCCTGCTGGCACCGGCTCAGCCAGCTCCGGGGCGGCCGGGTACCGTCCTCAGGAACCGCCCCGCAACAGCGCGCCCACCCGGCGGACCGCCTCCGCTACCGCGGCATCCCGGGCCGCCGTGGTCTCCTCCACGGTGAGAGTCCGGTCCGAGGCGCGGAACCGCAGCGTGTACGCGAGTGACTTGCGGCCCGGGCCGGCCTGCTCGCCGGTGTACACGTCGAACAGCCGGATTTCCTCCAGCAGGCCCTGGTAGTCGCTGGCCTGGACCCCGGCGGCCAGCGCGGCCGCGACGTCCGCGGCCGGCACGGCCTCCGCCACCACCAGCGCCACATCCTGGGTGGCGGGCGGGTAGCCGGAGATCTGCGGGGCGACGACTGGCCCGCGTGCGGCGGCCGCCGTCTCGATAGCCGACAGGTCCAGTTCCATCGCGGCGGTCCGCGGCGGCAGGCCGAACGCGGAGATGACCCGCGGGTGCAGTTCCCCGGCGTACCCGGCCAGCCAGTCGCTGCCTTCCTCGGACCGGATGAAGACGGCCGCGCACCGGCCGGGATGCCAGGGCGGCTGGGCGGCGGCGCGGATGTCGAACGGTACCCGGCTGTCCCCCAGCACCTGGCGGGCGGCCTCGATGGCGTCCGCCCACCCCGCCGGGCGGCCCCGGCCCCACCAGCCGCTCAGCTCCCGCTCCCCGGCCAGCACGGCCGCGATGTGCAGCGGCTGGTCGGGCAGCGCGGCCTCCAGGCTGGCCACCTCGCCCACCGTGGGCCCGCGGTCTACGCGCAGGATCGGGGCGGTTCGGGGGCCGCCCGGATGTTCCAGGAACACCCGGCCGGTCTCGAACAGCCCGATGTCACCGAAACCGCGGCCCAGGTTGCGCAGCAGCACCCGGAGCAGGCCGGGCAGCAACGTGGTGCGCAGCAGCGGCTCACTGTCACTGAGCGGGTTGGCGATGGCCGGGGCCCGGCGCCGCGGGTCGCCAGCCGGCAGCAGCAGCCGGTCGTGATCGGCGCTGGAACTGAACGGGTTGCTGATCACCTCGACGTAGCCCGCCCAGGCCAGCGCGCGGCCAGTGCCGCGGCGCAGCCGCTGCCGGCCAGTCAGCCCGCGGCCGGCCGCCGCCCTTGAGGTGCGGACCGGGATGTTCTCGTAGCCCTCCAGCCGGATGACCTCTTCGGCGAGGTCCCACGGGTAGTTCAGGTCCGGCCGCCAGGACGGGGGGAATACCGCCAGCAGCTGTTTGCTGCGGTCGTGCTTGCCGTGCTCGGGGCGCTGGTAGCGGGCCGGGCCGCCGCGGGGGGACGGCCCCCCCGGGCCCCCCGGTCCGGCCGCGGCGCCCGCCTGCTGGGTTTCCGGCGGCGGGCCTGCCGTCTCCGTCACCTGGCACCCGACGTCGTGCAGCCGGCTCAGCACGGCGTCCCGGCCGTAGACCATCCCGGCCACGCTGTCCGGGTAGTCCACCGGCATGGTGATGCTCATCTGGGGCACCTCGGCGGAGGCGTGCGTGCAGCCGGGCAGCACGGTGCCGCCACCCAGCGCGGCGAGCAGCGTCACTGCCTTGGCCGAGGCGCGCAGCGGCAGTTCCCGGTCCACCCCCCGCTCGAAGCGGTAGGACGCCTCGCTGAACAGTTTGTGCCGGCGGCTCATCCGGGCCGTGCCCCGGGCGTCGAAGTGCGCCGCCTCGATGACCAGGTTGCTGGATGAGCCCGAGATCTCGGTGGCCAGGCCGCCCATCGTGCCCGCCATCGAGATCGCCCCGGAGGAATCCGCGATGACGATATCGTCCGGGTCCAGTTCGCGGACGATATGGTCGAGTGTTTCCAGCCGCTCGCCCGGGCGCGCCCGGCGCACCACGATGGGCCCGTCCAGCTTGTCCGCGTCGAACGCGTGCAGCGGCTGGCCCAGCTCCAGCATCAGGTAGTTGGTCACGTCCACGGCCAGGGACACGCTGCGCAGCCCGGCCCGGGCCAGCCGGACCCGGATGGGCAGCGGGGTCGCCGCGGCCGGGTTGAACCCGTGCAGCTCACGGAGCACGAACCGGTCGCACGCGGTGGGGTCCTCGATGTTGGCCGGGTGGACCTGGCCGGACTCGCTGGCGTAGCCGTCCGGCAGGTCACGGTCGGCCGGGTCAGCGAACCGCACCTGGTAGGAGATGGCCAGCTCGCGGGCCACGCCGCGGACGGACAGCGCGTACCCCCGGTCCGGGGTCACCGCGATGTCCAGCACGTGGTCGGCGAGCCCGGCGTAGGCCACGAAGTCCCCGCCCAGCGGCGCGTCCGGCGGCAGCACCAGGATGCCCGCGTGGTCGTCACCGATGCCCAGCTCGGCGGCGGAGCAGATCATGCCCTCGGACATCCGCCCGTACGCCTTCCTGGCGCCGATCTCGAAGCCCCCGGGCAGCCGGGCGCCGGGCAGCGCCAGCGGGACCCGGTCACCCACCGCGAAGTTGACCGCCCCGCAGATCACCCAGTGTGGCTCGCCTTCCCCGGTGGACACCTGGCAGTAGCGGATGGGCTTCTTGAACCCGGTCAGCTCCTCGATCGAGGTGACCTCGGCCACCACGACACCCTGGATGTCCTGC
>Ga0335078_10011896_pt1 | contig 12911 bp, 9 predicted proteins | sample Lox_Sample_32_FD_206711 | JGI IMG/M metagenome (GOLD analysis project Ga0335078, IMG submission 206711) | Soil microbial communities from Loxahatchee National Wildlife Refuge, Florida, United States - Lox_Sample_3.2 | ecosystem: Environmental > Terrestrial > Soil > Wetlands | place: USA: Florida... | reverse complement strand
ACGAGAAGAGCGGCGCCCTCCTCGCCAAGATCTCCGAGCTCCAAGGGGACGGCTCCACGAGCTCCGGGTGCTGGATCTACGCCGGGGTGTTCGCCGGCGGCAAGAACCTCTCGAAGCGGCGGGACGGGGCCGATCCGAGCGGACTCGGCATCTACCCCGGCTTCGCCTGGACCTGGCCGGGCAACATCCACATCCTCTACAACCGGGCCTCCTGCGACGCGGAGGGGAGGCCCTTCGCCGGCGCGAAGCCCCTCGTGTGGTGGGACGCCGCGGAAGGGAAGTGGAAGGGGCACGACAACGCGGACGTGCCGGTGCCCACCGACGGCCCGGCGACGCCCAACGGCCAGAAGCCCTTCCGCTTCAACGCCGAGGGCGTGGCGCGCCTCATGGCGAACGTCTACTCCGACCCGGATCCCAAGGGGGCGGCGCTGCCCCGGGACGTCTCCTACGTCCCCAAGGAAGGGCCCTTCCCCGAGATGTACGAGCCGGTGGAGAGTCCCACGGCCAACCTGCTCCACCCGGGCGTGCAGACGAACCCCTGCCTCAAGTACCCCCGCCTCAAGGCGGGGCAGCCCATCGGAAGCCACGCGGACTACCCCTACGTGCTCATGACCTCGAGCATCTCCGAGCACTGGTGCGCGGGCTCCACGACCCGGAACGTGCCCTGGCTGAACGAGCTCGTCCCGGAGCCGATGGTGGAAGTGCCCGAGAGCCTCGCCAAGAAGCTCGGGCTCCAGACCGGGGACCGCACGCGCGTCTGGTCCGCCCGCGGCGAGGTGGTGGTGAAGGCCGTGGTCACCCGCCGCATGCAGACGGTGACCGTGAACGGCAAGGAAGTGACCATCGTGTGGATGCCCTACAACTGGGGCTTCAAGGGGCTCTCCACCGGGCCGAGCGCGAACTACCTCACCATCGACGCCGTCGACCCGGGCGCCGGAGCGCAGGAGACGAAGGCCTGCCTCGTGAACCTGGCTCCGGTCCCGAAGGCGCTGGCGAGCGCTGACCGCGCCTCGAGGGGGGCCTAGCCATGAAAGCCACCCTGATCGACACGACGAAGTGCATCGGATGCCGCTCCTGCCAGGTGACCTGCAAGGCCTGGAATGACCTCCCGGCCGTGAAGACGGAGCTGCCCACCGGAAACCTGGGCCTGCAGAACCCGACGGTGCTCTCCTCCAAGAGCTTCGTGGTGGTGAGCTACCACGAGATCGGGGACGAGAAGGCCCCGGCCGGGCTGCGCTACGTGTCCGCCAAGCGCCAGTGCATGCACTGCGAGGACCCGGCCTGCGCCTCGGCCTGCCCGGTCACGGCGCTCCACAAGACCCCGGAGGGCCCGGTGGTCTACGACGGCGACAAGTGCATCGGTTGCCGCTACTGCATGTGGGCCTGCCCCTTCGGCGTCCCCACCGTGGAATGGGACAAGCTCGCGCCCCGGATCCACAAGTGCACCGGCTGCTACGACCGCCTCGGCCGCGCCTCGCCCCTGCGCCGCAACGGGCAGCCGCTCACCGCCGCGGACCAGAAGCGATACGCCGCGGCCCACGCCGTCCCCGCCTGCGTGGAACAGTGCCCTGCGGGCGCCCTCCTCTACGGCGAGCGCGAGGAGATGCTCGCCGAGGCGAAGCGGAGGATCGCCGCCGCTCCCTCCCGCTACGTGAACCACGTCTACGGCGAGACGGAGGCCGGTGGCACCGGAGCCCTCTACCTCTCGGCCGTGCCCTTCGCGGAGCTCGGCTTCCCCGAGGTGGGGACGAAAAGCTACCCCGCGCGCAGCCAGGTCGCGCTCGGCGCCGTTCCCCCGGCGGTCCTGGCGGTGGGTGCGGTGCTCGGCGGCGCCTACGCGCTCTCCCGCCGCCGGGAGGAGGTGGCGCGGAAGGAACCCCTCGTACGCAAGGAGGTGCCCCCCGTACCGGTCGAGGCGAAGCCGGCTGAGGAGCACCACGTCGAGTTCGCCCCGCTCCCCCTCAAGCTGTGGACGCCGGCGAACATCGTCCTGGCGGTCCTCATGGCCTTCGGCGCCCTGTCCTTCGTCGCCCGCTTCGCCCTGGGGCTCGGGGGGAGCACCGGTCTTTCCGACACCTACGCCTGGGGGCTCTGGATCGTCTTCGACTTCGTCTGGATCAGCATCGCCGCCGGCGCCTTCGCCACGGCGGGGCTCATCTACGTGCTGCGACGGGACGACCTCTACTCCCTGGGCCGAAGCGCCGTGCTCATGGGCCTGCTCTCCTACACCTTCGTGGTGGTGACCCTCGTGGCCGACCTCGGCCTGCCCTGGCACTTCTGGCAGCTCGCCTTCCAGGCGCCGAAGCACTCGGCCATGTTCGAGGTGTCCTGGTGCATCGCCCTCTACCTCACCATCCTCTTCCTCGAGTTCGCGCCGGTGGTGCTGGAACGCCTCGAGTGGCGCGCCGCCACCGAGCTGTGGCGCCGCTACTCGCCGGTCTGGGTCGTGCTGGCGGTGGCGCTCTTCGTGTACCTCATGTCCCGCAACGCGCTCTACGCGGCAGCGGCCCTGGTCGTCTTCGGCGCCCTCGCCTACCAGTTCCGGCAGCGTCCGGGCGAGAAGTACGTACCCATCATGCTGGCCATCGCGGCGGTGACCTTCTCCACCATGCACCAGAGCTCCCTCGGGTCCATCTTCCTCCTCATGCCCGACAAGCTCGACCCGGTGTGGTGGTCGCCGCTCCTGCCGGTGGCCTACCTGCTCTCGGCCGTGGCGGCCGGCACGGCGCTCATCGTGCTCGTGGAGATGTGGATCGCCAAGGCCTACCACCGGGCCTTCCGGGTCCGGCAGCTCGCCGCCATGGGGCAGGTGGCCTTCTGGGCGCTCCTCGTCTACGAGGGCGTGCGCGTCGCCGACCTGTGGGCGCGCGGGCAGCTCGGCCGGGCGCTCACCGGGCCGAGGAGCGGCCTCTTCCTCGTCGAGGTGGCGGTGTGCGGGCTCGTCCCGCTCATCCTGCTCGCCACCGCCCGGCTGCGCGGCCGGGTCGGCTGGCTGGCGCTGGGCGCGGCGCTCTCCGTCCTCGGCGTCGTCCTGAATCGCGCCAACGCGGTGCTCTTCGCCATGGACCTGAGAGGCCCGATGCCCCAGATCGCCCCGAGCGGCTACGTCCCGAGCGTCTTCGAATGGGGCATCTCGGTGGGCCTCGTCGCCGCCACCGTCTTCCTCTTCGGCCTGGGAGCGAGGCTCCTGCCCGTCTTGCCCAAGGAGGCGACCGGAGCCGAGCAGTAGCGGCGAAGGCAGCGGAAGCGCCTCCCCTCGCCCAGAGGCGAGCGGAGGCGCGGGGCGGTGCCGAGGCCACCCCGCGGCCAGGAGGCGGTGGGTGCCATCGTGCGTCTCTTCGGAACCGACCTAGTCCTGTTGCATCCTCCCAGCGTCTACGATTTCCGGCGCAGGCGAGCGGAGTACGGGCCCATCAGCGACGTCATCTTCTCGAGTCCCGCCTACGAGATGTACCCGGTGGGGCTCACCAGCATCGCCAGCCACCTCGAGAACCACGGCCACAGCGCGCGCATCGTCAACGTGGCGCACCGCATGCTGTCGGACCCCGGGTACGATGCGGAGGCGGCCATCGCCGCCCTTCACCCGGAGCTCTTCGGCATCGACCTCCACTGGCTGCCGCACGCGCACGGCGCGCTCGAGCTCGCCCGCATCGCGAAGCGCCACCACCCGCGCACCCCGGTGGTGCTCGGCGGGCTCTCGGCCTCCTACTTCCACGAGGAGCTCATCCGCTCGCCGTTCGTGGACTTCGTCCTCCGGGGCGACTCGACGGAGGAGCCGGTGCTGGCGCTGTTGCGCACCGTGATGTTCGGCGGCTCCCTCGGGTCCGTCCCCAACCTCACCTGGAAGCGGCGGGACGGGACCCCGGTGGCGAACCCGCTCAGCTTCGTCCCCCGGCGCCTGGAGGGCGAGTCGGTCCCCGACATCCCCTACGTGGTGCGGTCGGTCTTCAAGTACCGGAGCCTGGCCGACGTGGTCCCCTTCACCGGATGGCTCGAGTACCCCATCACCGCGCTCCTCACCTCGCGCGGTTGCTCCATGGAATGCGCGGTCTGTGGCGGCGCGCGCTCCTCCTACCGGGCCCTCTGCAACCGCGCCGAGCCCGCCTTCCGCTCGCCGGAGCGGCTCGCCGAGGAGGTCCGGCGCATCGAGCGGTTCGGGCGAGGGCCCATCTTCCTCATCCACGACCTCCGCCAGGCCGGGGGCGACTACGCCCGGAAGCTCCTCGAGCTCCTGGCCCGCCGCCCGCCGAAGAACGAGATCCTCCTCGAGCTCTTCTCCCCGGCGGAGGACGACTACCTGGAGCGGGTGGGAGCGGCCCTGCCGCGCTGGAGCCTGCAGATGACGCTGGAGAGCCACCTGCCGCGCGTCCGGCACCTGAACCACCGCTTCGACTGCTCGCAGGAGGCCATCGAGCGGACCATCGCCCGGGCGCTCTCGGCCGGGGCGGGGCGGGTGGACCTGTTCTTCATGGTGGGGCTGCCGGGCCAGAGCTACGGCGACGCCGTCGGCTGCGTGGACTACTGCCGGTCCCTCCTGGAGCGCTTCGGCGGGGACCGCCGCCTCGCCTTCTTCGTGGCGCCGCTCGGCCCCTTCCTGGACCCGGGCAGCGCCGCCTACGAGGAGGCCGAGCGGTACGGCTACCGCCTGCGCTTCCGCACGCTCGCGGAGTACCGGGAGGCGCTGCTCGCTCCCAGCTGGAAGGACATGCTGAGCTACGAGACGGCGTGGATGACCCGCGACGAGATCGTGGCCGCGAGCTACGAGGCCCTGCGCCGGCTCACAAAGCTCAAGCAGGAGTGGGGCTTCCTGGACGAGGCCGCGGCCGGGAGGGCCCTCGCTCGGATCGAGGAGAGCGAGCGCGCGGTGGCGGCCATCGATCGGGCCGAGGCCCTCCCGGACGGCCCGGCGCGGCAGGCGGCGGTCGACCTCGCCCGCCACGGGGTGGCGGCCGGATTCCAGCGGGGGGAACTCGTCTGGCCCCTCCGCCACGGCCGCCGCTTCGCCCCCTGGCCCTCGCTCGCCCTCCTGGCGCTCCGCCTCGCCGCCCGCGAGCTTCGCCTCCTCGCCGCGGAGCGCCTCCCGCTCTACCTCGGCCCGGCGGCGAGGCGAGCGCGCGCCCGCCGCGGCCCGCTCGCCGGCGAGGGCGCTCGCGAGGACGAGGCGGGGGCGAGCGGCCCGGCTGCCGCGCTCTCCGCCGGGCGCGCCCTCGAGGCGGCCCCCGTCTCCCTGCGCGGCCCCTCGGCGGGTCGAGCGCCCGGTTCTCCCCCCCGTTAGGGAAGGCGCGGCTGCCCGCGGCGTGGAAGGAGCCGCGGGCGGGGGTGCGGGTGGTCTACGACTCGGTCGGCCAGGCGACCTTCGCCGGGTCGCTCGACTGCCTGCGGGCGGCGGGACTGCTCGTGCGCTTCGGGAGCGCCTCGGGGGCGGTCCCCCCCTTCCTCGCCGCCAGGGGGTCGCTCTTCCTCACCCGGGCCACCCTCTATAGCTACACGGCCCGGCGCGAGGATTGGGAGGAGGGAGCGCAGGAGCCGTTCCGGAGGGTGGCCTCGGGGGAGGTGAAGCCGGGGACCCCGCGGACCTGGCCTTTGGCCCGCGCGGCCGAGGCGCACCAGGCACTCGAGGGGAGGAAGGCCACCGCCTCGATCGTGCTCGTCCCCTAGGAAGCGGGCGCTCCTCGCCTCACGCCTGCCGCACCTCCGTGATGAGCTTCTGGAGCGACGCCTTGGCGTCCCCGAAGAGGATGGAGGTCTGGGGCATGTAGAAGAGCTGGTTCTCGATGCCGGCGAAGCCGGGGTTCATGGTGCGCTTCAGGACGAGGACGTGCTTGGCGTGCTCCACGTCCAGGATGGGCATGCCGTAGATGGGGCTCTTCGGGTCGTGCTTGGCGGCCGGGTTCACGACGTCGTTCGCGCCGATGACGAGCACCACGTCGGCGCTCGGGAACTCCGGGTTCACGTCCTCCATCTCCCGGAGGCGGTCGTAGGGCACGTCCGCCTCGGCGAGGAGGACGTTCATGTGTCCGGGCATGCGCCCCGCCACCGGGTGGATGGCGTAGGTGACCTCGCCGCCGTTCTTCTCGACGAGGGTGGCGAGCTCCCGCAGCTGGTGCTGGGCCTGGGACACGGCGAGGCCGTAGCCGGGGACCACGATCACCTTGTGGGCGTAGGCGAGCTGGACGGCGGCGTCCTCGGGGCTGACGGAGTGCACGGCCAGGCCGGCGGCGGCGGTGGTGGCGGAGGCCTGCGGCGTCCCGAAGGCGCCGAAGAGGACGTTCCCGAAGGAGCGGTTCATGGCCTTGCTCATGATGATGGAGAGGATGAAGCCGGAGGCGCCGTCGAGCGCCCCGGCGATGACGAGGACGTTGTTGCCGATGGCGAACCCCGTCGCCGCCGAGGCCAGGCCCGCGTAGGAGTTGAGGAGGGAGATGACGACCGGCATGTCGGCGCCGCCGATGGGGAGGACGAGCGAGACCCCGAACCCGAGCCCCACGAAGAGCATGGCGTGAAAGGCCGCCGGCTGCGCCGGGTTCGCCACCAGCCAGGCGAAGAGGACGACCCCGGTGGCGAAGAGGGCGAGGGAAACCACGTTCTGGCCGCGGAAGGTGAGGGGCACCCCGGGGAGCAGCCCCTGCAGCTTCAGGAAGGCGATGAGGCTCCCGGTGATGGTGAGGGACCCGAAGAGCACCTCGAAGCCGAGGGCCGCCATCTGCGCCTGTCCGACGCCGGAGCCGTTGCCGAGCGTCGTGAACTCGGCGACGCCCACGAGCGTGGCGGCGAGGGCCCCGAACATGTGGGAGATGGCGATGCGCTGCGGCATGGCCGTCATGGGGACCCACATCCCCAGGGGGTAGCCGATGAGGGAGCCCAGGGCGAGCCCGGCCACGATCCAGCGGTAGTCGACGATCTCCCGGTGGAGGAGCGTCCCCACCACCGCCACCAGCATGCCGAGCGCGGCGAGGTGCATGCCGCGGCGGGCCGAGTCCGGGTGCGTCAGGCTCCGCAGGCCGAGGATGAAGAGAACGGAGGAGGCGAGGTAGCTCGCCTGGATGAAGAGCTCCCGGGTCATCGCCCGGGCCCCTTCGCCTCCGGCTTCCCGGCGGGCTTCCTCCGGAACATCTTCAGCATCCGGTCGGTGATGAGGAAGCCGCCGACCACGTTGATGGTGGCGCTCGTCACCGCCACGAAGCCGAGGAGGGTGGCCGCGTGGCTGCGCCCCGAGCCGGCCGCCACCAGGGAGCCCACGAGCGAGATGGCGGAGATGGCGTTCGTGGCCGACATGAGCGGGGTGTGGAGGAGGGAGGGGACGCGGGTGATGACGAGAAACCCCACGAACCCGGCGAGGACGAAGACGTAGAGGGCCTGGACCAGGGAGTGGGGGCTCATGTCCCCTCGAGGCGAGAGCGGCCGTCGAGGACCACGGCCATGGAGCCGATGATCTCGTCGGAGGGGTCGAGGCGGAGCTCGCCACCCTGGGTGAGGACGCCGACCAAGGCCTCGAGGTTCTTGCTGAACATCTGACTGGCGTGGAGCGGGACGGTGGCGGCGAGGTCGAGCGGCCCGAGCACCGCCACGCCCTGCACCCGCACGGTCTCGCCGGGGCGGGTGGCGGCGGTGTTGCCGCCGCTCTCGGCGGCCAGGTCCACGATGGCCGAGCCGGGCTTCATCGTGCGGATCATCTCCTCGGTGACGAGGAGGGGAGCCTTCTTCCCCGGGACGAGCGCCGTCGCCACCACCAAATCCACGTCGGCGATGTGCCGGCCCACGGCGCGGAGCACGCGCTGCTGCGCATCCTCGGCGAGCTCGCTCGCGTACCCTCCCGCGCCCTCGGCGACGACCTCCGCCTCGACGAAGGAGGCCCCGAGCGACTGCACCTGCTCGCGGACCGCGGGCCGGACGTCGAAGGCGGAGACCACGCCGCCGAGGCGCCGGGCGGTGGCGATGGCCTGGAGGCCGGCCACCCCCGCGCCCAGGACGAAGACCTTGGCCGGGGCGAGGGTGCCGGCGGCGGAGGTGAGCATGGGCAGGAGGCGCGGCACCTCGACCGCGCCGAGGAGCACCGCCTTGTAGCCGGCCACGGTGGCCTGGGAGGAGAGCACGTCGAGCGACTGGGCTCGGGTGATGCGGGGGACGCGCTCGAGCGCCAGGGCCTGGACGCCGCGGGCCGCGAGCGCGCGCAGGAGCGAGGCGCTGGCCGCGGGCTGGAGCAGGGCGGCGAGGGTCGCGCCCGGCCGGATCCTCGCCGCGGTCTCCTCCGAAGGGCGCCGCACGGCGAGGACGAGGTCGCTCTCGAGCGCCTCCTCCGCCGTGGTCAGGCGAGCTCCCGCCTTCTCGTAGAGGGAGTCGGGGAGGAAGGCGGCCTCTCCGGCGCCGCGCTCCACCCGCACCTCGAAGCCGGCGCGCCCGAGCCTCGCCACGCTCTCCGGCACGAGCGCCACGCGCCGCTCGCGCGGCGCGGTCTCCCTCGCTACCCCGATCCGCATGCACCCTCCGGGCTGGGCCCGGAACACGCGGAGGCGCCGGGGCCGGCTCCCGCCGTGGAATAACCGCCGGCTCGTCCGTGCGCTGCCGGACCGTTGGGGCGGGCTCCGGGCCGGCCGCTAGCGGGCCTTCCCCGCCGGGCGCTCCCACCAGATGTCGGGGTCCCGGGGCTTCTCCCGCAGGCGGGGCTCGGCCCCGAGGCGGCGAAGCTCCGCCCGCACCCCCTCCAGCAGCGCGGGCAGGGCGGCGCGGACGGAGGGGCTCAGGCTCGTCCCCGGCTCCACGCTCTCCGAGACGACGCCCCACAGGGTCACGTCCTCGGGCCCCCCGCCCTGGAAGTCGAGGGTGAGCAGCGCCTCGCGGACTCCCGGCTCGTGCGGGCTCAGGGCCAGGCGGGGAGCGCCCCGGAGGATTTCCGCCCGGTCGTAGCGGCGGGTCTCGCCCGGAGCTCCCCGGGCGGTGACGGCGTCGACGACCACGGCGGCGGCGAAGCCGTCGAGGAGGGAGACCAGGTCCGCTCCCGGGGTCCCGGCGTCCAGGACCTCCACGCCCGACGGCAGCTCCCAGGCGGCCTCCAGGAGTCGCACCGCGTAGGGGCCGAGGCCGTCGTCGCCGTTCAGGACGTTGCCGATTCCGACGACGAGGACGCGAGCCATGGCCACCCCCAGAAAGACGACGGGGTGAGGGAACTATAGTCCCCTCACCCCGCCGCTCGCTCTCCCCCCCTCCCAGGGCTTGGGGAGCGACTCCCTTACAGCACCTTCACCTTGGCGATCTCCCCGTCCGCGTCGTGGGTGTGGATGGCGCAGGCGAGGCACGGGTCGAAGGAGTGGATGGTGCGAAGCGCCTCGAGAGGCTTCTCCGAGACGGCAATGGGGTTGCCGACGAGGGAGGCCTCGTAGGGGCCGGGCTGGTCCTTGGCGTCGCGGGGGCCTGCGTTCCAGGTGGAGGGAACGACCGCCTGGTAGTTCTTGATCTTCCCGTTCTCGATCACCACCCAGTGGGAGAGCGTGCCGCGAGGTGCCTCGTGGACCCCGAAGCCGCGGACGGTCCCGGACGGGAACTTGGGCTCGTTGTAGACGGCGGTGTCGCCCTTGCTGATGTTCTCGGCGAGGAGCGTCCAGTGCTTGGTGGCGAGCTCGGAGAAGACGGCGGCCCGGATGCAGCGGGCGGCGATGCGCCCCAGCGTGGACTGCAGCACGGCCGGGGAGAGCTTCGCCCCGGCGACCTTGCCGGCCGTCTCCAGGCACCGGTCCGCCCACTTGCGGGTGAGCGGCTCACCGGAGACGTAGGAGACGAGCACGTCGGCGAGCGGGCCCACCTGCACGGGCTTGCCCTCCAGGCGCGGCGCCTTGACCCAGGAGTAGCGGGCGTTCGGGTCCCAGGCCGTGACCTTGGGATCGGTGGTCTCGTCGTACGGGCTCTTCTGCCAGTCGCCGTCGTAGAAGGAGCGAGAGATGCTCTCGGTGACGTTCTTCTCCCAGTACTCGTCCTTCCAGCTGGCGATGGGCTTCACCTTGGTGAGGTCGCCGCCCCAGATGATGCCGCCCGGGCGGTCGAACTTCGTGGCCTTGGCGTCGGTGGGGAGGTCCGGCATGCACATGTAGTTCGTGACGCCGGCCCCGTACTTGAGCCAGTCCGGGTACATGCCGCCGATGGCGCAGACGTCCGGGAAGTAGACCTGCTGGACGAACTGGATGACCGGCTCGAGCTGGCTCTTCACCTCGTAGAGCTTGTTCATGTTCACCGGGGCGGCGGCGTCCATGTTCACGGCGTTCACCACGCCGCCCACGGCCAGGTTCTGGATGTTCGGGGTCTTCGAACCGAGGACCGCCACCGCCTTGAGGGCCCGGCGCTGGTAGTCGAGGGCCTGCAGGTAGTGGGTGACGGCGATCAGGTTCACCTCGGGCGGCAGCTTCATGGCCGGGTGGCCCCAGTACCCGTTGGTGAAGATCCCGAGCTGGCCCTTCCCCACGAAGTCCTTGAGCTTGTCCTGGACGGCCTTCATCTCCTGCACGCTGTTGTTGGGCCAGGCCGACAGGGACTGGGCGATGCTCGCCGCCTTCGCCGGGTCCGCCTTGAGCGCCGAGACCACGTCCACCCAGTCGAGCGCCGACAGCTGGTAGAAGTGGACGATGTGGTCGTGGAGGGCGTGCGCGATGATGATGAGGTTGCGGATGAGCTGAGCGTTCAGCGGGATCTCCAGGCCGAGCGCGTTCTCCACGGAGCGCACGGAGGCGAGCGCGTGCACGGTGGTGCAGACCCCGCAGATTCGCTGCGCGAAGATCCAGGCCTCGCGCGGGTCGCGCCCCTGCAGGATGTTCTCGATGCCGCGCCACATGGTCCCGCTGGACCAGGCCTTGTTGACCTTCCCGCCGTCCACGTCGCAGTCGATGCGAAGGTGGCCCTCGATTCGGGTGATGGGGTCGATGGTGATTCGGCTCATGGGGTGTGGGTCCTTTCCGAGAACGCGAGCCTAGCTGCCGCTCGCCAATCGTTCAGTGCTCCGCTCGCGCAACGGGCGGCTCGAGTGGGACGAAGAAACGCCCTCCGCGCCGAGGGCCAGGATGGGGAGCGTCCTCACCACCAAAAGGAAGATGGCGATGCCCACCGAGGCGAGCCCCACGGTGACGATGACCTCGCCGACGCTGGGGAAGTAGTGCCAGCCCGGGCCCGGGTCGTAGGCGGTGAGGTAGGTGTCCACCCGGTAAACGGTCCCGGCGAGGATGCCGACGAACCCGGCCAGGAAGAGGCGGCCCCGGTTCCCCCGCACGCTCGGGGAGAGGTACATGACGGCGGAGACGAGGAAGAGGGCGATCTCCAGCCAGAAGAAGGGCATCGGCCCGGAAAGCTGGAAGGCGTAGCCGAGCTTGCCCTCCCAGGCGAGCGCCCCGAAGCGGACGGCCACGTAGAAGAGGGTGACCCAAGCCGAGACCTTGGCGAGGTCGCCGAGCAGCTTCATGTGGGTGCGGTACTTCCCGCGGAAGGACATGCCGAGGAGGATGTCCATGAAGACCACGGAGCCGTATCCCATGGTGAGGCAGGAGGTGAGGAAGAGGAAGGGGAGCCAGCCCGTGAACCAGAGGGCGTGCTCCTTCGTGGGCGCCATCATGTAGAGCCCGCCCAGGGACGACTGGTGCATGGTGGGGAGCAGCATGGCGAGCGCGATGATGAAGGGAAGCATGCGGCGCACCCGGGGCTGCCAGCGAGTGGCGAAGGCCTTCCAGGCCGGGGTCCCGTCCGCCTTGAGCCTCTCGAGCGCCGCCGGGAGCACCTCGACCCAGAGGACGGCCATGTAGGTGATGACGCAGAGCGCCACCTCGAGGAGGATGGAGTTCAGGTTGTACCAGGGGGGGAAGCCGAGGAAGACCGAGCCCCACCAGCGCCCCAGGTCCACGATGACGGAGGTGCCGCCCAGCGTGTACCCGAGCGCTCCCACCAGGACCGCCGGGCGGACGAGCGGGTGGAACTTGCCGTTGTTGAGGATGTAGGTGAGCAGCCCGACCGCGTAGGCCCCGGCCCCGATGCCGGTGAAGGTGACGACGTTGATGGGCTTCCAGATGCCCCAGCTGTACCCGTCGGTGAGCGCGGTGATGGAGCCCACCCCGTTGAAGACGCGGTAGAGGACGAGCGCGGCCATGGCCGCGGCCAAAAACACACACCCGTAGAAGAAGGGAGTCAGAATCCGTCCGCCGATGGGACTGGCTTCGTCGCTCATGTCTACTTCTCCTCCTTCTGCGAGTGGGCCTTCTCCTCGGCCGCCTCCTTGCGGAGGTTCCTCACGATGGCCCAGGCGGCGGCGATGTAGAGGGTGACGGGGGCGATGGCGCCCTTGTAGAGGGTGTGCTGCACGGTCATCGCCATCTCGGAAGGCGCCTCGTGGTCCAGCTTGGGCAGGCCCAGCTGCTGGAACGACACCCCCGCAGGGGCGAGGTACAAAGTCTGCGTGCCGCCTCCGTCGTGCTCCCCGTAGATCTTCGGCACCACCTTCCCGTCCTCGCCCTTCTCCCCGTAGTACTTCCCCGGGTTCTGGGCGATGCGCTTCTTGGCGATGGCGAGCAGGTCCACCGTCTTGCCGGTGATGACGGCTTGGCGCGGGCAGACCTCGGCGCAGGCCGAGCCCTTCCCCCCGTCCACGCGCACCCGGCAGAGCTCGCACTTCACGATGCGCGGGATGGCCTCGAGCCACTGGAACTTGGGCACGTTGAAGGCGCAGGAGATCTGGCAGTAGCGGCAGCCGGTGCAGCGGATGGCGTCCCAGGAGACGATGCCGTTCTCCACCTTGTGGAGAGCGCCGAGCATGCAGGCCCTCGTGCAGGAGGGGTCGACGCACTGCATGCACTGCATCTTCATGAAGGCGTAGCGGTCGCCCTCCTTCATGACCTTGATGACCGTCTTGTTGTAGCCGTTGATGTCGGAGGGGAAGTCGTAGGGAG
>Ga0335078_10011895_pt1 | contig 12911 bp, 9 predicted proteins | sample Lox_Sample_32_FD_206711 | JGI IMG/M metagenome (GOLD analysis project Ga0335078, IMG submission 206711) | Soil microbial communities from Loxahatchee National Wildlife Refuge, Florida, United States - Lox_Sample_3.2 | ecosystem: Environmental > Terrestrial > Soil > Wetlands | place: USA: Florida... | reverse complement strand
GGGTGGCCTCATCTGACCCGGGAGACGCCGTGACTACCGTCCCGCAGCCGGCTGTGCGCAGCATGCGCCCGGCCCGCCCCGCGTGGTATCGGGACCGTCGCTGGCTGCTCGCCGGCGGCACTGCCGCCTTCGCGGTAGCCATGGCCGGGTACGCCGTTTTTGTCCTCACTCACCCGCGCGTCCAGTGGATGGAACCCGTCGACTTGCGGGTGTACACGGACGGCGGGCTCATTGTCCGGCACATCGCGCCGTTCTACGACGCACACAGCGCGGCAGCGCTCTATGACTGGGGCGGCACGGCAGGGCACCTGAAATTCACCTACACCCCGTTCGCGGCGATGGTATTCGCGGCGGCGTCGGTGGCGTCCTTCTGGACGCTGACGAAGATTGCGGTGGTGGTGAATACGGCTGCCCTGCTCGCTACGGTCTGGATGACCTTCGGCGCTCTGGGCTACCGGCGCGGGCTGGTCCGGCTCGGCGCGACGTTGCTGCTGGCGGCGCCGCTGTTCTGGACCGAGCCGGTGCAACGGACATTGTTCCTCGGCCAGGTCGAGATCGTGCTGATGACTCTGATCATCTGGGATCAGTGCCAGCCGGACCGACGGTGGTGGAAAGGGGCGGGGATCGGCGTCGCGGCGGGCATCAAGCTCGTGCCGCTGATCTTCATCCCGTACCTGCTGCTGACCCGCAGGTTCCGTCAGGCCGTCGTGGCGTCGGGGGCGTTCATGCTGACGGTCCTGCTGGGATTCGCGGTGCTCCCCGCCGACTCCGAGAAGTGGTGGCTGGGCGGGCTAATGTTCCAAAGCGGCCGCACCGGGTTCGTCGGCTGGGAAGGGAACCAGTCACTGCAGGCGATCATCAGCCGGCTCATCGGGAACGTCGCGCGCGCGCAGCCGGCCTGGCTGGTGATCGCAGTGGTGACGGCGGTCGCCGGGCTGACCTGCGCGGCTATCCTGGACCGTGCGGGTCACCGGATGGTCGGGCTGCTGGCCTGCGCACTCACCGGGCTGCTGGTCTCCCCGATCAGCTGGGACCATCACTGGGTGTGGATAGTGCCCGCGGCGGTGGCGGCCGTTGTCTACGCGGCGCGTGCCCGGCGCCTGGCTGCCCGGCTGGCCGCGGCGGCCCTGGCCGCCGGGATCGTCCTGGCTTTCGGCGCCTGGCCGGGAAGCCTCTGGGGCGAGCCGGACGACCTCGGCGGCTTCTCGAAGGGGCTGATCTGGGCCCCGCCCAACACGAACCCGTCGACCTACTACCGGCTCGGCGACCGGCGGCGGTTCGCCGAGTACCACTGGCACGGGCTGCAGCTCATCACCGGGAACCTGTACGTGCTTGTCGGCATGGCATTGTTCGTCCTGCTCGTGGTGCTCGCGGTCGGGTCGGCGGCGCGGGCGCGGGCGGCGCGATCCGCAGGCGGACCCGCCCGCCAGCTCACGCCGGCCACGGCGGCCCCACCGCAGGGATGAGGGACGGCGAATCCATCCTCCACCGTTGTGACAGGCACAGCCAGACCAGGGCCACGGTGGCAGCGAGCAAAACCGCGGGCGTCACCCAGAAGAGGCAGGCGGCGGTGATGGCGGCGAGCAGATGCTCGGGCGGCAGCCCCGGGTTTCCCGGCATCAGCGCGAACGTGGCGGCAGTCAGCCGGATCACCACGAGCCAGTCCAGCCGGGCGGCCGGGTACAGCGCGAGCAGGCAGATCAACATGGCGTCATACCACGGAAGCTGGTAGGGCCAGACGAATAGCCAGGCGACGCTGATCGCCAGGGCAGGCCTGATGGCGGGCAGTGCGGGGGCGCCGTCGGGGAGGCGCCATAGCAGCAGCAGCGCGACCGCGCCCGACAGCACCCCCGCCAGCAGTAGCTGGTGCGGCACGAGGCTGCCATGCGATCCGACGAAGAGCTGGTAGTAGTTGTCCACCGAGGCCACCGCCTCGCGGGAGAGCAGCGCCCTGACGGCCGGGGAGCCGAACCACGCGTACGTGGGCAGGAGCACGAGCGCGGCGCCCGCTGCGGCGCCGAGCCAGGCGCCCAGGGAGCGCCGGGCCGCCCAGGCCACCCCCGCGCCGAACAGGACATAGCTGACCTTCACGTCCGCCGCCATCCCGACCAGCAGCCCGGCCGCCAGCCCGCGGAGCGCTCCTGGATTGTCGCTCGGCCCTCGCTTGCTCAGCACCACCAGGCCGAGGAAGCCAACCGCCGCGGCCAGCACGTCGACGTGCCCGGCGGCGAGCAGCACCCAAAGCAGCAGCGGGTTCGCCGACCACAGCAGGTGCGCCCGGGCCCGCCGGGCGGGATCGGAGCGCAGCATCCGGTCCAGGGCGAGCGCCACCGCGCCGAACGCTATCGCCCCCCAGAGCTTCAGCCAGAAATCGATCCGCGCCGCGGAGTTGCCGCCAAGCTCGGCCGCTGCCCACTGCTCCGTCGTCGCCAGAGGCCCGTAGACGGTCACGCGGTCGCGCCACTCGGCGGCCACGGCCCGGCCGACGGGATCACCCAGGAGGCGCAGGTGATTGGGAGTCCTCACGTAGGGGTTGTCGCCGAGTACGATCAGCCGCCCATACGCGGCGTAGTCGAGGGCGTCGGTGGACCCGGTCGGCGGCAGCACGGTGAACGCGGCGACCGCCACGAACGCTATGGCCAGCAGCAGCCGGACTGGGACCAGCGCGCCGCGGGCCAGCGCGGCCAGCCCGGCGGCTACGCCGCCGCCGGCCGCGATGGTCGCCGCCCACATGGCCGCGGTCACCATCGGCAGTGGCGCGCGCAGCGAGGGCGCCCAGGGCAGCCCGTCAGCCGGCACAACGATAAACGGGTGTTCCCAGCTGTTGCGGGCAGCCGAGGCCGCGATCATGATCAGGGTGGAGGCGACGATCCCGGTCGCCGCCGCCCTGGCCAGGTACCTGGCGAGGCGATCAGGGGCGGCAGGTGACGGGGAAAGCTTGGCCGGGGCGGCCAGCTTGTGGCCTAGGCGCTGGCTGCTGCCCGTCGTCCCGCTCATCGTGACCTCATGCCCGCCTTCGATCTATCTGCCGGCAGCAGGCGCTTTTCAGGTCACCGGCGGCAGGCAGAATCGCCACACGAGAAGCCTGCTGAACGATAGCCAGCCAATGGCGGAGCAGAACCCGGGTTCACTATGCCTTTGCCAGATCTTGATTAGCTCAACGGCCCGTTTCAGCCCGGATCGGGCGAAAGCGCAATCGCTATAACCCGTCGTGACTTGGCCTAACGCGCCGTAACCGGAGGGGCTCCGCGGTCTGGTGCGACCAGCGGCGGCGGGTGAGGCTGCCGGAACGAGTTGCACACGCTGTCTAGACTGGTTATCGTTTTCATTTGTATTAAGCCTTGGGCCCCGGAGTTCGCGATCGCAGCCGAAGGGATCTGGATCATGCCGCCACACGGCAGGTTGGCCGCAGCCGCGCTGGTCATCACCGCGGGTCTGCTCGGCTCTGCCTGCTCGCCGGGCACCGGGCCCGCGGCATTGTCCGGCGCCAGCCAGGCGCTCGCGGCCGTCGGCGCCGAGAACCAATATGCCAACGTGATCGGCCAGATCGGCGGCAGGTACGTCCGGGTGACCGCGATCGAGGGCAACCCCAACACTGATCCGCACACGTTCGAGGCCAGCCCGAGCGTGGCCGAGGCGGTCAGCACCGCACAGCTCGTGGTCCAGAACGGCGTCGGCTATGACACCTACATGAACAATATCGAGGCGGCCGCGCCGAGTCCGACCCGCAAGGTGATCGACGTGCAGCATCTCCTCGGCCTGCCGGACTCCACGCCCAACCCGCACCTGTGGTACTCGCCGGCCACGATGCCTGCCGTCGCGAAGGCGGTCGCCGCCGCGCTTTCCCGGATGCAGCCGGCCCACACCGCGTACTTCACGGCTGACCTGCGCCGGTTCGACAGCTCGCTGCAGCCCTGGTACCGGGCGATCGCGCACTTCAAGGCGGCCTACCCAGGCACCCCGGTCGCGGTGACCGAGCCAGTCGGCGACTACCTGCTGCAAGCGGCAGGGACGAAGATCCTCACGCCGTTTACTTTCCAGGCGGACATCATGAACGGGGTCGACCCCTCGCCGCAGGACGTGTCGCTGCAGGACGGCTTTTTCTCCGGCCGCAAGATCAAGGTCTTCGTGTACAACCAGCAGGTGACCGACTCGCTCACCCAGTCGTTCCTCGATCAGGCCAGGAGGTTCGACATCCCCGTTGTCGGCGTGTACGAGACCATGCCCACGACCGGTTACACCTACCAGTCGTGGATGCTCGCCGAGGTCCGGGCGTTGCAGAAAGCCGTGGCCGACAAGATCTCAACCCAGAAACTGTGACGATGACAGAGCAGCGCGTAGCCGCCAGCCGGGACGGCCGGGGAAGCTGGAACAGCCGGGATGACGTGCTCAGCGTCGAGGGGGTCAGCGTCCGGCTGGGCGGTCGCGAGGTGCTGCACGACGTGCGGTTCGCGATCCAGCCCGGCGAGTTCGTCGGGCTGATCGGATCAAACGGGGCCGGCAAGACCACGCTGCTGCGGGTGATACTCGGCCTGCTGCCAGTCGGCGGGAAGATCCGGTTCGCCGGCACGGGGATCGGCTACGTGCCGCAGCAGATACACCTCGATCCCGACATGCCGCTGCGGGCCAGGGATCTGGTCGGCCTGGGCCTCGACGGGCACCGGCTCGGCATTCCGCTGCCGTCGCGGTCCCGCAGGAAGCTGGTGGACGAGATGCTGCGGGCAGTGGATGCCGAGCACATCGGCGGGGCCCGGGTTGGCAACCTGTCCGGCGGGGAGCAACAGCGGATCCTGATCGCCCACGCGCTGATCAGCCGCCCCGGGCTGTTGCTGCTCGATGAGCCGCTGGCGAATCTCGATATCGCTAGCGAGCAGGAAGTCGTCGCGCTCCTCGCCCGCATCGCGCGGGAGCAGCGGATCGCCGTGCTGATCTCTGCGCACGAAGTGAACCCGCTGCTTCCGGTCATGGACCGGATCGTCTACATGGCGGCGGGGCGGGCCGCCAGCGGGCCGACCGACGAGGTAATCCGGGGCGAGGTGCTGAGCAAGTTGTACGGGCACCATGTGGACGTGATCCGCGTGCACGGCCGGGTTCTGGTCGTGGCCGGGCGCGGAGACGGGCTCGACATCCCGGTGCGGCACCACGCTGATACCGCCATAGCTGACGACGCGGACACCGCGTGAGGGCGGAGCATCTAGTGCGGGCAGTCCTTGAGCCGGGATTCTTCGATAGCGCGCCGGTCCGCGTGGCGCTGCTGGTCGGCGGCGTGGTGGCCGTCGTGTCCGGCATAGTCGGGACGTTCACGGTGGTGCGGGGGCAGTCGTACGCAGGGCACGCGCTCGCCGACATCAGCGTCACCGGGGGCTCGGGTTCCTTCCTCATCGGGATCAGCCCGCTGTGGGGCTTCGCGGGCACCAGCGTGGTAGCGGCGGGAATCATGGACATGATCGGGGTCCGCCGCCCGCGCGGCCGGGACCTGGCGACCGGGATCGTGCGCGGGGCCGGGCTCGGCCTTGCGGCTCTGTTCCTCTACTGGGATACGACACACACTTCCACGACGGGCGCGACGATCACGATCCTCTTCGGGTCCATGTTCGCCATCGACACCTCGGTCATCGGTGTCGTCGCGGCGTTCAGCCTGGCGGCCGTGGGCATCGTGGCGGTGCTCTACCGCCCGCTCCTGCTGAGTTCGGCCAGTACCGACCTGGCCGTCGTGCGCGGAGTCCGGGTGCGCATCGCCGGCGTGCTGTGCCTGATCTCGATCGCGCTCGCGGTGTCGCTGTCCGCGCTGACCATCGGCGCCATCCTGAGCACGGCGCTGCTCGTCGGGCCCGCGGCGACCGCGGTGCGGCTGACCAGCAGGCCCGGCCTGGCGCTGATCTGGTCCGCGCTGATCGGCCTCGCCGCAACCTGGCTGGGCATCCTGCTGTCCTTTGACAGCTACTACTGGCCGCCCGCGCGACGTGGCTGGCCGGTCAGCTTTTTCGTTGTGGCCCTGATCTTGATCTTTTATCTGCTCGCACAGGCGCGCCGAGGCCGGGACGGGAAGAGACAATGTTCTCCGGGTTCATGACCAACACCTGGACCGTGGCGACCATCGTGGCGGTCGTCGCCGGTGTCGCGGGATTTTTCGTGGTGCTCCGGGGCTCGGCATTCGTCGCCGACGCACTGCCGACCGGCGCGTTCGCCGGCGCGGCCGGGGCCAGCCTGATAGGGGTCAACACCCTGCTCGGGCTGGGCGCCTTTTCCCTGCTGGGCGCGCTTGGCATCGGCTGGCTGGGCCGCCGCGGGCGCCACGACGTGGCGGTGGCCCTGGCCTTGGTCGTGATGCTCGGGCTCGGCGCGCTGTTCCTCAGCTTCAGCGTGGAGTACGCGCCGGAGATCTACTCCCTGCTCTTCGGTGAGGTGCTCGGCATCAGCGTGAACGAGATAGCGCCGGTCGCCGCGCTCGGCGCCGTGTGCATCGTCGCGATCATGGCTATGTACCGTCCGCTGATGCTCTCCTCGGTGATGCCCGAGCTTGGCGAGGCGCACGGAGTGCGAGCCCACCGGATCGAGATGTGCTTCCTGGTGGTACTCGCCCTCGCCACTAGCATGGCGCTGCCCGTGGTGGGCGCCTTGCTGATCTTCAGCCTGATGATCGGCCCGCCCGCCGCCGCCCGGTCGGTCACCGACCGGCCGTTTCTGGCCATGTCCCTGTCCGTGGTGCTCGCGCTGGCAACGGTGTGGACCGCCATCGCAGCGTCGTACGAGTCCAACTGGCCGGTAGGGTTTTTCGTGGGGACGATCGCCGCGGTATGTTACGGGGCCGGGCGCGGTTGGGCGGCGCTGCGGCAGAGCCGGCTGACCAGGTCAGCCCCGATTGGCGGTGCGCACGCCAGCCGGGTCCCCGCCTAGCTCCCGGTGTCCCGGCCGGCGTTGCCGACGCAGCCGCCAGACCAGGAGGCCGCCGCCGACGGCCCCGACGATCATCGCGGTGACGTGGCCGACCGCCGAGACGTTGAGGTTGCTCAGTCCGCCGAAGATGTCGCCGATCGCCACGAGAAGCACGATGTCGAGCACTGCCGCTGCTCGCGCGAGCCAAGAGCCGTACAGCAGGGCCACCATGATCGCGGAAACGACAACGTACGACGGGCCGACGTCGATGAGGTGCCTGTTCGAGGCCGGCAGGAGCCCTCGGATCACCCGGTAGTCGACGATCCCCTCGCTGACGAGCGTGCCGATCACGTGCCCGGCTGCGCAAACCAGGACCGTCCTGGCGTTGCCGAGTACCCCGTTGGCGCCGAACACGGCCAGCGCGATCAGTGCCAGCCAGGCGACCCCGAATCCCTGGGTCACGAACGCGGAAGCCACGAGCGAGCCAAAAGGATCACGGTAAAGGTTCTGCACGCTGGTGCTTGCCCACCTGGTGAACGCCGCCAGGCCAGGTGAGGACAACAGCGCGCAGATCATCTCGACAACCGCGAAGCAGGCCAGATAGGCCCAGGCGGCCGCATAGGACGTGAAGATCGTCCTCGGGTTCGGCCGGCGCATGGGGCAAGACTAAAGGCCAGCCCGGGATAACCGTTCGGCGCGGCGCCGCCCCCGGCTCGTGCCCGGTTAAGGGGTGGCCGACGTCACTCATCGATCATGGAACTCGGCAAAACACCAGGCCAGACGCTTGACATGGATCGAATTCCTGTTCGATAGTGAGTCGGTGAGAGCAGCAGTCACACAGATAACACGGACAACTGGAGTCGCAGGACTATCCCTCCGTCACGAGGATGGCGTACTGCCGGGCCAAGCGGTTCTGCCGGTACTTCCTGCCCTGCGAGAGCTGCTGCCCGCGGGAGGGCTCCAGCGCGGCTCGGTCGTTGCGACCGGGGGCTGGAGTCTGCTCTGCCTGGCGCTGATCTCAGGTGCGTCGGCAGCAGGGGCCTGGTGCGCGGTGGCCGGGTTGCCGCAGCTTGGGGTGGCAGCGGCGGTCGACGTGGGTCTGGATCCGGGCCGGATGCTGCTGATCGCGGATCCGGGCCCTGGCTGGCCGCAAGTGGTGGCCTCGCTGCTCGACGGCTGCGAGCTGGTGCTACTCCGCCCGCCGGACCGTCCGTCCGCCCAGGCACGGCGGCGGATCGAGGCCACCGTGCGCCGCTCCGGGGGCGTGCTCGTGGTGGCGGGAGACTGGGATGGCGCGCAGACCCGGCTACTCCTCGCTCGCCAGGAGTGGACGGGAATGGGGGCAGGCCACGGAAGGTTGCGTGCTCGCCGGGTCCGGGTGGTGGCGGACGGGAGAGGCGCGTCGGCGCGATCACGGGCCCGGTGGTTGTGGCTGCCGGGCCTGGACGGGTCGGTGGCAGTCGCGGATGAGATCGACTCTTCTCCCGGGCCGACCTGGCGGGAACGGAGTACCGGATGACGTCAGCCGGTGGCACGCCGCAGCGGGTGCTTGTGGTGTGGTGCCCGGCCTGGCCTGAGCCTGGCCGGGACGCTGGTCCGGCTGTGGACGCGGGACCGGACGCCCGGGCATTCGAACAGGTGGTGGCCGCGGTAGAAGGGCTCTGCCCGCGGGTTGAGGTGCTGCGCCCGGGAGCCTGTGCCATGAATACCCGCGGGCCGGCCAGGTACTTCGGCGGGGAAGAGGCCCTAGCGGAGAAGATCGCCGTTGCTGTCTCACGCCGCGGGTTCGCCTGCCAGGTTGGCGTCGCCGACGGCCTGCTCGCCGCGCAGCTCGCCGCACAGGCGCCGGATGCGGGCATGATCGTGGCGGCGGGCGAGACCCCGGCGTTCCTTGCCCCCCATCCGGTCGAGCGACTAGGGAACCCGGAATTGGCCAGCCTGCTGCCCCGGCTGGGCATCAGAACGCTGGGGGAGTTCGCGGCACTGCCGGCGGCCGAGGCGGCCAGCCGGTTCGGGGCACAGGGAGCGCTCGCGCACCGGCAGGCGCGCGGCCTGGATCCCCGGCCGTTGGTATCTCGCCCGCCGTCGGTCGACCTCTCCGTTTCCGTCACGTTCGACCCGCCGGCGCAGCAGGCCGAGCCGGTGGCGTTCGCTGCCAAGTCGCTCAGCGAGCTGATGCACGCGGACCTTGCCGCCAGAGGGCTTGCCTGCGTGCGGGTGCGTGTACAGGTGATCTGCACGGACGGGCAGGAGATCACCCGGTCGTGGCGGCACGGCGGGCTGCTGTCCTCACTGGCGGTCGCTGAGCGGGTGCGCTGGCAGCTGGCCGTCTGGCGGGCGCGGGCCGACCAGGACGGTCGCGGACCGAGCGCAACGGCTCCGGGCAGGCTTCACCTCGCGGCCGAGGGGGGCGAGGGGTCGGGCGAGGGGTCGGGCGAGGGGTCGGGCGAGGGGATCCTGGCGGGCGGGATCGCGCTACTGCGGCTGGTTCCCGATCATCTGGTGGGCGACACCGGCCACCAGCTCGGCCTGTGGGGCGAAACAGTGGTCGACGACGGGGTGGCCCGCGCCGCGCTCCGGGTGCAGGCCATGCTCGGGCATGACTCGGTGGCGCGACCGCTGCTGGCTGGCGGCCGCAGCCCGGCCGAACAGGTGACGCTGGTGCCATTCGGTGACGCCGCCGAGCCGCGTTTTCCCGCGGGCCGGCCCTGGCCTGGCCGGCTCCCCGCGCCAGCTCCAGCCACAGTCTTCCCGGCCCCGCTGCCGGCCAGGGTCACCGACGAGTCGGGTGCTCCGGTGACCGTCACCGGCCGGGCGCTGATTTCCGCGCCCCCTGCCTGGCTATCCGCCCACGGCGAGCCGTGGCTGGCGATCACTTCCTGGGCCGGTCCCTGGCCAGTCACCGAGCGGTGGTGGTGTCCGGCCAGCGCGTGTCGACAAGCCAGGTTCCAGCTCGTAGCCGAAGACGGGAGTGCCTGGCTGGCAGTGGTGCGCGACAGCCGGTGGGTGATCGAAGCCAGCTACGAGTGACCAACCGCATCGGCCTCCGCGAGAGGCCGCGCATGGTCGCGTGGGGCCGTTCCCGCCGGGGCGGTGGTGGATGATGGGCGCATGCGTTTGTCGAGTGGCGGGCAGGGCGGGCGCGCTGTCGGTAATGCCGCTGAGCAAGCATCTGACGGTGTGCACACAGTGTCGGTAGCGGCTGTCGGCTCCGGCCGGCCCGGAGAGTTCGCGTCGATCGGCGAGGCGGTCACCGCCGGGCTGACGCGGGCGCGTGCGGTGCGGGTGGTGATAGGGCCTGGCACGTACCGCGAGGCCGTGACGCTGCGCGGGCAGGTGGAGCTGGTGCCTGCCGACGATGGCCTGGTGGAGCTGGTGTGGACGTCCGGCACGGCCCTGAGGGTGTCCGGGTCGGTGCGGGTCGCCGGGATCACCATCGCTGGACCCGCGGCTGTCAACATCCCCGCGGTTGAGCTGTCCGAGGGGACGCTGGCGCTCGACCACGTCGAGCTGCGCCGCGAGACCGGCCAGGCGAGCGGGGGCTCCGACGAAGTCAGGAGTCTGGCGCTGGCGAAGTCGCGGACGTCGATGGACCTGCGGGATTGCCGGGTCGACGGCGGTCGCGTCACCTATATCGATGGCGCAACGGGAGTGATCGAGCGGTGTGCCCTCGCCCGCAGCGGAGAGTCGCAGATCGCGGTCCTGAGGGGTGCGAACGTTCAGGTTCGGGACACCACGGTCACCGCGCCGGTCAGGGTCGGCCTGTGGGTCGAGAACGCCGCTGCGGTCGTCGAGCGCTGCACGTTCGACGCCTGCGGGGGGAACGGCGTGTACGGCGACCTGCACTCCGAGGTCACCGTGGTGGACTGCGCAATCAGCAACTGCGGGTATCCGTCCGCGGCATCCACCGGCCGGTCGAACGTGACGGTCGTCGGTTGCGCGATCACCGGGGCCGCGGGCGGCGGCGCCTTAGCGCGTTCCGGCGGGCGGCTCACGGTGCGGCGCAGCACGATCAGCCGGTCGGCGTCGTCCGGTGCGTACGCCGAGGGCATGGGAATCGTGACTCTCGAGGATTGCGAGATCAGCAAATCCGGGAAAGACGCGATCACGGTCGGTCCGTCCGGCACGATCGAGGCCACCAGCACCCGGATCGACGGCGCCATGGCGGGTGTCGTGGTCAAGGAGGGCACGGGGAAGTTCACCGGGCTGACGATCTCGGACGTGACGAATGCCGGCGTCGACGCCGTGCAGGGCGGTCAGGTCGAGCTGGCCGACAGCACGGTGCGGCGGTGCGCAACCGGAGTGCACGCCGAGGGCGAGGACAGCCGCGTGACCGTCCGGGCGACCGCGATCGTGGACGCGCAGGCCGCCGCAGTGGCCGTCGGGTCGGGCGCGCGGATCAACGTCGAGGACTGCACGGTCGAGAAGGGCGGGCTGGGGCTGGCCGCGGACGGCTCGGGCAAGCTGACCGTGCGCGGGTGCGCGGTGACCCAAACCGCTCGCAGCGCGGTACTCGTGTCCGCGCAGGCACGGCTGTACGCGCGGCTGCTGACCGTGCGGTCCAGCAGCGGCGCGGGGCTGCAGGCCAGGGACACCGCACGGCTGGAGGTGCTGGACAGCGAGTTCGTCGACGGCGAGTCCGAGGGCGTCCGGATCGACGCCGGGTGCACCGGCCGGCTGGTCCGCTGCCGGATCGCCGGCAACGCCGACGAGCCGGTGCTGCGCGGTCGGCAGATCCGCATCGAAGACCCGGTCGATCACGCGCCTGGGCAGGTCCAGGTGTCGGCGGGCGCCGACGCTGACGACATGCCACTGTCCACTGCGGGCGGGGCATCGCCGGGTCCCGTCATTGTGCCGGGCAGCCTGGACGAGCTGGACGGGCTGGCTGAACTGAACCAGTTGGTCGGTCTTCGGGCCGTGAAGGAGCAGGTCCGCTCCCAGATCAACCTGGTGCGCAATGCCAGGCAACGCCAGGCCGCCGGGTTGCCGGCGCCGCCGATGAGCAGGCACCTGGTGTTTTCCGGCCCGCCCGGCACCGGCAAGACCACCGTTGCCCGCCTCTACGGCCGGCTGCTCGCCGCGCTTGGCGCGCTGGCCACCGGCGAGGTCATCGAAGCCGGCCGCAGCGACCTCGTCGGCCAGTATCTCGGCGCCACCGCGCTGAAGACCAAGGCCGTCGTGACGTCGGCGCTGGGCGGTGTGCTGTTCATCGACGAGGCGTACACGCTGTCCCGCACGTTCGGCGTGAACTCCGATCTCGGCCTTGAGGCCATCGACGAGTTGGTCCGCCTGATGGAGAACCACCGCGATGACCTCGTCGTCATCGTCGCCGGCTACACCAAGGAGATAACCGAGTTCCTGGACATCAACCCCGGCCTGCGGTCCCGGTTTTCCCGCACCATCGAGTTCCCTGCCTACGACGCGGACGAACTCGCGCAGATTATTCAGCTGCACGCGCAGACCCACCACTACCGCTGGTCCGACGACGCGCTCACCGAGATCACCCAGCGCTTCCGCCGCGAGCAGGACGCTGGCACGCTCGGCAACGCCCGCGACGCCCGCACCCTGTTCGAGCAGGCCATCGAACGCCAGGCCGCACGTCTCGCCAACCACACAGGCCCGACACCCGGCCAGCTCACCGAGCTGACCGTCGCCGACCTCGCCGACCTCGCCGACCCGTCATGACGCCGGGCTGCCCGCGAGGAGCGCGCGGACCAAGCGAACCGGTGGCTTTGTCCCAGGGTTGGGCATGATTCCTTTTCTCCCCCGTACCAGCGACCGTTCTCACTGGCCATTTTATTACCCTTAGTCATTCCTTACGCACCTATCGTGAGATACCCCCCGGGGTTCATCAGCAGGTTAACGCGGGCCGAGCTGAGCCGGGCGGGGGCTGAGCCGGGCGGGGGCCTGAGCCGGGCGGGGGGCTGAGCCGGGCGGGGGGCTGAGCCGGGCGGGGGCTGAGCCGGGCGGGGGCTGAGCCGGGCGGGGGCTGAGCCGGGCGGGGGCTGAGCCGGGCGGGGGCTGAGCCGGGCGGG
>Ga0335078_10011894_pt1 | contig 12911 bp, 15 predicted proteins | sample Lox_Sample_32_FD_206711 | JGI IMG/M metagenome (GOLD analysis project Ga0335078, IMG submission 206711) | Soil microbial communities from Loxahatchee National Wildlife Refuge, Florida, United States - Lox_Sample_3.2 | ecosystem: Environmental > Terrestrial > Soil > Wetlands | place: USA... | reverse complement strand
TCATGGCAGTCGATCCGAAGAAGATCCGAGACATGCTGGTGGTAGACGAAGCAGAGATTGCGGAGCGAATGCTGCAGCGGATTCAGGTCCATATCGGGCTCACACCGAAGGGCTTGGTGCACATTCGAGATCCGGAGAAGTACCGACAGCGCGACAGGATACTCCTCTACTTGATTGGCGTTAGATACTCCGCGGACGCAAAGATGAGAGAGTCGGACGCCGCCTCGCTCGCCGAGATGTGTGAAACTCTCGGGCTTGACTCCAGAGTTACGACGGCCCGCCTGACCGAGCTCAAGAACGAAGGCAAGGTTGAGAGCCAAGCGCGGGGAGAATACAGGATTGTGTTTCCGCGACTCGCCCAAATTCTCAACGAAATCGATGAGGAAGTCGGGGCCCCTACTGTCAGAGGTGGTTGAGTTGAAGACCAACGATCCCAGTCCGGAGGAAACAGTCCTTGCTAGAGCGGAGCACGTGGAGTTGAAGCTTCCGAACGAAGCGCACCTTAGAGCGATCGTGGAATTGTCAGTTCGGGTAGCGACCGAGGCAGGCGAGTATCGCGAAGTTGCTTTCAAGACCCTGCTGGAAACGCTGTTACAGCTTGAGCTCAATTCATCAGCAACGCTCGCACCGAGAGTCGAGGGGCGGACGCCTACCGACCTCTCGACTGAGACCAGAGGTCGGCGGGGAGTCGCACGTCGCCCGGCCAAACTGAACCAGGAAGCCAGCTCGCGCATTAGGGCCGCGCTGGATGCGCCGCCGGAGGTCGTGGGCGAGTTCGTGAGCGAGGTTCAAGGACTGCCCAAGACCTCGATCGGTTTTGCCGTTCTGGCCTTTGCAAAGAAGGTGGGACTCGAGGGCCTGACGCTGCCCGAGATCCGCGAGATTGTGAGCGCAAAGCTTAGAATGGGAGTTGCGGACGGAACGCTCAGGGGCAGTCTCTCTGTAGCTCCTGCGTCCCAGATCGGGCGCACCGCAAACAATAGGGGAGAGACAATCTACACCCTCATGATTGATGGTGAGAGGGCCCTTGCGGCTGCGGCAGCAGCGGCAAAGAAGCGACGGTCGAAACCGATGGATAGTCCAGATCGGCCCGACCTGTCCTCTCAGGGAAGCACTCCCGGCACGCTCGACCTCTCATCCTCGTAACCGAGGACATCGCTTCACCCGCGGGCGCTCGCTGCGCCAGTGGGCCAGCCGACCCTCCACCAACAGGTGCAGATTGCGGTCGACCAGAGCGCGCGTCCATAGCGGTTGGTCGGGCGCTCCCGGGCCGCGGAGTCCCTGTCCGTCTGAGGGACGATAGTATGATCCAGTCCGGAGGATGGGGAGTGTGTGACCTGGCGTTCACTCGTCCGAGCATTCATACAAGACAGGTGGGACGTCGGAACCGAATTCAGGATTGACAATCTCTACGCGGAACTTGGGATGTTTGAGAGGGCATACCCTCACAACCATCACGTCAGAGAGAAACTCAGGCAGGTAATTCAGCTCCTCAGAGACGACGGCGAGATTTTGTTTCTTGATGATGCGGGACTCTACAAACGGCTCCGATGAGGGTTGGAGTGCACGTAAGGGGGATATCGCGAGAGCCGGGTCAGGGCCGCTCCATGGAGGGTAGTTAGCGATGAGCCTCGGGTCAGGTCCAGTTTCGACCGATATCGGCGATGACTACTTCTCGGTGCTTGTAGGGACCGAGCTCGACTTCCCTTCTGCCGTGTCCGAGTTGGTTGACAACGCGATCTCGTCAGCAACCAAGCGCTGGCGTTGCACTTTCCATATCGTGGTCGAACTGACCCGTCGGGACGACGACGACCTGGAGGTAAACGTCGTTGACGACGGTCTGGGGATCCCGCGTTCAGACATCGCGGACGGGGTGTTCAGGCCGGCGGGTCGGACGGCGAGTCGAGGTCAGTGCTACGGCGATCTCCGCGAACACGGTCTCGGACTCAAACACTCTCTGGCATGGCTCTCCCAGAATCGGGGTCTGCAATTCCGGCTAAGTTCGGCATTCCTCCAGAGCCCTGAGAAGCCCGAGTATACCGTCGTCGACGGACCTCTCAGACGTGGGCTAGCTTGGCGCGAGGGGACCCGCGCTGAGTGGCTCAGGGCCGGCGCTGTCCCGGAGGGTTCCCGCAACACTGAAACCGGAACACGAATCTGGGTCGCCACAAGTTTCAGGCAGGCGGCGGGCGGCTGGCACGACCGCTTCGAGGTCTCTCCACTCGCAATTCCCGACTTGAAGTCGCTTTCACGCTATCTGTCGGAAACGTTTGGCGTGTTGTACCGCCACTTCTTGGGCGTCAAGAAGGGAGGAGGCCTTACTAATTCGATTCGGGTCAAATGGGATGACCTCACAGTTACAAAATCCGGCGAATTGGAGGTCGAACCTGTTCCGATTCCGTATCTAGCGTCGCCTCATCGGATACCCCTGCGCACGCCATCGGGGAAGCTGACGGCGGAGTACACCCGTGGCATTTCGGATCCCGACAAGGCTGCGAAGAACTTGTTGTTCTACCAGCATTCCCAGCCGAATCAAGGGATAGACATCGTAGTACGCGGAAAGGTGGTCCGGCCGGCGGCCTACTTATGGCCGGGAAGGGTGAATCCTGAGCAAAACGGCCTGGTAGGCGAGTTAATCATTCGGGGGCCCGGCGTCAAGACCGTAGTTACCAAGAACCAAGTCAACTGGAGCGACACAAATCTCGCTCTCCTTCACGAAATAATCCTGGCCGCTGATAGGAATCCCTCCGGCCCCCGACGTGGGCGGGTTGCCACTGGTTCCAAGCCGCTCTACGACTTCCTTCTTAGCCGACTTGAGCTGAATCACTTTAAAGGGCGTAAACCCTCGAGGCAAAGCAAGAATCTTCTCTTGGAGTTCGATCGGAAGGTCGGGCTACGCGACAATCGGCTCCGCCAGGCCGTAGGACTAGCACCGATTCTCAAGGTCCGCCCCACGCCGGTAACGTACAGGGTAGAGCTCGGCGAGACAGATCTTCGGAACGTACTGCTCAAGGCCCTGAATGCAAACTGCGCCTCGGGAATCGGCGCAAAGGAAGTAAAGGCCTGGGATAAAGGGTTCACCGGGTCATTCGACCTCCCTGAAGATTTGACTTTCGAGGAGCCCGGTCGCAGGCTCTTCATATTTGAGTGCAAGAAGGACGAAGCAAAGCCTCTCGATCTGTATCAGCTCATACTCTATTGGGATGGTTTTGCGACGGCCCGAGGCGCGGGCAAGGGTCCAATCCGGGGCTTCCTCGTGGCTGATAGCTTTCCAACGCCGGTTCGATATCTCACCAACTACATTTGCGCGAACCGGAAGGACCAACACGACCAGCCCTACGACATTCGCACTGTGATGTGGCGATCCCTCGGGATCGACAGGTTCGGTCCGACGAAACGGATCAACAACGCAGTACGGAGGTTCATTCGCCGTTCGTTGATATGACCATGCGTCGTCACTCGGCCCCTTTCGGTCCAATAGATCCGGCACTCTGTTAGAGAGGCGGCGAGCTCGACTCAACAGTGACTCCCACCTTGAGAAATGCCTTTCATGTTTCCAAACCCCCTTGCGCCCACAGACTTGAAAGGGTCATCTTCGACAGCCCCTTTGGGGACGGATGACCTCGGCCCCTCCCACCGAAGACATCGAATTTGCCGTCGAACGATGGTTTCCGGCCGCCATCGACCGCGTCTGGGCGCGGTGCACGACCAAGCGGGGTCTCGAGAGTTGGTGGAGCCCCGAAGACCTTCGGACGACGGTTAGACATCTGGATCCGCGGTCCGGCGGCGAGGTGGACCTGGTATTGCGATACGTGCCTGCCCTGCTCGGGCCCAAGCAAGCGGACGCATTCCGTGCCGCGGGGATTCCGATTTCGCTGTTCCTTCGAGGGAAGATACGTGTACTGGAGGCCAATCGGCGCCTTGTTTTCGATCTTACACTTACTCTAGACCGGGCTGGAGCCGGGATCAAGACCGTCACTCAGTTCTACTTCGAGCCAGTCGACCGCGGTACCAAAGTGAGGCTCGTCGTCACCGGGAAAACGGACCCACACTGGGTGTCGTTGGGCAGGGCGAACTTGGAGGATCAGCTCGATCGTCTCGGTCGCTCACTCGATGATCTGTCCGACTCACACAGTTGATATCGGTCAAATCCAGGGAGACTTGCGCCCCCGGGTCGACCCTAGCTCCTGACCCTCCTGCACGGTTCGTGCGCGAAGCTGACGGCTGCAATGCACATCGCACCCTCCGCATCGCGAAAACCCGGCGTTCAGCGTCGGGGCCCGCCAAGGCGACTCAACGCGAGCATTGATCTCAGCGCGAGCGGAGGTACGCCCCGACGACCACCAGGACCACCCCCACGATGACCGCAGCAACGCCTCCCGCGCTCATGGCCCCGCTGGGGTCCGACTGCGGCTGACAGTACGGGTTCTGCGTGCAGATGTTGTTGAACGATTCGACCGATTGATGGACGCTCGGTGCCACCGCGAGGAGCGCGATACCCACGATAATCAGCAGGATCCCCAGAACCAGGAGAACGGGCCAGAGCCGGGAAGGCGGTTCCACCGGAGTGACCAGGCGGAAGTCATCGTGGAGTGGTGGGCTGATAGGTGGCGTCTCGACCCGGACAGCCGGTATCCGGCCGCCGCAGTAAGCGCACACCTCCGCTGACACCGGGTTGGGCGCACCGCAATGAGGGCAGTTGGACGACTCTGGGGGAAGGGCGGCCATCCGCACCGCGGTGATACACAAACGGGGCTTGACAGTTCCTCATCATTCTCAACAGCGGCCACAGCTAGCTTGGCTGACTCCGTTATAACCCGAGAAGGGGAGTACCCTGCAATATGGTGTTTTGTCCGAAGTGTGGGTTTAACCTGGGCGAGCCGCCCCCGTTAGCGTGTCGGAACTGCGGCATGATTTTCGCGCCCAAGAAGCCGTCCGAGGCCGAACTCGCAGAGGGCCCACCTGTACCCTCCGGCCGAGTCCCAGCACCGCAGCGCATCTGTCCCGTCTGCCGTGTCCCGCTAACTCCTGAGGGCGAGCTGAGTTTTCGTGTCGGCGGCTCCGTCGGGGCGTCGGCCATGTTCAAAGGGACCTGGAATGAGCTGTCAGAGCAACTCCAGCCGTTCTCCGTGTATCACTGTCCATCTTGCGGCAAGATCGAACTCTACGAGCCTGGAAGCTAGATGCTCAGCCGGCACCGACCGGCTACGGCGGTCGGGTGCGAGAAGTAACAAGTCCGTGACGGGTGGCACTGTGCGCGCTTACGTGTAATGCGTCTTACACCCCCCAGGAAGGGCGATGCCTGACCGGTTAGTAGATGCTGCTCCCATGCCCGACCTGCAGGACCAGGATAAGGAGTCGATCGTGGGCAATCTCAACTATCACTTGGTAGTCCCCAACTCTAAGCCTGCAGTACGGGACCCCGACGAGACGACGAAGGGGGCGAAACGGGTCCGACTAAAGTGACTGGACCCGCTCTAGGATTCGCTCGGCTGCACTAGGATCCAGCTTGCCGAGTTGGCGTGCCGCAGAGTCGGACTAGGTGATCTGGAAGGCCATCAAAGTCCCATCGCCTTGCGAACCTGACCCTGCGTGAGATACCTCCCAGCCCGGATTTCGGCGCAGGCTTTCTCAACTTCGGTCAGGGTCCCCCCGTCCAGCTCGCGGACGTCTTCCACGAGGCGCTCGAGGACGTCGTTGAAGGTCTCGCGCGGGTGTGTCTTCATCGCCTCAAGCGCGCGCTTCACCTCCGTCGACAGTTGGATTGTTGTGGTCGCCACGAGTACGACATCTGACGAGCCCACTTACAGGTTCCCGTGGCATGCTATGGGTACCTATGGGACTGAGTCCTCGTGGTCGCAACATACGGGCGGTGTTCCTTACCTGAGTCGATATACGAACCCAGGCGGGCGAGTGCGCCCCGAAGCTCGTCGAAGTCTAGCCCGATGTAGTGCGCCGACAGTGCCGGCGATGTGTGACCGAAGAGTCCCTGCAGGGAAACGAGGCTCATGCCGGATGCGTTTGCCATTCGGCCGAAGGTTCTCCTCAAGTCGTGGTGGGACACTCTGACTCCCGACTTCGAGAGCCCAGAGCGATGAAGCGCGCGTTGCAGGGCGGCGTCAGCCCCCGACCTCGAAAGCGGAACGACACGAACCTCCATGCCTCGAATCTTGATCCACGACCGAAGCAGCCGGTCAACTTCTCCTTGAAGGGGGATGCTCCGCCACTTGCCGCCGCGTCGGCCCTTGCCGAGAATCCGTAGACACCCTTCGTCTACCATGACGTCCTTGACCCGGAGCCGCAGAACTTCCACTCGTCTCAAACCGGCAAACCCTTCTAGCGCGACGATGATTCTCTCCACTCCTCGGGACGCGCGATACAGTCTGACCAGCTGCTCTCGGGTTAACCAGCGTCGATGGACCGGCGCTCCCGTGGGAAGCCTCCAGTGGGACCGTTCGACAGCAATCGGGTTCCCTCCCCACTTTAGAAACTGCCTCAATGCCTGGAAGTGAATCGCGAAGGTGGGCGTCTCCCAAGGCAGTCCGTCACGCAGCGCCTGAATGCAGTCTCCGGTGATGTCTTTCGGAGATCGCGGGATGTTCTTCCGGCCCACGCGTCTCAGTAGGTCTGGGAAGCGGTTCAGCTCCCACCGAATTCGAGCAAGCCAGGGTTCGCCGACCTCGTCCGAGGACCTCTTGTGCGCAAGGAATTCCGCGACCTTGCCCTCCCAGGGACCGCGAGAACCGGATTTCCGGACCCGAGGGTCGGGCGAGGGCCGAGCAAGAGAGTGGCGCAGCATCCCGATGGGGCGGTTCAGCTGGGGCGCACGTGAGCTTCACGACCTTCTTGGAAGGTGAAACGAGGCGGCCGCTCTGGCCGGGCCAACCCGCATTGCACCCCCTGCTTCCGCAAGGGAGCTTACACTCGCGCGCGCCACCTAGTGCGGAGGTGCCGAAGGTGAGGGGGCCTGCTGCTCCCCAGCCTTTGCCTGTCTGGGGAAGTATCGGTAGATGAGATAGGCGAGAATGGCAGCATAAAGAATCACGCCTCCCACGATCGCCACAGCGACGTTTTCCCACACCCGGGAGGTCCCGACGTCTTGGATGTACCCAAGAAGTCCGGAAAGCACGATGGTAAAGACGAGCCCGAGACTAATCTGAAGCGTGCTTGGACGACGCCGGTAGAACACGGCCGAAATCAGCCCTGGTAGGATCATTCGTGACCACAGTCACGCCCGACTACTAAACGAGCCGGGACCAACCGTGGAACAATGTCGGCGCCGGGGGCGTTCAGCTGACTCTTGCGATGACCCTTGGGTGCAACCCGTCTTGCCCGCTCGCCGTGCCCCTTTCTCTGCCCGTGGACTAAGTCGCGCTTAGTCACGCGCCAGTCTGCACCCGCGGCAAAGGTCTGTTTTGCCGGGATCGGCCTTCGACGAATTAACTATAAATACTAACTGACGGATGCCGTCTAGCATGAGAGCCGACATTAGTCTGGTCCGGGAGCCCAAAGACCGGACTCTTCCGCCCTCTGTCTTTATTCGGGCAGAGAGAGCGCCTCACCGCCCCGTTACTCGATTCGTTCAAGTCCGCATCCACTCCAAGGAAGATGTGGAAACAGTTCGAAGGGCAAACCTTCCAGTTTCTCTCTTCGATTCCGCCCGCTCTGAGGCGTTGGGTTATCCACTGTCGTTCAAGCCAATCCTCCTTGTTGCAAAAGACCACCTGCCGGCGATCGACACGCCCTTCCGAACGATTCCCTTTCTGGATAGCGGAGCGGCCCGATCTCCAAGCCTCGAGGACTACATTGTCGCGATGCTCAAGATTGACACCCTGGGTGCGAGGCGGATCGCCAAGGAGAATGCCACAGGCATCGATTCTGACCGACTCCTCAAGCGAATAATTGTCGAGGGGGTCGAGGACCGCGCCAACCGCGTCCGGCTTGATGAATTCGCTCCAGGGTTGCCAAAGTCCCCCGGGGTCAAGCCGATTGCGAAGGCTGTGTTGAAGTCTGAGGATAGTCGCCGCTTCGTCCAGCGGCCTCGAAATTCGTCGTAGCCGACTTGACCAAGGATAGGCCGAATTGCTACTATGAGCTTGGCTACGCTCATGGGCTCGGCAAACCCGGCCTACTCATTGCGAAGGACGGGACAGTCCGCCACTTCGATGTCGCCGGGCATCGCTGGAACCACTGGAAGCCAGGTGTAGACATTCGCACCGAGTTTAACGCAGATGTCTTGGGGGTCCTCGGGCAGATCGCCGGCTCGAGGCTTTGGCATCCACCGGGCGCAAAGTAACCCCGATTAGCCGAACCACTTTCCCCCTGCCGTGGACTACCTCCGAGGCAACCACACTTAGCGTCATGGCTTCCCCTACGGGTAAGACCCCGTGCCCCTCACGGCAGTCATTAGTGATGCAGCGAAGGTTTGGACTGAGATCGGGCTCGTATCGAGAGGATAGCATGTGGTTCTCCCGGAAAGATCCCCCCTCGCCTTCGGCTGCGAAGCTCGAGCCCGTGTGCGATGGACCCTTGCCGGATTTCCTCGAAGGCCTCAGAGGAGAGCTCGGTTGGAGGGCGAAGTCTGAATTTTGCCCGTGCTGAGAGACCCGGAAGAAAGCGGGAAGCGTAATCCTTCGATAAGACCCACACATCCAGACGAAAGTTCGAGTCTCCCCAGCGGAGTACCCTCGTGCGCCCTGACTGCCATTGGAAGCTTACGCCCTCGGGGTCGACTTTGAGCCCGACAGCGCCGGGTTGTCCCATCACGAAGTACCCCCAAAGCCCGATCGAGACAATGACTCCGAGACCGGCGAACAGAACCCACCTAGCGTACCATCCGGAGGCGCTAGGGAGGAAGCCTTCAATCCCTGCTCCCAGAGTGATGTCGAATACGAAAAAAATCACCGCCATGAAACCGAAGAGAAAGGCCAACATTCCTCCCACAGCGCGATTAGCCCTTCTCTGATTAGCGGTAAGATCCGAAAGCTTGCGGAGGTCGAACTCCTTGACTACCGATGGCCCTAGATCGTACACGATTCGGCCCGCGCTGAAGAGCGCGGAGTAGAAGTCGATTTTCACTCGCCTCTACAGTTGTGACTCGCGGCCGAACCACTTCCCCCTGACGTGAAATCCTAGGCAGATCGCCCCAGGGAGGGGTTCTCCTTGGTGTAGTGCGCGCTACTCTAGACATCAAGTCTCATGGCACGCTAAGACCCGACGGGCGAGCCATCTTGGGCGGTCGAAAGCCCTCTGCCAGGAGAGTCCTTGGGGAAGGTGGTACCCCCAAAGCGCTCATCACTTCCGAGCGCTTGTTTGTCTCGGGATGCAAGCCCCGGCACCTAATCCCGGCGCAGCGCATCGCGAGAGAGGCGTCCGACGGAGAAGACGTGTCGCGCTCGTCGTTCTCACCTCCCTAGTTCTCGTGATCACGCTCGTCGCACTTTTCACGATAGCGGCCAGGCACGTCACCGTTACAAGCACGGTTCGGAGTTCGCTAACGTCCACCACCGACCACGCGTTCCTGGACACCGGGTACCCGCCCACGCCATCACAATGTACGGGCTCCACGAGCTATCTCTGCACGAACCTCTGGATCGCATTCAATTGGTCTACCCTGAACGGACAAGCCATGACATTTCAGATACTCACTGAGAGTGCGGTGCCGTTTCCCAATGTGCAGACCATCTACCTCTACAACGCCACCGGCCTGAGCTTCGGCGGGTATGTCATGGATTGCAGCGGCACCAACCCGTACTGCGACTATCCCCTCCAAGTCTTCACCAACGACTCGACTGGATTGGCGTGGTACGTGCAGTGGATCATCTTCTATGATTATCCTTCCACCCAGCCTCTCCTGTAGTCACGGATTCGGTCGAAGTCCAACCCGATTCCGGGATTTCCCTGACAATTGAAACGGACGGTCGTCATCCAACCTGCCGCCACAGCCCCCTCCCTAACCCTCCCCCTGTCGGGCGAACCACCCTCCTCTGACGTGAAATCCCAGGGGGAGCACTCCGGGGTGGGGTTTTTCCTCGGCGTAGTGCGCGCTACTCTAAACACGCAACGCGTCTTGCATCCAGGCGTGGCGCCCCATCCTTCGTACACCGTTGATCTTCGAGTGCAGCAGGGGCGTTCTCCCCGTTTCCCACGGCTGGTGCTAAGGAACGCTGGCTCCTTGCCTAATCCTCCTCGACCGCACAACAACCGAAGGTTGATGTAGCCCTGGCTGCGTCGCGTTCGCCCGTGGGAGCGCAGTCATCGCCGGGAACGTGGACACCCGTACCCAATGCCGGACGCGAAGCTGGCCCAACGGCGGCTTCGGGCGACGAAGTATCGGGGGTCGGGCGGGTCAAATGGGGCGCACTGCTCGGAATTCTAGGCCTCGCCCTCGCCATCGGGGGAATAATGATCGTCATCTTTGATGTCGGTCTGGGAATCACGAATACCAACGACGCTGGCTATGTTTCCCTTCTGCACACTATCCTACTTGCCGTGACCCTCGTGGTCATCGGCGTACTCCTCGGTCTGTTTTCGTTCATCTTGTATACCGCAGGCTTCGCGGCACTTCGGAGGGCGGACCGACGTTTCAGGACACCGATGGTTCTGTGTGTCATCGGCCTCGTTGGCCTTGCGCTCATTGCGGGATTCGTCGTCTCTTACGCCGGGGCAATCAATTCGGCCATCGCATGCCCGTCCTCGAACACCACGTGCCAGAACAACGCGACATCCATCGCGCACGGCGTGGTCGCACTAGGCTACGTCGGCGGTCTCCTCGGATTTATCGGCCTCATCGGACTGATCGTCGGGCTTTACCGGTTCGGGTCGCGTTACTCGAATTCTATTGCCAAAGTCGGCGCAATCCTGTACATCATTCCGTTTCTAAGTGTCATTGCGCCGATTCTGGTACTCATCGGTGCGGTCCAGGTCCAGAAGAAGCTGCGCCAGACGGCGATTGGCTCCCCGGGGGTCCCGCCAACCTTGCCGCCCCCTCCACCCGCCTAGCCGCGACCCATACCGGGGAGGCCTCCCAAGGCATCTCCCGATACTCTCCGCAATCCGAGGAGAGCTAGGTGTAACGCCTCTTACACCCGCTTGAGGGGGTCAAAGCGAGCCCGATGGCATGCTCCGCTTCCCGTCGAGATGGGGCGACAAACTCTAGCCGCAGCCCTGGAACGACGGGTTTTCGGAGACATTCCGTCGGGGGGCTTCATTATACACCGGATGATGGATTTCGCAATAGAGGCGGTCCATTCTTGCTCAACGAAGCTGACACCTGCCGTAAATTTGTGACACCGGCGCTCCAGCAGGCGGGCTGGGACACCGAACCACACGCGATTCTTGAGCAGCGGACCTTTACCGATGGTCGCATAGTTCCATTTGGAGTCAACAAGGCCCGGCGGCGCGATCCTAGGCGAGCCGACTACATCCTACGGTACACGCGCGACTTTCCTATCGCAGTTGTCGAGGCCAAATCAGAAGGCGACTCGGAAGCGGCCGGCATGGAACAAGCAAAGGAGTACGCGGATATCTTGGGCTTGAAGTACGCCTACTCAACCAACGGTCACGGCATTGTCGAGTTTGATTTTATTCTCGGAAAAGAAAATAGACTATCAACCTTCCCTAAGCCGGCTGAACTATGGGCCCGCCTGCGGGCGTCGACGGGATTGGACCAAGGGTCCGAAAGACGACTTCTCACCCCGTCTAACCACTTTTCCGGAAGGTCGCCCCGCTACTACCAAGAAATAGCGATCAATCGGACAATAGAGCAGATTCTCCGAGGAAGGAGGCGAGCTTTGCTCACGCTCGCGACCGGTACGGGAAAGACAATTGTGGCTTTCCAAATCTGCTGGAAACTCTGGTCCAGCGGCTGGAACAGGGACGGCAATCCGGCACGTAAACCGCGCATTCTATACTTGGCTGACCGCGAGATGCTCATCGATCAACCCAAGGACAATATCTTCGCACCCTTCGCCGATGCGCGCTACAAAATCCAGTACGGCGAAATTAGTAAGGGTCGTGAGATGTACTTTGCCATCTATCAGGCAATCGCGGAGGACGAGCGACGCCCTGGCCTCTACAAGGAATATTCTCGTGAGTTTTTCGACCTGGTCATTGTCGACGAATGCCATCGCGGAAGTGCCCGAGACGAGAGCAAGTGGAGGGAGATCCTCGAGTACTTCGAACCGGCGTTTCAGCTGGGTATGACTGCGACCCCGTTGCGGGCTGAGAACCGCGATACGTACAGATATTTCGGGAATCCCCTTTATCAATACTCCCTCCTCCAGGGCATCGAGGACGGTTTTCTCGCACCGTACCGTGTTCACCGTGTGGTAACCCAGGTGGACGCCACAGGGTGGAGACCGAATCAAGGCGAGCGCGACCGCTACGGACGGGAGATTCCGGACGGTGATTATCAGACCGAGGACTTTGAGAAGGTCGTCGCGCTACGCGCTCGGACGGAAGCGATTGCACGTCACGTGACTGCGTTCATGCACAGGAACGGCCGCATGGCAAAGACGATTGTGTTTTGCGTGAATCAGGAACACGCACTCGAAATGCGCCAAGCCCTCGTGAACCTCAACAGCGACCTAGTCGCAAAATTTCCGGATTATGTATGCCGCGTCACGGCAGACGAGGGTGGCATTGGTCGGGGGCACTTCGGCCGATTTCAGGATGTCGAAACAGTCTCTCCTGTTATTCTCACCACATCTCAACTATTGACTACCGGTGTTGACGCTCCGACATGCAAGAATATTGTTCTCGCCCGAGTCGTGGGAAGCATGGTTGAGTTTAAACAAATCATCGGGCGAGGGACACGGGTCAATTCGGACTACGACAAGCTCTTCTTCAACATACTGGACTACACCGGAAGCGCGACCAAGCACTTCGCGGACCCGGAATTCGATGGCGAG
>Ga0335078_10011893_pt1 | contig 12912 bp, 9 predicted proteins | sample Lox_Sample_32_FD_206711 | JGI IMG/M metagenome (GOLD analysis project Ga0335078, IMG submission 206711) | Soil microbial communities from Loxahatchee National Wildlife Refuge, Florida, United States - Lox_Sample_3.2 | ecosystem: Environmental > Terrestrial > Soil > Wetlands | place: USA: Florida... | reverse complement strand
GGCCGACCGCTTCGGGCCACGGCGAATTCTGGCGCTGGGAGCAGTGTGGTGGGCGATGTTTACGGCGCTGACAGCGTTCGTGCCGCCAAGCCTAGCTTTTCCGTTGCTTGCTTTGCTGGCAGTGCGCTTTCTGCTGGGCGTGGGTGAAGCGGTTGTGTATCCGGCGAGCAATCGGCTGGTGGCGAGCTGGATTCCGTCTTCGGAGCGGGGAGTGGCGAATGGGTGGATTTTCGCCGGCGTGGGTGCAGGCGCCGGAATTGCGCCTCCGCTCATCACTTACATTCTGGTGCGCCACGGCTGGCATTGGTCGTTCTGGATCAGCGCCTTGATCGGTCTGGCGGCCGGGCTTATTTGGGTTGTGCTGGCGCGCAACAAGCCCGAGGAACATCCGTGGATTGATGCGGAGGAGATTGCATACATTCGCGCCGGGCTGCCGGAATCTGTGGAGGCTGGCAAGCCGCTTGCCTGGCGGACGATTCTGGGCAGGGGGAATGTGTGGGTGATCACGTTAAGCTATTTCACCTATGGCTATGTGGCGTACATTTTCTTCAGCTGGTTTTTTATTTATCTCAGCACGGTGCGCGGGCTCGACTTGAAGTCGAGCGCTTATTACGGAATGCTTCCCTTTCTGGCGATGGCAACTTGCTCGCCGCTGGGGGGATGGATCAGCGACCGCATCGCGAGGCGGCGGGGAAAACGCTGGGGACGTTGCGGCGTGGCCTGCGTAGGAATGGGACTGTGCGCGATTTTCGTGGCCCTTGGCCCTCATGCCCACGACGCGCGCGTGGCCAGCGTGATTTTGGCCGGCGGGGCGGGCGCGCTTTATCTTTCGCAGAGCGCGTTCTGGTCGGTGAGTTCCGATATTGCGGGCCGCTCCGCTGGTTCGGTTTCCGGGGTGATGAATATGGGCAACCAGATCGGCGGGGCGGTTACGGCTTCGCTGACTCCGCTGATTGCGGTGCATTTTAGTTGGGGGGCGTCGTTCATTGTGGCGGCGGCGTTGTGTGCTGCAGGGGCGGCGTTGTGGCTGGTGGTTGATCCGCAGGGCGCGATTGCTTGAGTTTTCATTGCGTACTTGGCGCACTTTGCGGTTGGGGTCTTAACCGCTAAGCACGCTAAGGACGCCAAGAAAAACAAGGATCAGTTTTCAGGAGATCGAGGTATGAAACGGCGATTAAGTCTCCGCGGCGCGATTGTAACGGCCATTATTCTGCTCCCAGCGCTCATCGTGGGGATTGTGTCTCTCAGCGTCCCGCGGGCTTTCTCCAACCCTGCGGGCGCTGAAGATGCAGTCGCGCTGCTCAATGCCTACCGCCATGTGGAAGTAGCATCGGTTTCCGACGCGCTGGAGAAAGTCACCGGGCAAAAGATGTATATGTCTCACCGCATGCGGCCGATCTTCCCCGCGAAGTTCGCCGGATTTGCGCTTACGGTGAAATTGAAAAAGGAAGAAAACCACGATCCCGACGCGCTGCAGGGCATGCTGGCGGCAATTGATCAGGGCGCGCCGAACTCGGTTTACGTCATGGTGGTGGAAGATGGGGTGGACATTGCGGGCATGGGCGGGTTGATGGGAACGGCCATGCAGGCGCGGGATTTTTCCGGGGCGGTGATTGACGGCGGCGTGCGTGATGTGGCCTACCTGCAGAAAATCGGCTTCCCGGTTTTTGCATTGGGGATTGTGCCTTCGACCTCGTTGGGCCACTACCGCTTTGCGGGCACAAATGTTCCGGTGGAGTGCGATGGCGTGGCGGTGAATGCGGGTGATATCGTCGTGGCGGATGGTGACGGGGTGGTGGTTGTTCCCCGCGCCAGGGCGGCGGAAGTTCTACCGGTGGCTCAGGAGATGGATTTCAAAGAGCATTCGATGTATGGGTATATCGAGAAGCTGAAGTCCATTGAAGAAGCGGTGAAGAAGTTTGGAAGATTGTAGCGTTTGCGCAAGGCCCGCATAGAGTTGTCTATCGAATGACAACTCTATTGAATGACGAGTCGGTTTAATGAGGTTCATCCATGATTGATCGTCGCGACATTCTGAAAACTTCTGCCATCGCGCTTGGCGGCGCGTTGTTGTCGGGGGAATCGCTGGAGGCTTATCCCAAGGGCGTGAACACGAATTCGAGCCCGTCGGAGCTCAAGATTACGGATTTGCGGGTGGCCACGATCGTTAAGCCTGGGCCGAGCCCGTGCCCCATCATTCGCGTTGATACGAACCAGGGAGTATACGGATTGGGAGAAGTGCGCGACGGCGCCAGCGCCATTTACGCGCTTTTTCTGAAAAGCCGCATTTTGAATGAGAACCCGCTGCAGCTTGACCGCATTTTCCGCAAGATCAAGCAATTCGGCGGACCCGCGCGGCAGGGCGGCGGCGTGTGCGCCATTGAAATGGCGCTGTGGGACATTGCGGGCAAGGTGTACAACGCGCCGGTTTACGCCATGATCGGCGGTGGGAAGTTTCGCGGCAGGATTCGCGTTTACGCCGACACCACCGAGTCGAAAGATCCCAAGGTTTATGCCCAGCGCATGAAAGAGCGCAAAGAAGGAATGGGGCTCACTTGGCTCAAGATGGATTTGGGCGTTGAGATGGTGTCCGACACTCCGGGAACGGTCACCGTGCGCTCTGATCTCAGCCAATGGGAGATGACACAACTGGAGCATCCGCTGCTGGCGATGGAGGTCACCGATAAGGGCATCGCTATGCTCGAGCAATACGTCGCTGCGGTGCGCGATGCGGTAGGTATGGAAATTCCGCTCTCCATGGATCATTTGGGACATCTGGGAGTGAAGTCCATCATCCGCTTGGGAAAGGCATATGAGAAATACAATCTATCCTGGATGGAAGACGTGATTCCCTGGATCTACACCGACTTGCTGAAGCAAATTTCAGACGAAAGCCCAACGCCAATCCTGACTGGCGAAGACATTTATTTGAAAGAGCCGTTCCAAGTGCTGTGCGAGCGGCACGCGGTGAGCAAGATTCATCCTGATCTTGCGACCTCGGGCGGAATTCTGGAGACCCACAAAATCGGCGACATGGCGGAAGAATACGGCGTACCAATGGCTATGCACTTTGCCGGCACTCCGGTGAGTTGCATGGCGAACGTGCATTGCGCGGCGGCTACGCTAAATTTTCTGGCGCTGGAAAACCATTCGCTGGATGTGCCGTGGTGGTCTTCGCTGGTGCTGGAAGGGGTGAACACGCCGATCGTGAACCACGGCTGGATTGAGGTTCCCGACCGCCCCGGCCTGGGTGTGACTCTGAACGACGACGTAGTGCGGCAACATCTCGCGCCGGATACCGGCTATTTTGAGCCGACGCCGCAGTGGGACCATGAGCGCTCCTGGGACCGGCTGTGGAGCTAGCGCGATGCCCGCGCCTGCATTTGGGGAATCTCTTATGAACAGACTTCGTGTGATCTTCGCCGCGGTTGTTGCAGGCTGGCTGTTCGTCTGTGTAGCTGAGGCCTTTGCACAATCCCAAGCTGCTTTCTCTCCCGACAAAATGGAGAATGTGCTCTACGGCGTCGCCTACTACAGCGAATATATGCCCTATGATCGCCTGGATAAAGACGTGGAACTCATGCAGCAGGCGGGAATCAGCGTAGTGCGGGTTGGTGAATCGAGCTGGGGGCTTTGGGAGCCGGAGGATGGCCGCTTCGAGTACGCCTGGATGGACCGCGTGGTTGAGCACATGCAGAAGGCGGGGATTAAAGTCATCATGGGCACGCCGACTTATTCCATTCCGGCGTGGATGTACAAAGAGCATCCGGAAATTGTGGTGACGAAATTGGGCGGGCAGAGAATGGAATACGGGATGCGCCAGAACACAGATTTGCTGAATCCTACTTACCGCTTCTACTGCCAGCGCGTGATCCGCAAAATTGTTGAACATTACAAGGACAACCCTGCCGTAATCGGCTACCAGATTGACAACGAAACCTCCTCGGCCGAGGCAGCGAACCACGATGTGCAGGTCGGTTTCGTGGAATATCTGCGTAAGAAATTCAAAACTGTTGATGAGCTCAATAAAGATTGGGGACTGAACTACTGGGGCCAGCGCCTGAACAATTGGAGCGAAGTGCCGCCGCGCGACGGCATCCTCAACCCCGGCTGGAAGCTCGAGTGGGAGCGCTATCAGCAGTGGATGACCACTGACTTCCTCGCTTGGCAGGCTTCGATCGTGAACGAATACAAGGGGCCAAGCCAGTTCGTGACTCATGACCTCGCCGGGCCGCCACGGGCGCAGGTGAATGAGCGCGACATAAGCAAGTCGTTGGATATCGTGGCCGTGAATCCCTACCACAGTACGCAGGACGACTTCGACGGCGCCGGCTCAAGCTTCCCCGGCGACTATACACGCTCCCTGAAACGGACGAATTACCTGGTCACCGAGACCAACGCACAGGCCATCGGATGGAATTCCAAGAATCAGTTCCCGCCTTACGATGGCCAGCTTCGCCTTGATGTATATACCCATCTTTCTTCGGGCGCGAACATGGTGGAGTACTGGCACTGGCACTCCATTCACTATGGGCAGGAAACATACTGGAAGGGCGTGCTGTCGCACGATCTCGAACCCAACCGGGCTTACGCGGAAGTGAGCCGCACGGCGCACGAACTGCAGCGGGTGGGGCCGCATATCGTGGACCTGAAGCGGCAGAACAAAGTCGCCATTCTTTACAGCAACGACTCGCGCTATGGAATTGAATTCATGCCGTTCAGCGATAAGCAGAATTACGGCACTTTGCTGCGGCAGATGTACGACGCGCTCTATCAGCTTAATGTGGGGGTAGATTTCGTTTTTCCTGAAGGTAGCGATTTTTCGCGGTACAAGGTGATCGTGGCGCCTCCGCTCTACGTGGCGAGCGATGAGTTGCTGACGCGGCTCGCGGATTACGTGCGCGGCGGCGGGAATTTGGTGCTGGGGCTCAAGAGCGGGTTCACCAACGAGTTCGATACCGTCCGTTGGATCATGGCGCCCGGCCCCTTGCGCCAGGCGGCGGGATTCCGTTATCAGGAGTTCTCCAATCTGAAGACGCCGCTGGCGTTGAGGGGCGATCCGCTCAATGCCGGCGCCGATAATAAGGTTTCCGACTGGGCTGAAATGCTAATTTTAGAAGGCGCTCAACCGCTGGCCTTTTACGATCATCCATTTTTCGGAAAATATCCAGCTATTACGCGCAACAAGTTTGGCCAGGGCACGCTGACCTATGAGGGCACGGTCCTGTCGGATAAGCTGCAAGCTAAGGTCTTGTTCGACGTGTTGCAGCTGGCCGGACTGACGGGCGCAGACCAGCAATTGCCCGCTTCCGTCCGAGTAAAGCACGGCACAAACCGCGACGGAAAAACAATTCATTACTACCTGAATTACTCCAGCGCTTCGCAAGCTTTTTCGTATCCATATGCAGCGGGCGAGGACCTGCTCACTCAAAGCGCGGTCTCTCCATGGCAGAAGCTCACGTTGAAGCCCTGGGACCTGGCCATTATCGAGGAAAAGTAGCGCGCCTTCCCACGGGAATCCTTCCGCATCGACGATTGGCGGGTAAGCACAGCCGGCGCGAAATGAATTCTCCTTGCGCTTAACCTGCGCGTTCGCCTCGCGCCTTGGGCATTGCCGCTTCAACCGCTTCGACCAGGTCATTAAATTCGGCTGGGCCGTCGAAGCGTTGGCCGTTGATGAAGAATGTAGGCGTGCCATTGACACCGCTGCGCACACCGCCGAGAAATTGTTCGCGGACCACAGGCGCATACTTTTGGGTTCTGAGGGCTTCGACAAGATCCTCGGGAGAGAGTTGCAGCTCTGCGGCAAGTTCCGAGAGAAGCGGCAAACCGAGACGCTCCTGATTCTCGAAGATCGCGTCGTGCATTTCCCAAAATCGCTGGTGAGCGGAAGCGAACTCCGCGGCCTCGGCCGCGTTCTCAGCCTCGGGATGGATCTGGGTCAGCGGGAAATGGCGAAAGACGAAGGCCATGCGCTCGCCAAAATGTTTTCTTACCGCTTTCACAATCGGGTGAGCGTGGCCGCAATGCGGGCACTGATAATCGCCGTACTCCACCAGGGTGGCTGGAGCATCCGGCTGGCCCAGGATGTGGTCACTTGCCGCGACCGGCACTTTCAACTTGGCCATGACTTTTTCTCTTTTCGGTTAAGTCCTGCAGGGCTTCGAGAATGCCGTCGGCCCCGGGGTTGACGGCAATGGGATAACAATAGCTCCAGGCTATGGTCCCGTTTTCGTCAATCACGAACAGGGCGCGCTCGCAGATTCCATCCTGCTCGCGGTATATGCCGTAGGCGCGCGCGACCTGGCCTTTGGGCTCGAAATCCGCCAGCAGCGGGAAATGCAGATTGTGGTCCTTGGCGAAGGCGGCGTGGCACCATACGCCGTCCACCGAAACACCGAGTACTTCAGCTTTGTACTTTTGGAATTCCGGCAGGATTTCGTTGTAGAGAGACATCTGATCGCCGCAAACCGGGCTCCAGTCGGCGGGATAGAATGCGAGGACGACCGGTTGCCCTCGCAAAGCGCGAAGCGAGAGCCGCTGGTCAGGGGTTACGGGCAGCGTGAAATCGGGGGCGGCGGTTCCGGGAGCAAGAATTTTTGACACTTCCACCTCAGCAACCAAACGGGTTCAGTACTTCATGAACTGAAGTATAGCGCCCGATTGGGAGGGTTGTCGTCGGATACATTTCCACATGCCTGGAGATCGCTGCACGCCGTTTGGCTGCAAGATCTACCCGCGCTTCCCTGGTGAAAACCAGTTCTCGGTGCTCAGATTCTTCGCGGCGGGATTTCAACAGTCAGGCTAGAAACAAGCGGTTGTGGCTTAGCTTATGCTGCAACGTGGCGGCCATGTGGTCCACGTCGGTGGGAGAGATGCTTGAGGAGATGCGTTCCTCAACTACCTGGTTGCGGCCGCTGCCGGCGGCGTCGCGCCGGATTTGCACCAGCAGCCCCTGCACCACGTCGGGGTCAAATTTTTGGGGAGTAAGGCGCACGATCTCGCTGAGCGTGCCGCCGATCGAGAGACGCTCGCGATACGGGCGCTCGCTGGTCATGGCATCGAAGGTGTCGGCCAGCGCGACGATGCGAACCGGCAGGGTCGTATCACTCAGCATGAGCCCATCGGGGTAGCCGGAGCCATCGGCGCGCTCGTGGTGTGAGCGCACAACGTCGGCAATACGTGGCCAGGGAAATTGCACTCCCAAAACGATCTGATGGCCCACGATGGTGTGGTCGGCCATTTCGCGAAACTCTTCCGGATCGAGTGGGCTGGGCTTGGCGAACAGTCTCTTGTCCACCGCGACTTTGCCGATGTCGTGCAGGTATCCGGCAGAGCGCAGGCCAGCGACTTCAGCAGTGTCCATACCCATGGCTTCGCCGATGGCGGCGGCGTAGCGGCCCACGCGCAGCGAGTGGCCGTGAAGATGAATGTGCTTCACGTCAATTGCGGAGGCAAACGCCTCGAGGGCGTTGTCGTAGAAACCGTGCAAACTGGCCAGCAGGCGCAGGTTTTCCGAGACGCGATTGGCCAGGGTCTGGTTCAAAGCATGGTTCTGCACCGCGAGCGCAATGTAGTTGGAAAGCAGTTCAAGCGCATCGAGACCTTCGGCGTCATAGAGTTCATTGCCTTCGCGGCGGCCAAGCGCGACCATGCCCACCAGTTTGCCTCCCACTTTCAGCGGAACGATGCATCTAAAAAGTTCTGGCGCGACATTGCCGTTGGAGCTTAGATAACTTTCCGCGGAGCCGGGGGTGAGAACGATGGCGCCGCGCGATGCGGTCAAGGCATAGGCATGTTTGGGCAAAAGCGGAATAACGGCTGGTTCCGGCATAAGCGCAAAGCCCTCGCTGGCAACCGAAATCAGCATGGACGGCTTGTCGCTGAAAGAGAAGAGGACGCCTTCGCGCGCCCCGGAGGCTTGCAGAATGGCCGCCACCATGAGGCGGGCGCGTTGGGGGAAGTCCTCCTGGGCCGCGATCTCAGGGCCGAGGTCAGAGAGGGCTTCGACGGTGCGCAACAGCCGCCGGAAATTGTCTTTCGGTGCAGCCACCAGAGGTGGGAGCCGACACCAGAGCAAACTGAGAGTAACACGCGGAGAATTAGGGAAAGTTGGTTAGTTTGGTGCCGGACGGAAGCAGTCAGCAGCCAGCATTCAGGATTCAGCACTTAGCATTTGGCACCTGGCATTTGGCCCTGCGACATTCCTTTTAATTCCTGCAGACAGCACAGGGACCAAATGCTAATTGCCAAGTGCTAAGTGCTGGCCCTGGCCTGAATGCCGAGTGCTGACTGCTGAATGCTGCCCTCAAAAATGCTCCCTCAAAGCGGCGAAGCTCTCCACAATCAGCAGCCGGCTGGGCGGCCGTGCCTCGGCAAGCTCTTCATGCTCCAGGACCCAGGTATCGCCATGAGGCACGAAGACCGCGTTCAGCCCGGCGGCGAGGGCGGGGTTAACGTCGGACTTCGGGCTGTTGCCTACCATCCATGTCGTGGCCGGCGAGAGATTATGTCTGCTGGAAACGGCGCGGTAAACCGCCTCATCTTTTTCGGCGACGATTTCAATCTCCGCGAAATATGCCTTGAGCCCCGAACGTTCCACTTTGCCGGCCTGCTCTTTGGGCACGCCCTTGGTAAGCAGGATCAGGTGATGCCGCTCGGCCAGATAGACCAGCGTCTCCTGCACGCCGGGGCGAACTTCAATGGGATGCTCGGCGATGGCGTGGGTGAATCCAACAATGGTCTCGTGCAGCGCGGGCGTCAGTGGCTCAACCGACAGACGCTCAAAAGTTTGAGCAAGAGCGTGGGTGAAGCTAGGCAGGCCGTATCCGTGGGTAACAATGCATTCGCGCTCTACCTGGTTGAGCACTTCGCGAACCTGCTGCGGCGTGTACTCTTCATGATTCAGGAAGGAAATGAAGCTGGCGATGGCGCGCTCGAAATAGATGTTGTTTTCCCAGAGGGTGTCGTCGGCGTCAATCAGCAGAGTTTGGGCGCCGTTGGAAGGCATAGTCGTCATCATAACGGAGCACCCTGCTAGCCTGCTAGAATTTGGACTGATGAGAAAACGCAGCTGCTTCATTCTCGCCTCGGTGGTCCTTCTTATGGCTTCTCTCAGCTCAACCCAGGAAAAAGAAACGGCGAAGGCCACGGCAGCCGCAGGGGGCGAGCCGGTCTCCGCAAACCTGCATGTCGCGCCGGACCTCGATAAGCGCCTGGCGAAGTTCAAGCGCGTGCAGATGCCATTTCATTCCGCTGGCTTGACGGTGCGGGAACGCAAGCTGGTAGAAAAGCTGGTGGATGCATCGCGCTACCTCGATGACATTTACTGGCGGCAGAGCGATCCCGATGGGCTGACGCTCTATCAATCGCTGGCGGGCAGCAAAGATCCGAAAGACATTGCGCTGCGGCGGTATTTGGAGATCAACGGTTCGCGCTTCGATCTGATTGATGACAATAAACCATTCGTAGGCACGGGGCCGATGCCACCCGGACGAGGGTTCTATCCCGAGGGGCTGACGCGGGAGAAGATCGAACAGTATGTGAAGGACCATGCCGAAAAAAAAGCTGAGATTTATAGCCCATTCACCATCGTGCGCTGGCACGGCAACGAACTGGAGGGCGTACCCTATCACGTGGCTTACCGCTCGTTTCTGGAACCGGCCGCCCAGGACCTGCGTGAAGCGGCGAAGTTGAGTTCCGATCCGGCTTTCGCCAATTTTCTCCGGCTGCGCGCGGACGCCCTGCTGAACGACGATTACTTCAAGAGCGACCTCGCGTGGCTGGACCTGAAAGACCCGAAGTTCGACGTGATTTTCGCTCCCTATGAAACGTACCTCGATGATCTTCTCGGGGTGAAGACTTCCTACGGCGCGGCAGTGCTGGTGCGCAATCAGGAAGAGAGCAAGAAGTTGGCGATGTTCCAGAAGTATGTGCCGGATATTCAGGATGCCTTGCCGCTGCCGCCGGAAGATCGGCCGTCAAAGCGGGGTTTGCAAACTCCAATGGAAGTGATGGATGCGCCTTACCGCGGCGGAGACTTGTTGCATGGCTACCAGGCCGTGGCCGACAATTTGCCGAATGACCCGCGCATTCATGAGCAGAAGGGCAGCAAGAAAATCTTCTTCAAGAATTTCATGGACGCGCGGGTGAATTATGTAATTCTGCCGCTTTCGAAATATCTCATGCCTCCCGAGCAGGCGGCGAAGGTTTCGGGCGAAGGTTATTTGCTGGGCACCATCATGCACGAGATGGCGCACGGGCTGGGGCCGGCCTTCGCGCGCGAAGATGGCCGCAAGGTGGACATCCGCGAGGCCATTGGGCCTACTTTTGGCGGACTGGAAGAGGCCAAGGCCGACGTAGTGGGAATGTATGGTCTGCACTGGCTGGTGGACCACGGCGCGCTGCCCAGGGAAAAACTGGAAGAGTATTACGCTTCATATGTGGCGGGAATTTTTCGCACTGTGCGCTTTGGGATCGGAGAGGCGCATGGCCTAGCCGAAATGATGGAATTCAATTATCTGTCGGAACATGGGGCGATCAAGCGCCAGGCTTCGGGAAAATATGCTCTGGATTATGCCCGGATGTCGCAAGCGATTGCGGGCCTGGCGAAGGAACTGCTGGAGATTGAGGCTACCGGCGACCGCGAGCGCGCGGAAAAGTGGTTCAAGAAGTATGACGTTATGCCTGCCGAGCTGGTTTCGGCTCTGAAATCAGCCTCAAGTGTGCCGGTGGATGTGGACCCGGTGTTTTCGTTCAAGGAAAAAGTCGAATAGGACGATCGCGAAGCACCGGTGACTTTTCTGTTCCACGGCGCCCTCAAATAGTTTGGCTGGGAACTTGCAATCTTCACTCAGGCCAAAGGACGAGTGCGGTTGCGCTAAGAATCTGCCTTTGAGTTTCCAGTTTCAGCGGCAGGCTGCGGAAGTCATCCAGGTTCTTCTTGATCTCCGTCACACCGGGGCTGGGCCAGTCGGTGCCAAAGAGCGTCTTGCGCGCGATCTCTTCGAGGCGGGGAAAATACTTCAACAACTCTTTCGGCGGAATGCCGCTGATGTCGAGGTAGAGGTTGGGATGGCGGCGCAGCAAGAAGAACGCTGAATTCATCCACAGCGGGCGGCCGCCGTGGGCCAGAATGATCTTCATTCGTGGAAAGTCGACGGCAACATCGTCTACATAAATGGGATCGCCGTACTTGTTGCGCGCGCCCGGGAAGACGGAAGTGCCGGTGTGAAACATCACCGGAATGCCGTTGGCCTCGGCGGTACGGTAAATGATTTCGAGTTCTTTCATGCCGTGGAGGTAGTCGTTGGGAAAGAGCAGTTGGTGAGGCGGGTGGATTTTGATCATGCGTATGCCCAGGCGTAAAAGTTGCTCGACGTCGGCCATCACGTTGGTGGTGTGCCTGGGATGCAGGCTGCCGCAGGAAATCAACCGGCGGGGATTTTCTCTCACATAATTCGCGATGAAATGATTGACGCCGTTTGTAAGTCCAATGACCTCGGGAGCGACGTAATTGATGAGCACGGCGCGGTCCACGCCCGATTGGTCGAGGTAGTTGAGAAACGCTTTTGGCGAACGGCAGAATTCAACAACGCGCTCGAAATCCGCCTGGCTCTTCTTTATGAGTTCCAAAGCCCCCGGCTTGAACATCTCCAGTGGCTGGATGTGGATGTGGCAGTCGGTGATCAAGTGCGCTAGCCGTTTGTCATTGGTCGTTAGCTGGAATATCTACAGATTTATTGCCGATTTTCTCGGCTCGCCGATGGTTTCGAATGGGTCGCGCGCGCCTTCTTTTTCTGCGATCCACTTCTTTTCGGTGCTGATGATGTCGAGCAGAAGCTGTTTGTCGGCGGCCGTGGGCAAGGCTTCCTTCAGATATTCCTCATAAGCCGAATCTTCAACCGGCTCGCCTGTGTGTGCGTGGAATTTCTGCTCTTTCCAGCGGCCGATGAAACGATTGAAGCGAATATCAGGAGCATAGAGTTCGGGCTCGCCTGGCTTTCTCGCGCTGTTCAGGCGCGCTACCAACCCGGCCACTTCGTCGCGATAGAGATGGCGGTTGTAATCGTTCAGGTCGTCGAGATCGGGCGCTTGCTCGTTTTTCGGTTCATCATAACGGCCTTTGATGCCCCAAACGTAGGCCCAGTGGGCGGAAGAAGAATGGTCTGTGCCGAATAAATCGTAGGAACTGGAGATCCATTTGTTCAAGTATTTTTGAATCAGCCACGCGGGAATCACGCCGGCTTGCACGATGCGACGCAGGCCGTCGTTGCCAGTTCCCATGTGGAAGGCCTCTTCGCGCAGCATGTATGACATCGAACGGCCCAGCGGCGCAAAGCCAGAATATTTCAGCATCTGCAACTGAAATTTGCCGTCACGATCCACGAAGTCGGTGTAGGTGAAGAAATCCATCCAGTTGTCAACGTCCACGTTGAATGCACCCAGCAGCCGCTTGTTTTCGAAGGCGCGCCGCTCCAGCATTTTCTGCGCTTCCACGCGGCCGGAGTAGCCGAAGTGGTCCATGAGCAGAGCGCACATCTGCCAGCCGTGGCGCATTTCTTCGATCATCACGCGGGTGATGGCCTTGCGGTCCCAATCGGTGGGCGCGGTTTCGAACAAGTGGCGCTGCTGCTCGCAGCTGGCGAATTCAGTATCGCCCTGGTAGACGATCATGTTGAGCAGGGCGTCGCGCATCTGCTGTGTGGGAATCTGCCGGAGGTTCTCCCATTTGCGGCGGCCTTTGAAAGAGCCGAACTGGATCTCTTCGGTTTCGATGGCGCCGTAAAGCGTGTCGAACTGGAAGCTGGCGATTTCGTCGCGGTCCACGCCGATCTCCTTGCGCCAGTCGTTGAACATTCCCACCCACTCGCTGAAGGTCCCGATTTTTGCGACTTTTCCTGGCATAAGAAA
>Ga0335078_10011891_pt1 | contig 12914 bp, 11 predicted proteins | sample Lox_Sample_32_FD_206711 | JGI IMG/M metagenome (GOLD analysis project Ga0335078, IMG submission 206711) | Soil microbial communities from Loxahatchee National Wildlife Refuge, Florida, United States - Lox_Sample_3.2 | ecosystem: Environmental > Terrestrial > Soil > Wetlands | place: USA... | reverse complement strand
GCAATCTCGCAGCCGATCTGCGTGCGCTGGGCGAGGTGCGGGCCGCGCGCGATCTGGATCGGGACACGCTGGAGCGGCGCGGGCGCGTGCTGGGCCGGGAGCACCCGGACACCCTCGAGTCCGCGCGCAATCTGGCCGCCGACCTATGTGAGCCGGGCGCGGCAGCTGACGGCCAGTCCGGCGATGATGACGCGGCAGCCGTGCCCGGCCCAGCGCCGCGGTCCGGGTGACCGCCTCGGCGCTGCCGTGTTAGCCCGCGCCGCCGTGCTGGCCCGCCCCGCCGCGGTGCCGCCTGCGGTCGGCGAACACGTCGGGCGGCGGAGCGGGTGACGGTTCCGCCTGCTCGTCGGTGATCGGCCGCGCGCCCGCGACGAACCGGTCAAGCTCCGCGCCGGAAAGGACGCGCGCCGGGAACGGGTCGGCGGCGGCCCTCCGGGTCAGCTCCGCGACGGGCAGCTCGTGACCGGCCGCGACGACGACCAGGTTGCCGAACCGGCGGCCGCGCAGGACCGGGCCCTCCGCGATCACGCACACCTGGCCGAACACCGACCGCGCCGTCGCGACGCGGCGGCGTGCGTGCGTGAGCGGCGGCCCGTCGCCGATGTTGGCGGCGAACGTGCCGCCTGCCGCCAGCGCGCGTGCGGCCAGCGCCGCGAACTCGGCCGACGTGAGATGGGCGGGCGTGCGCGCGCCGTCGAAGACGTCGGCGATCACCAGGTCGTACGAGCCGGGCCGGGCGTGCTCTAGCACCGCACGGGCGTCGGCGACCCGGACCCGGGTCCGGCCCGCCTGCGCCCGGGTCCGGCTCGCCCGGGCCTGCGCCTGCGGCCGGGCGCGGCTCGGCTGACGCAGCGGGAGCCGCCGGCGGACGAGCTCCGCGACCGCCGCGTCGGCCTCGACCGCGAGCTGGACCGACCCCGGCCGGGTCGCGGCGGTGTACCGGGCCAGGGTCAGCCCGCCGCCACCGAGGTGCAGCACCCGCAGCGGCGTCCCGGCCGGCGCGGCGAGGTCGACCACGTGCCCCAGCCTGCGCACGTACTCGAACTCGAGATGCTCCGGCTCGTCGAGATCCACGTGCGACTGGGGCGTGCCGTCGACGAGCAGCATCCACGCACCGGGCCGGTCGAGGTCGCCGAGCAGCTCGACGCTCCGGCCCGCCGGAGACCCGGTGCCGGTCAGGTCGCCGGCCATAGCGCCGTGAGCTGGCCGGGGCTGATGTTCCCGCCGCTGCACACGATCGCGACATTCCGCCCCGCGAACCTGGCAGGATCCGCCAGCACCGCGGCCAGCGCGGCCGCGCCCGCCGGCTCGACCAGGTTCCGGGTCTTCTCGATCATCGTGCGGGTAGCCGCCGCGATCGCGGCGTCCGGGACCAGCACGAAGTCGTGCAGCAGCTCGCGCATGATCTGCTGCGGCAGCTCGAACGCGGTCCTGGTCGCCAGGCCCTCCGCGAACGTCGACGTCTTGTCGTCCACCAGGCGCCCGGCCTGCCAGGACCGGAACGCGGCCGGCGCTGCCTCGGACTGCACGCCGATGACCTCGATCGACCGCCGCACGGCGCGCGCGACGATGGCGGTGCCCGCGGCGCCGCTGCCGCCGCCCACCGGCACGACGATGATCTCGACCTCGGGCCAGTCCGCGACGATCTCCAGCCCGTAGGTGGCGACGCCGGCGATCAGATCGGGCTCGTTCCCCGAGTGGACATACCGGTAGCCGTGCTCGGCCGCCTGCTGCTCGCAGTACTCGCGGGCGTCGTCGAAGTCGCGCCCGTGAAACACGACCTCGGCCCCGAGCGCGCGCATGGACTCGACCTTGACCGGGTTGGCATCCTCGGGCATGTACACGATGGCCTCGACGCCGAACAGGCTCGCCGCATACGCGATCGACTGGCCGTGATTGCCGGTGGACGCGCTGACCACCCCGCGCTCGCGGTCGGCGGCCCCCAGCCTGCCGACCAGGTTCACGCCGCCGCGCACCTTGAACGCCCCGACTGGCTGGTGGTTCTCGTGCTTGACCCGCAGCCGGGCGCCGGTCAGGGCGTCCAGCGCGGGGTAGCGGTACAGGGGCGTGGGCCGCAGGTACGGGGCGATCCGCTCGCGCGCGCCGAGTACGTCGGCGAGGTCAGGCATCCGCGTGCTCATACAGTTGCTTCTACCATGGTCGTTTCCGCCACGGGCGGCTGGCCGCAGAGAACGAGGGGCATGGTCGCGGACATCGTCGCGCACGCCGACTGGGGCAGTGATCCGCGCAAGCGGGTCGTGGCCGTCGCGCGGAAGGTGGCCGACGGCCACGAGATCGTCTCTCTCGCCGCGGCACCCGACGGCGACCTGCTGGCCGGCCTGGCGCTGGAGTACCAGCCGTTCCAGTCGATTATCGGTTTTGACTTCCCGATCGGCCTGCCGCGCGCCTACGCCGCGGCGGCCGGGACCGGCGCGTTCCGCGAGTTCTTCGACCACGTCGGGGCGCCGCCCTGGGCTGAGTTCGAGCAGGTCGCGGCCGGGCCCGGCGAGATCAGCCTGCGGCGTCCGTTCTATCCGGCCAGGCCCGGCGGCACCCGGCGCTCGCACCTGCACGATGGCCTGGGGCTGTCTGAGCAGGAACTTCGGCGCAGATGTGACGGGACCGACGCGGAGATGCTGTTCTGGACGCTCGGCGGCAAGCAGGCGGGCAAGGCTGCGCTGCACGGCTGGCGGATGCTGCGGCAGGCGCGGGCCGGGGGAGCGGACATGGCGCTGTGGCCATTCGACGGGCCGCTCGCGGCGCTGCTGCGCAGCCGGGCGCGGTTCGTGGTCGCGGAGACGTATCCGCGCGAGTTCTACCGCTATATCGGCGCGCCGGCGGACCGCTGGAGCAAGCGGCGGCGGGCGGACCGGCTGCGCTGCGTGCCCGGGCTGCTGGCCCGGGCAGACTGCCTCGGTGTGCGCTGGCGCGCGGATGTGCGCGCACGGGTCTGCGCCGGGTTCGATCCGGGCCCGGCCGGCGAGGACGAGTTCGACGCCACCGTGGGCCTGCTCGGCATGATCGCGGTGCTGGCCGGAGTCATCGCGCCCGGCGTCCCGGCGGACGACCGCGCCGTCGTCACGACCGAGGGCTGGATACTCGGCCGGGCGGCGGGTGTCCATGAGCCGGGCGCCCGTTCGTCGCATAGTCAGGAGCCCGGATGAATGGGTCCGGGCGGGCACGCGGCGGAGGTGCGCCATGGCGGAGGCAGCGGGAGCGCGGGTCGAGGTCGAGATCGTTGCGGACTGGGAGCCCGAGGCAATCTGGGACCTGATCACGGACGTGGCGCGGATCGGCGAGTGGAGCCCGGAGTGCGCGGGCGCGAGATGGCTGGACGAGACGATCGCGGCGGGCTCGCGGTTCGAGGGGCGCAACGAGTTCCCCGGCGGCTTCAGCTCGACCGTGACGTGCGTCGTGACGCGGGCGCAGTGGCCGGAGGCGTTCGAGTGGATCGTCCTGGATCCCAGCGGGTCACCGCTGTCGCCGGGCTCTATCTGGCGGTACGAGCTGACGCCAGGGCCCCTGCGCGGCCAGACGCGGATACTGCACCGGTTCGAGCACGGGCCCGGCGACACCGGCCTGCTGCGGGCCATGCGGGCGGACCCGGTGCACGCCGAGCAGATCCTGCACGAGCGGCTGGTCACGCTGCGCGCGAACATGACAGCGACGCTGCGGGCGATGGCGGCCAGCAAGCCCGCGACGGGTCTGCGCCGCGCCGGGTAGCGGCGGCGCGGCTGGCGCGGCGCGCGGCTAGCGCGGGGCGCGGCGGCCGGGTCAGACGGCGCCGAACAGCCGGTCCCCGGCGTCGCCGAGGCCGGGCACGATGTAGCCGTGCTCGTTCAGCCGGGCATCCAGCGCCGCGGTGACCACGCGGATCGGCACCGGCGTGTCCTCTTCCGGGAACGCGGCGCCGATCCGCTGCAGGCCCTCGGGCGCGGCGAGCAGGCACACGGCGGTCACGCTGGCGGCACCGCGGTCGAGTGCCAGCCTGATCACCGTCTCCAGCGTTCCGCCGGTGGCGAGCATGGGATCGAGCACGAAGATCTCGCGGCCGGTCAGGTCGGCCGGCAGCCGCTCGGCGTAGGTCGTCGCGACCAGCGTCTCCTCGTCCCTGGCGAGTCCGACGAAGCCGACGGCCGCGCCCGGCAGGAGGCGGATCATGCCGTCGAGCATGCCGATGCCCGCGCGGAGCACGGGGATGATCATCGGCGGCGGGTCCGCCAGCCGGACGCCCGTGGCCGCCGTCACCGGGGTCTCGATGTCGACGGGCTCCACCTGCAGGTGCCTGGTCGCCTCGTAGGCCAGGAGCGTGACCAGCTCGTCCGCGAGCCGGCGGAACTCGTGCGTCGGCGTATTGACATCGCGCAGCGTGGTCAGCTTGTGCGCGACGAGCGGATGATCGGCAACGAACGTCTGCATGAGCGGTAGTGTGCCAGACCCGCTACCCCCCTGGCCTGCCTGTGACCTCCGCGCCACGCCGGTGCGGCGGCTGGTACCAGACGCTCGGGCAGCCGGCAGCGCGGCAGCTCACCCGCAGGTGGCCCTCCTCCTGCGGGCTGGCGCACTGGCAGACCACCCACGAGACGCTGACCGTGCCCGGCCGCCAGACGTGCCCGTGCGAGCACCGTTTCGGATACCGCCACCACTCTGGCCAGTGCTCGCCCATAGCAGTATTCGAACATACAAGCGATCAGCTGGGAAGTCGCGGGGCCGGATCTGCGGCTCAGGAGCCGGAGTCGGTGTCGTCCCGCCTGGGGCGGCCCGGCCGGCGCATCCTGCGTGCCTGGGCGGGCAGCCGTCCGGCCTCGGCCAGCGCCCGGCGCAGCAGGAACTCTATCTGGGCGTTCGTGCTGCGCAGCTCGTCGGTCGCCCACCTGGCCAGCGCGTCGTGGACGGCCGGGTCGAGCCGGAGCAGTACGCCTTTACGCTCGCTCATGGCGCGGCCGCGCTGGGCATCACTGGTAGAGCGACCCGGTGTTGACTACCTGCTGCGTGGCCTGCTCACTGCAGAGGACGACGAGCAGGTTGGACACCATCGCCGCCCTGCGCTCTTCGTCGAGTTCGACCACGCCTTCCTCCTCGAGCCTGCGCAGCGCCAGCTGGACCATGCCGACCGCGCCCTCGACGATGCGCTGGCGGGCGCCGACGACGGCGTCAGCCTGCTGCTGCCGCAGCATCGCCTGCGCGATCTCCGGCGCGTAGGACAGCCGGGTGAGCCTGGTCTCGATGACGTCGACGCCGGCCGAGCGCACCCGGTCGGTGAGCTCGGCCGACAGCCGCTGGGTGATGTCGTCGGCGTTGTCCCGCAGCGACAGCCCGCCCCTGCCACGGTTGTCGTACGGGTAGCTGCCGGCGGTGTGGCGCACGGCCGTCTCGGCCTGGATCGTGACGAACTCGACGTAGTTGTCGACCGCGTACGTCGCCTTCGCGGTGTCACTGACCTGCCACACGACGACCGCGGCGATCTCGATCGGATTCCCGTCGGCGTCGTTGACCTTGGCCTGCGCGGTCTCCTGGTTGCGGATCCGGGTGGAGACGCTGATCCTCCGGGTGAACGGGTTGACCCACTGCAGCCCGGATTCGCGTATCGTGCCGCGGTAGCGCCCGAACAACTGAACAACGCGCGCCTTGCCGGGAACGACGGGTGTGAGGCCGGCCAGCCCCAGCACGCCGACCACGAGCAGGACGGCGCCGATGGCGGCCAGCGCTACCACGGCGGCATGCTGCTTGCCGCCCGCCTGGCTGAGCACGGCTATCCCGGCGATCAGCACGACGATCGACAGCGCCAGCACCTGCAGGCCCGGCCTGCTGCTGGCCGCCTGCTCGGCGAGCTGCTGGCCCGCCGGGCCGCCGGCCTGCTGCCCCGATGCGTCCGAAGCCATCGCGTCCACCTCCGCTTACGTGGCTGGTACCACCTAAGCTAGCATAGTGATATCAATTATTTAAGCAAGCACCCCGAGCTGGCGAGCGCGGGAACTCCGGTGCGGGCTGAAAGCGGTTGCGCGCACGCGCGGCGGAAGAGAAAGGTGGCATCGTGGACGGCCGGGACGGAACGCTCGAACTGGATGATCTGCGGCGGAAGTTCGGCGACGTCGTCGCGCTGGACGGCCTCAGCTTCACGGTGCCGCCCGGCGAGGTCTTCGGATTTCTCGGCCCCAACGGCGCCGGCAAGACCACGGCGATGCGCGCGATCGTCGGCGTCACGTCGCTGGACAGCGGAGCGGTGCGGTGGCGCGGCAGGCCGGTGGACGCCGACGCCCGCAGGCGCATCGGGTACATGCCGGAGGAACGCGGGCTGTACGCCGGGATGAAGGTCGGTGAGCAGCTGGAGTACCTCGCGCGGCTGCACGGCCTGACCGCGGCGCGGGCGCAGGCGGCGGCCGCGCAGTGGGTGAGCCGGCTCGGCCTCGCGGGCAAGGACCAGATGAAGGTCGAGTCCCTCTCGCTGGGGAACCAGCAGCGTGTCCAGCTCGCGGCGGCGCTGGCGCACGAGCCGGAGCTGCTCGTGCTCGACGAGCCGTTCGCCGGCCTGGATCCGGTCGGCGTCGACGCGATGAGCGCCGTCCTCGCCGAGCGCGCGGCCGCCGGCGTCACGATGCTGTTTTCCAGCCATCAGCTGGACCTGGTCGAGCACCTGTGCACCTCGGTGGCGATCATCCACAAGGGCGCGCTCGTCGCCCGCGGCACCGTAGACGAGCTGTCCCGCGGCGGCGACCAGCGGGTCGCGGTGCGGGTGTCCGGAGACGAGCAGGCGCGCTGGACCGGCGGTCTCGGCGAGCACGCGAAGGTCGTCCGGGTCACGGCCGGAACGGCCACGATCGCGGTGGCCAGGCCGGAGGACGCGCAGGCCGTGCTCGACGTCGCCAGGCGCGCCGGCCCGGTGGAGCAGTTCGGCTTCGAGCGGCGCAGGTTGTCGGAGGTCTTCCGGGACGTGGTCGGCGCGAATATCGAGGACCTGGAGAGCGAGAACGTGAGCCGGGCGGCCGTTCCGGCACCGGAGGCAGCGCGATGAGCAGGGACTGGTGGGCACTGACGTGGCTGGTCACCCGGCGCGAGATCAGGGACCGCGGGCGCGCCAAGTCGTTCTGGGTGGCGACCGTGCTGCTGATGCTCGCCGTCGCCGCCGGGGCCGTCATCCCGGCGCTGGTGCAGGGCAGCGGGAAGAGCACCGCTACCGTCGGCATCGTCGGCAACACGCCGGCGCTCACCCAGGTCGCGCTGGAGACCGGCAAGGTGACCAGCACGACCGTGACGGTCGTCAGCCTGCCCGACATCGCGGCTGCCAGGGCGCAGCTGAGGTCCGGGGCGGTCGGCGCGGTACTCGTCGGGAACTCCGAGGTACTCGTCAGGCAGCAGTCGGCCTTCGGCAGCTCCGGTCTGTCGCAGACCCTGTCGCAGGTCGCCGGGCTGCAGAAGCTGTTCGCGCAGCTGCCGCCCGCCGCCGTGCAGAGCGCGGTCAGCCACGGTGTGGCGCTGCCGGTCCGCAGCGTGGTCTCGGCCGGGCGCAGCGCCGCAGCCCGGATCACCGGCCTGGTCGTCGCGATCCTGATGTACGTGATCATCCTTACCTACGGGATCCGGATCACGATCGGCGTCGGCGAGGAGAAGGCGTCCCGGGTCGTCGAGGTGCTGCTGACGACGCTGCGGCCGGTGCAGCTGCTCGCCGGGAAGGTCATCGGCATGGGCCTGCTGGCGCTCGGGCAGATAGCCGCGCTGGTCGCCACGTACCTGATCCTCGGCCAGGTCGCGGGGACCAGTGCGGTGCGCGGCGCGTCCGTCAGCGTCGTGCTGGTGGGCGCGCTCTGGCTGCTGCTCGGCTACGCGTTCTACTGCACCGCGTTCGCCGCGGCGGGCGCGCTGATCACCCGCCAGTCCGACGCGTACAACGCGGCGCTCCCGCTGCAGATCCCGCTGATCATCGCGTACGTGCTGACCTACACGGTGATCTACTCGACGAGCGTGAACACCCTCTTCCACGTGCTCGCGTTCATCCCGTTCACCGCGCCGGTCGCGATGCCGGTGCTGGTCGCCGTCGGCGCGGCATCGGCCTGGCAGGTGGCGGTCGCCGCGGTCATCAGCGTGCTCTCCACGGTCGGGATGGCACGGGTGGCCGGGACGATCTACGGCCGCGCGATCCTGCGCACCGGCAGCAGGCTCAAGGTCCGCCAGGTGCTCGCGTCCTCGTCAGCGTGAGCCCGCGGAGAGTTCGGGACCGCATAGGTCCCGAAGTCTCCGCGGGGTCGGGACTGCTAGGCGCGGCGCGGGAACTTGCTGAACTCGGGCTTGCGCTTGGCCTTGTATGCCTCGCGGCCTTCCTTTGCCTCGTCGCTGCCGTAGAACAGCAGGTTCGCGTCGTGCGCCAGCTGCTGCAGGCCGAGGTAGCCGTCCTCGGCGGCGTGGAAGCTGGCCTTCATCAGCCGGAGCGCGAACGGTGATAGCGCCAGCATCTCCCGGCACCAGCCGACGGTCTCGCGCTCCAGGTCGGCCACCGGCACCACGGCGTTCACCAGGCCCATGCCGAGAGCCTGCTGCGCGTCGTACTGGCGGCACAGGAACCAGATCTCCTTGGCCTTCTTCATGCCGACGAGCTGCGACAGGGAGCTGGCTCCGAGGCCACCGTCGAAGGACCCGACCTTGGGGCCGACCTGGCCGAATCGCGCGTTGTCGGCGGCGATCGTGAGATCGCAGACGACGTGCAGCACGTGCCCGCCGCCGATCGCCCAGCCGGCCACCATCGCCACGATGGGCTTGGGGCAGCGCCGCATCTGGACGTGCAGGTCGGTCACGTGGAAGCGGCCCGTCGCGTTCTCGTCTGTCTTGTAGCCGCTGTCCCCGCGGGTGCGCTGGTCGCCGCCGGAGCAGAACGCCTTGTCGCCCTCGCCGGTGAGGATGATGACGCCGACCGACTCGTCCTCGCGGGCGACATTCAGCGCCGCGGAGATCTCGATGATCGTCTGCGGCCGGAACGCATTGTGCACTTCGGGCCGGCAGATCGTGATCTTGGCGATGCCGTCGCTGGTGGTGTCGTAGCGGATGTCGGTGTACTTGCCGGACTCATGCCAGACGATGTCGGTGCTGTCAGTCATGGGCTCATTCTGCCCGGCGGCCGCCATGCCGGTATTCGCGGCCTGGCCAGCCCGTCAGCCGCTCCAGGCCACCGGCAGCTCGCGCAGGCTGTCCACGGCCATCCCCGGCTTGAACCTCAGCTCCCTGGCCGGCACCGCGAGGCGCAGTCCCGGCATCCGCCCGAGCAGGCCCCGGAACGCCTCCTGCAACTCCAGCCGGGCGAGCTGCGCGCCGAGGCAGTGATGCGGCCCCGCGCCGAACGCCAGGTGGCTGGCCGCATCGCGAGTCACGTCGAACTGGTCCGGGTCACCGAAGACCGAAGGGTCGCGGTTGGCGGTGGCGAACAGCGGCAGCACCGACTCCCCGGCCCGTATCGTCACCGGTCCCAGCGGCACGTCCTCCCTGGCCACCCTGGCGGGCGGCAGACCGCTCCCGAGCCGGACGAACCGCAGGAACTCCTCCACCGCCGCCGGGATGAGACCGGGGTCAGCGTGCAGTCTGGCCAGCTCATCGGGGTGCTCGAGCAGGCACAGCAGCGACAGGTTGATCTGGTTGGCGGTCGTCTCGTGCCCGCCTATCAGCAGCGTGCAGCCCAGCGTCGTGAGCTCCTCCTCCGAGAGCCGGTCGTCCTCGTCGCGGGCCGCGATGAGCGCGGTCATCAGGTCGTCCGCCGGCTCGGCCCGCTTCATCTCGATCAGCCCGGTGAAGTAGTTGTACAGCTCGACAAGCGCGGTCATGATCTCGCCGGAGTCGGCACGCCAGTCGCTCAGGATCGTGTCCGACCAGCCGTGGAATTGCTCCAGGTCTGCCTGCGGCACGCCGAGCATCTCGCAGATGACCTGGACCGGCAGCGCCAGCGAGAAATGAGTAATCAGGTCGGCCGGCTCCGGCTGAGTGAGCAGCCCGTCGATCAGCTCGTGCACGATGGCCGCGGCCCGCGGCCGCAGCGCTTCCACCCGGCGGGCGGTGAACGCCTTGGACACGAGCTTGCGCAGTCGCGTGTGCTCCGGCGGGTCGATTCCCATGATCGAGCCAGCCGCGAATACCTCGGTCCCCTCCAGCGGCCGGCCGGGCGCCACCGCTAACGCGCGGGAGAAGCGCTGGTCGATGACGACCTGACGCACTTCCTCGTAGCCGCCGACCAGCCACGCGGTGCTGCCGTCCGGCAGCTCGACCAGTGCCGCCGGCCGCCCGCCGAGCAGGGCGCGGAACTGGGCCACCGGCTGGCTCGCCGAGGGAGGCGCAGGCAGCGGCAGCCTGATCGGGGTGAGATCAGCGGTCATGATGATGTGCCTTTCGCGTAGGCCGGGCCCGATAAGACACTACTTCTGGCTGACCGGCTGTGCCACGGTCGTGACAGGCTCGCCCGCCTGGCCGCTGGCGGAGATGCCTACGGATAGCTGACGACGTCGCTGGGTGTCGTGTTCGACGGCGTCGCCGCTCCGGTGGTGTTGATGACATGGGTGATGGTGCCCACGCCGCCAAGCGAGACCGTGAGCAGGTCGTGCCACGCCACCCCGGCGGTGCTGGGCGAGGAGAACGCATTCGCCGAGCTGACGGCCGGATTGACATTGAAGTAGCAGTAGCTGCCCAGGCCCCAGCCGCCGAACGAGGTCACGTTGCTGGCCACGGCTATCGCCGGATACCCGTCGGACGAGCCGTTCATCCACGCCGCCTGGCTGGGCGGGTCGTAGGGCATCTCGTTCTGGAAGAAGATGATCTTGCCGTTCTGGCCGTTCCAGGCCACCTCAGTCTTCTGGTAGTGCTCGACGAACAGGCCGGTTGCCTCGACGTTGTTTCCGTTGACGATCATGCCGTTGTCGGCCGTGTTGGTGGTCCAGCCCACCGTCCCGGCGTTGCCGTGGTCGGCCCGCCAGGCCCAGACATCATCCACGATGGTGTCGTAGGCGTTCACGACCAGGCTGGCGCTGGCCTTGCCGGCGATGTCACCGCCGATGCGGAAGAACACGTCCTGCACCGAGATCGGGTCGCTCGCGTGGCTGGCGGTCGATCCGGCCGTGCCGACGGTCAGCAGGGCCGCCGAGTTGGTAGTGCCGGCGTCGAACAGCAGGCCCTTGATCCGGACCCCGCTGACGTCCGAGACCTGCATCGTGTTGACGCCGTTCTGCGGTATCAGGGTCGGGAACCCGATGCCCAGGACCGTCGTGTCGGCGTGGGTCACGTTGAGCGTCTGGCTGAGGTTGTATACACCGGGGGTGAAGAGCAGGTTGCAGCCCTCCGACAGCGCCGTGTTGATCGTCGCCGCGCTCATCGACGGGTCGGCGACGAAGAACTGGCTCATCGGCACCGAGGTGCCAGGCGTCGGGCCGTTTGCCCAGCTGGGGCCCGATGCGTTGGTCCGCAGCGACGGCTCGAACACGTGGTAGTTGCCGCTGGCGTCTACGTAGAGATAGGGCACGTCCCGCGACACCGGAGTCGTGGCCAGCGTCGTCATGGGCGGGGTCGGGAAGCTCTGCGCCGGCGCGCCGCTGACGCCCGAGAACACCATGTTCCAGACCGACCCGCTCCAGCTGCCGAAGTTGCTGTCCCGCGAGTACCACTGCTGCTGGGATACCGAGGAAACCTGGCCGGAAACCTTGCTGTCGGCGATGTAGCCGCCGCTGGCGTAGCCGTAGCTGGCCGGGTACAGCTCGAGTCCGCCGTGAATGTCCATCCGGCGGAACGGCCCCGCCTGGGCCACGGCCCAGCGGTCCGATCCTGCTGACGGGTTGATCGCCATGTTCTCGGCGGACCGCCAGAAGTTCTGCGTGGCGTTGCCGGTGCCGTCGAAGGAGTCGACGGTGACGTCGCCGTTGATCGTGACATCGTCCGGGTTCTGGCCCAGGCCGGCGATGGACGTGTAGTACCCGATGTTGGCCTCGACGCTGTAGGTGCCGGGCTCGAAGAGCAGGGCGTAGCGCTGAGTGCCGAACTGGTTGAGCTTCTGGGTGTTGAAGACCGAGTCCAGCGTCGACTGGATGGACGAGCTGGACATGCTGGGGCTGAAGATGTAGACATTCGGGCCGAGGTTCGGGGTGTTGGACTGCGCCGGGCACGTGGCGGTCGTGGTCACGGTCCAGCCGAATGATGCCGACCCGGATGCGCCCGTCGTGTCCCTGGCCGTCACCGTCACGGTCGAGGAGCCCGCGCTGGTGGGAGTCCCGGAGATCAGCCCCGACGAGGAGCTGACGGACAGTCCCGCGGGCAGGCCGGTGGCGCTGTAGGTCAGGGTCTGACCCGCCGCGGAGTCCGATGCGCTGATCTGCAGGCTGGCCGCGGTGCCGACGGTGGACGACTGGCTGCCGGGGTTGGTGACCGTGACGGTATTGCCGCCTCCGCCCGCGGAGGTCGTGTGCACCTGGAACTCCCAGAGGGAGTAGCCGTACTGGGTGGCGCGCGCCGTGCCGTACATGCGGATGTAGCGGCCCGAGCCGGTCACATTCAGGGTCTGCGTGCCGCCGGTTCCGGTGGTCGTCGAGTAGATGGTGGTCCAGGTGGTGCCGTCGTTGGACGTCTGGATCTGGAACGCGGTCGCGTACGCGGCCTCCCATTCCAGGACGACCTGGCAGATGTTCTGGCTCGAGCCCAGGTCGACCTGCAGCCACTGCGGGTCGGAGAACGCGCTCGACCAGCGGGTGCCGGTGTTGCCGTCGACCGCGGCCGAGGCGGGGAAGCTGCCGCTCTGGGTCGACGATGCGGTGGCGGGCTGGTTGAGGGCAGCGTTGGCGCTGCCGCAGCTGCCACCGGACAGCGTGCCGTAGACCTGGAATTCCCAGAGGGAGTAGCCGTACTGGGTGGCGCGCGCCGTGCCGTACATGCGGATGTAGCGGCCCGAGCCGGTCACGTTC
>Ga0335078_10011890_pt1 | contig 12914 bp, 9 predicted proteins | sample Lox_Sample_32_FD_206711 | JGI IMG/M metagenome (GOLD analysis project Ga0335078, IMG submission 206711) | Soil microbial communities from Loxahatchee National Wildlife Refuge, Florida, United States - Lox_Sample_3.2 | ecosystem: Environmental > Terrestrial > Soil > Wetlands | place: USA: Florida... | reverse complement strand
ATCGTCCATGTAGGATTCGGCCTCGTAGACGCCGTCGGGAATCGATCGCGTGCGGGCGCGCGCCATCGCTTCGGAGTGATCCATGATGGCCTTGATCGCCGCCAACACCTGCGCGCGGCCGTAGCGCTCGACGAGCTCGAGAAAACGCCGCTCCCCGGTCTTCACCGCGGTCACTTGCGCGCGCAAGTCGCCCATGGCGCGGCTCGGCAGCCGCATATTCTGCTTGATCACGTCGATCAGCGTAGCGTTGACCTTGCCGCGATCATGCAGCTTGAGGATCGGAATCTGCAGACCTTCCGAAAAAATATCGGTGGTCATGCCGCCGAGCGTGCCGCCGATGTCGAGCCAGTGCGCCATGCAGCAGGAGAAGCCGACCAGCGTGCCCTTGTGAAAGATCGGCAGCGTCAGCGTGACGTGATTGAGATGGCTGCCGGTCAGGTAGGAATCGTTGGTGACGTAAATATCGCCGGGCCGAATATTGGCGCGGCCGAAATGCTTGATCTTGGCCTTCACCGTTTCCGCCATGCCGCGGATGAACATCGGCAGGCCGATGCCGATGGAAATCGTTTCGCCTTCCGGGGTGAACAGGCCGGTGGTGAAATCGAGCGCCTCGTAGATGATGATGTTGTAGGCGGTGCGCATGAGGTTGGTCTTCATTTCCTCGGTCACCGCAATCACGCCGTTGCGCACGATCTCGGTGATCACCGGATCGGCGGTGCGCGCGGGCCCGCGCTTTCTCGCGGGCTTTCTCTTGAACTTTCTTTTCAGTTCTTTCGCCATGTCGACCTGAACTTTGGGTTTATTCACTCGGCCTTGATGCCGGCCTCGCGGATCACCTTGCCCCATTTGTCGGTTTCGTCGGCGACGAGCTTGCCGAAATCGGCCGGCGAACCGGTCAAGAGCATGCCGCCCATATCGGCGAGCCGCGCCTTGATCGTCGGGTCGGCAAGGCCGGCATCGATTTGCCGGTTCAGCGCATCGACAATGTCGGCCGGCGTGCCTTTCGGCGCGGCAACGCCGAACCACGAGCTTGCCTCGAAGCCCGGCACGAAGGCGGCCACGGTCGGCACGTCGGGCAACGCCTCGGACCGCTTGGCCGTCGTGACTGCCAATGGCCGTAATTTGCCCGCGCGGATGAAACCGATCGAGGCCGTCATGGTGGCGAAGCCGACTTGCACCTGGCCGCCGACCAGATCGGCCATCGCCGGCCCGTCGCCGCGATAAGGGACATGCGTCAGGTTGGCGCCGGTCATCTTGTTGAACAATTGGCCGGCGAGATGACTCGCGGTGCCGATGCCGGCCGAGGCGAAACTGAGCTTGCCCGGATTGGCCTTGGCATAGGCGATCAGCTCCGGAATGGATTTTGCGGGTACCGCGGGATTGACCTCGACCACGTTGGGCACCCGCACCACGCCGGCGACCGGCGCCGTATCGCGGATGAAATCGAAAGTGAGATGCGGGTAGAGCGCGGCATTGGCGGCCACCGCCGGCGGCACCATCAAGAGCGTATAGCCGTCCGGCGTCGACCTGACCACCGCTTCGGCCCCGACATTGCCGCCGGCGCCCGGCCGGTTCTCGATGACAAATTGCTGGCCAAGCCGCTGCGACAGCCACTGCCCGATCAAGCGCGCCAAAGTATCGGTCGTGCTGCCGGGCGCGAACCCGACCACGATGCGCACCGGGTGAGCGGGATAGGCTTCGGCCCAAGCCAGACGCGCCAGCGCCGGCAGGGCGGCGGCGCCCATCACCAATCGAAGAAATCCTCTACGGCGGAAATTCATGGTGCGATCCTCCCCATCGATTTCGCGAAGCGGCTTATTGTCCGGCAACCGCGATCACCAGATTACCGAATGCATCGACCTCCAGCACGTCCCCCGGCATCAGCACGGTGGTCGAGGCATATTCCTCGATCAAAGCCGGCCCTTCGATGCGATTGCCGGCCGCGAGGGCGTCGCGGCGATAGGTCGGTGTCGCGTGAAAACGGCCGCCGAAATAGACCCTTCGCCGGCCGCCGAAAGCCGCTTTGGCCGGCACTCGCCGGCCGCGACCGATCTTGCTTTGCCGCGGTTTGCGCATCAGCCCCGTTACAGTGGAGCGCAGGCTGACGATCTCGGCGCGCTCCTCGGGCGCCGAGGTGCCGTAGCGTTGCGCATGCATGGCGTCGAAATGGCGCTTGATGGCTTTGGCATCCTTGCGGGCAAAAACCGCCATCGGCAGATCGACCGTCACCGCATGTTCCTGTCCGACATAGCGCATGTCGGCGGCGCGCTTGATCTCGACCCGCCGCGGCTTCACCGAGGTCCCGGCGATGGCATCGCGGCCCTGGCGCTCCAGGGCGCGATACACATTTTCCATCTCGTCGAAAGGCGCTTCGTCGAGCGGAGTGAACCAGGTGCGCACGAAATCGTAGCGCAGATCGGAGAATAGCATGCCGAAGGCGGAGAAGACGCCGGGCGCGGCCGGCACGATCACCTTGCGCATGCCGATCTCGCGCGCGACGTCCACCGCATGCAAGGGACCGGCGCCGCCATAGGCGACCAGCACAAAATCGCCGGCGTCAAAACCGCGCTCGGTGGTCACGCCTTTGACGGCGTAAGACATCGTTGTCGCCGCAATCCGCAAAATGCCGTCCGCGGCTTCGACCGCGCTCATGCCGAGCGGATCGCCGATGCGTTTCTTGAGCGCATGCTCGGCGGCGGCGACGTCGAGCTGCATTTCACCGCCGAGAAAGCGGTCGGCGCCGAGCCGGCCGAGCACGAGATGGGCATCGGTCACCGTCGGCTCGCTGCCGCCGCGCCCGTAACAGGCCGGCCCCGGCATGGCGCCGGCGCTTTGCGGACCGAGCCGCAGCGCGCCCTCCTCGACGCGGGCGATCGAGCCGCCGCCGGCGCTGACTTCGAATATATCCATCATCGCGATCTGGACCGGAAGCGCGCGCTCGTAGCCGCCGATCAGCGCCGCATTCGTCGTCAGTGCCGCGCCGTGATGGATGACGCCGGCCTTGGCTGTGGTGCCGCCCATGTCGAAGGCGATCGCATTCTCGATGTTGAGCGTGCGGCACAGCGCCTGAGTGCCGATGACGCCGGCCGCCGGCCCGGATTCCAGCATGCGGATGCATTGGCTCTGCGCCTGATCCGCCTCGTAGAGCCCGCCGGTCGACTGCACCACCAAAAACGAACCGGCAAAGCCGGCGGCGCGCATATGGGCGTCGATCTCGCCGATGTAGCGGCGGACCCGCGGACCGACATAGGCGTTGGCGGCGACCGTGGCGCAGCGCTCGAACTCGCGATATTCCTGCGACAATTCGTGCGATGCCGACACGAACATGGCGGGATGGTTCTTTTCCAAGACCGCCTTGGCGCGGCGCTCGTGATCGGCGTTGGCGTAGCAATTGAGAAACAGGATCGCGACCGCTTCGACGCCGAGGCCTTGGAGTTTTGTGCCGAGCGCCGCGATTTCACCGTCGTCGAGCGGCGTGTCGATCTCGCCGTCGGCCAGCATGCGCTCCTTCACCTCGAACCGCAGCGACCGCTCGATCAGCGGCACGTGTTTCTGGAAGAACAGATTGTAGGCGTCGGGCCGGTTGATGCGGCCGATCTCATAGATGTCGCGAAAGCCTTCGGTGATGACGAGCGCGGTGCGCGCGCCGGTGCGCTCCAGCATCGTGTTGATGGCGATGGTCGAGCCGTGCAGGAACAGTGCGGCCGAGCGGTAGTCGCTGCCGGCCTTGGCGACGCCCGCGGAAATGCCGTCGACCAGATGCGCCGGCGTCGACAGCGCCTTGCCGAAAGTGAGCGCGCCGGTTTTCTCATCGAATACGGCGATGTCGGTAAAGGTGCCGCCGATATCCGCCGCGAGCCGCAACCGACCCGGTGCCGTTCGGTTTTTGCTCACGCGTCGCACCCGCTCGCCGCTTGCTGCGGCATGCCCCGGTCGCAAAATCGGTTTCCACTCTTGCGGGACATGCCCTAATGCCACGACAGCGGCCCGGGCATGGCGCGTTCGGCTTCGGCAAGAAGCTGCGCCTCGTGGCGTTTCACGAAGATGCCCCCCACGATAAACAGGATCACGGTAACGATCGCCAGGACCAGGACCAGAGGACCTTCCAGTCGCTCGAACTCGCGGCCCAATTCATAAGCCGCGTAGCCGTAGAGCGCCGCCCATAAGATCGAGCCGATGACGTTGGCGAAAACGAAATCGCGCCACGGCATGACGTTGGCGCCGGCGAAAAGCCCGGCAAAAGTGCGCAGGACCGGAACGAACTGGGCGACGAAGACGATCTTGCCGCCATGGCGCAGAAACAGATACTGGCCGAGCTTGATGCGGCTCGTCGTCATGCGCACGTAGCTGCCGTAGCGCAGCAAAAGCCAATAGCCGAATTCGTGGCCCAGCACGTAGCCGATCATGCGCCCGCAAATCGCGGCGCCGGCCGCGGTCAGGATCACCGATACGATGTTGAGATCGTGCTTGGTGCCGGCATAGATCGCCGCCGCGAGCAGCGCGGTTTCCCCCGGCAACGGCACGCCAATGCACTCCAGGCCGACGATAACGGCGACCGTCAGCAAGCCATAGACGTGGATGAGATGGGCGATGAAGTGCATGAAGGCTGTGTACCGGAACTGCGCTCAGTTATACACAGTCCGACGCAAAGATAATGACTTGACTTTAGCAGTTCTGCGAACCCACGCCGAGGCGGTTGGATGTACAAAGATTTGCGGGAATTCATCGCGCTCGTCGAGAGGCTCGGCGTGTTGCGGCGCATCATGAACGCCGATCCGCGTTTCGAGATCGGCGGCATTACCGAAGTCGCCGCCGGCATGGCGGAATGCCCAGCTTTGCTGTTCGACGACATCAAGGGCCATCGGCGCGGCTTCCGCATTTTCACCAACGCCACGACCAACGTGCAACGCGCCGCGCTGGCGCTCGGGCTCGATCCGGCGCTGCGGCCGCTCGACGCGCTCAAAGCCTGGATGGAAAAGCGCAAATCGCTGACGCCGCGGCCACCCGTTGGGGTCGCCAAAGCGGCGTTTCTGGAGCATTCCGCCAGCGGCCCGCAGGTGAATATCTCGATCTTCCCGGCGCCGATCTGGCATCGCCACGATGGCGGGCCGTTCGTCGGTTCGGGCTCGCTTGTGGTCGTGCGCGACCCCGACGACGGCTGGATCAATGCATCGATCTACCGCGTGCAGGTGCATGCCGCCAACAAAGTGACGGTGCAATTCGATCACGGCGGCCGGCACGGCGCCATCATCGCCAGGAAGTATTGGGACCGCGGCCAGAGCTGTCCGATCGCGGTCGTGCACGGCGAAGATCCTGCCTTGTTCGTCGCCGGCTTCGAATATCTTCCCGCGGGCCGGTCGGAATATGAATTTGCCGGCGCCGTCAAAGGCGCCCCGATCGAACTCCATCCGGGGCCGATAACCGGGCTGCCGATCCCGGCGCATGCCGAGATCGTGTTCGAGGGACGGCTCTTGCCGATGCGGGAAGCAAGCCTGCCGGAAGGCCCGTTCGGCGAGTTCACCGGTTATTACGCCGCGGACGCGCGCCCTGCTCCGGTGATGGAGGTCACCGCCGTCCATTACCGTAGCGACCCCATCCTGCTCGGCTCGCCGCCGATGAAGCCGCCCCGCTTTCATTTCGGCCTGCCGCTGCGCGCGGCGACGATTTGGGACAATCTCGAAGCCGCCGGCGTCACCGACGTGACCGGCGTCTGGCAGCATGTGTCGCAACTGATGACCGTCGTCGCCTTGCGTCAGCGCTACGACGGCCACGCCAAGCGCGCCGCGCTGGTGGCGGCCGCGCACAGCTACATGGCGCGCCTCGTCGTGGTGGTCGACGACGACGTCGATCCGTCCAATCTCGCCGACGTGATGTGGGCGGTAACCACCCGTTGCGAGCCGGCGGAAGGCATCGACATCCTGCGCAATGCCTGGAGCTCGGCGCTCGATCCGCGCATCCCGCCGAGCGACAAGGAGCGCGGCGTCACCTCGCATTCCAAGGCGATCGTCGACGCCTGCCGGCCGTTCGCGTGGCGGGACAGATTTCCCAAGGCTTCGGCGCTGTCGATGGACGAGGTCCGAGAGATCGACGAGAAGTGGCGCGCTACTCTCGCGGGCCCGGCCGGCGAATAATTGCCCTGTTTCGCGCACGCGCCGCGTCACTGCACGGCGTTCGCCGCATTCAAGCTGTCGATCAGCGACGACCGATAGAGATATTTCTTGTGCAGCGCCACGTCCTCCGACGTGCGCCGCAGGTCGTCGAGATGCTTGCGGCGCACGGCGGGATCCCTTTCCTCGAGCGTCTTCTTGTTCTGGATCGACTGCGCTTGCACGAAATCGGTCTGGGCCTTGCGGCGCTGCCGCGTATAGCGGTCGAACACGCTGGCGTCGGCGCGCCCGTCCCGCACGTCGGCCAGTTTTTCCGCGAGATTGACCGCGTCGTGAATGCCGCCATTCATGCCCATGCCGCCGATCGGATTGTTGACGTGGGCGGCATCGCCGGCCAGGAAGACGCGGCCCTTGTTGAATGTCGCGGCGACGCGCTGATGCACCGCATAGAGCGCGTAATAGGAAATATCGAAATCGCCGCGCTTGTCGTGGATGCCGTGCAGCCGGCGCTGGATGCCTGCCATGCTCAGGGCCTGCTCGTCGGACTCGCCGGCCGGCACCGGCATGATGCCGCGCCAGATGCCGGGCGGGCCGTTGCCCTTGACCTTGAAGAGATTGAGCCACTCGTCGGGATCGGAGAAGTAATTGCGCGTGCAATAGCCGGTGCCGGCGGACACGAAGTCGAAGCTGGTCGCGATCTTGATGAAGCGCTCCTCCCAGGTGAAACCTGCAAAGTCGATGCCGACCAGCCGGCGCACGGTGGAACGCCCGCCGTCCGCGCCGATGACATAGCCGGCCCGCAACGGCTCGGTGTCGCCGGCCGCATTCTCGACCGCGATATCGACGTAATCGGCATGTTGAACGAGATCGGTCAGCCTGGTGGCGAAGCGGATTTCGGCAAGGCCGTTGGCCGCGATCAGCGGCAAGGCGGCGCGGACCAGCTTGTACTGCTCCCATTGCAGCACGAAGGGAAAAGCGACTTCGCCATCGAGCAGGCGAATATCGAACGTCGCCACCAGTTCGCCGGTGCCGCGGTCGCGGAACTGAAACAGCGGCGCCTGAAATCCGCCGGACGCATCCTCGGCAAACGCCTGTTCCTTGAGACCGAGCGCGGCCAGCATTTCCAGCGTCGGCGCGTGGATGGTCGCCGCGCGCTGATCTTCCACCGGCTCGGGCTCCGCTTCGATCAGCAGCACCGGGATGCCCTTGCGCACCAAGGCGAGCGTCGCCACCGCGCCGACCGGTCCGGCCCCGACGACGATGACGCGCTGTTCGCTCGGGCTCATGGTCGCGCTCACACTTTGGCGATTTCGAAGGTCGATGGATGAAACAGCTCGTCGACCTCGACCTTGCGGTCGGCCAGGCCCTGCTCGTGGACATATTGCGTCAGCGCCTCGATCTCCGGAAGATTTTCGGCCACGCCGTATTTCCAGAAATCCTCGCCCATGAGGGCGCCGGTGTCATGCGTTTCGGCTTCGAGCCATGGCAGCGTCACCATCAGCGCATTGACGTCGCGCAGGTCGATCATGGCGCGCGCCTTGGCTTCGCAGAACGCTTTGTAAACGCTGGTCGCCAGCCACGGATATTGTTCGGCCAGCGACTTGCGGATGCCGACCAGATGCATGATCGGGAACAGGCCGGTCTTTTTGTAATAAGCTTGCTCCGCCGCGCGCGTGTTGGGAAACAGTCGCGCAATATGCGGCTCGCCGGCCAGAAACGACGATGGCGCCCGCGCCGTGAACAACGCATCGAGCTCGCCGGCCTTGAGCATGCCGACCAGCGTGCGGTCGTCGCCGATCGGCTGCAAATCGAGGCCGGGGATGGGCTTGAGCGGCGTGCGTTCGTGGCGGCCGGGCTGCTCCTGCCCGCCGCTGCGCCAGTGAATCTCCGACGGCGCGACGCCGTATTCGTGCTGGATCAGGCCGCGCATCCACACCACGGCCGTGATCTGATATTCCGGTACGCCAATGCGCTTGCCGCGCAGGTCTTGCGGCTTTTCGATGCCGGCGCCTTTGCGGACGTAGATGCCGGAGTGACGGAAAATGCGCGACACGAAAGCCGGGATGCCGATATAGGCCGAGGTGCCCGCGGCCACGGTGCGGATGTAGCTCGAGAACGACAGCTCGGAAATGTCGAATTCGTGGAATTTGAAGGCGCGGTGGAAAATCTCCTCCGGGTAGAGCGGCAGATAGGTGACGTCGCAGCCTTCGACCGGAACGGTGCCGTCCTTGATGGCGCGGGTGCGGTCGTAATTGCCGCAGGCGATCGTCACCGGCACCTTTGCCATTAGGCTTGTTCCGTCATCCTCGGTGTTTCGTATAGTGGCTTCGCTCGATGCTGTGAAGCGCGTTGACGCATGGCTGCCGCGGCGGCGCGCTTGTTGTTCCGCACCGGCCGCGATAGCCTTTGCCGCCAAGGAGAGCGTCCAATGATGTCCACCGTAATCGGCGGCGCCATGCTGCCGCACGCGCCGCAGTTCTTCACCCTGCCGGACACCGAGGACAAGAGCCTGGTCGCGCATGTGCGCGAGGTGGCCGCCGACATCGGCAAGCGGCTCCGCGCGCTCAATCCCGATCTGTGGATCATCTTTTCCAACGACCACGCCGAGCAGTTTTTTCACAATGCCGCGCCGCCGTTCACCGTGCATGTCGGCGGCGAGGCGACCGGCGAGTTCGCCGGCCGGAAATTCCATTGGAGCATTCCGAGCGAGATCGGCTTCGAGCTCGTTCGCCAGCTCTATCGGCAGAGCTTCGACCCGGCCTTCACTTCGACGGCGAAGATCGATTACGCCATCGGCATTCCGCTGACCCATCTCGGTCACACCGGACCGGTGTTGCCGATCTATGTGAACGCCTATCTGCCGCCGCAGCCGACCATGGAGCGCTGCTATCAGTTCGGCCAGGCCGTCGCCCGCACCGTCACCGCGATGGGATTGAAGACGGTGATCCTGTCGAGCGGCGGCATGTCGCATTTTCCCGGCACCGACCGCTACGCCAATCCGGAGCTCGATTGGGACAAGCGCGTGCTGGCGAAGCTCGCCGCCGGCAACCTGAAGTCGCTGATCGGCTATGACGAGACCGAGCTCGACGACACCGGCAATATCGAGTTGCGCTGCTGGGCTTGCGCCGCCGGCGCGCTCGGCGAGCGCAAGCCGGACGTGGTTTCGCTGGACCCGAGCTGGCATCACAATTACGCGTCGCTCGCCTGGATCGGCGGCGACGGCGATGGGCAGAAGACCGCGCATTATCCGTCGATCAAGCCCGAGCTTGTCGGACTGACATCGGCGCTGCACGGACTTGCCCATGACGCCGACATGCGCGCGCAATATCTCGCCGACGCCGGCGGCTTCGCCGACCGCTTCGCGCTGCCGCCGGAACAGCGCGAAGCCCTGATCGGGCTCGATTTGCCGTCGATGGTGAAGATGGGCGCGCATCCGCTGGTTCCGTTTCTGGCGCAGCTGCAAATCCAGCGGCAGCGCCAGCAGCGTTGAGAAGAATTCGGCCGCGCGGGTAGTATCCCGGCGGGCCGTTGGGGAGGGGAACACGACATGACGACCGCATTGCCGCTGACCGAGCAATCCATCGCCGCGCGTCTGGAGCGCCTGCCGAATTCGCGCTGGCACGTCACGGTGACCGTCATCCTCGGCGTCGCCATCTTCTTCGACTCGTTCGATTCGCTCGCCATCGCCTATGTGCTGCCGGCGATCGTGCCGGCCTGGCACATTCCGCCGTCGAGCATCGGCGGCTTGATCAGCATCGCCAATTTCGGCCAGGCGCTCGGCGCCCTGACCTTTGGCTGGGCCGCGGAACGCATCGGCCGCGTCGCCACCGCGCGGCTTGCCATCGCGCTGTTCGCGGTGATGAGCCTGGCCTGTGCGTTCACGCACAACTACGAGCAGCTCTTCGTGCTGCGGTTTCTCGAAGGCATCGGGCTCGGCGGCGAGATTCCGGTCGCCTCGACCTATATCAGCGAAATCCTCCGCGCCGAGCGGCGCGGCGGGCGCTTTCTCGCCTATCAGATGATCTTCCCGGTCGGCCTGCTCGGCTCCGGCATCGTCGGCGCCGCCATGGTGCCGCGCTTCGGCTGGCAATCGATGTTCGTCATCGGCGCGATCCCGGCCTTCGTGGCGCTGTTCCTGCAGCGCTACTGTCCGGAATCGCCGCGCTGGCTGGCGTCGAAGGGGCGGCTTAGCGAGGCCGACGCCATCGTTACCGACATCGAGCGCATCGTCTCGCGCGACGGCGCGCGGCCGCTGCCGCCGGTGCCCGATTTGGCGTTAAAGCCGCTCGGCAACCAGACGCGCTGGCAGGAATTGTTCCAGGGCCGCTATCTGTCGCGCACCTTCCTGGTCTGGATCCTGTGGACCACGTCATACATCATCACCTACGGGCTCGCGGGCTGGATCCCGACACTGTACCGCGAGGTCTATCACCTGCCGCTGCAGCAGGCGCTCAATTATTCGATCGCCGGGCCGGCCGGCAGCCTGATCGGATCGGCGATCTGCGCCTTGCTGATCGACTGGACCGGCCGGCGCATCTGGTTTCTCATCGCCTTCTTCTTTACCGCCGCCGCGCTGGTCGAACTCTGGGCGTTCGGTTCGAACACCGCATTCGGCATGCTGCTCGGCTACGGCTTCAGCCAGATCTGGCTCGGCTCCATCAATATGAGCATCTTCCTCTACACGGCGGAAATCTATCCGACGCGGATGCGCGCGCTCGGCGTGAGCTGGGCGAGCTTCTGGCTGCGTCTGGCGGCAACCGTCGGTCCGCTGATCGTCGGCGCCGTGCTGCCGCGCTACGGCATCGGCGGCGTGTTCCTCGCCTTTTCGGTGTTCGGCTTCATCGGCTGTGCGGCCGCCCTGTTCATGATCGAGACGCGGCACCGCGTATTGGAGGAAGTCTCGCCGTAATCGTCAGGGCGCTAGTCCTGCAAGATCATTTCGGCCGCTTTCTCGCCGATCATCATCGCCGGCACATTGGTGTTGCCCGAGATGAGCGTCGGCATGACCGAGCAATCGGCGACCCAAAGGCCCTCGGCGCCGCGCACGCGCAGACGCGGATCGACCACCGCGTCCTGGTCCGCGCCCATCCGGCAAGTGCCGGCCGGATGAAAGATCGTTGCGCCATGGGCTTGCACGAAACGCAGGATATCGTCGGCGGTTTCGATGTTCGGGCCGGGCGTGACCTCGGCGGCGACGTAATCGGACAACGGCGCGGTCTGCGCGAGCTTGCGGGCGAACCTGACGCTTTCGACGGCGAAATGCCGGTCGCTTTCCTCGGCGAGATAATTGGCGTGAATGCGCGGCCGCTCGTACGGATCGGCCGAGCCCAGCGTGATCGAGCCGCGGCTGTTCGGGCGCAATTGACAGACCGACAGCGTCATTCCGGAGAAGTCGTGCACCTTGCCGCCCGCCATGTCGGCGCTCAGCGTCGCCACGTGAAATTGGATGTCCGGCGTCTTCGCATCCGGCATCAGGCGCGCGAACAGGCCGCCTTGATTGATGCCGACGGCGAGCGGCCCGCGCCGGTGAAACAGCCAGTCGCGGCCGAGCTTGAACCGTCCCCACAGCGAGCGCAGCGCGTCATTGGTCGTGATGGGCTTCGCGATCCGATAGATCAGGCGCAATTGCAGATGATCCTGCAGATTGCGGCCGACCGCCGCGCGATCGACCCGCACCGCGATGCCGTGGCGCCGCAACTCCTCGCCGGGGCCAATGCCCGACAGCATCAACAAATGCGGCGACTGAACCGCGCCGGCGGCGAGAACGACGCCGCGCCGGGCGTTCACGGTGCGCATCGAGGCGCCGCTGCGGCACGTCACGCCCGCCGCACGGCGTCCGGCGAACAGAATTTGCCCGACTTGGGTATCGGTAAGGATTGTCAGATTGCGCCGCTTGGCGACGGGCCGCAAATACGCCGCGGCGGCGGAGTCGCGCCAGCCGTTGCGCGTGGTGAGCTGGAAATAGCCGACGCCTTCCTGTTCGCGGCCGTTGAAATCGATCGTGCGAGGAATGCCGTGGCGATTGGCGGCGGCGATGAACGCCTCGATCAATTCGTGACGCTCGTGAATGCTGTTGACCTGCAACGGCCCATGCGCGCCATGTAATTGATCGCCGCCGAGGTCGCTGTTGCTCTCGATCTTGACGAAATAGGGCAGGACGTCGCGCCACGACCAGCCGCGATTGCCCAATTGCGCCCAGTGATCGTAGTCCTGGGGCTGACCGCGGATCACGATCAGGCCGTTGATCGCGCTGCAACCGCCGAGCACCCGGCCGCGCGGCCAATAGATCCGCCGCCCGTCCAGGTGCGGCTCCGGCTCGGTATAGAATTTCCAATTCACCCTGGGATCCCACATCGTGCGCCCGTAGCCGATGGGGAGATGGATCCAGAAGTTGCTGTCGCGCGGGCCCGCTTCGATCAGCGCGACGCTGTTGCGGGCGTCGGCACTCAGCCGGTTGGCCAATACGCATCCCGCCGAGCCGCCGCCGACGACGATAAAATCGAACTGCTCGCCATCCATTGCCAAAAAAGATCCAGGGACCGAAATGCTTGGGGCCGGGGGCAAAACGAGTCAATGCAATTTGAAATGTTTTGTCTCATACTGTGAGATTGTAACAACGGCCCCAATGACCGCCTCAAGGACCGCCCCAAGGACCGCCCCATGGAGCACGCCATGAAAAAACTCGTTCTCGAAACCACCGCGCCGTTCCAGGGATTGCCGGAGCTGGTGGCTTACGATGAAGGCCTGTTCGCCAAGGAAGGTCTCGACATCGAATGGGCCGACCGCGAAGCGGGCGTCGATAAGAAA
>Ga0335078_10011889_pt1 | contig 12915 bp, 10 predicted proteins | sample Lox_Sample_32_FD_206711 | JGI IMG/M metagenome (GOLD analysis project Ga0335078, IMG submission 206711) | Soil microbial communities from Loxahatchee National Wildlife Refuge, Florida, United States - Lox_Sample_3.2 | ecosystem: Environmental > Terrestrial > Soil > Wetlands | place: USA... | reverse complement strand
TTTTCCGGCCTCTGCGCGAATCCAGCTTTCAACTTCGGCGGAATGTTTCATGTTGTGAAAAGTGATTTGCAGTGGAGTCGTCATGGCTTTCCCCCTCGAGTCAGTTTCCGCCGTGAGCAAACTTCAGCGGCGCTACATTCCATCCGTTCGAACCATACGATGTGCCCGAACAGGTTTTTGCGAAGTGACCGGCATCACTCTCGGAAGTGATTGTAGGCACAGCGCTCGAATGCCGAGGGGGTCCAAAGTGACATCAGCACCGGATCCTCGCGGAACGCGGGACCGGCGGCGGGAGGGGAACGTGAAATTCGGCGTGCTGGCGCTGGACTACGACGGGACGATTGCCCGGGACGGCGTGCTCGATCCGGAGGTACGCTCCGCGATCGCCGATGTCCGCAGCCACGGCATCCCCGTTGTCATCGTGACAGGACGCATTCTCGCGGAGCTCGAACAAGTGGCGGGGGATCTTCACTTCGTGGACGCAGTGGTTGGGGAAAATGGCGCGGTGATGTGGTTCGCGAACGGCCATACGAGGCAACTTGCCTATCCGACTTCCATTCGATTCCTACAGGAACTCGAAAGGCGCGGCCTCGATTTCAAGGCGGGACAATGCGTCGTCGAATTGGACGCCTCCGCCGCTCACCAAGCGCTCGCCGTCATCCGCGAACTGGAATTGCCTCTTGTGCTGGTGTTCAACCGCGGCCGCCTGATGGTGCTTCCGCAGGCCGTCAGCAAAGGCGTCGGCTTGAAGGAAGCGCTCACGACGATGCGGTTGTCGGTTCACAACGCCATCGCGATCGGGGACGCGGAGAACGATCACGATCTTTTGGCCGCAAGCGAATTCGGTGTGGCCGTCAGTTGGGGCAGCCGCCTGCTGCAGCAGGCCGCCGACGAAGTTTTGCATGGCGACGGGCCGACGGCGGTGGCCGCGTACATCCGCGAGGCCGCGAGCAACTTGCGGCTCCCTCCAGAGAGATTAGGGCAGCACCGCATGGCGCTCGGAACCGCGGAAGACGGCCGCGAACTGACGTTTCCCATTCGCGGGCTCAACATGCTCGTCTGCGGCGATCCGCGTTCCGGAAAATCCTGGGTGACGGGGCTGACCTGCGAACAGCTCATCTTGCAAGGCTATTCCGTCTGCGTGATCGATCCCGAAGGCGATTACCGCACGCTGGAAACCTTGCCCGGCGTGGTGGTGTTCGGGGGAGAGGACCCGCCGCCGGAACTGCCCGATCTCGCGCGGGTGCTGCGTCATCCCGATATGAGCGTGGTGATCGACCTTTCGCACGCAAACTATCATGAAAAAATGAATTACATGAAATCGCTTTTGCCGATGCTGGCGGCCATACGAAGAGCCACCGGCCTGCCGCACCGGATCGTGATCGATGAAGCGCATTATTTTTTGCATGAGCCGAACGTCGGGGATTTGCTGGACCTGACGCTGGGCGCTTACACCCTGGTGACCTACCGGGTGGCCGACTTGCACCCGGATCTTCGCAGCGCCATCGAGTGCGTCGTCGTGAAGCGCACCACCGAGCCGCGCGAAAATCATGCGTTAATGCAGATGCTTCAATCCAGGGGATGGCGCCCCGCGGCCATGCCCAATCTTGCGTCTCTGGGCATGGAGGAAGCGGTTTTGCTATCGGGGATCCAAGAGAAGGCCGGACAATGCCTGAAATTCACTTTGTACCCGCGCTTGACTTCGCATGTTCGACACAAGGCGAAATACCTTGACGTGCAATTGCTCCCCGAACAGGGCTTCTGCTTCACGGATGCGGGCGTGACGATTTCCGGTCCGGCGCGAACGCTCAAGGATTTCCTGGCGCTCTTGGAACTTGCCACGCCCGCCGTTCAAGCGGGGCACGCCCTGCGCGGGGATTTCTCGCGATGGATCGCGGAGGTGTTCCACGACCACGCGCTGGCCTCGGAAATTCGGAAGGTGGAGCACCGCTGCAGTCTCGGCCATCTCCGCAACCTCACCCATTCGATCGCCAAATTAATTCAGGAACGGTATATATTTTCAGCGGGACGCGCCGTCGAAGCCCAAGCGATCTCCACGCCTCCAGAGATCGAGTCTAACCATGTTCTCGCGGTGCAATCCGGCGCCGGATAGATCGCCAGCCTCGGCGTAAGAGGGTTGGATTGTACTTCGTCCCCCGAACGAACCGCCCTGCGCCCGAGAATCGTTTTTCCCTTCCACCCGCCTTTGCTTCTCCGCTCACTCCCGCCGAATTTCAGGCCACCCATGCGAAAACATGAAGTATGATGGGGGACCGATGCGCATGCGTTGGGTCATTGTCAGCCTCTTATTTTTTGCCACCACGATCAATTATTTGGATCGCGCGATCCTTGGCGTGATCCTTCCGGAGATTCGCGACAAGTTTCACTTCGGCTTGCCGATCTACGGCACGATCCAGATGGTGTTCCAGCTAGCCTACGCGGGCGGGTCGCTCCTCGGCGGAAAGCTGCTGGACCGGTACGGCACGCGTATAGGCTTCGGCCTCGCGGCCGCGGTGTGGTCTCTCGCCGCCACGCTGAACGCGTTTGCGGGCAGCGCGTTGCAATTCGGAGTGTTCCGGACCGTATTGGGCTTCGGTGAATCGACGAATTTTCCTGCTTGCAGCAAGGCTGCCGCGGAATGGTTTCCGCCGAACGAGCGCGCCACGGCCATGGGAATCGTGAATGCCGGAACGAATCTGGCCAACATTTTCGGGCCCCCGCTCTTTATCGTCATTGCGCTGACGCTGGGATGGCAGGCCTGCTTCGCCATCATGGGAGGCCTCGGATTTCTATGGCTGCCGTTTTGGTTTCTCACGTATCGCCTGCCAAAGCAGCAGGGCGTAGCCAAAGCGCCGGGCGCAAAGATTTCCATCAGCGAAGTGATGAAATATAAGCAGGCTTGGGGTTACGGCCTGGCGAAGTTCCTTACCGATCCGGTGTGGTGGTTTTATTTATTTTGGTTGCCGACCTACCTCACGGATGTGCGCCACTTTACGCCGTCGCAGCGCGGTACGGCGCTGATGATCGTGTACGCTATTTCAGCAGTTGGCGCCTTGATGGGTGGAGTGATATCGAGTTTTCTGATGAAGCGCGGTTGGAAGGTGGGCAAGGCGCGCAAGATGACCATGCTGTTTTGCGCCGTGGTGATGCCGGCCTGCACGCTGGGCGTTGTCGTCAAGGACGCGCAATTCGCGGTGTTGCTCTTCGGCCTGGCCACGGCCGCGCACCAAGCCTGGATGACCAATCTCTTCATCGCGCCCGCCGATGTTTTTCCCTCGCAAGCCGTGGGCAGCGCCAACGGCTTGGGAGTGTGCCTGGGGGGACTCGGCGGCGCGCTGTTTTCGGGAATCATCCCCGGAACCGTGATTCCGCATGTGGGCTACGTTCCCGTGCTGATGGGCATGAGCTGCTTTTACATCATCGCGTGGTTCATCATCCACCGGATGATGGGCGATCTGGAAATGGTCACGCTCGAAATCGACGACGAAACCGGACCCGTTTCGCTCGAACCCTCCCGCGCTTGATTTTTCATCGCGAGGCGCAAAACCAGAAACACCGAATCATGTCGCCGCGGCCAGGGATTGATCCTCGCCATTGCGGCGCCGGCGCAGGTTGGCGACGACCAAACGAATTTCATCGTACGTGAAATCCGGTGGCAAGACTTCCTTGATCGGTGTGAATCGATCCAAGCTGAGATTGGCAGCGGCAGCTTCGATTTGCCTTTGCCTGTCTTCCGCGACCCAATTGGTTTGAAATTCCAATAACCCGCGTTCGACGAGATCCGAAACCATGCTCACGATGGTCGAGCGCCTGCGTCCCCGAATCTCCGCGATTTCGTCCAAAGTTTTGCCTTCTCCAACGAGCTGCAGGGTGTGTTCGCTGGGCGTGATCTTCTTTTCCGGGGCGGCGGCGCGCGCGCCCTCGTGGAATCGCTTCAACACGTTAAGAATCTGCTGGCCGTATAATTCGGCTTTGCGTTCGCCGATGCCCGTGATTTGCAGAAGCCCGCCGATGGAGGCCGGGCGGACGCGGCAGATTTCGTCCAGCGTGGTATCGTGCATCACGACATAGGCCGGAGCGTTTTGCTCGTTCGCGGTGTCTCGTCTCCACTCGCGCAATAGCTCGCGCAAATTCGGGTCCACTTCGGATACTCCTTGTGCGAGCACGGGCGCGGGCGCCTGCCCTTCCCACGGGCGCTTGGCAGGCGTGGGTGAGGACGGAGGAGGCTGCGGCTTGGAACGCCGGCGCGACGGACGGGAAGCCAGGACCGGCGCGGACAACCATGCGGGTTCATAGCCGCATGCGTCGCAGGCCCCGCAGGCCGTCCATTTCTTGTTCTCCCCGAAATGCCCGCAGATGCGCTGGTGGCGGCACGCGCTCGATTCGACGAAGCCGCGAATATCGTCGTAGCGTTGCCAGGCGCGCTTCTTTTCATCCGGATCGCTGATCTGGCCGATGAAGTAAGCGTGCAGCCCCGCGTCTTTCTTCCGCCAGAGCATCACGCAATCCGAGGGCAGGCCGTCGCGCCCGGCCCGCCCGGCCTCCTGATAAAACTGTTCGATGGATTTCGGCAGCGAGAGATGAATCACCGCGCGCACATTGGCTTTGTTAATGCCCAGACCGAAGGCGATCGTGCCCACCATGACGCGCACTTCATCGGCCATCCAGCGCTCCTGATTGCGGCGGCGTTCGAGGGAATTCATCTGGCCGTGATAGCCGATGGAGGGAATTCCATTCTCCTCGAGGAGGTCGACAGTGCCTTCGACGGACGCAATGGTGGGCGCGTAGACGATGATGTTTTCGTTTCCGTAGCTTCGCACCGCGCGCAGCAGGAGCTCGGTCTGCGCCGTCGCGTCGCATTCGCGCACCACGTAACGCAAATTGGGGCGGTGGAAGCTGGCGATATATTTGTGCGGCTCGCGCAGTTCGAGCTGGCGAATGATGTCATGCCGCACGTGCTGCGTGGCGCTGGCCGTAAAGGCAGCGATGGCTTGGTCCGGGAACTGGGTGCGCAGGCTGCGGAGCTGGCGGTATTCCGGGCGGAACTCGTGGCCCCACTCGGAAATGCAATGGGCTTCGTCAATGGCGAAAAACAAGACCGGAACGCCGCTCAGCCAGTCGAACGTGTCGTCGCGCACCAGCCGCTCCGGCGAGAGGTACAACAGGCGAAAATTGCCCGCGCGAGCCTGGTCGATCACCCGGCCCTGCTGCGCCGCCGGAATCGAACTATTCAGTAAAGCCGCCGGAATGCCCATTTGGCCGAGCTGCGCCACCTGATCCTCCATCAGAGCGATCAAGGGAGAAATGACGACGACGGTTTTCCCCAGCGACATGGCCGCGGGCAGTTGATAGCACAGCGACTTCCCGCCGCCTGTGGGCATGACCACGCAAGTATCGCGGCCCGCCAGCAGGCTGCGTACGATGCGCTCCTGCAAGGGGCGGAACGCGTCGTAACCCCAGTAGCGGCGCAGCGGCGAGAGCAAATCAAGCTCGGAATTCACGGGAAGAGTATAAAACGCGAGAGGTTTGCAGTCCACTTGGGAATTGGCACGAATCGTGACACTAATCCATTTCATCCAATCCTTGTATCTACGATTTGACGGGTAAAACGAACTTCCCGTTCCGCGACGGGAGAATTTCCGCCCCGATTCCCCATCGTCGATTCCTTAAGGCATGAAACCAACGGCGTTGGAATCCATCGAGTTGTGATTCCCGTCACCCGCGGATGTGACCGGCGTCATCGCCGCAAAATGCGCGATCTTCTATACATTGAGCTGCCGGCGTGAGTTCCAGGCTCAGGGACGGAGGAACGCCGGCAAGCGCCTCTGAATGGGCCCAGAGGCGCGAAAAAGCACAAGACCCGTAATTCGAGGAAATGGGGGTACACGACGATGAAAGCCAAAGCAGCCCACAAAGTGATCCGGCACGCGAAACCGTTCAAGAAAGTCGTCCACGGCAAAAAGCATGCGCCCGCTGCCGCACCCAACAAGAAGGAAAAGATGCCGGTCGGCGCAGCCCCAACAGACGTCATGTTCGCTACATTCGAGGTTCCGCCCACATACGTGGAAGTTGGCCTGGAGCCGGAAATCGAGCTGGTCGAAGTATTCGAAACTTCGTTGCCCGAATACGAAGGCGAGGGCGAGATCTAAACCTGGCCCGTCTTCTAAAGGCCGGTGGTCAAGACAACTCGGAAGCGCGCTTTGCCGCTCTGCATGCGTTCATAGGCTTCGGGCGCGCGTTCGAGAGGAAAAACCTCGGTCATGGGGCGAATGCCGGTGAGCGCGCAATATGCGAGCGTGTCCTGGGAATCAATGGGCGAGCCGGAGGGCCATCCGCTGATCGAGCGGCGGCCGGCAATCAGCAAACGCCCGGTAATATCGAGAGGCTGATCGGGATTGCCGACGAGGATGGTCTTCCCGTTCACCCCCATGCCGTCCAGAACCGCGTTCACCGCTTTGCCGCTCGTGACCGTGGAAAGGATGATTTTGGCTCCGCCCAGTTTTTGCAGTTCGGCGGCGACATTCTGCGATTCGCTGTCCAGATAAACTTTTGCGCCGAGCTTTTTGGCGAACGCTTCCTTGTCTTTCCCCCGCGCGATCGCCACGGTCTCAAAACCCATCTTAGCCGCAAACTGCACGCCCAAATGCCCAAGCCCTCCAAGCCCGAGGATGGCGACGACCTCGCCGGTTCGCGCGCCGCTATTGCGCAGGGCGTTGAATGTGGTGACGCCCGCGCAAAATAACGGGGCCGCATCCGTGGCGGAAATTTCGCCCGGAATCGCGGCCAGTGCCGCGGCGGAGATGATCATGTAATCGGTGTAGCCTCCATCGCAGGTGAGGCCGGTGATTTGGCGGGCCTTGCTGCAAGTCACAAAATCGCCGCGCCGGCAAGAAACGCAATAGCCGCAATGGCCGCCGTGCCAGCCCACGCCGGCGCGCTGGCCGACTTCCCAGCCGAGCACGCCCGGTCCCACGGCGTCGATCACGCCGGCGACTTCGTGGCCCGGAACGCGCGGATAGGTGATGCCCGGCCGCGAACCTTCCTTGGCGTATTCGTCGCTGTGGCAAATGCCGCAGGCTTGCACTTTGAGGCGGACAGCCGCGGCGCCGGGTTCGGGAATTTCGCGCTCCACAAATTGAAATGCGGCGTGTGCGGTGGGGACTTGAACGGCGCGCATCTTAGGCATGGCTCCTCCAGAGCGATTTTAATGTCATGAGAAAAATGGAAGGCAAGAAAAGTAGCGCAGGCTTTAGCCTGTGGATTTTAGATATATTCTTGCTTAGAGCTAAATTTCCGCCAGACCGAAAACCCGCAGGCTGAAGCCCGCGCTACTTTATTGCGTAACGCTGGTCTTTTCCGCTTCGCCCTTGGCGGCCGCCGCGCGCAGCCGGCGCAATTCCGCGTGAAACACGATCACGCTCATCCACATGCCGAGCGGATGCGCCCCCGCTTCCACCAACGGGTGAACCTTGCCGTTGCGGAATTTCTCGATGTCCTCGTCCTGCAACGTCTCGAGGACTTTCGCCTCCTCGAGCGGCAGGCCGTATTCGGCCGCCACTGAGGGAATATCATTGATCAGCCGCACCCGCAGGCTGGGTTTGAAGCGCAGATCATAGAGAATCTTGTTCAGCTTATAGGCCGACGGCGAGGGATGCTTGTAAAACTCGTATCCTTCCGAGCCCTTGAATTTGTAGTTGGCCGGGCCCTTGGTCCCTTCCTCGGAAAGCTTTCCGGTCCGCTTATCCGGCAGGAAGCGCATCACGGCGTGGCCGTGGTGCCAGGTGGGCTGGTACGTAATCAGTTCGCCGGGCTGGTCGCCGATCATTCCGAACATAATCATCCACGAAAGCATTTCCGTATTTCCGACTACGTCAAGTTGCTCTGAAGTAAGACTCAGCAGGGCCTCGTGGTTGCCCTTTTCCATCTGGGCGATGGCCCAGTAATCGAACTCGAAATCGGGTTGCGGGTATTTCCACGTGCCGGGAAAGTGCGACATGCCCCCGCTGGCGATCACCGCGACGCGTTCCGGGCGGCCGGCAACGACCTTGGCGATAGCTTTTCCGAGCTGCTGGCATCGCCGCGCCGTCGGCAGCGGCGGCAAATAGGCGTTCACAAAAATCGGCACGACGGGAATCTTGCGGCCCTCGATAATCCATTCGTACACTGCCGCGAACGCGTGGCCCAACACGGCATCCTGGGAATAGGCCATGTCGAAACCGTCGTTGACCAGCTTGTCCAGCAGGTCTTCGGCGAGTCCCTGATGAACGGGGAGATCGTAGGTTTTGCGGGCGAATTCCGCGCGGGCTCGCTCGCCGGACATGATCGCAAAGGTGGGCACCGAGGAAAGGAAGAAGGTTTCCATGTGGTCGTTGCCCATCACGATGGCCACGTCCGGCTTGGTCTCGTCCAGTTCCTTGCCCATCAGGCGCATGGCGGCAATGTCGGCGTCGAGTTGGGCGGGGTCCTCGCTCGGCGGGCGGACAAAAAGTTGCGGTGCGTGCACCGTTCCGATGGCTGCTACGATTTTCCCCATGTTCGTATCCTCGATTTCGTTCGAAAGCGCGAGCGTCATCGCTGCTGGATAACTTGATTGTGCGGAAACCGCCAGAGTTCGTCAAGAAGAACTGTCCGGCAAGCGGTGAGTTTTCAGCTTTTGGTTAAGTTTATTGCCGGAGTTTGTAGCGCCCGCCCGAAAGCGGGCGCCACGGCACGAAGTTTACGGCGCGATGTTTAGGGCACGATGGCTATCGCTTCGATTTCAATCAACATGCCGCTTTCCGCCAGGCGAGGAACCGGCATCAGCGTGATGGCCGGGCGGTGCTGGCCGAACAGGGCGTTCAACTCTTCCCCCAGCAGCGGCAATTTGTCGTCGCCGTGATCGACGATCAGGATCGTCAACTTCGCGACGCTTTGCGGAGCGGCTCCGGCCGCTTCGATCGCGATGCGCAGATTGCGAAACGCCTGGCGCAGTTGCCCGGCGTATTCGCCGGACGCCAGGCGCCCGGCGGCATCCGCTGCGTACTGCCCAGAGATATAAACGATCTTGGCGCCGGCCGGAACCACAGCCAAATGCGAATAACCTTTGGCCGAGGGATCGTAGAGACCCGCGGGATTCAGCAACGTCGGTTCGGGGAGACTCAATCGATTTCCTCCGGCGCGCAAGCCATGTGTTGTAGCCGTCGCAGCCGCCGCTTCAATAGCCGACGGTGAAACGCTTTTGGATGTGCTTCGGCGTCTCCACTTCATCGAGCATGGCCACCGAAAAATCCTCCCGCGAAATAAAACTTTTTCCGTCGTTACCGACTAGCAATTGGTCCAGCCCGAGGCGGAACTTTCCCGTGCGCTGGCCCGGCCCAATTTCCGCCGAAGGCGACAGGAAGCTCCACGAAAGATCCTTTTGGCCCTTCAAGGTGTTCAAGAAATCGCGTCCGCCCAGCGCCTCGCTCTTGTAGGCGGCTGGGAAATCGGGAGTGTCCACCACCTGCAAGTCAGGCTTCACGTACAGGCTGCCCGCCCCGCCAACTACCAGAAGCCGCTTGACGCCCGCCTTCTTAAGCGCTGTGAATAATTTTTGCGCGTCGATCAAGCTGAATCGGACCGAGCTGATGACGGCGTCGTGGCCGGCCACAAGCTTGGCGATGGCATCCGGGTCATGCACATCTCCCTGCTTGGAAGTAAGTTTGGCATGCGGCTTCGCATTCTCGGGGTGGCGCGAGATTCCCGTAACTTCGTGCCCACGGCTGAGGGCCTCGCCCACGATGACAGAACCAATATTGCCAGTAGCGCCCAGCACTGCGATTTTCATGTTTTTAATCCTCGTTGTCCCCTGGAGTCGTTGAACCTTTGCGGAAAAACATTATGTCTCCCGCTTCGCAGTGTCAAGCTCGGATGGAGTCTAGAGTTTAGACGTCTGAGTTTAGCTTAGGGTCGGGTGCCGCACCCTTTGCGAATTTCAAAGGGTGCGGGTTGTGAATTCTTTGACCGCTGGAAATGCGCGGGCAAGGTGCGGAAAACCCGCACCCTTGCAAAAGACGCAAGGGTGCGGCACCCGAAAATTCAACGAGCCAAATTCAACAAACTAAATCCAACGAAACAAATTCAACGGACTAAATTCAATGAGGCAAATTCAACGAACCGGGTTCGACAACTGGAATTCAAAACATCCTCAGGCGCTGGCGGCGATGCCTTGGCGCTGAATTTGCTTTGCCAGGCGCGGATAAACCTTGAAGGCGTTGGACTCGAATATTTTCATTTTGTCGGCGGGGCTGAGAATCGTCGAGCCATCGATATAGCGGCGCGTGTCGTCGAAGTAGTGCCCGGTTTCAGGGTCGATGCCCTTGACGGCGCCGACCATTTCCGAGGCAAACATAATATTGCCGGCGGGAATCACCTTGGTCATGCAATCGATCCCCGGCTGGTGGTACACGCAGGTATCGAAGTACACGTTTTTCAGAAGGAGTTCGGTGAGCGGCGGGCGCTTCATGTCCTGCGCGATGCCGCGATATCGGCCCCAGTGATAGGGGACCGCCCCCCCGCCGTGCGGAATGACGAATTTCAACGTCGGAAAATCCTTGAATAAGTCGGAGAGCAGAAATTGCATGAATGCGCTGGTGTCGCCGTTGATATAGTGCGAGCCAGTGGTGTGAAAAGCGGGGTTGCACGTGCCCGTCACGTGCACCATCGCAGGCACTTCCAGCTCCACCATTTTTTCGTAGAGCGGATACCACCACTTGTCGGTGAGCGGCGGCTCTTTCCAGTAGCCGCCCGAAGGATCCGGATTCAAGTTGCAGCCGACAAAGCCGAGCTCATTGACGCAGCGCTCCAGCTCGGAAATGCAGTTTTCGGGCGCCACGCCCGGCGTTTGAGGCAACTGGCATACACCGATGAAATTCTTGGGATAAAGCTTGACGATGCGATGGATCATGTCGTTGCAGATGCGCGTCCACGACGCGCTTAATTTCGCGTCGCCTACGTGATGGCCCATGGCGGAGGCGCGGGGAGAAAAGAGGGTGACGTCGGTGCCTCGCTCGCGTTGAAATTTCAGCTGCGCGGGCTCCAATTTTTCGCGGATCTGATCGTCGCTAATTTGCGGCAGCTCGGGCAGGATTGAGGATTCCTCAAAGGCAACGATTTGCCGCTTGCGGAACTCGATAAACGCAGGCGGTTCGGAAGTGTAATGGCCGTGGCAATCGATAATCATCGTGGTCTCCGGTGGACGGGGAGGCGGCGCCGTTGAAGCGCGCGGCCTCCAAAACATTGCATGCAGCTTATATTAAAGAAAATAATGTAGCACACAATCTACTGTGGGTTCGGGGGTTCCGGTGGCACAGGCATTCTTGCCTGTGTGGTTTCCCACCCCGTCGCGAGCGCGGTGGCTTCGATCCGCTCATATCGTAAAACCACACAGCCAGCCCCTCGCAGGGGCTCGGGGTAAAGAATGGCTGTGCCACTAGCCGCGCATTGACATTGCGGCCCCGAGTCGCCAGAATTCCATTTCACTAAAAATGATAGCCCGGAACGAAGGGAGAGAATCGAGATGAAAGCTATCGTGGTGCACGAATTCGGAGCCCCGGAAGTCATGAAACTGGAGGAATTCCCGACGCCGAAAGCAGGTCCCAAGCAGGCGGTCGTGCGCGTGCATGCGGCGGGCGTGAATCCGTTCGATACGTACATGCGCGCGGGCACGTACGCCATCAAGCCGCCGCTGCCCTACGTGCCGGGCGGAGAAGCTGCGGGCGTGGTGGAAACGATCGGGGAAGGCGTCACGCAATTCAAGCCGGGCGACCGCGTGTTTGTGGGGCATCCCGTCACCGGCACGTACGCTGAATATACGCTGGCGCTCGAATCGCAGTTGCACCGATTGCCCAGCCAAACCTCCTTCAGCCAGGGCGCCGGAATCTACGTGGCCTTCGCCACGGCGTATCATGCCCTCTACCATCACGCCGAGGCGCGCGCTTCGGAGACGCTGCTGGTGCACGGTGCCAGCGGAGGTGTGGGAATCGCCGCGGTGCAGTTGGGCCGCGCGTTGGGCATGACGGTGATCGGGACCGCAGGCACGGACAAAGGCCTCGAGTTGGTGCGGCGCGAGGGCGCGCATCACGCGTTCAATCACAAGAACGCGGGCTACACGGACGCCATTCTCAAGGCCACCAACGGCCGCGGAGTGGACGTCGTCCTGGAAATGTTGGCCAACATAAACCTCGCCGCCGATCTCAAACTCCTGGCCTCCCACGGGCGGGTAATCGTTATCGGCAGCCGCGGAGACATCTCCATCACGCCGCGCGATCTAATGGTGCGCACCGCGTCGGTGCGCGGCTTTACGCTCTGGGGCATCACGGAAGCCCAAGAGGCGGACGTTATGGCAGGCCTCTACGCGGGCCTCGAAAACGGCACGATCCGGCCGGTCGTGGGAAAGGAACTGCCCCTGGGAGAAGCCGTCCGCGCGCATAAGGAAATCATGGAGCCGGGCGCGCAAGGCAAGGTCATCCTGATTCCGTAAGTTTGGGCTGCGTTTGTGCAAGCGAAGCATTGCGGGAAATGCACTATGCGTTGCGGCGCCGGCGTCTGGCCGGCGTTTTTGCAGATGGAAGGAACCGGAAAAAATCGCCTGCGGGACGTGGGCGCTACTTAACCCCAGCGTCCCGCTTCAGCATACCCTTTAGGAACTCATTTTCCGGAACGCCCAGAAGAGAATCCCGGACAAAAGAATCGATACGGGCAGAGTGAGCACCCACGCCATGAGCAGGTTGCGCACGGTAGACCACTGCAATCCCGATTTATTGGCGGTCATGGTCCCGGCAACGCCGGACGAAAGGACATGGGTGGTACTGACGGGAAGCCCGAACCGGTCCGCGGCCTCGATGGTCACCATCGCCGTGATTTCCGCGGCCGCCCCCTGGGCATAGGTGAGGTGGT
>Ga0335078_10011888_pt1 | contig 12916 bp, 12 predicted proteins | sample Lox_Sample_32_FD_206711 | JGI IMG/M metagenome (GOLD analysis project Ga0335078, IMG submission 206711) | Soil microbial communities from Loxahatchee National Wildlife Refuge, Florida, United States - Lox_Sample_3.2 | ecosystem: Environmental > Terrestrial > Soil > Wetlands | place: USA... | reverse complement strand
TCCGGACAAGCCCGCCGACGTCAAGGGCGCGCAGGCCATCGCCGCCTCCGACATCGCGACTGCGATCAAATTCTGCCGCGCTGCGGCGGCCGCGAAAGCTCCGGTTGCCGCGCGCCGCGCGCTCTATGAGCTCGGCCGCGCCTATGCCGCCGGCCGGCAAATGCCCGAAGCCGTCGCCGCTTATCGCAAGGCCGCCGACAAGGGCTCAACCTCGGCGATGGTCGAGCTCGGCGTCATGCTTGCCAACGGCAGCGGCATCCCCAAGGACGAAGCAGAGGCGCGCGCGCTGTTCCAGCGCGCGGCGCAAGCCGGCAATCCGCGCGGCGCCACCAATCTCGCGGCCATCGGCAGCGACGGCGGCGCGTCGGCGGATCCCGTTGAAGCGCGCGCTTTGCTGGAAAAGGCGGCGGCGACGAACTCGGCCGAAGCCGAATTCGAGCTTGGCGTGATGCTGGCGGACGGCACCGGCGGCCCGAAGGACGACGTTGGCGCACGCGCCATGTTCGCAAGCGCCGCCGCGCAAGGCCACGCCGCGGCGACCGAATGGCTCGCGGCCTTCGAGGAAGCCGGCCGGGGCGGACCCAAGGACAAGGATGCCGCCAAGGCGGATTATCAAAAAGCCGTCGCGCTTGGCGACGATCATGCCAAGGCCGGGCTTGAGCGGCTGAAATGTCCCATCGTGCTCACGACCAAGCGCGGCGATGTGTGGACGCACCTTTGTTTCTAGTTGCCGTGCCGGTCGCTTTCGCTCAGTCCTCGATTACGTCGTGCACGGCAACCGCGCCGCGCCGCCAATAGCCGGCCGCCCGCATCCATTTCGGATTGGCGCCATGGTCGGCGATCAGCTGCTTGCGCAGCGCCTTGGCGATCAGCGACTCGCAGGCCACCCAGGCGTAATAATCGCCGTTCGGCCATTTGAGTGACGCAAGGGTTCTGGCCAGCGCGTCGCTTGCGCCAGCGGCGGCGCCGTTGCGGTGCGCCCAGCTCACGCTGGCATTGGTCTCGGTCGGCAGTGCGATCTCGTCGTCCGGCCCGTCGACTTCGACGACAACCACCGTGCGGGTGCCGGCCGGCAATTCGGCAAGCCGCCGGCCGATGGCGGGAAGAGCGGTTTCGTCGCCGACCAAGAGATGCCAATCGTAAGCCGCCGGAATGACGAACGAGCCGCGCGGCCCGCCGAGCGCAAGCGTGTCGCCCGGCCTGGCTTGCTCCGCCCAGCGCGTCGCCGGCCCGGCATCGTGAATGGCGAAATCGATGTCGAGCGTATTGGCGGCGGCATCGTAGCGGCGTGGCGTAAAATCGCGCGCCAGCATGTTGGGCGCACCTTCGGCATCGGTGGTGCCGTCGGGGAAGAACAGCTTGACGTGATCGTCGAAGCCGAGACTGGTGAAGCCGGCAAGATCGCCGGAGAGCGTCACGCGCACCATGTGCGCGGCGATCTTGTCGGCGCTCTTGACGGCAAGCATGCGGCGGCGCGGTTCGTGACGAACGCGGCGGGGTGCGCGCGGATCGGTCGTTGCCGGTGCGGAGGCAGCCGCGGTTGCGGTGGACATTAGAAATGCTCCAATATTGCCGTCATTCGTCCGCTACGCTGGCCGGCGCGCGCCGCGATTGCAAGTGCGGCAGATCGCGGGCCGAAATGCAAATCTGCCGGCCTTTCGCCGCGCCGAAGCAGACCATACATTGGTCGCCGGGCAGCAAAAGGAACGGTCGCCATGGCCTCCGAACGTCAATTGCATCTCGGCGCGTTCATGCGTCCGGCGTCGATCCATACCGGAGCCTGGCGTTACCCCGGCGCCTGGCCGGACATGAATTTCAATTACGCGCACATTAAGGAATGTATCCAAAAGCTCGAGCGGGCCAAGTTCGATGCCTTTTTCATGGCAGACCATATGGCCGTGCTCAACATGCCGATGGACGCGCTCAAGCGCAGCCACACCGCGACCTCGTTCGAGCCGTTTACGCTGCTTTCGGCATTATCGCAGGCCACCGAGAGGATCGGGCTCGTCGCCACCGGCTCGACCACCTTCGACGCGCCCTACCACATCGCGCGGCGCTTCGCCTCGCTCGATTGGATCAGCGGCGGCCGCGCCGGCTGGAACATCGTCACCACGTCCAATCCGGACGCGGCGCTCAACTTCGGCCTCGACGAGCACATGGAGCATAGCGAGCGCTATCGCCGCGCCCGCGAATTCTACGACGTGGTGACCGGGCTCTGGGATAGCTGGGCCGACGACGCTTTCGTGCGCGACGTCGAAGACGGCATCTTCTTCGAGCCGGCGAAAATGCACGTGCTCGATCACAAGGGCAAATATCTCTCGGTGCGCGGCCCGCTCAATGTCGCCCGGCCGATTCAGGGCTGGCCGGTCATCGTGCAGGCCGGCGCCTCGGAATCCGGCCGTCAGCTCGCGGCGGAAACCGCGGAAGCGGTATTCACCGCGCAAAGCGATTTGGCGGTCGGGCAAAAGTTCTACGCCGACGTGAAGGGCCGCATGGAAAAGCTCGGGCGCTCGCGCGCGCACATGAAGATCCTGCCGGCCTGCTTTGTCGTCGTCGGCGATACCGTGGAGGAAGCGAAAGCCAAGCGCGCCAAGCTCGACAGCCTCGTCAATTACGCCAACGCGATCGCGTCGCTGTCCATCGCGCTCGGCCACGACGCGTCGAAGTTCGATCCCGACAAGCCGCTGCCCGACGATATTCCGGAAAGCAACGCCTCGAAAAGCGGACGGGAGCGAGCCATCGCGCTCGGCAAGCGCGAGAACTTGACCGTGCGGCAAGTGGCGCAACGGCTCGGCGGCTATTCCGGCCTGGCCATGGTCGGTACGCCGCAAACGATTGCCGACGAGATGGAGGAGTGGCTTGAAACCGAAGGCTCCGACGGCTTTACCGTGATGTTTCCTTACCTGCCCGGCGGCCTCGACGATTTCGTCGAGCGCGTGGTGCCGGAGTTGCAGCGCCGCGGCCTGTTCCGGCGCGACTACGAAGGCACGACGTTGCGCGAGCATCTCGGCCTGCCGCGGCCGAAGAACCGGTTTTTCGAGAACTGAAAGCTTGCGCGAGCCGAACTACTCTTGCTCTTCGTCGCGCTCGTTTCTGCGTTCGGCATGTTCGGCAAGCCGCCGCCACGCCGCCGCCATGCTCAAGAGCACGTCCTTCTCCGGCGGATTCGGGGACTGCTGGGCAAGACGAATGCACTCCGCCGCGTAGCGCCGATACTCTTCAGCCTTCCCCATGTAGCGTATCCGACATTTTCAAATGCGAACGGCGGCGCGGCCGAATCGTTCCCGCAAGCGCATGAATTTGAAGCGGAACTTTGCCCAATTTCCATCGGTTGCCGATGTGGAACAGTGAGGAACAATTGCCATGCGGGACGTACGATGGAAGATGAAACGGAAGATGCCAAATCCAGTGCCAAGAAATTTCGCGACTACGCCGCCGAGTGCCGCCGCTTGGCGCAGCGCGCGTCGGAAAAGGATCGCAAGATTCTGATGGAGATTGCCGAAGCGTGGATCGTTTGCGCCGAGGAAGCCGAAAGAAAGGAGGGCTTGGCGAGCAAAGGTCACTGAAATCGTCGCGCTTGCGCCGCGAGCGGCGGTTGATTGCGGGCGTGTCCGACAGGCCATAGAGTAGGGCGGTCGAGCGGTCGGCGTCGGGGAAACGCGATGAGGGAAAAGGGTCTGTCGGCAAGGGCCCGCGCTCGTTTCGAGCCGATCGAGGCGGCAAGCCTCGACGAATTGCGCGCGCTGCAGCTCGAGCGCCTCAAGGCGACGGTCAAGCGTGCGGCAGGCCATGTCGGGCATTATCGCACGGCATTCGCAGCCGCCGGCCTGGCGCCGGCCGACGTCGAGAGCCTTGACGACCTCGCCAGGCTTCCCTTCACCACCAAAGAGGATTTGCGCCAGAATTACCCGTTCGGCATGTTCGCGGTGCCGATGACGGAGATCGTGCGCATTCACGCCTCCAGCGGCACCACCGGCAAGCCGACGGTGGTCGGCTACACGCGCCGCGACATCGAGACCTGGTCGATGCTGATGGCGCGCTCCATCCGCGCCGCGGGCGGCAAGGCCGGCGACAAGATGCATATCGCTTACGGTTACGGTCTGTTCACCGGGGGCTTGGGCTTTCATTACGGCGCCGAATATCTCGGATGCGCCGTCATTCCCGTCAGCGGCGGTTTCACCGAGCGCCAGGTGCAGCTTATCGTCGATTTCGAGCCCGACATCATCGCCGTGACGCCGTCCTATCTGCTCGCCATCGCCGACGAGTTCGATCGCCAGGGCATCGATGCGCGCAAATCGTCGCTGCGGATCGCGTCGCTTGGCGCGGAACCGTGGAGCGAATCCATGCGCGCCGAAATCGAGCGGCGCATGGGGCTCGACGCCGTCAACGTCTATGGCTTGTCGGAAGTGATCGGCCCGGGCGTTGCCGCGGAGTACGCCGACAGCAAGGATGGATTGACAATTTGGGAGGATCATTTCTTTCCGGAGATCATCGATCCCGACACCGGCGAAGCGCTGGCCGACGGCGAGGAAGGCGAGCTGGTATTGACCTCGCTGACCAAGGAAGCGATGCCGGTGATCCGCTATCGCACGCGCGACCTGACGCGGCTCTTGCCCGGCAATGCGCACCCCATGCGGCGTATCGAACGGATCAAGGGCCGCAGCGACGACATGCTGATCATCCGCGGCGTCAACGTGTTCCCCAGTCAGGTCGAAGCGGCTCTGGCCGGCGAGCCGATGTTCGCGCCGCATTACATTCTCGAAGTCACGCGGCCCGAACGGCTCGACGAGCTGGACGTGATCGTCGAGACCCGCGAGCATTTGCCGCCGGACGCCATGGCGGTGCTGGCGGAGCGCGGCGCGCATCTCATCAAATCCCGGGTCGGGGTCACCGCCGCGGTGCGGCCGGCGGCGCCCGGCAGCATCGAACGCTCGCAGGGCAAGGCCAAGCGGGTCATCGACAAACGGCCGCGGAATTAGGCGATGGCAATGGCAGCGGAGCTATCTTCCAGCGAAGTTTACGAGCGCGCCGGACTGCCGCGCGAGGCCGTTTCGGCGTGGCTCGACAGTAACGGCGCGCTCGACGGCGATCATCGTCGCGCCGTCGACACTTTTTCCCGGCAATGGCGGCTCGGCGCTGCGCTCCTCGAGCGCTTGCCGGCAAAGCCGAAGCGCTCGGCGGCGGAAGCCGCGGCGGTCGCGGCAATCGTCGAACGCGATCGTGCGGCGCGCGAAAAGTTCCTCGGCGCCCATGCGCCGGCGCTGTACCGGCGGTTGACCGATGACCTTGCGAAATTTGTCAGGGTCGAGCAGTTGGTGCGCGATGCCGCCGCGGCGGTTCCGGGCCTGGTGCCGAGTGACCAGACGCTGGCGCGCGAGAGCGCACTGGAGCAGCGCGACAAGGACGGCGCCGAGATCGATCAAGGCTTGTTCTTGGCCCATGCGCTCGCCGACCGGGCATGCGGCATGCATCTGTGCCACGCCATGCTGCTGCCGCGGCCGCAAGCCGCCGAGCAAGCTCGGCGCTTCGCCGAGCGCGGCAAACTCGAATTCGACGGCGCAACCCTGGAACGGCGCGGCAAGGCCGCGATCGTGACCATGCGCAATCCGCGCTTTCTCAATGCCGAGGACGAGACCACGCTCGACGGGCTGGAAACCGCCGTCGACGTCGCTACGCTCGACGCCCGTTCCGACATCGCGATCTTACGCGGCGATGTCGTCGAGCACGCCAAATATCGCGGCCGCCGGCTGTTCTCCGCCGGCATCAACCTCACCCATCTCTATCGCGGCAAGATCTCTTACGTCTGGTACATCAAGCGCGACATGGGGCTGGTCAATAAATTGTTTCGCGGCGTGGCGCGACCGGATGTCAGTCCCGACGAAATGGCCGGCGGCACGCTGGAAAAACCGTGGATCGGCGCGGTGGAGGGATTTGCCATCGGCGGCGGCTGCCAGCTTTTATTGGCGCTCGATTATGTGCTGGCGGCGAGCGACGCCTATATGACGCTGCCGGCGCGCAAGGAAGGCATCATTCCGGGCGCCGCGAACCTGCGGCTGTGGCGCTTCACCGGCGACCGCATCGCGCGCCAGGCGATCTTGTACGGCCGGCGGCTCGACTGCGATACGGCGGAAGGCCGGCTCATTTGCGATGAGGTCGCGCCGCCTGCCTCGCTCGAAGCCGCGCTGGACAATGTGGTCGACGGCTTCACCAGCTCGGGCGTCGTCAGCGCCGCCGGCAATCGGCGCGCGCTTCGCGTCGGCCAGGAGCCGCTCGACATGTTTCGCCGCTACATGGCGGTCTATTGCCGCGAACAGGCGTTGTGCCACTTCAGCCCGGCCTTGATCGCCAATCTCGAGCGCAATTGGAACGCGCAGCAGCGCGCCATCTGAACGAATTATCGCGCCGCGACGAAATTCATCTGGTCGAGGCGGTCCTTCTGCGCGTCGTCCAGTTTGGCTTCGAAATTGGCGAGCGCAACTTGCGTCGACAGGGTCGCGCGCCACGTCGCATCGAGCCGCGCCTCGATCGCCTCGAGGCGTCCCACCGCCGTCGCCGCCAAGCTCGTCGGGCAATGCGCGTCGAGGTCGCCGGCGGATTTGGCAAAAGCCTGCTTGACGTCGGCCAGCGCCGGCCGCTGCGCGCCGCTCGGCTGGACGGTGGCTTCGATTTGACCAACGGTCCGATCGATGGCCGCGGTCGAGCCGTCGCAAGACGGACCGATGGCGGCGGACCGGTCCTGACGATCGGACTCCGCGGGGGAAGCCGGCGCGGCGAGTTTTGCTTTCTGCCCGTCGGTCAGCGATTGCTCGAACTCCTGCAACGGCGCGCGGACGATGTCGACCGCCATGCTCAGTTCCTCGATCTGCGACTCCATGAGTTTCAGCCGCGCCACAGGCTGGGCGGGGATGTCATCCGGGCAGGCTTTTGCCAGAAAACCGGCCGCCGCGCCGAGCGCGCCGCCGAGCTTTTGCAAGGACCGCTGCTGATCGGCGGTCGGCGCGATTTCGCCGCCAAGGCGCGCCACGATCGCATTGGCGTCGAGCGACGGCCGGCACATCCGGCGGTCTTCGCTCGCAGGCAGGCGGGCAAAGGCGGTGGAGAAGATCCGCTCATAGCCGAAGGGCCAGGGCGACGCGTAATCCGGGAAGAAGACGTCTTGGAAGATCCCCGACAGAGCGAGGTTCGGATAAAGCAGCGCCGACGTTAAAGGCGCCCGTTCGGAGCGGGCGACCTCGTGCCGGTCTGCATGCATATAGAGCCGGTGATGACGAAAGTGCGGCAGGTAAATCGGTACGCCGATATGAAACGGCCCGATGCGCAGCCCGAAGGCCATGGCGGGGGAGATGGCGGCGGACCAGGAGAGAATAAATGCGGCGCAAAACGTCGCCGCAACGCAAGCGCCGACCTTTCGCATGATCAGGCACCCGAAGTGTTTAGCGCGTGATCCGAGGGCAGACCCGGGATTAGATCACGCCCGACTGGAACCTTCAACGCGCACCCGGCCCCGGCGGTTCCATCCGCTCGCGCATCTCCACCGGCTCGCCCTGCCGCTTGTCGCCGAGCCGAAGGAGCGGCACCAGCACGAAGCCGAAAGCGGTAAAAGCGGCCGAAATCGCGATCAGCGGCGGCAGCGACCGGTGGAAAACATGGGTATAGAGATAGGAGCCGACATTGTCGGACAACGTCGTCGCCAAATTGATGATCGACATCAGGATGGCAAAGGAAAATCCTTCCGCGCGTTTCGGGCAGTAATCGGCCGCCAGCGTCAAGGTCGCCACCGTCGCGAGCATGGCGGCGAAGCCGGCGCAGAAACTGATCGCCGCGGCGGCCGGCTCGTTCCAGAACAGCAGATAGGCCAGGCTTGCCGCGGTACCGGCGGCGATGCTCAGATTGATCAAAGCCTTCAGCGTCAAGCCGCCGAACGCTCTTCGGTATACCAGCGCGCCGGCCACCCAGCCGGCCGAGCCGATCGATCCCAACAGGCCGATATAGGCTTGCGAGAATTTCAGATCGTCGGTCATGTGATAGTAAAGCGCCGTGCTCATTCCCGGACTGAAATAGTAGAGAAAGATGAAGGCGGCGACGATCCACAGATGGCGGCGCCGGAACGCCATCGTCAGGCCGCCGAAGGTCTCCTTCATGCCGCGCAGATCGACGGGGGTTTTCTTCTCCGAGATCAGAAACGCCGTACCGCCGATGACGGCGAACGGAGCGCAGGCGACGATCGCGGCGGCGACATGCAGCGCGGCGGCGGGCGGCAGATGTTGCACCAGTTGACCGCCGATGATCGCGGCCGCCATGGCGGCGATGTTGTACCACAGCCATTGCTGATTGACGAAAGTGCCGCTTTCGCTCAGCCGCTGCCCGTGCTCGACCAGCACGGCGCCGCACAGCGTGCTTGATATCGCCATCGCATAGGCGGTGAGCATCAGCGCGAATGCGATGTCGGCCGGCTTGACCAGCATGACGACCCAAAGGTAGCCGGCGACCGCGGCGGCATTGGCGAGGATCAGATAGCTTTTGCGCCGATAGCCGAACAGCGGCACGAAATCGGATACGACGCCGTAAAGCGGCTTGATGATCCACGGCAGATTGAAAACGGTCAGGAAGGCGGTGACCTGGACCGGCGTCCAGCCCTGAATTTCTTTCAGATAATATGTCAGCGGCTGCGCGATCAGGCCGACGACTTGGCCTAGCCCTTCGACCAGGTAAACCAGCGAAAAGAACAGCAGCAAATGGCCGACGGCCGCATCGCTGCGATCCGCGACGGGCAAGGCGAGCGGCTCGATCGTTCGATCCGGCGGAGCCTGGGTTTTGCTGGCGTAAGTCACGAGACTGCGGCGCTTGCGGCGCCGCTGCCGGCGTCGCTGCCAAGACCCAGTTTTTGCACGATGGCTTCCACGATCTCGCGCGGGTGCGGCACCACGGAAACGACGATCGGCCTTTCATCGGCCTGCGGCGGCTCCAGCGCTTCGAACTGGCTGTCGAGCAACCCCGGCGGCATGAAGTGATCGGCGCGCGCGGCGATCCGTTGCGCGATTAAGTCGCGCTCGCCCTGCAAAAATACCAGGCGCACGTCGCGGCGCGCGCCGATCAGAATATCGCGATAGGCGCGTTTGAGCGCCGAACAGGCGACGATGCCGTGGTTGCCGGTCCGCCGCGTGGCGTCGATCCACTCGGCGATGGCATGGAGCCAAGGCCCGCGATCGGCATCGGTGAGCGGTTCGCCATGATGCATTTTGTCGATGTTGGATTTGGGATGGAGCCAGTCGCCGTCCTCGTAGATCCAGTGCAGCCGGTGCGCGAGCATCGACGCAATCGTGCTCTTGCCGGAGCCCGACACGCCCATCACCACCAGCACCGCGATATCGTCCGCCGACGCTGCGTCCATGCTCAGCGCTCCGGGGCGGCGGCGCGCACGACAAGCCAGACCAAATCGCCGTCGGCATGGGCGCGCGCCGCCGGCAGGTCTTCGCCGGCAAGCACGCGGCCGAGGATTGCGCGCTTGTCGGCGCTGTCGACCAGAAACAGCATTTCGCGCGTGGCGGCCAGCGCCGGAAACGTCAAGGTGACGCGTGGCACGAAGGGCTCCATCCCTGCCTTGGGCACGGCGACCACCCAGCGCCCGGTTTCGTTGAGCGCGGGCGACTGCGGGAACAGCGACGCGGTATGGCCGTCGCCGCCAAGCCCCATGAGCACGAGGTCGAAGAGCGGCCGCGCCGGATCGAGCCGCTCGGACCCGTAGAACGTCGCGAGATCCTCGGCATAGAGCCGCGCCGCGCCTTCGGGATAATTGGCGTCGGTCGCCATCGGATGAATGTTTCCTCGTGGCGCGCGGACACGATCGAGCAGCAGGCGCCGCGCCGTGCCCATATTGCTGAGCGGATCGGTCTCGGGAACGAAGCGCTCGTCGCCGATGAACCAGTGCACGCGATCCCACGGCAGTTCGCCGCGCCACGGCGCCTCGCCGAGGAGACGATAGAGCGCTTGCGGGCTCGAGCCCCCGGTCAGGCACACGGCGGCGCGGGCTTGCGCCTTGACGCGCGCGATCAGGCGGCGGGCCGCCGTCTCGGCGAGCGCCGCAGCGTCTTCGACGATAATGATGTTCCGGCTCGGTTCACTTGCCATTGCAGAGCCTCACGCGATCGGGCGCCAGCGTCGGCCGTCGCGGGCCAACAGGTCGTCGGCGTCCTTCGGGCCGTCGCTGCCGGCCCGATAGCTGGCCAGACCGTCGGCCGGCGCTTCGCGCCATGCGTCCAGAAACGGCTGCACTATCCGCCATCCCGCTTCGATGCCGTCGGCGCGCGGATAGAGAATGGCGTCGCCGATCATGCAATCGTAGATCAAGGTCTCGTAGCCGGTCGACGGCGCGGCGTCGAAATAATCCTGGTATTTGAAAGTCATGCCGACGCCGCCGATCCTGATCGAGGGCCCGGGAATCTTGGCGTTGAATTCAAGCCCGATGCATTCGTTCGGCTGGATTCCGATGACGAGAAAGTTTTCCGCCAGCCGGTCCACCGGCATGTCGCGAAACATGGCGACCGGCGCCTGCTTGAATTTTATCGCCACCTCGGTCTGTTTGGCGCGCAGGGCTTTGCCGGTGCGCAGATAGAACGGCACGTTGGCCCAGCGCCAATTGTCGATCATCAGCTTGAGCGCGACATAGGTTTCCGTGGTGCTGTCGGGCTTGACGTCCGGCGTCTCGCGATAGGCTTCCACCGGGCGATTTTCCACATAACCGTGGTCGTATTGCGCGCGCACCGCATTGCGCAACGCCTCGTCGTGGCTTTGCAACTGGATGGCGTCGAGCACCTGCGCCTTCTCCGCCCGCACCGCGTCGGCGGCAAAGCGGGCCGGCGGCTCCATGGCGATCAGCGCCAAAAGCTGGAACAGATGGTTCGGCACCATGTCGCGCAGCGCGCCGGTCGCATCGTAATAGGCGCCGCGGCGTCCGACCGTCAGCGACTCCGCGACCGTGATCTGCACATGCTCAATGTGGTGGCGATTCCAGATCGGCTCGAACAGGCCGTTGGCAAAGCGCAACACCATGATGTTTTGCACGGTCTCCTTGCCGAGATAATGATCGATGCGGAAAATCTGATGCTCGTGGAGAATGCCGAGCAGCTTGCGATTGAGCGCGCGGGCCGAGGCAAGGTCGGTGCCGAACGGCTTCTCGATGACGACGCGCCGCCAGGCGCCGTTCTCCTCGCGCGCCAAGCCGGATTCGCCGAGATGGCAGCCGATCGGCGCGAATCCCGCCGGCGGCGTCGCGAGATAAAAGAGCCGATTGCCTTGCGTCGCCCGCTCGCGCTCGATCCGGTCGAGTTCGCGGCGAAGTTTCCCGTAGGTGCCATCGTCGTCGGGATCGCCCTGCACATAGGCGACGCAGTCGAGCACGCGGCGCACCGCGACCTCGTCGATGTCGCGGGTGGCGAATTTCGGCAGGCTGTTGCGCAAGTCCGCCGCGAACGCCTCGCTCGAAGACGGACTTCTGGCGACGCCGATCAAAGCGAACGCTCGGGGCAACAGCCCTTCGACGGCAAGGTTATAGAGTGCCGGCACCAACAGGCGGTGAGTGAGATCGCCGGTAGCGCCGAAGATCACCAGGCAGCACGGATCGGCGGGACGCGCCGCGGCATTGGGCGTTGCGGCGCCGTTTCCGCGCGTCATGACGCCGTGGCCTTACGGACATCGGGCGCTGATTTCGCTTCGACGGCTTTCGGTTCGACATGCGCGCCAAACCCTTTGCGCATGGCCGACAGAATCTTCTCGGCGAATGTGTGCTCGCGGCGCGAGCGGAAGCGGGTGTAAAGCGCAGCCGAGAGCACGTCCGCGGGGACCGCTTCCTCGATCGCCGCCATGATGGTCCAGCGGCCTTCGCCGGAATCCTCGACCACGCCTGCGAAGCCGTCGAGTTTCGGGTCGGCCGCGAGCGCGCTCGCCGTCAGATCGAGCAGCCACGAGCTGATGACGCTGCCGCGCCGCCAGACTTCGGCAATGTCGGTCAAATCGAGGTCGAATCGGCTATCGGGCGGCAGGCTTTCGCTGTCGGCATTCTTGAGGATGTCGAAGCCCTCGGCGAAGGCCTGCATCAGCCCGTATTCGATGCCGTTGTGCACCATCTTGACGAAATGACCGGCGCCGTTGGGTCCGGCATGGATATAGCCCTGCTCGGCGCGCGGATCGCGGCCGTCGCGGCCGGCCGTGCGCGGCACGTTGCCGAGACCGGGCGCCAGCGCCTTGAAGATCGGATCGAGCCGCTCGACGGTTTGCTTTGCGCCGCCGATCATCATGCAGTAGCCGCGCTCCAGTCCCCAGATGCCGCCGCTGGTGCCGACGTCGATATGATCGATGCCGTGTTGTTTCAGCATTTTGGCGCGGCGGATATCGTCCTTCCAAAACGTGTTGCCGCCGTCGAGGACGACGTCGCCCGGCTGCAGCAGTTTGGCGAGCGCGGCGATGACGTCCTCGGTGATCGTGCCGGCCGGCAGCATGACCCAGACCGCCCGCGGCGGCGAAAGCTGCCCTACCAGCCGATCGAGATCGGGCGCGCCCCTGGCGCCGGCGCGGCTCACCTCGGAGACCGCGTTCGGATCGTGATCGTAAACGACCGCTTCGTGGCCGTGCTGCATCAGCCGGCGCGTGATATTGCCGCCCATTCGCCCGAGACCGATCACGCCGATCTGCATGCCACGCGCTCCATTCAGGTCATCGTGCGTTCGATAACGCTGCCGAGCGCGGCAAGCGCGGCCTGCGGTTCGCCGTTGAGATGAACGCGCAGCGCCCGCCGTCCGCGTTCGACGAGAACGTCGAAGTCGCCGCGCGCCTGCGCCGCCTTGACCACGCCGAAACTCGCGCGATGGCCGGGGATCGCCAGATCCTTGATGTCGTCCGAGGTGATCTGGAGGAACACGCC
>Ga0335078_10011887_pt1 | contig 12916 bp, 10 predicted proteins | sample Lox_Sample_32_FD_206711 | JGI IMG/M metagenome (GOLD analysis project Ga0335078, IMG submission 206711) | Soil microbial communities from Loxahatchee National Wildlife Refuge, Florida, United States - Lox_Sample_3.2 | ecosystem: Environmental > Terrestrial > Soil > Wetlands | place: USA... | reverse complement strand
TTGCGACGATTGATCACCGGCCGCGCGGGTAACGGATTCCCGATGGGCATAGGATTTGCGACTTCTCCCCTACAGCATGATACGTAGATTCTCGTCTTCCCGCGCGCAAGGTCGGTTGGAAGCAATAGAGGTGCGCCGGACTTGCGGCCGACCTCAAAGAGTCCTTCATCGCTAGTGCAGTTGTGCGTGCCGTGTAAACTGGCGATGCTCGTGACACGAACCACGCGTTGCTCGGCGACGCTGGTCTGGCGATGTAACGCGTGTACCACTTTTCCAATCGAGAGGACTTGCATGAACGGCTCTGGTTCAATTTGGCTCTCTGTCATCCTAGCGCTGAACTTTGGCATATCGTGGTGGAACGCGAGAACCTGCGGCCGAGCCTGGGTCGAGTCGAAAGCAATTGGCGGATCAATCCGCGTATTGGTCTGGTGCGGGGCTATTCAGAGCGCCATCGGCTTTAGTTCGGTATTCCTGTTTCCAATGATTTTTTTGGCGAACGCCTTCTTCCCGGATTATTTCACGGACGATTATCTGAATGGGGCATTGAGCCTCTGGTACATTACCATCATCTTCCCGGCGTTTGGCACCGGTCTGATCATCACCATCGAGTCCTGGATGGCGGCGTACCGCGATCGTAGTCTGGCGAACCTGGGAGTCGCGAGCTACAACACTTTTACTCAGGCGTACAACACGATGAACGCAATTAAGAGCGTGGGTCCAGCATTTCAGGCGGTAGGAAAGATGTTTTCTTCGGTCGCGACCAGTCGTGGCGACGCAAGGGGCAAGGCAGCCATTTTGGGATTGATGATTGCGGTTGCGGTCGTGATTTTCGCGCTTTCCGCAGGCATCATTTTGACCGCGGTGCTGATCCACTATTATGCGGGCACTGTGCCATTGCCCGCCGACCCATCGGGATTACGCAGGCAACCCGTCTGATAAGGCGAGTCCGCCAGCATTAGGTTTGCCGATGAGCGAGATAGGGAATGGGTGGGAAGTCATATCCTGCCGCGCCAAAGCGCCAGGCAGCTGTTCTTGATGATGTGGCAGAACCCTGCAGAGCCCTGCGCGCCATGGAGAATCAGGTGAGCTTTCTGCGCGAACAGAGGAAAGGTGTTGGCGCCCAGATCGGCGTCATTTTGTTTTGGGTGGTTCTGGGCGTCGTTCTTCTGGGTGCCGTGTTTGAGCCATATCTTCAGAAGTTGCTGTCCCTTCCCGAACGGCACAACGATCTCTTCATTGCGCTTGGGGCTGCGCTCGGTTTTTGTATCGGGGCTTATGCAGCCTTTGGAAATTCGCGGCTGGCCGTCGTCCTGGCCTTTCCGGTTATCCTTTTAGGGTTTCTGCCTTTTTGAACCTGGCTCTTTCCGATCCGAGCGGTTCGTTCGCCCCAACGCGGTTATTTATCCATATCGACCGAACTTGTCTTCTGGTCAAAGTTCGACGGGATGAGCGCTGCGAATGTCTGCAGGGTCAGCCAAAAACCACCTGCTCTATTCGAACGAATAAGATGAGCGACCAATCACTTGTAAACATAATGCTCGCGATGGTTGGTGCGGTCGCACTTTCCGCTTTTGCATTGCTCGTTAAAAAGCCTCAGGCTCGAAGAACCGACAAACCCACGAATGCACGCGAAAATGCATTTCGCTTTATAGTTGGATGGGTCTTATTCGGTTCGGGATCTATCATTGTCTTTTCGGCCGGACTGACTTATTTTTTGGGCAATGACGATCCATTCAATATCCTGTTCGGAGCGTTCGGAGCTTTGAACATCGTGTATGGGCTTTCCTTGCTCGTAGTCGCTTCCCGTAGTCGAGCCTCGTAACTTTTAGGCTCATCAGGAACCGCTTCGACGGCGAAACGCGACAGAGATGAAAACCCATTCGGCTATCCGCTTCCTTGCGCCCATCGTTGTTGCCCTGGTTCTTGGGCCGTTGACCATCGGTATCGCGCTCTGGCTCGCCCACGTCGCGTCCGACTTGTTCAATGGGACATCGTCGACGCTTGCCGATGAGGGTGGCTTCTTCGCCTTTTTGGTCATCATGGCCTATGTCATCGGCTGGCCGATCGCTTTGCTTGCAGGCGTTCTGGTGTCGCTGTCGATGATCTGGCGTCCACCAAGCTTGCTCGCCGTCAACGGTGCTGCTGTGCTCGCGACCGTTGTTTTCTTGGGGATCGCAGCGACCGGCGTTCTCGGGCCAGTGGAGGAAAACAACGGGCGCAGCAATCTTGGGTTCACGCTGGCGGCCGCGGTCTTTGCCGCAAACGTGTGCTGGTTCGCTATGCGGCGTTTCCGGCGCCCAGCGTCCACCGATGCTGCGTTGCCTGCTAACGGTCGGCAGAGTTCGAGCTGATCGTTATTCGATCCCAACGGGATGGGCCCTTTAAACTGTCTTATTGCCTATCAATCGCTCTGTTTTGTCACGAGTGACCTGCCCCTCGCTGGGCGCCGACCATCGCTCCCCTTTCGGACCCTCGACGGCTTGCGCATTTGATCCCGCCTTCCGCGCCCTTCTTTTGGCGAGGAAGACTTCCGACGCACCCCACATTAGGTCTACGACGAAGTCGAAAAATGACATGGAGGACGCCTTTGTGACGGGCGCGCCAGGATCAGCCCGTTCCGACTAAATCGCAATGGCGTCTTTGGTATGCCAGCTCTTAGCCCTCAGTGATTTTTACATTGGCCGATTTTGAGGGAGTGCCTTAATTCGTGTAGCGTCGCCACCGCGACCAGGCAAGCGGCAGCAAGTAGGCCAGTATGAAATAGACCGCCCATAAGCCAACTGCGACAGCCAAAGCAGTGACGAAATAGCGGAAGCCATCTTTTGGCTCTCGCTGTCCAGCGACCCAAAACGAAATGCAGAAGACGACGAATACGGCCAACCAGTAAACAAGCTCTTTCGAGACTTTGACCCACCTATTCACGGTTTTTCTCGCGTCTCAAAACAAGCCGACTAAGTTAGCGGCCTCTTCCATTTCAAGCTGTTGCAATATGGGTGTAAAGGGGATCGCGGCGCAAATATCGCGACTGGTCCGCAGGTCGGCCGCATCTACCCTCGGTGCATTTGAAATCAGTCGGGACCCTAGCCACCATGATCAAGGACATCGTTGTTAACTTGAGCGTCAGCGCAAAAGAGGGACACTCTGCAGAAGACTATGCGATATCCACGGCCAGCGCGCTCGGCGCACACGTTACGGGAGTCGCGTTCATTTATGACACGACAGTTCCGCTGGTCTATCCGTTGATGAGCTATGGCGAAACACCCCCCGAAGTCCTCGACGCTCTGAAACGCGAGAAGGCAGGCTTGGCGACGGAAGCGGCCGAGCGATTTACCAAAGCGGCTTCAGTGGCGGGGGTTGTGGGCAAGTCACTGATGCTCACCACGAGCTTTGCTGGTTCGATTGATCGGTTCGGTCAGATCGCGCGGAGATTCGATCTTTCGATTATCGGCCAGATCGAACCCGGGACCAACGCGTACGAATCGAATATCGCCGAAGGCGCCCTGTTTTGTTCCGGTCGGCCGATGATCGTCGTACCTTATCTTCAGAAAGCACCGTTCAAGCTCGACCGCGTCATGGTGTGCTGGGACGGCGGCCCGCAGGCGGCGCGTGCCGTAGCAGACGCCATGCCGCTACTCGAACGGGCCGCACGCATCGAGCTGGTCGTCGTCGGCAATGAGCGCGGCAAGCGGGACGAAATCGAAGGTGCCGACATTGGCCAGCACCTTGCGCGATGCGGGCTTAGTGTCGATGTCCAGCGCATTCCAAAGGGTCACTCTGATGTCGCCGACACGTTGCTCTCGCACGCCGCCGACAGGGGTATGGATTTTATCGTGATGGGGGCTCACGGTCAGCCACGCATGCGCGAGTTCTTCTTCGGCGATGTGACGGACGCCGTCTTGCATTCGGTCAAGGTGCCGGTCCTGATGTCACATTAGCCTCCGCGCACATGGATCGAAAATGGCACGTCGCGACGCGGCCGATGATCGTTCATTTTGACGCTAACGGGGGAGTAAAGCGGACGTGGGGTCGTCGACCAGAATCGGTCGATGCTGACCCGGAGCGGTCATAATTGAGGCTATCAATTTGCGCTGCAACGACGGTTGGCCTTACTCAACCACCTTGGCGCGCACGGGCGGTCTGGTGCGTCTGTAATGTCGAGCGCCTCGGCTGTCTTGAGGCGGATGATGGGTTCATAACTGATCGGCTGACCAGCGGCCAAACGCCACCAAATGCTCACGTCACGCCGTAGCCTCTGTACACCTCAGCGATGTCGGGCTTGATCGCCTTGGCGGCGGCGATGTCGGCCTCGCCCCCGGCCCTGTCGCCGCCTTTCAGCTTCGCCATGCCCCGCCCGTAAAGAGAATCGGCGTCTTTCGGATTCTTCGCCACCGCCGCTCCGTAATCGGCAATCGCTCGGTCAAATGCGCCAAGCTTTAACTGCACCAGCCCTCGGTAGTTGAGTGTGAAGCCGTCATCGGGCTGGAGCCGCAGGGATTCGTTGCAATCGTCGAGCGCCCGCGCCAGATCGCGTCCAGCGAGCGCGAGCGCCCAGCAGCGGTTCGTGTAGGCGAGGGCGTATTTCGGATCGAACCGGATCGCCTCGCTGTAGTCGGCAATGGCGCGGTCGGTGTCGCCGTTGTCTTGGTACGCAGTGCCCCGGATGTTGTAGGCGCCGGCCAATTTGGGATCGAGCCGGATCGCCTCGCTGAAGTCGGCAATGGCGCGGTCGGTGTCGCCCTTGATGTAGTACGTGACGCCCCGGTTGAAGGTGTAGGCGGCGGCGTATTTGGGATCAAGCTGGATTGCTTCGGTGTAGTCGGCAATGGCGCGATCGTAGTCGCCCTTGGCGGGGTACGCGTCGGCACGGTTGTCATAGGCGGCGGCGTATTTGGGATCAAGCCGGATCGCTTCGCTGAAGTCCGCAACGGCGCGGTTGTAGTCGCCCTTGGCGCGGTACGCGCTGCCACGGTTTTTGTAGGGCACGGCTTCCTCGGGACCGACCCGGATCGCATCCGTGTAGTCGGCGATACCGCGGTCGTAGTCGCCCTTGGCGCTGTACGCGTTACCGCGGTTGTTGTATCCGACAACCAGATCATGGCCATGCAAACGACCCGAACTGACTGCACGGGTGCAGGCCGCGATGGCTTGATCACCGCTTGCGTCTTTGCATGTGGCCACGTCATCGGTGACCGTCTGAGACTCGGAGACCGAACCCGCGAGCATCATAAACGCGGCCACCCCGACCAACAGCAACGAATAGCGCATGCGCCCCTCCATTTCAGAGAACGGGCAGAAGATTACCAGTGTGGCGAGACGACGGCTTCCCGCGAGCCTGACCCGTAGCCACGTTGAAAACAGTGATCGTATCGCCCTGCTTGTCGTATCGTGAGCAGGCATTATTGGGCACTTCATTCCAATCAATGCACGAGGAGTTGTCTTTGATCGTCCACTTGCCGTGCAATATTTTGCCGCTGCCGGTCTTGTACAGAGCAGTGCCGTCCGCTGCATAATACAGTACTCCATGGCCAACCCCGGCTGTCGATGTCGCGGTGTTTTCAAGATAGACCGATTTCCCCATTAATAGTTCTTGGAGTTGTGCGCCGGTTAGGTCCGCCGCCAGCACTGATCCAATTAGGCAGATTGAACTCGTCGCGGAAATAATTGCGAGTTTAGTCGTACGCATAGCCTCTCCCTTCGTACGTTGTTAGCCGCCCGGCGTCGATTCTCGACGGTGACGTGCTGGCCGACCGCTCCGACGGTGCTTAGCAATCACGTGCGACGATGTCGGTTGCATTAACCGGGCGAGGAGCCCACGATGAGACGCACTGTTCGCGAAGGAAACGTCTGCGCATTCGCCAGCGACAACAGCGCCGGGAGCGCGGTAGCGCCTACGGCCAAACGCACAACGCGACGACGCGGAAGACTCATGAATAGCGGTCCCTTCGTCTACAACCGAGTTTTACCCCGCGGCTTGTCAGAAGGAGCGCCCCGCGATCAGCGGTCGTATTCTGCAGGCATACTTGCGAACGCCTAGGCGATTACTAGCTTGGAGCCTGTCGCGTTCGCTGCGCGGCCTGCGTTACCACCCGATAGGCGTCGCGCAGTTCTGGCTTACTCTGGGCAATATCGTTACCCACGCTCGACAGCATTTTCATCATTTCCGCCTGCTCGTTTTGCGGCAAGCTGACGAGCTCACCACCGGCGGCCACCCAAGCCTTTCGCTGCTGATGATACATATCGAGTGCCGGCGTGTTGATGGCGCGCGATTCCGCGAGGCCGTCGCGGTCTACGGTCTCTTGCAAATCCTTGGGGAGTGAATCGTACCATTTTTGACTAACCTCAAGAATGATGAAGATCGCCGGCTGGTTTGTCTCGACGACGTATTTGGCGGCGTCGTGGAAGTGCATGTTTACGAAGACACCGATGCCGGCAACCGCACCGTCAATGGCACCCTGTTGCAGTGCCGGGAGAACGTCGCCTAGTGTCATCGCCACAGGCGTTGCGCCGAGCCGATCAAACGCGACAGTTTGGAACTGCGAAGCAAAGACACGAATCTTCTTACCTTTGAAGTCGGCGAGCTGACGGATCGGGGTTTTCGATATGATGCAGGACGGTTGGGCAATGTAGAGTCCGGCACCATGGAGGCCCTTGTTGGCACCGAGGCCGAGCATGAGCTTTAGCACGGCTGGATCTGTCGCGAGGCGCTGCCCATGCTCCATGGAGTCCACCAGTCCCGGTGCCGCCAGCACCTCAAAGCGCTCGTCGACGCCAACAAAGAATTCAGGTGGAATATTCACCGCCTGGATGGCGCCGAACTGCGCGCCTTCGATCTGCCGGGGGATGGAGCCTAGTTGGCTCGCCGGATAGACCTCGGCCTTGATGCGGCCGCCCGAATCCCTTTCGACGGCGGCGGCTACATTTTTCATGAACAGGTGCGGCGCATCGTTGATGGTGGGGCCGCTGATCTTCATCACGTACTTGCTGTCCTCGGCGCGCGCCACACCGAGCGTCAGCGCACCCGCTGCCAGATGCAGGAATTGTCTGCGGAGAAGTTTCATGGGCGTTGCTCCGTAAGTTTGAGTGCTTCGCAGCGCGACGTTTGAAGTCTTCTAACCAAGCGATCTGAGCATTAATCCGGCTGAATGCCTGCGTCCTTGACCATCTTCCCCCAGCCGACGATTTCAGTCTTCATGTAGTCTCCCAGCTCCTGGGGGGTACTGGAGAACCCATCAAAGCCGACGTTCTTGAATTTGGCCTGTACTTCGGTGCTGTCGATGACTTTGCGAAGCGCTGTATTCAGCTTGGTCACGACGTCCGGCGGTGTGCCTGTGGGTGCGACTAGGCCCGCCCAAGCGTCGAGGTTGAAGCCTTTTATACCGGCCTCGTCCATCGTCGGGAGGTCTGGATACAACGGGCTGCGCTTTATGCGTGATATTGCCAGCGCGCGCAGGCTTCCTGCTTTGACATGCGGCACGGCAGTCGTGAAGTCAGCGAACATCATCGATACACGGCCGGCGATAATGTCCTCCAGCGCCGGAGGCGTAGTCTTGTAGGGCACATTCAGCATCTTGATTCCGGCCCAATGCTCGAGGGTGGCGGCACCGACGATACCGGCGGTATTGCCGCTGGCGATCGACAGCTTGTCCGGATTGGCTTTTGCGTAGTCGACCAGTTCCTTAACCGAATGGATCGGTAGTTTTGGATTGACCACTAGCATCAGCGTGAAGCTGCCCACCCGTGTAATCGGCACAAAGTCTTTTATGGGGTCGTAGCCGATGTCCTTGTGTATGAATGGATCGGCCGAAAGCGGGGAATTGGTCCCCATCAACAGCGTGTACCCGTCCGCTGGCTCATGATGGACGTAGAGCGCAGCCAGCGCTCCGTCAGCGCCCGGACGATCTTCAACGACAACAGGTTGCCCCAGTAGCGGACCGAGCTTATCGGCAATGACGCGGCAGATCGTGTCACTGGCGCTGCCTGGACCGAACACCGCCACAATCGTAATCGGTCGCGTCGGGTAATCCTCGGCGTAAAGCGACGTGCTCAACAGCGCAGCGACTGCGGTGACGAAGATGAAGAGAAGCTTTTTCACAGCGATTTCCTCCCAGACTGTCGCTTGAGCTATTTCTTTGATCCTTCCAATTTTCCGCCGAAGGTGCGGCAGAGAAGTTCATTAGAATTGCTACGCGCGCTCGAGCCTCCGCTACGCAGAAGACATCGAGCATGACCTGTTTTCAAGTTCAGTAGCCCGCCGAAGGCACAATCGCTGCCTTTGTTTTGCGAAAGCCAGCACGTCCGCGGGCAGCTCACTGAACAAGTTACATCAATCTCAAGAAAGCGCGTAGGGCTGAATGTCGCAGTTTGCAGTGAACCAGACACAAAATGGTTGCCCGACGCAACCAAATAGTCAGTCTGACACTTCGAAGCAGATCAGTTGAATTGGCAGACAGTCAATCTCTCCAGCGGATTTCTTGCCAGCTCGACTCCTACTCAGTCGCTGTTTGCGACGCGATCGAGGGAAGCGGACCTCCGATCCGGCCAAAGACACTTCGCCTTCTGACCCTAACTCGGAAATCGTGCGGTCAAATTTGCTGTGGCGCGACCAGGTTCCGTTCAACGTTAGGAGGTGGCTGACCGCAAGGCGCGACCAATTCGCGCACGCACCTATTTCGCCTACCCCCTTGGACACGCCGTCAGCGGAGCCGTCTTTGCCAACTCCGCACTGGCGGAAGGCACGGCCGCAGATGCCAAAGCCATGCTCTACAAGACGATTGCGGCGCTCAAGGCCGACAAAAGCCAAGACGCTCACTGAGATCAACGCTGGCACAAATGGGGTCGCAAATTGGTTAGTCGTGACCCAGAGGCGACCTCAGTGAGGGTCCGCCCTGCGAAACTATGCAGCCTCTGCCTCGTAGTTGTGAACGAAGTCGGCTGGCGGCTCCGGTCCCCAAACAGAAATGGGGGAGTCCTCCGGCGCATGGTCCGCGCCTTTCCAGTCGCAATCGGCCGGGATGTAATCGATGTCGGACGAATATTCGCAATGGCTGCCCCAAGGGTCACGGACATAATGGAAATAGTTCGAGCCGAGGACGTGGCGACCGAGTCCCCAACCCTTTGAGAAGCCCCGATCCGTCATTTGCATGGCGCCAAGACCAATCTCTTCGATCGATCCGACATCCCAGCTGCTATGATGCAGGCCCGGCGCGTTTGATTTTGCAAATGCAAGCAAGTGGTGATCACTGCCATGAATGCCGTGCATGAAGCAGATGGCGTCGCCGGACCTGTCAGACATGCGCAGCCCGAGCACGCGGCTATAGAAATTGATTGCCTCCTGTATGTTGACGGTAAAGCAGAGGACGTGTGCCATGCGCCGCGGCCGTACGACCTGCACGGTCGAACGCTTGGGCGCGTTCGCGACGCCAGGAAGACCGGAACGGTTGTCAACGGATGATTTGCTGCTAGGTGAACTCTTCTCGGCAACCCGCAACTCGATCAGCATCCCGTTGTGATCGCGAAACCAGAGCCCGTTCGATCCTGATGCCGACGGCGGATCAATCAGCGTCTGCCCCTGCTTCTCGATATGCTGCTTGAATCGGTCGAAGTCGTCCTCGAAAACTCCGAAGGACAAATAATTTAATCGCTTTTGTCTGCCTGCGGATATCGAGGCCCAGCGATGTGTGTTGCCCGCAGTGTAGAGGCCGAGATTGTTTCCTTCTTCGCGGACCTCAAGGCCGAATGCCGAATAGAACCTATGCGCGACCGCCAGATCGGGGACAATCAGGTTAAAACTGTCCATCGAGTGGACGCCGAGTTCCCCGGTACGGCGCGTCGCTTCGATATGTCCGCGTATAGAGGTCATCGCTCCCTCCTGTTGGCCGAAGCGGACCAATATTGATGCGTTGCGCGGAGTCTCGTTAGCGTTAGAATGCCAATTAATGTCGAGAAATGGCCAAAGCACCGCCCGTCGAGCGGCGGTCCCTCCGCCGGTGCTGCCGCGGATCGACTACGACGTACCGCGCGCGATCATAGCATTCGCCCGAGACCTTCCTGGCGGCTTACAGGTTCCGCTGCACGTCCATCCGCGTGGACAGCTCCTGTATTCTTCACGGGGCACCGTGACGACCAGTGCCGAGGACGGAAGCTGGGTTGCGCCGCCGGAGCGCGCAATCTGGGTTCCGCCCGGCACGCCACATGCCACGCGCCATAGTGTCGGCAGCGAAGTCAGAAGCATCTTTGTCAGAATGGACGAAGCGCCAGGCCTTCCTGAGCGCTGCGCGGTGGTGCAGGTCAGTCCATTGCTGCGCGAATTGTTGCTGGCGGTCATGCGCTTGCCGCCGCTCTATGACGAGGATGGCGCCGATGGCCGGCTGGTGTGCGTCCTGCTCGACCGCATCGCAGCGCTGCCTGATGAGCCACTGCATCTGCCGATGCCGACGAGCCGCAAGCTGCGCGCCATTGCGGTTGATTACTTCGAGCATCCAACCAAGACGCTGCCGCTCGCGCGAGCTGCCCGTAATGCCACCACGAGTCCGCGATCCTTTGCCCGGCACTTCATGGCCGAGACGGGGCTTCCATTCGGTGCCTGGCAAAGACAAGCGCGTCTGTTGCGGGCGCTGGAACTGCTCGGCACTGGACTAACTGTGGGCGACGTCGCCTTCAAACTTGGCTATGAGAGCCCCAGCGCCTTCATCGCCATGTTCCACCGCTCATTCGGAACCACCCCCGCCAGATATTTCGAAGGCGCGGCGTAGAGCCCCAAGGACTTTAATTAGCCCGACCAATCGACGCGAATGGCACGCAGCCTGGGGCTCCATAGCCACGAGATTTGGCGCCACGCCGTAGTTCCCGGCGCTCATCGTCAAGGCAATACGTCTGGTTCACCACGCAAATCGGTGTCTGCTTCAACGACACGTCCACTATTCAGTCGCTTTCGGGAAAAGCTGACATGAGAGCGACCGTCGCAAATTGGTTGCTCGCGACCCAAAGCCGACCTCAACGGTCAATGGACGTTTTGGTCGCCCCCTCATAAGCTAACGTAGGTGCATGGCTGCCAAATCCACGTGCGTCGCGGGTGACGACATAGGATACGGTCGTGGCAACTCAAGAATTCCATACCTACTGCCCCATGTGCATTGCCCAATGCGGCGTGATTGCCGTTGTGGAAGACGGCCGCTTCACCAAGGTCAGGCCCGACTCCTCACATCCAAATGGCGGCATCTGCATCAAGGGATCGGCCGCGCCGGAGCTGGTCTATGCACCGGATCGGCTGAAATTTCCGATGAAGCGGACACGCCCCAAAGGCGACGTGGACCCCGGATGGACGGAGATTTCCTGGGAAGAGGCGCTTGATACGGTTGCGTCGCGGCTGCTGGAGATCAAAGGGCAGTCCGGTCCTGAAGCCGTGGTATTCGCGTGTGCGACACCATCGGGCAGCGCGATCTGTGATTCCTACGGCTGGATAAACCGGTTTGGCCACGCCTTTGGCAGTCCGAACAGGCTCTCGGCGATTCACATCTGCACGTGGAACGTCATGCTTGGGTCCAAACACACGTTTGGAACGCCGACCCCGACGCCGGATTTCGAGAATACTCGCTGCATCCTGCTATGGGGCGTCAACCCGCGCGCTACCTTTCCAACCTTCGCCCAGCGCATCAGCCGGGCGCGCGCTCGCGGCGCCAAGATCATTGTGATTGATCCACGCAAACACAATTTGGCGCGCGACGCGGACTGCTGGTTGCAGGTGAGGCCGGGAGCCGATGCCGCGCTCGCGCTCGGCATGATCCATGTGCTGATCGAGGAAGAGCTTTATGACGAGGCGTTCGTGCGGGACTGGACCAACGGTCCCTTCCTGGTTCGCGACGACAACCAGCAACTGTTGACGGCGCACGACCTCGCACCATCCGGATCGGCACAGTCCTTCGTAATTTGGGACACCGCTCGCAATGCACCGACCGCGTATGTTCCGGATCACGGCTATGCCGAGAGCAACGTGAAACCGGCGCTTGTTGGCGCGATGCCCTGCCGCCTTGCCAATGGAGCATCCGTCATATGCCGGCCAGTTTTCGCTTTGCTTGCCGAGCGCGCCGCGCAATACGTGCCCGAGCGCACTGAGTCTGTCACCTGGGTCGCCGCGGAGACGGTCCGACGCGCCGCGCGAATGTTCGCCGGCGAGCGACCGTCCTGTTATTTCTCCTGGGCCGGACTGGAAATGCACAGCAACGCGATGCAACTCAATCGCGCGGTGTGCTGCTTCTATGCGTTGACCGGCCAGTACGACGCCATCGGCAGCAACGTGCTCGCCGCGACGACGCCAATCCGGCCGGTCGACGACCCGCAACTGCTGTCAAAGGAAAAGGCTGCAATCCGGCTCGGCCTCAATGAGCATCCGCTCGGACCGCCGAACGATCCCGGACACGTTCAGGCGGCCCCCGTCTACGACGCCATCCTGACCGGACAGCCATACAAGGTCAGGGCGATGGTCTGTTTCGGCAGCGATCCGCTGCTGGGCCAGGGCGATCCGGCGCGCGGCAAGGAGGCTTTAGCGGCGCTTGAATTCTACGTGCACATGGACTTCTTCGCCAACCCATCCGCAATGTTCGCCGATCTGCTGCTGCCTGCGTCGATGTCTTGGGAAACGGAATCCTTCAAGACGAATTTTGGCTTCCCGAAGGGGGCATCGGCGGACGCCTTGCGTTGGGTGCAGGCGCGCAAGGTCGTGGTCCCGCCGCCACCCGGCACACGATCCGACCTTGAAGTGATCTTCGATCTTGCCTGCCGTCTCGGCCTCGGCGAGCACTTTTTTGGCGGCGACATGGACAAAGCGTGGCGGCATATGCTTGAGCCGTCTGGTATCACACTGGAAGACTTGCGGGCGCATCCGCTCGGCGTGAAAGCAGAGGCGACAACCCACCACCGC
>Ga0335078_10011884_pt1 | contig 12918 bp, 9 predicted proteins | sample Lox_Sample_32_FD_206711 | JGI IMG/M metagenome (GOLD analysis project Ga0335078, IMG submission 206711) | Soil microbial communities from Loxahatchee National Wildlife Refuge, Florida, United States - Lox_Sample_3.2 | ecosystem: Environmental > Terrestrial > Soil > Wetlands | place: USA: Florida... | reverse complement strand
CTGCCAGCTCGCTTGCGGCCGGCAACAGGAGCGCCAGCGAAGCGCGGTCGGCAAGTTCGCGATCGTTGGTATCGGTCAGCGCCAGGACTTTGGCGCCCGAACCTTGCGCCAGGCCGACGCATTCCTGCACTCGCGTCCTCATGCGGCTGCGGGAGCTGGAAAGGAACACGTAGGCCGCGCCGCTTTCGCCCGACGGCGGGCCGAAGTCTTCCGGGTCGCGAACCACGGTGCGCTTTCCGCGGACGCGGCCGAGTTCGAGCGCCCAGAGCATCGCCACGGCCCGATAGAAACCGCCCCCGATCACGTTGATCTCGGTGGCGTCTTTCAACTGCGACGCGAACATGCCGGCGGCGCCCTCGAGCTGCGTCAGCACCCATTCCACCTGCGCCGGCAGCTTCTCAAACTCCTGCTCCAGCGTTTCCAATTGCCGGCTGGGTTTCTTCAAGGTCCGGGCTGCGACCAGGCTGAGATAACCCACCGCCGCGTGCCGGCACAGCAGGTCGACGGTAGGACTGGCAGCGCTCGCGGCGACGCCGCCTCGCACCAGGAAAACTCCGTCGGCGGTCTTGGCCAGCGTACTCTCGGGCGCGGCGGTCAGTGCCAGGAGTTGCGCGCCGCGGCTGCGAGCCGCCCGGGCCGCCTCCAGGGTTTCGCGCCGCTCGCCGGCGCGCGAGATGGCCACCACCACCGACCGGCGCGGCACAGCGGCAACCGCGTAAGCTGCGAAATCGAGGGACGAGCGCGCCACCACCGGCCAGCCGGCAAGGCTCTCCAACGCGTAGGCGCCGGCCACGCCCACCAGGTGGGAGGTCCCCGATCCGACCATATAAACGGGACCCTCGCCCCAGTCGGTCCGGCGGATCAGCGCCTCGAACTCCGGCCGGCCTTGGGCGAGGGTTTCCTCGAGAGCTTTAGATGCCCGGAAAGATTCTTGTCCGCTGGCCATCGACCTCCGCAAAACTGGACGCTGCCACCGCTGGCTCCGCCTCGGGCAGGCGATCCCACAGACCTTGGGCCGAGAGATGCGCCCCGAAGAGCAGGATCAGGGCGCCTACGAAGGCCCAGAAAAGCAACGTCACCGACAGGGAAAAAGGGCCATAGACTTGGCGAAATCGGAACAGCGGCAGCGTCACCATGTACAAGAACTTGGCCGCTAACGTCAGCGCGCCCGCCAGCACCGCTGCCGGGAACACGCGACGCATCGGCGCCCGTCCGTTCGGCGCCACGTAGTATACGACGGCATAGAGTGAAATCAGCAGGGGCAGCGAAAAGGCTTCCACCGTCCCGCGGAACAGGGCGGCCTTGGCGTAAGGGAACCAACTGAAGGCGAAACCGACCGCCCACTGCACCGACGCTGTGAGGGCAATCGCGAACATTGCCAGCATGCCGGCGCAGATTGCCAGGCAGAACGACATGACCGCGTTTCGGAGGAAGCTGCGGTTTTGCTCGACCCGGTTAATCTTGTTCAGGGCGACTTCGAGCGGCAAAAAGATTCCCGAAGTGGTGAAGAACAGTGCCAGGACGGAAATCACCTGAATGCGCCCGTGGCCCTGGACCAACACTTCCAGGTTGTGAATGACGAAGTCCGCGCCGGTGGGCAGGTTGGCGTGCAGCATCTGCAGGATCACCTGATAGGCGCCGTCCCAGTGCAGCCAACGCCGGCAGATCGTGAGCATCATGAGCGCAAAAGGGAAGAACGTCAGCAGTGCGTTGGCGGCAATCGAGTAGGCGTAAACGTGCGCCTCCGTCGTAAACAGGTAGCGAAGGCTCGGCGCCAGGCGGTGGAGCAACCACTTCAGCTTCCCGTCCGGCATTCTCTCCTGATCAGTAATCAAATGCTGGTTCATCTCGACGTCTGCCAAAGCCTGACCTAAATAGGTTTGATGTTACTTGATCTCGAAGGGTATCCCATACATAATCAAGTCTGAAATTGGATTTTGGATTGCAGACCGGACGGCGGATCCGTCTGCGAGCTTGGATCGAGAGGCGGTGTGGTTTCGGCGTATGAGCGCTCTTCAATCCAGAATCCAAAATCGAAATCGTCGCTTTCGTCAAAACGCTGAGAGCCGGCTTATGAGGATTCCCCAATCCAAAATCCGTCCAAAATCCAAAATATCCAGAATGTGGATCGCCGCGATTGTGGTGACGACAGTAACCTCTGTTGCGGCGGCCAGCGCGATGGGGCAGGGCACTGCCGCGCCAGGCTCTCCGATGACCCCTACCGTGGACCAGATTCTCGACAAGTACGTTCAGGCGCTGGGCGGCAAGGACGCCGTTCAGAAGCCGACCACCTGCGTCATGAAAGGATCCATCACCACACCGGGAACGGGCGAGACGGGCTCCATCGAAGTCTACCGGAAGGCTCCCAACAAGCAGGTGCTCGTGATTGACCTCGCCAGCAACGGCGGTCCCACTCCGCAAGGATACAATGGCAGCGCGGCCTGGTACGTGGACCCGGACGATGGACCGCAGGACATGGATCCTGGCGGCGCCGCGGCCATGAAGTTTCAGTCCGAGTTCTATCGCGACATCCGCCTGAAACAGCTTTATTCGACCTTCGCGTTCGGCGGCACCGCGAAGGTAGGTGGTCGCGACGCCTACGTGGTCGAGGCGACGCGCCGGGACGGCGGCCAGGAAAAAATGTACTTCGACGCCGCGAGCGGCTTGATGGTCCGCAACGATACACCTTACGTCACACCCGACGGCGAGAGCACCATGCAATCCACCTTCGAAGACTTCCGGGCGGTCGACGGCATCCAGGTGCCTTTCACCATCCGCCAAACCACGCCCGACTTCGACTACGTCATCCGTTATAAGGACATCCGGTACAACGTTCCCATCGACGACGCGAAGTTCGACAAGCCTGCCAAGCAGTGACAAGTGACAAGTGACGAGCCGGCAAAACAGTGACAAGTGACAAGTGACGAGTGACGAGCCGGCAAGGCAGTGACAGGTAACAAGTGGCAAGTGACGAGCCTTCGAAACAGCGACGAGTGTCGAGCGATTAGATTAGAAGAAAGGCACAAGAGGACACCTCCTGCTTGTCACTTGTCACTCGTCACTTGTCACTGCTTCTGGGTCACTCGTCGCTGCCTCGAATGACGCGTCCGCGTTTGACCGTCAGCACACAGTGGTTGACGCCGAAATAATAGGGAATCTTGCGGTAGTCGTCCACCGCCATCACGGCGAGGTCAGCCTGCTTGCCGGGCTCGAGCGAGCCACACCAGTGGTGGCGGCGCAGAGAATAGGCGGCGTTGATGGTGGCGGCCGAAATCGCTTCGGCGGGCGTGAAGCGCATGGCGTCGCACGCCAGCGCCAGGACGAACTGCATGTTGAGCGTGGGGCTGGTGCCGGGATTGAAATCCGTGGCCAAGGCGACCGCGGCGCCGGCATCGATCAACTGGCGCCCGCGCGCGTAACTCATAAGGCCGAGGTGGAAGTTGGCGCCGGGGACGAGGGTGGCGACGACGTTCGAGCGCGCGAGGGCCCGCAAATCCTGCATCGTGAGATGGTCGAGGTGATCGGCGGAGGCGGCGTTGAGTTCAATCGCCAGCCGCGCGGCGCCGGTGCGGCCGAGTTGCTCGGCATGGATGCGCAACGCCAGGCCGTGGCGAAGGCCGGTGGTGAGGACGCGCCGGCAATCTTCGAGGCGGAAGGCGATGGTCTCGCAGAAGCAATCCACGAATTCGGCAAGCTGGCGCCGGGATACCTCGGGAATCAGGCGCTCGCACACCAGGTCAACATAGGCGCCGACGCCACCGTTGGCTCCGCCCCGGTATTCGGGAGGGACGGCGTGCGCTGCCAGCAGCGTGGGGACGAGGTCGAGGGCCGAGACCCGTCGCAGTCCGCGAATCACCTCCAGCGTCTTGATCTCGTTGGCCACGTCGAGACCGTAGCCTGTTTTCACCTCGACGGTCGTGGTGCCGTGGGCGGCCATCTGGTCCAGAAACGCCGACGCCTGGACGGTGAGCGCGCGTGCCGACGCGTCGCGCAAGAGTCGCGCGGACAGCCCGATGCCGCCGCCCGCCGCGGCAATCTCCTCGTAGCTGCGCCCGCGCAGGCGTTGTTCGTAGTCGTCGACGCGGCTGCCGGCAAACACCAGGTGAGTGTGAGAGTCGACGAAGCCCGGCATCACCACTTGGCCGCGGCAATCGATGGCGCGCGCCTTCCGCCGTTGTGCCTCGCCTCGCAGTTCGCGTGTAGCACCCACGGCGACGATTTTCCCCTCGGCGACCAGCACCGCCCCGTCGCGCACAATCCCCAAGTCATCCAAGTCGGCGCAACGCCGCGGCACCGGAGGACCGGCGAGGGTCAGGAGTTGCTCTGCGTGGTGAAGAAAGAGGGGGCGGTGGTTAGAGGCTGGCATCCGTTTCGTCATTGCCGATTGCGATTGAAGGAAGGTAGCCGAGGAACTCCTCTCCGTCTTCAATCTTCAATCGTCAATCTGCAATTCCCCCGGGCTAGCTCTTCTTGGCGCTGACGGCGAAAAATGCGGCCGCCTTCTGCTCGACTTTCTTGCTGTTGCACTTGGGGCAGGCAACCTTGGCCTTTTCGTGCTGCGAGATCGTCATCACCAAATCGAACTTCTTATTGCATTCTTTACAGCGGTACTCGTAGGTCGGCATCGTATATTCCCCCGCGACATCGTCAGGTGTAGATCAGGACTATCTTATTCGCAAGCGGTGGCCAACGTCAAATGCCGGACACTGCCGAGGCTCCCAAGCGGGTTGTTGCGGTTGAACTATGACCTCCACGGGCTGCTGAATCGTAGTTGCGCCGCGCGGGCGGGATCGACGGGGGCGGAAGGGTGGACCTCGGCGAGTCGGGGTGCAGATGTTCCTTCTGACATGCCACAACCAAGACTGCGCAGATATCTGGGGCGGGCTTCGCCTGGGTGCTGGTCGTGGGAGGTGTCTCGCCTTTGCCCTCGAGACCAGGCGTAAGCCCGCATGTTGGGAAACGGCAGAGGCTTATTCAAGGCGCTTCACCTCAGCCTTCCGAAGCCCGCGGAGAATGGGCTCGAATCAGAAATCAGAAGCTACAGATCAGAAAAAGAGCTGCCTCCGGTCCTGATGCCTGCTTCCGGATCTCCGAGTTTTCCCTATTCCCGCTGGTCACGCTCAAAAACCTTGCCGTGCACCTCCTGCTAGTGTTCCTTCAAATCGAAGGTGTAGATCAGCCCCGCCTCCAGGGTGTCCTGGTAGTCTACGGGAGTAGTACCCTTGAACAAGCTGGGCTGGCTGGTCAAGTCGCGACGGTATTCCAACCGGGTGATGAAGTTGCCGTGGAGCTTGCGCTCGAAGGTCTCGGTAACCTCGTTGATGTGCTGGGGCGTGCCGGTGGTGAATCCAAAGTGGTCGTTGTAGTATTCATAGCGCGTCGAGAGCGCGTAACTGGGGTTGAATTGATAGCGGATGTAGCCCGCCCCGCCCGTCCACCACACCGGGTTCGCAAAGGCGGCCAGGCGGTCCCCGCGGCCGTAGTCGGTATTCAGGATGAAGGAGAGTTTGCTGGTGGGCGAGTAGGTCACCACGTTGTCCCACAGTTGGCGGACGTTGCGGTTGTTGTTCGGCTCTTCTGGCCCCGCCATGTAAGTCTCCGTTACGCTGACCTTCTTGTTGGGATTCCAGCCAAAGCTGAGACCGAAGGTCTTGCCGGTGTTGTTGTCCACGACGTCGTTCCATCCGTTCACGACGTAGCCGGTGAGCGAGTACTTGTCACTGAAGGCGTACTTGGCGCGAAGACCGAAGTGATAGAAAGGGATGGCGTAGGTGAAGAGCAGACCGCGCGAATAGTTCCAGTCGTCCTTGCTCTCGATCACCTCGGCTCCATTTGGCGTCACAAACTTCCCGAAGTCGATCTGTAAGCCTTTACCCACCGGCGCCAGATAGGAGCCGTAGGCCTCCTTAACGTACTGGAGGTAGCTCAGGCCGCCGGGTTCGGTGCTGCCGACCACGTTCATGGCGTTCCCGGCCCCCAAAGCGATGTGGTATCCGATGCGGCTGTTGTTGGCGTCCGGCGCCTTATCCAGGATCAACTCAATGGCGTTGAGCGACAACTGGCTATACGGGCTGTCGAAGGCCCGCAGTCCCGCAAGCCCGGTGGAGGGGTTGCCTGGCAACACACTGGGGGCATTATCGTGCGGGTGTTCGAAGTCATAGCCGTAATAACCGTCCACAAATCCGGTGATGCTGAGCGGTCCCAGCAGGCTCGCCAGGGTGGTCGGAGGCACAGCCGCTGCGGTTGCCGGAGCAGCCTCCGTCGCCGCGCCAGCCGATGCCGCCGGTGTTGAAGCGGTCGGCGGTGTAGCCACCGTCGCTACCGCGGTGGCCGCTGGGGTTGATGGGGCGGCCGGAGCCGCAGCGGCCGCTGCCTGTTGTTTCTTGAGGTCGGCGATCTGTGCCTGGAGGCTTTCCAGTTCCTTTTGCAATTCATCCACCTTCTTGGAGACATCGGTTGCCGCGCCGGCGGTGGAACTGTCGCTCTGGCTCTGCGCAGTAAGGGACGGGGCCAAGATACAGACCAAACTGAGAGACCAAACTCCGTAGAGAGTTCGTCGAGAGGCGTTCATGGTGTTACATAGACCTTTCTCCTCCCTGAGGCTGGGTACCAATCCTAAACTTTCTTTGATGGAAGCCGCTTGGCCTCATTGACCAGCATCTTGAGACTACGGAAGCGGAGAAGATGCGGTCAAACGAATAGTTTTTGTGCCGCCGATAAAAAACTTTTCACCTATATCATTCTTTTCTCACGATCATAAGCGAAGAAGCAGTGGTTGGAGCATATGCCGTTTCGGGCTCGGGGTTTCGATAGGTCCAAGTTGTTTCTCCGTTCGTCCTGGTTAACCTCGCTCGTCACTGCCCTGCACGCCGCGCAGTCTGCCCAATCCGCGCGGAAGTGGTCGGTTAAATCGTCCGACTATCCCGATGAATGGAAAAGCAGGCATGACACGTTCGGCTTTCATGCCTTCTTCATGAGTTTCTCTTTAGGCTGGTGGCTGGTAATGGCTGACGGGTGCCAAGAGTCGGGCGCCGGCCCCAACATGGAACGCCGTCGAGGCCGGGTCCGACCGGAAAGGGTGCAGTCATGAGTGGCTACTTCGCCTGGGACCGACAGGGCATGTCGCGACTGATAGCGCTGGCCTGCCTGTTGGTCGGCATGGTGCAGAGCTCGACGGCCCAGGTCGTTCTTCAGGAAGCGGCCATTCACACCCTCCCGATCCAGGTTGACGTCGACATGGTGGTGGTCTACGTGACCGTGACCGGACCTCATGACCGCATCGTGACCGGGCTTGGCCGCAGGAACTTCGTGGTCTACGACCACAAGGTTCCGCAGCAGATTACTGCGTTTTCCATGGAGGACGCCCCGATCTCGGTCGGCTTGATTTTCGATACCAGCGGGTCGATGGCCAACAAGATCGGCAACTCCAAAGCGGCTGCCTGGCAGTTCTTCAAGACCTCCAATCCGCACGACGAGTTCATGCTCATCAATTTCAACGAGCGGCCCGAACTGGTGAGCGGCTTCACCTCGCAGTTTGAAAACCTGCAGGACCGCTTGTTCGCTGTGCAAGCCGGGGGCAGAACCGCGCTGCTGGACGCTCTCTACCTCGGGCTCGCGAAGATGAGGAAAGCCGACACCAACCGTAGGGCCCTGCTGGTGATCTCGGATGGCGGCGACAACCACAGCCGTTATAGCGAGGGCGACATCCGCCGCGCGGTGCAGGAGTCCAACGTCGAAATCTACACGGTGGGACTCGTCGAACCGTTGCGCACGCGTCACCGCACCCAGGAAGAGGCCGGCGGGCCGCGGCTGCTCGCGGACCTCGCTGAAATGTCCGGCGGCAGAATGTTCGCCGTGGAAGACCCCGCCGAACTGCCCGACATCATGCGAACCATCTCCATCGACCTGCGCAACCAGTACGCCATCGGGTATCGGCCCTCGAACCTGGTCCGCGACGGTCAATGGCGCCGAGTCAAGGTGAAGGTGAATCCGCCACCGGACTCGCCGCGGCTCCAGGTTTATGCACGTACCGGCTACTATGCCCCCACTCAATAAGCAGGCGGGCGGGCCTTCAACCGAACGACGAATGATGATGAATTGAAAAGTCAGAAATCAGCAAGCAGAAATCGGAATGAAGACCGCTTTGCGTTTCTGATTTCTACTTTCTGATCTCTGATTTTAAACTGATGATGACTCCACTTCATCCCGGCGACCAAATTGACCACTATCGCATCGAGGGCGTGGCTGCGCGCAGCGGCATGGCCTCAATCTTCCGCGGCACCGACTTGAACACCGGACGCGCGGTGGCGATCAAGATCCCGCACCCGGAGATGGAAAAAGACCCCGTCTTCTCCGCTCGCTTCCAGCGGGAGTGCGAGATCGGCCAGGAACTGGATCACCCCGGCGTAACCAAGGTGATGGGCGACAGCGGTGGCGGCCAAGGTTACATGGTCATGGAATGGGCGGAAGGGCGGCCGCTGCGGGAACTCCTTTTCCAACAAACGAAGCTTTCTCCCGAGCGCGCCACGCGCATCACCCTGGGTATTTTGGAGGCTCTCGACTACGTTCACAGCCACGGGATCGCGCATCGCGATCTCAAACCGGAAAACATCATGATTGCCGCTGAAGATCGCATCAAACTGATAGACTTCGGCGTCGCTGCCAAAGCTGGAGCGCGGCGGCTGACGTTGGGCAAGCTTACGTCGGCGATTGGCACGCCCGACTATATCTCTCCCGAACAGGTGCAAGGGAAACCGGGCGACGCACGCAGCGACATGTACGCGGTGGGAGTGATGCTCTACGAGATGCTGACCCGCAAAACTCCGTTCACCGGGCGCAACGCCTCCCTGGTGATGAACGACCGCCTGCTGAACAATCCTATTCCGCCGCGCGAAATCGATCCCGCCATCTCTCCCCAGCTTCAGGAAGTCGTCTATCGCGCCCTGGAGCGCGACCCCGCGAAACGCTACGCCCGGGCCCGTGAGTTCGCCTGGGACCTTAAGCATCAGAACCAGGTGGGAGTGGCCGAGCGGCCGGAGTTGCGCGACTGGAAATGGCATCGCACTCCTTGGCCGCAGCGGGTCTTGAGGTACGCGATGATGGTGATGATTCCCGTCGTCATTTTTGCCCTCCTGGTTTACGTGGCACGGCACGCCTGAAGACGAAAACAATGATGCACGATTACGAGCGATGACTGATGAACAGAAGATGTAGACGTCATCGTTTTTCAACCGTCAATTTGCGATCGGCAATCCCCTCCGGGTGATACATCCCATAAATTCTTTCGATTGGAGTTCGCCGCCGCCGCAGGTAACATAGAAGGGGCAAGCGTCACCTTGTCGAGGCAACGGTGGCGTGGTGCGCAGGTTCCCAGTTTCATCATCCCTGTTCGCACGCCGACCCGGGACGCGGCGCATTGGGAGGAACGAGTTTCCATTCCAGGCGTTACTATGAGCCACCTCCGGAACCTTTCACTGGCGAGGGTGGAGCGATCCGCCCAACGAATCGTCGCCGGCAGCCTCGCCATTGCGCTGTTGACTGTCGTCTGCTACCGGCTCCATTTCAACGTCGCCACTACCAGCTTCGTGTTTCTCCTGGTGGTGGTGACGCAGTCGCTCACCGCCGATTTCGTATCCTCCGCGGCGGTCTCACTCCTTGCCGTTGCCAGCCTGGATTCCTTCTTCACCGATCCTGGCCATGGAGCCGGAAGTGTCGATGGGCAAGAAATTCCTCGAACCCTTCCGGGCAGTCTTCGATGCCAAGGCGGCCTGCCTGTATGACGCGGGTAGCGGAGAGCTTCATCTGGTGGGCGATTCCTTAAAGGACCTTGAGGGGCATACGCGCGAGGCGTATATTGCCGGGCACGACGCCGACGACGTTGCCTCCGGCATCTCGGTTCGATGTCTTCGCGCCGCCGGACGCACCACGGGCGCCATCGGCTTCGAGGGTCTCGCCCATCCCGAACCGGAAGCCGGGGCCTTGACCGCTCTGGCCGCGACCCTTCTGGAGAGAACGCGCGCGTTTCGTCGTGCCAGTTACGCGGCCGCCACCGCCCAGACCGAGTCGTACCGTTCGGCCATTCTCGATGCCCTCGCGCACGAGTTCAAGAACCCGCTGGCCACCATCCTTGCCGCCGCCGGCGGTCTCCGCGAAGCCGGACCCTTGCGGCCCGAACAGGAAGAGATGGCGGAGATGGTGGAAACCGAAGCGGCGCAGCTCGGCTACCTCACTTCCCGATTGCTCCGCGTGGCGCGGCTGGATCGGGAGGAAGTGAAGCCCCGCCTGGAGCTGATCGATATGATGTCCCTGGTTTCCCGGACCATTCAGGCGTACTCGCGCCAGTCGAGCGATAGGCAGGTCTCTTTGGTGCAAGGCTGTGAATCAGCCGAGGTGGTGGCCGATCCGGAATTGCTCCGGCTGGCGGTGAGCCAACTCGTCGACAACGCCTGCAAGTACTCGCACCCCGACTCGCCCGTTGTTTTGAGCATCGAGCGCCAGCCCCACTCGATCGCGGTGCGCGTCTCCAATCGCGGCAGGTCGATCCCGCCCCATGAGAAGGACCAGATCTTCGAGCGCTTTCAAAGGGGCGACGAGGCGCGCCAGTTGGTACCGGGGTCGGGCCTGGGACTGTACGTGGCCCGCAAAATTGCCATCGCTCACGGCGGCAGCCTCGATCTCGAGACCGACAAGGCGCCCGAGGAAGGCGCGACGTTCCGTTTGACCATACCGACTCCGGAAGGCGAATTTGAGCATGTTGCCGCAGCAGTCTAGGGTCCTGATCGTCGACGACGAGCCGCCTCTGCGCAAAGCGCTGCGGGCTTCTCTCACCGCCGCCGGTTTTAAAGTGGAAGAAGCGCGTACCGGCGAGGAGGCGGTAGCCGTGGCGAAGCAGCACCCGTTCGACCTGGTACTCCTGGATATCAACATGCCGGGGCTCACCGGATTTGAGGCTTGCCGGCGAATTCGGGCTCTCGCGCCGCGCACTGGGATCGTCATGGTCACCGTTCGCGACGCGGAGGACGACAAGGTGCGGGCCCTCGAATCCGGCGCCGACGACTACATCACCAAGCCTTTTCGGTTGCGCGAACTGATTGCCCGCCTGCGGGCTGTGCTGCGGAGAACCCAGCTCGACGATTCCACCCAGGCGGTGCTGCAAGCCGGCAACCTGGAAATTGACCTCGAACGCCGCCTGTTGCGGCGCGCCGGGAAACAGGTCCATCTTTCGCCCAAGGAGTTCGACCTTTTGGCCTACCTGATGCGCAACCTCGATGCTCCCGTCACTCATGTGAAGCTGCTGCGCGCGGTCTGGGGCCCCGAGTATGGTAACGAACTGGAGTACCTGCGGTCGTACGTCAAAATGCTGAGGAAGAAGATCGAGGACGATCCTGCCCGGCCGGAGTATATCCTGACCGAGCCCTGGGTGGGCTACCGCTTTTGCAATCCGGCGGATCCGGACTCGCCGCCACGCCTATCCGACAACTGAGCCACGGCTGTCGATAGTCGATTGCCCGACTCCTATCCGCTGAGGTCAAGAAGGGCTTCTTTCCTGCTCTCACCTGTGTTTCAAACTTCCAGCTTTGAATCGCGGTTTCCCCAATAAACATGGTTTTCGCAAAATATGTCTTATGCCCGCCATCACAAAATCCTCGTCGTTCATTCATGCCTTTTTCAGCAATCGGCTTGTACGCTGAACTTGTGCTGGTCGTGGGGGGTTCGCCTTTAAGTGCCTTTTGGCGAACCCCCTTTTCGGGAGGCGGGTACTAAGGCTCGAATAGGTCTTGCCCTTATGGCCCTTATGGAATCTTTAGGGTTTCTTCACGCTTCCTTTACAGAACAGTTCGTACCATAACTCTTGCTCGCGCAGGGCGCAGGCGAAACGATGACGACCCCGAGTGAGCTTCTCAGGAGGATTCTATCCATGTCGAGATTCTCTGCGGTACTGGCAGCGTTGCTGGTGCTTTCCTGTTCGGCCTTTGCCGGTGGGGAGCCGAAATCGAGCACGATTCGGGGGATTACGCGCGAGCCTGCCGGAAAGCCTCTGGCGCACGCGCACGTGGTGGTTCACAGCATGGCGGGCAACATTGACCGCACGGTGATCAGCGGCGACGACGGCGCTTTCACGGTTGAAGACCTCGGCCCCGGGCGCTACCAGTTGACGGCGAGCAAAGAGGGGTTCGGCGACTCTTCGGCGATCGCCGTCGACCTGGGAACGCCGCAGAGTCTGAGTGTCGATGTCACTCTTGGGTTTCCCAATGGTTCGAAGGCGTTGAGTGATTCCCCAGCCAACGCGCCTCTTACCGAACGCGAAAAGCAGTTGCTCGATCGCCTCAGCCGGTTGGAGGAGCGATTGGCGGCCATGGAAGCCAAGGAGTCTAACGGGAGCGCGCCCGAGACGGTTGCTGCCCATAATGGTCCCGCTCCGGCAGTCGCCGCCCAGACTGCTCCCCCTCAGCCTGCCGCCGCTCCGACTTCTTCTTCTCAGGTTGCTCCTTCGCAGCCGACTTTAGTGGCGTCACTCGACCCGAGAACCGCGTTGCCGCCGGCAGAAAAGCCCAAGGCGGTTTCCATCACACCCCCAGCCGCCAAGCCCACCGCCGTTTCGCCCGGTGCCGCGTTGCAACAGGCGGTAGGGGCAGAGACCAAACCCGAGAATCCGGCCCCGTCGGAGCCCTTCGCGTACGCCGACTGGACCTGGCTCAACGGCACCTCCCGCAACCATGACAGCCCGCTCGACTCGAAATACTTTACCGGTGAATTCAGGGCCGATACGAACTACACCCTTGATTACAATCACCCGCGCGACGATTCTCTCGGCGGGTCGACCGAGACCTTCCGATCGGATGAAGTCCAAGTGGAGCAAATAAGCCTCGGCGGCGACTTGCACGTGGGCAACGCTCGCGGCCGAATTCTCACCATGTT
>Ga0335078_10011883_pt1 | contig 12918 bp, 10 predicted proteins | sample Lox_Sample_32_FD_206711 | JGI IMG/M metagenome (GOLD analysis project Ga0335078, IMG submission 206711) | Soil microbial communities from Loxahatchee National Wildlife Refuge, Florida, United States - Lox_Sample_3.2 | ecosystem: Environmental > Terrestrial > Soil > Wetlands | place: USA... | reverse complement strand
CGGCGCGAGCTTATTCATGGATTCCGGATAGCAAGGCTCGCACCCCGGAATCGCTGCGCTTTTCCGGGGCTCGCCTAAGCTTCCGGAATGACGACGAACTGAATACCGATTGAGCCTAATAGCGGTAATGGTCCGACTTGAAGGGGCCGTTCGAGCCGATGCCGAGGTAGCTCGCCTGGGCGGGGGTGAGCTTGGTGAGCTTGGCGCCGACCTTGGCCAGGTGGAGGGCCGCCACCTTCTCGTCGAGCGACTTGGGCAGCACGTAGACCTTCTTCTCGTATTTCTGCGGGTTCGTCCACAGCTCGATCTGCGCCAGCACCTGGTTGGTGAAGGAAGCGCTCATCACGAAGCTCGGGTGGCCGGTGGCGCAGCCGAGGTTCACGAGGCGCCCTTCGGCGAGCAGGATGATGCGCTTGCCGTCCGGAAACTCGACCTCGTCGACCTGGGGCTTGACGTTGTGCCACTTGTAGTTCCGCAGATTCTTGATCTGGATCTCGGAATCGAAATGACCGATGTTGCAGACGATGGCGCGGTCCTTCATGCGGCGCATGTGCTCGACGGTGATGACGTCGACGTTGCCGGTCGCCGTCACGAAGATATCCGCGCGCGGGGCGGCCTCCTCCATGGTGACCACTTCGTAGCCCTCCATCGCCGCCTGGAGCGCGCAGATGGGATCGATCTCGGAGACGATCACGCGCGCACCCGCGTGGCGCAGCGAGGAGGCCGAGCCCTTGCCCACGTCGCCGAAGCCGCACACCATCGCGATTTTGCCCGCCATCATCACGTCGGTCGCCCGGCGGATGCCGTCGACGAGCGATTCGCGGCAGCCGTAGAGATTGTCGAACTTCGACTTGGTGACGGAATCGTTGACGTTGATCGCCGCGAAGAGGAGGCGGCCCTCCTCGGCCATCTGGTAGAGGCGGTGCACGCCGGTCGTGGTCTCCTCGGTGACGCCGCGGATGGCCTTCCCAAGCTTGCCGTACCAGCCCGGCTTCGCCTTGAGCTGGCGCTTGATGGCGGCAAAGAGCGCTTCCTCCTCCTCGTTCGCGGGTTTGGCGATCACCGAGGCATCCTCTTCCGCGCGCATGCCGAGATGGACGAGGAGGGTGGCGTCGCCGCCGTCGTCGAGGATCATGTTGGGCACCAAGCCGTCGCCCCAGGCGAAGATGCGGTGGGTGAAATCCCAATATTCCGCGAGGCTCTCGCCCTTGTAGGCGAAGACGGGGGTGCCGGAAGCCGCGATCGCCGCCGCCGCGTGGTCCTGGGTCGAGAAGATGTTGCACGACGCCCAGCGCACGTCCGCACCCAGCGCCTTGAGCGTCTCGATGAGGACTGCGGTCTGGATCGTCATGTGGAGCGAGCCCGCGATGCGCGCCCCCTTGAGCGGCTGCTGCTTGCCGTATTCGGCGCGCAGCGCCATGAGGCCCGGCATCTCGGTCTCCGCGATGGCGATCTCGCGCCGCCCCCAGCCGGCGAGCGAGATGTCGGCGACCCGGTAGTCCGGCTGAGCGACGGCGGCTTGGGCGGTCATGGCGCTTTCCTCGGCGAGGGACAAAGGGTGCGGCGCCGGCAGAAACCGGGCCGCGACGCCGCGTCTATAGCAGCGCCCCCGGCCGCGGGCAAGAGAAATATAAAGAGATGTTTATGTCGTTATGTTCGGTCTCGGTGGCCGCCGGACTAGGCCGTTGCCGTCGCCGTGGCGGCGCGTGCCACGGCCTCGCGCTTGGCCTTGGCGGTGGCCGCCCGGGCGGCGTCCGTCGCCTGGTAGAGCTCGAGCACGTCGAGCTCGCCCGCGCTCGCCGGCGTCAGCGCGGTGTCCATGTAGTCGCGCGCCTTGGGGTCGCGTTTGATCGAGAGGCGGACGCGATGGAGGCGCCAGACGAGCCGCGCGATCTTGCCGTATTTGACCACGAGGTCGGCGAGATATCTCGGATAGAAGCTGAAGGCGCTCTCGATGGGGAGGCCCGGGCGACGGTCCTTGCGCACCTTGATGCGCACGAGCCCGCCTTCCAAGGGATGCACGCCCTCGATCTCGAGGCAGCAGGAAAACCACAGGAGGAGGAAGAGGATCTTGCCCGGGCTCATGCCCTTGGCGACGGCGCGCCGCATCACCGTCTCCATGTGCTCGGGCGTGTAGTAGGTCTTCCAGGCAAGACGGTAGGCCCGCTCCCACTCCTCCTTCGACATCTTGGGATGGGTGGTGCAGACGTGCTCGAGGTCGTACTTGTTCATGTCGGGATCGAGCGGCGCGCCGGCGAGCCAGAGGCGCTTGTGGTCCTCCGAGCCGGGCAGCGGGGTCAAATAGAAGAATTCCAGGAGATCGACCGGCAGCTCGCGCTGAATGATCTTGATGTCGCGCACGATCGTCTCCGGCGTATCGCTGGGGAAGCCCGTGATGAAGCCGGCGTAGATGTAGCAGCCGACCCGCTTCCACTCGAGCATCATCGTGCGGTACTCGTCGATGTGGTTCTGCCGCTTCTTGGCGGCGAGCAGGTTCTCCGGATTGATGTTCTCCAGCCCGATGAAGACTCTGAGGACGCCGGCGCGGGCGGCCTTTTCGATGAAGTTCGGCAGCTTGTGGCAGAGCGTGTCGACCTGGATGACGAAGCGCATGAAGACGCCTTCGCGCTCGCGCATCTCGATCAGCCGGTCGAAAATCGCCTCCCAATTGCGGTTGCGCGCGAAATTGTCGTCGGTGATGAAGAAGTGATCGACGCCCTGGGCAAGGTTGCTGCGGATGATCGCCTCGACGTCGTCGGCCGAGCGATAGCGCGACTTGCGGCCCTGTACGTTGATGATGGTGCAGAAGGAGCATTGGAAGGGGCAGCCGCGCCCGGCATCGAAGCTCGCGGTCCGGCCGATGCTGCGTCCGATGCGCGCGGCCGGAAGGATGGGAAGTACCGCGTCCTCGAGCGGGGGCAGCTCGTCCATGTAATTGTAGATCGGCTGCATCCGGCCGGCGAGCGCGTCGCGCAGCACCGAATCGAGCCGGCCCTCCGCCTCCCCGGCGAAGAGCGAGATGCCGAGGGCAAGCGCCTCCTTGAGGTCGTCCTGCATCTCGGGCAGCATGGCAAGGCAGCCGGAGACGTGGAATCCGCCGATGCAGACCTGGATGCCCGCGGCCCGCAACGGCCGGGCGAGATCGACCGCGCGCGGAAATTGGTTCGACTGCACGCCCACGAACCCGACCAAGCCGAGCCCGCCGCTGGCACGGATCGCGCGCACGATGCGCTCGGGCCGGATGCGCGTGTTGGACTCGTTGTAGGCCGTGATGACGAGCTCGACATCGTCCCCCAGCACGCGGCGCGCCTGGCAGTCGAGCGCGAGGCCATAGAGCGAGGCGAGCGAGTTGGCGGGAACGACCGAGCGCAGCCATTGGATGACGTAGCCGTCATCGTCGTAATGGGACGGTCGGATCAGGAAAAGCTGAAACTGGCGCCGCTTGGTCGGTCGGCTGCTGGGCACTTTTTCTTGCTCCGTATGACGCCGGTCAAGAATCCCCTGAAAATACGGTAAAATGCCCGCTCGGCTCAAGTGGCTCGTCGCGGCCGGGCCGCAAAGCGGCTCTGCGCCAGGCTGCCCCGCGAAGCACCCTCAGGCCAGGGCCGAGAAATCGTCGAGCAAGGCCGCGATCCGGCCCGAATCCCATTGGGTCATGACGAGCTCGGCGCAGCGCGTCGCCTCGTGCTGGTCGAGGGCGCGCACGCGCTGCTTGATGCGCGGCAGGGCCGAGGTCGGCATCGAGAGGTCGCGGATGCCGAGGCCGAGGAGGAGCGGGGTGTAGCGCAGATCGCCCGCCATCTCGCCGCAGAGGCACAAGGGGATGCGCGCGCGCAAGGCCGCCCCGGTCGCGAACTGGATGAGGCGAAGGACCGCGGGGTGCAGCGAGTTGTAGAGGTAGGCGACCTGCTCGTCGCTGCGGTCGATGGCGAGCGTGTACATGGTGAGATCGTTGGTGCCGATCGAGAAGAAGTCGCATTCCATGGCGAGCGCGTCGGCGGCAAGGGCGGCCCCCGGCACCTCGATCATGACGCCGAGCTTGGGCAGGACCGGCGCCACCTTGACTCCCTGGCGCTTCAAGCGCGCATGGAGTTTCCGCAGGATCTCCTTGACCTGCCGCACCTCGCCCACGGAGGAGATCATCGGCAAGAGGATGCGCACCTCGCCGTGGGCACTCGCGCGCAGCATGGCCGCAAGCTGGTCCTCGAGCAGCTCCCGGCGCTTGAGCGAGAGGCGGATCGCGCGCAGGCCGAGGGCGGGATTGACCGCCGGACCGATGTGGCCGCCGAGCGAATAGGCGAGCTTGTCCCCGCCCACGTCGAGGGTGCGCATGGTGACCGGGCGGCCGGCCATGCCCTCGACGAAGCTCCTCAAGGCCACGTACTGCTCCTCCTCGCCGGGCAGGTCGTCGCGGTTCATGAAGAGGAATTCGGTGCGCAGGAGGCCGATGCCCTCGGCCCCGACCGCGAGCGCATGCTCGAGCTCGCGCGGCAATTCGACGTTGACCTGAAGCGTGATCGCGACCCCGTCGCGCGTGACCGCGGCGAGCTTGGCGAGCCTGCCGAGATGGCGCTCCTCGCGCTGGAAGGCGCGGCGGCGCTCCTGGTAGGCGGCGAGCGTGGCGGCGGAGGGATTGACGACGACCCGCCCCCGCGTGCCGTCGATCACCACCGTCGTCCCGGGGAGCGTGCCGCCGAGCAGGCCGCCCGCCCCGAGCACGGCCGGCAGCCCGAGCGAGCGCGCCATGATCGCGGTATGGCCCTCGGCCCCGCCGAGCACGGTCGCGAAGCCGCCGATGCGGTCGGGATCGAGCAGCGCCGTGTCGGCGGGAGTGAGCTCCTCGGCGATGACCACGCTGCCCGGCGGGAGGGCCGAGAACGCCTGATAGGGCCGCTTCAGGAGGTTGCGCACGAGCCGCGTGCCCACCTCGTTGATGTCGTCCGCGCGGCCCGCAAGATAGGCGTCGTCCATCTTGGCGAAGCCCTTGATGATCTCGAGCGTCTCGGCCTGCACCGCCGCCTCGGCGTTGATGCGCTCGGATCCGATGCGCCGCTCGGCCCCGCGCAACAGGCGCGAGCCCGTCAGCATGCGCAGGTGCGCGTCAAGCAGGATGCCGAGCTCCTCGCCCGCGGCCCCGCTCAAGGCCGCGGCCTTCGCCTTGAGCTTCCCGAGCTGCTTCTGCGCGCGCTCCGTCGCCTCCCTGAGGCGCTGGCGCTCGGCCTCGACGGCGTCCTCGACGAGGCGATACTCGGGGACCTCGAGCGCTCCCGCCTCGCGCACGTGCGCCGGGCCGATGGCGATGCCCGGCGAGACGCCGAGGCCGTGGAAGACGCGCTCGGCCGCGGACGGCAGCACCTTCGCGCTGCCGCGCTCGCGTCCTTCGCCCTTGCGCGCTCTCGGCTTGCCGACTTTCGTCGTCATTCGTCCTCGCCGAATTTTTCCTCGACCAGGGCGGCAAGTGCGGCCAAGGCCGCTTGCGCCTCGGGTCCCGTGGCCTTGACCTCGATCGCCGTTCCCGGGCCCGCCGCCAGCATCATGAGCCCCATGATGCTGAGGCCCGACACCGTGATCTCCTTCTTGGTGACGGTGATCTCGGCGGCGAAGCCCTCCGCGCACTTGACGAAGCGCGCGGCCGCGCGCGCGTGCAGGCCGCGCTGGTTGTTGATGACGAGCGTGCGGCAGGCGCTCGCGTCAGCCGCTTGAGTCGGCTCCCGCCCGGCACGCCCGTCGTTCATCGCTTGTCCTTCTCCTCGGCGAGGAGGGCGGAGGCGACGTTGATGTACTTGCGGCCGGCCTCCTGCGCCGCCGCCACCGCCTTTGCGAGCTTCTCGCTCTGGCGCACGCTCGCGAGCTTGATCAGCATGGGGAGGTTGACGCCGGCGATGACCTCGACCTTGGCGTTGTCCATGATCGAGATCGCGAGATTGGAGGGCGTGCCGCCGAACATGTCGGTGAGCAGCACCACGCCCTCGCCGTCATCCACCTCGGCGACCGCGCGCAGGATGTCCTCGCGCCTCTTCTCCATGTCGTCGTCCGGCCCGATGCACACAGCCCCTATGCGCTTCTGCGGGCCGACCACGTGCTCGAGCGCGGAGATGAACTCCCGTGCCAAATTGCCGTGGGTCACAAGCACCATGCCGATCATTGCGGCTCCTTACTGATTAACCCTCAAGCGTCGCTGCGGCCCTGCCGGCCCCTCGCAACCCTCGCTCGGCCGGCGGCGGCGTCATGAATGCGCTAGCCCTCCTGCGGCCGGTCGATGTCGCGGTGGATGCGCGTGGCACCGCGGCCAAGGACGGCGAGCCATCCCGCCAGGCGCTCGGCGACCACGACCGAGCGATGACGGCCGCCGGTGCAGCCGACCGCAATGGTGAGGTAGCTCTTGCCCTCGCGCTCGAAGCGCGGCAGGAGCGGGGCGAGCCAGGCCTCGAAGCCGGCGAGAAAGGGGGCGAAGTCCGGATCGCGGGCGACGAAGTCGGCGACGCGCGGATCGAGGCCGCTCAAGGCCGCCAGCTCGGGCACGTAATGGGGATTGTCGAGAAAGCGCGCGTCGATCACGAGATCGGCCTCGCGCGGCACGCCGCCGCGATAGGCGAAGGAGATCACCGTGACCGCCAGCCCGACCCCGCGCGCGGGCGCGAAATAGCCGCCGATCGCGCGCTTGAGATCGCCGAGCTTCATGACGGTGGTGTCGATCACCACGTCCGCGCGCGCGCGGAGCGGGGTCACCATCTCGCGCTCGCGCCGGATGCCGTCGGAGACCGGCCGGTCGTCGGCGAGCGGATGGCGCCGCCGCGTCTCGGTGAAGCGGCGCTGCAGCACCTCGTCGTCGCAATCGACGAAGAGAACGCGCAAAGCCGCCCCGCTCGATGAGGTGAGCCGGTCGAGCTCGCGCAAGAGCGGTGCCACGGCGAAATCGCGCGTGCGGATGTCGATGCCGATCGCCAGGGGACGGGCGAGACGGTCGCCCGGGCGTACCAGGCTCGCAAGCAGGGAGAGCGGGAGGTTGTCGACCGCCTCGTAGCCGAGGTCCTCGAGCGCCTTCAGCGCCGTCGAGCGCCCGGCACCCGAGAGCCCGCTCACCAGCACGACCTGCGACTCGGGCAGCTGCTCGGGCGACGAAGCTGCGTCGGGTGCTGCTCGCCCGACGGGCCCGACGGGAGCCTTGCGCCGCTGCTCGAGCGGAGGGGCGGCCTTGCTCACGCGCCCGCCTTCTCGCCCGCACTGGCCGCACGCAAGACGAGGCGCACCTTGGCGGCGGCCGAGGCCTCGGTAGCGACCAGCCGCATGAGCGGGACGGTGATGCCGAGGAAGCTCGCGGTGCGGGGCTCGGGCAGGCGCTCGAGATCCTCCCGCGCGACGAGCTCGACGACGAGGCGGAGCGGCGCTGCCGCCGCGCACGGGACCTCGAGGATGCCGACGCCGCGCACCTCGAGGCGCCCGGCAATGGGCTCGGGTGCGGACGCGCTGAGCAGCCCCCCGGCCGCGCGCAGATCCACCCGGTCGTCCGCCACCAGGCTGGCCCCCGCGTCGATCAGCCTGAGGGCCAGGTCCGACTTGCCGCGCCCCGGCGGGCCGCGCAACAAGACGCCTCGGCCGTCGATCGCGACACATGAGCCGTGGACCTGGATCATGAACCCCCATTCCCGAGGTGCGGTCGCGGCGAGGACCGGCAGCCCGGAACTCGGGCCGGGAGGGTGGCGTTGTGCGCGTGCGCTGTCAATGCCGGGCTGCCGTGCCGTGCTCCCGCTCGAGCGGAAGGGTGACGATGAAACGGGCACCGCTCACCTGGCCCGCGCGGTCGTGCCGGTTCTCGGCACGGATGGCGCCGCCGTGGGCCTCGACGATCTGCTTGACGATCGAGAGCCCGAGCCCGGAATGGGTCCCGAAGGTCTCGCCCGGCGGGCGCTCGGAATAGAAGCGCTCGAAGATGGCCTCGAGCTTGCCCTCGGGCAGGCCCGGGCCCTCGTCCTCGACGGTGACCTCGACGGTCTCGCCGGAGATCTGCACGGCGAGGCCCACGACCCCGCCGGGAGGGCTGAAGGAAACGGCATTCTCGATCAGATTGCGGAACACCTGCGCGAGCCGGCTCGCGACCCCGCTGACCATGACGCGGCCCTCGGCGAGCGGGGTCAAGCGCACGCGCACGCCATCCTTGGCGGCCGGCGCATAGGAGACTTCGACCAAGGTGGCGAGAAGGCCGCCCAAGTCGAGCGGCTCGGCGTGCGCGTGCGAGAGCTCCGCATCGAGGCGCGAGGCGTCCGAGATGTCGGAGATCAAACGGTCGAGACGGCGCACGTCGCCGGCGATGATCGCCATCAGACGGCGCTGCTGCTCCGGCTCCTTCACGCGCGCTGCGGTCTCGACGGCACTCTGCAACGAGGAGAGCGGGTTCTTGATCTCGTGCGCCACGTCGGCGGCAAAGTGCGCGATCGCATCGATGCGCTGGGACAGCAGCTCCGTCATCTGCCTGAGGGCGAGCGAGAGGTCGCCGATCTCGTCGCCGCGCGCGGCGAAATCGGGGATCTCGCCGGGATCCTCTTCGCCGGGTCGGATGCGCTCGGCGGCCTGCGCCAAGCGCCGGATCGGACGCACGATGGTGCTGCCGAGGTAGACGGAGAACAGGGTCGTGAGGAGGAGGGCGACCGCGAAGGTCTTGAGGATGTCGAGACGCACCGAGCGCATGGTGGCGTCGATCTTCGCGGCGGACTGCGAGACCATGAGGGCCCCCACCACGCGCTTGTAGCGCTGCACGGGGACTGCGACCGAAAGCAAGACGCCGTTCTCGCCGTCGTCGTAGACCGTCTCAGCGTCGGCCCCCGTGAGGGCCGCGGCCACCTCCTCGTAGTCGCCGGCGTGCTGCACCGCGCGCTCGCGGTAGCGCGGCAAGGCGCCGAGGCCCGGTACCGCGTGCAACAGCCAGTCGTAGGTGTTCTCGAGAAATTCGCCGAGCGGGGTCTCGGCTTCCGGTGGCGGCAGCTCCTCGATCTGGACCGCACCGCCCTGAAGCCCGAGAGTGCGGCTGTCGGCGATGAGCGCGCCCGAGGGCAGGAAGAGCCGTGCGCGCGCCTTGGTCGGCTCGATGAGGCGGCGCAGGAGAATGCGGCTCTGCTCGGGCATGAGCACGAGAGCGTCCTCGCCGTTGCCCACGACGGCACTCTCGCCGAGGGCCCCGGCGAAGATGCGCGCCTGGGTGGTCAGCGAGGCGAGCTCGGCTGCGACCAGGCTCTGCCGATAGGGCCCGAGATAGGCGAGCCCGATCACGAGGATCAGGAGGGCTGCGACATTGAGGAGGAGGATGCGCCGCGTGAGCGGGGAGAGGATACCGAGGCGCCGCGTGCGCTGGCGCAAGAGGCGCATGAGTGCCGGCGTGGCGCGGCGCGCCCGCGCCTCGGCGCGCGCGTCCGCCTCGGGCACTTCGCGTACCCCCATGCGCTCCTCGGGTCTTGCGTCGAGCGCCATGGTCTACCGGGTTGAGCTCGGCTCAGCTCTCCTTGTAGCGATAGCCGATGCCATAAAGCGTCTCGATTTGGTTGAAGCTCTCGTCGACGACCTTGAGCTTCTTGCGCACGCGCTTGATGTGGCTGTCGATGGTGCGGTCGTCGACGTAGATATGCTCGCCGTAGGCGGCGTCCATCAATTGATCGCGGCTCTTGACCAAGCCCGGCCGCTGCGCGAGCGCCTTCAGGATCAGGAACTCGGTAACGGTGAGGTCGACACCGTGGCCCTTCCAGCTGCAGAGATGCCGGCCGGGATCGAGGACCAAGTCGCCGCGCACGACGCTGCCCTCGCCGTTGGCGCCCTCGACTGCACCCTGGGCGAGCTCGCTGCGGCGGAGGAGGGTGCGAATGCGCTCGATCAACAGGCGCTGGGAGAAGGGCTTGGTGATGTAGTCGTCCGCCCCCATGCGCAGGCCGAGCACCTCGTCCACCTCGTCGTCCTTCGAGGTCAGGAAGATCACCGGCATCGCCGAGCCCTTGCGCAGGCGCGCGAGCAGCTCCATCCCGTCCATGCGCGGCATCTTGATGTCGAGGATGGCGAGATCGACGGGTTGGGCGGAGATGCCGCGCAGCGCCTCGTCGCCGTCGCTGTAGCTGCGCACGGCGAAGCCCTCCGCCTCGAGCGCCATGGCGACGGAGGCGAGGATATTGCGGTCGTCGTCGACGAGCGCGATGGTCCGCTTGAGCGGCATCGTTGTCCTTTCTTGAGGGCGGGAGGACGCGGGCTTCTCGCGCACGGCGGACGCTTGCCCCATTTTGCCCCTATGCTCCGGAAATATTGGGTCGATTGGATGCCATGTCCAGCGGATTGGCCTGGGCGGACGCATTGACGGCAGCGCGGAGGCAAGCGAAGCTCGGGCCATGGAAGCTCAAGGGAGGGTGCCGGAAGCCCCGGCCGGGGCGCAAGCCCTGGCCCTCATCCGCGGCGCCGAGCGGGCAAGCTTAGCCACCGCGCTTCAGCGCGCGGAGGCCCCGGGCTGGCCCTACGCCTCGCTCGTCCTGGTGGCGACGGCGGCCGATGCGGCCCCGCTCCTTCTCCTCTCGGATCTCGCCGACCACAGCCAAAACATCGCTCGGGATGCCAGGGTCTCGCTCCTCTTCGACGGCACGGCCGGGCTGGCCGAACCGCTCACCGGGCCGCGCCTGACGCTCCTTGGCCGGGCCGCCGAGTGCCGCGACGAGGCCGCTCTGGCGCGCTACCTGCGGCGCCACCCGAGTGCCGAAACCTATAGCAAATTCAAAGACTTCCGCCTTTACCACGTGGCCCCGGAGCGGGCTCACCTGGTGGCCGGGTTCGGCCGCATCCATTGGCTCGAGGGGGCGGCCTTCCTCGCCTCGGCCGCGGCCCCGGCCCTGGCCGCGGCCGAGGCGGACATCCTGGCTCATCTCAACGCGGACCATGGCGAGGCGCTCGGCCTGATGGCACGCCATCTCCTCGGGCTCGCGGGCGAGGGCTGGAGTGCCATCGGCATCGACCCCCACGGCCTCGACCTCCGGGCGGGCGCGCAGCTCGCCCGGCTCGCCTTCGAAGAGCCGATCCATGATGCGGGCGAGGCGCGCGCCGCCCTGGTGGAGCTTGCCCGTGCCGCGCGGGGGAAGGGCTAGGGCCGCTATTGCAGCGGCTCCGCTTGCGACGCGGCCGTGCGGTCGGAACCGCGACGCATAATCGTGAGTTACGATCTATTGTGGTCGGAGGCGCACTCGATACCGGGGTCGACGGAACGCGCGGCCGGACGCGGTGCAAGTCGTTGGCGGTTGCGCGAGGGGAGCGCCGCTTGTATCTTCCCGGCCTGCCGCGGACCCGAGCGGGGGCCGGAAAAGCGGCCCTGCCGGGAATTAAACGTAGGGGGAAAGCATCGTGCAGCAGGTCGGTCCGGTCATTGCGCACCATGGCTTGGCACACCATGGCTTGCGCAGGATTCGCACGGCCCACTGGAACCTGCCCGTAGCCGCCCTATACGAGGAGGCGGTGCAGCGGGAGGAGGGCCTCTTGGGCCAGGGCGGGGCCTTCGTGGTCGAGACCGGCCACCACACCGGCCGCTCCCCCAACGACAAGTTCATCGTCGAGGAGGACGGCAGCAAGCACGACATCTGGTGGGGCAACGTCAACCGCCCGATCAGCGAGGAGCGCTTCGAGGTCCTCTACGAGCACGTGCTCGGCCACCTCGAGGGGCGCGACGTCTTCGTGCAGGACTGCTTCGCCGGCGCCGATCCCACCTACCGTGTCTCGGTGCGCGTGGTCACCGAGCAGGCCTGGACCAGCCTCTTCGCCTACAACATGTTCCTCCGCCCCTCGCTCGAGGAGCGCGAGCGCTTCACGCCGGATTTCACCATCATCCAGGCCCCCACCTGCTCGGCCGACCCGGCCAAGCACGGCACGCGCAGCGAGACCTTCATCCTGGTCAACTTCAAGAAACGCCTCGTCCTCATCGGCGGCAGCTCCTATGCCGGCGAGATCAAGAAGTCGGTGTTCGGCCTCTTGAACTACCTCCTGCCCCCGCAAGGGGTCCTGCCCATGCATTGCTCGGCCAACGTCGGGCCCAAGGGCGATGCCGCGATCTTCTTCGGCCTCTCGGGCACGGGCAAGACCACGCTCTCGGCGGATGCCACGCGCACGCTCATCGGCGACGACGAGCACGGCTGGTCGGACCACGGCGTGTTCAACTTCGAAGGCGGGTGCTACGCCAAGGTGATCCACCTCTCCCCCACGGCCGAGCCCGAGATCTACGCGACCACGCGCCGCTTCGGCTCGGTGCTCGAGAACGTGGTGATCGATCCCGCGACGCGCGCCCTCGACCTCGACGACGGCAGCCTGACCGAGAACACGCGCGCCTGCTATCCGATCGATTTCATCCCCAACGCCAGCCGCACCGGCCTCTCGGTGCACCCCGAGAACGTCATCATGCTGACCGCAGACGCCTTCGGCGTGCTGCCACCCATCAGCCGGCTCACGCCCGAGCAGGCCATGTACCACTTCCTCTCGGGCTACACCGCGCGCGTCGCGGGGACCGAGAAGGGCCTCGGCAAAGAGCCGCAGGCGACCTTCTCGACCTGCTTCGGCGCCCCCTTCATGCCGCGCCATCCGACGGTCTATGCCAAGCTGCTCGGCGAGCGCATAGCACGACACGGCGTCAAATGCTGGCTCGTCAATACCGGCTGGTCGGGCGGGGCCTACGGCACGGGGCGGCGCATGGACATCGCCCACACCCGCGCCATGGTGCGCGCGGCCCTCGACGGCCGCCTGGCCCAGGTCTCGACCGTGCGCTTCGGCGAGTTCGGCCTGATGATCCCCGAGAGCTGCCCCGAGGTGCCGAGCGAGGTGCTCAATCCCAAGACGACCTGGAGCGACAAGCGCGCCTACGACCAGACCGCGCGCGAGGTGGCATTGCGCTTCGAGAACAATTTCAAGCAGTACGAG
>Ga0335078_10011882_pt1 | contig 12918 bp, 10 predicted proteins | sample Lox_Sample_32_FD_206711 | JGI IMG/M metagenome (GOLD analysis project Ga0335078, IMG submission 206711) | Soil microbial communities from Loxahatchee National Wildlife Refuge, Florida, United States - Lox_Sample_3.2 | ecosystem: Environmental > Terrestrial > Soil > Wetlands | place: USA... | reverse complement strand
TCCGGGGCGCGGGGAAAAATGAAAGTCGTTTCCGAGAGATTCATTTCTTTCGCGATTGCCTGCATCTCGGAGTCGCTCAGACCTCGCGCATCGGAAAAAACCGCTAGCGAGTTTCCCTCGAGCGGATTGGAAGTGAACACGTCCCACTGTGTCATTGCCAGACGTCTTGACTGCTTGCCCATATCGTTCCTCAAAACTTCGAATGAATTCCCTCTCAGAAGACGATGAACACAATGCTGTCCGAGATGCAGAAAAGATGTCCGAGTGCCGGGTTGGCGCCGCTCGCGTTTGACACATCAATTCCGCCGCGCCTATTCTACCTGTATGTTTTTTCCATCCGCCGCCAGGGTTCTGTGTTGTTGTTGCCTGATGCCGGCGTGTGGGTAGGAATCAGCGAAATTCTTCCCAACCCACCCGGCAAAGCGGGTGGGTTTTTCTTTCATCCGCTTTCGCAAGCTGGGAGCCGGGTCGGGCGACTTTCGGAATCTTGAATCGATAAAAATCTACGAAGGAGAAACCTATGACTACTGCTACCGCGAACGAGGTACACGCCGTCCCGAGAATCAACGATACCGCCCCTGATTTCACAGCCGAGACGACTCAAGGAACGATTCAATTTCATGACTGGATCGGCAACGGTTGGGCGATCCTGTTCTCGCACCCCAAAGACTTCACACCGGTTTGCACGACCGAACTGGGGACGATGGCGAAGATGCAACCAGAGTTCGCCAAGCGCAACGTCAAGATCCTCGGCTTGAGCGTCGATCCCGTCTCCAGTCACTCCAAATGGTCCATAGACATCGAAGAAACCCAAGGGGCGAAAGTGAATTATCCGATGATCGGCGACCCGCAACTCAAGGTCGCCAAACTCTACGGGATGCTCCCCGCTGATGCTGGTGACACGAGTGAAGGCCGTACTCCGGCGCTCAATGCGACGGTTCGCACGGTGTTTGTGATCGGCCCGGACAAGAAGATTAAGCTCCAGCTCAGCTACCCGATGAGCACCGGCCGGAACTTCGATGAGATTTTGCGTGTGATCGATTCGTTGCAGCTCACGGCGAAGCACTCGGTCTCCACTCCGGCGAATTGGAAGCCAGGCGAGGACGTCATCATTGGCGGCAATGTGTCGAACGAAGAAGCGCAGCAGAAGTTCCCCGGCTTTAAGACGATCAAGCCCTATCTGCGGGTGACGGCACAACCGAAGTAGCCAGAGAAACTGAGGGATGGACTAAAATCGGCCACGGATTAACACCAATCTTCACGGATCAGCAAGCGGAGTTTGGGATCTGTGAGTCCGTGGCTTTTGACTGTTGTGATCCGGAAGCGCATGCGGTCCGGTGATCGTCCCGGTCTTCAAAACCGTTGAATGTTGTCTTACGGCAACATTGGTGGGTTCGACTCCCACTCGCTTCCGCCAATATTATTATGGGTTGCGGTCAATTCGCTTCGGTCCACGTTCAGCTTCTCAGGCTCCGCGAAGATCATAATGGTTAACTAATTCAGACCGCTGCCTTCACGATGCTCTCCACCTGCCCAAGGTGATTCAGGTCATGTCCGGCATACAGCCTCACGAGGTGGGCGATCGATTCTTTGCCTCGCTCCTGATGTATGCCATGGTTCTCCCAGAATGCCTTAGGCAGCGCTTTGAGCAAGGCCAAGTTACGCTCACGCAATACCTGAAAGAATTCCACGGACTCTTTAGCATCGCGGTGGGCATAGTCGAAAATCTTCGCCCAGACATCCTGGTCGTATGCCTGGATAGGGGCGCCATTGTTGCCCAAGATATGACGCAGGCGCCAGGCAACTACAATTTCGGTATCCGCCAAGTGGGCAAGAATCTCACTGATCGACCATTTGCCGGGCGCCGGCTTTCGCGTGAGTTGTTTCCGGCTTAACCCTCGAAGCAGCTCTGCAATTATTTTCGGTGTCTGGCGTTGCACCTTCACAGGGTCTTTGCCCTCGATATGGCCCAGAAGGCGCTGAGTATATTGTTGCGGCGTTTCCTGCATGTTCGCTCCGTTCAACTTGGGTCCGTGGTGCCGGACTGCACCATCTATTCCAACTCAAACCCCTCCCACTTCCACCCTGCTATGCCCCCCAGCATCTTCTTCACTTTTCGATTGAGGCGCGCCAAGCGGACTGCAGCTTTATCCGCTCCGTTGCAGTGTGGGCCGCTGCAGTAGACCACGAAGGCGACGCCGGCAGGGAACGGGGCGAGGTTGCGCTCGACGATTCGGCCGTGGGGCAGGTTAATCGCTCCGGGCACGTGGCCGGCGGCATAAGCTTCGGTGTTGCGGACGTCCAGAATGACGTAATCGGGCTCGCCGGACTTCAGGTCCTCGTGGACATCCCAGCAGTCAGTTTCGAATTCGAGCAGTTTTTCGAAGTGTTCGAGTGTGTTCATCGGACTACTTTCGCGCGCCTAGGCGGCCGCAGTCGAGAGGCAGAAATGCCAATATGCGCTAAAATCCTGCCATGACGCTCCGCGATCCGCGCAAGCTTGCAGCCATGGCGTATGACGGCATGGGCACATTCGAGCTGGGAATCGTTTCGGAGGTGTTCGGGCTGTCCCGCCCGGAGCTGAATGTTCCGTGGTATGAGTTCCGCGTGTTCTCGCTGGACCGCGCGCCACTGCGGGGCACCGGCGGGATTCGCGTCCAGGCGCCGCATGGGATGGGTGTGCTGCGTAGCGCAGGGACCATCATCGTTCCCGGCTGGCACGTGGACGAAGCCGCGCCGGAAGCGTTACTCCGCAGGCTGCGGGCGGCGCACGCGGCGGGGGCTCGGCTGGTTTCGATCTGCTCCGGTGTCTTCGTCCTCGCGGCCACAGGGCTGCTCGATGGCAAACGGGCCACCACGCATTGGCGGTATGCGGAACGGCTGGCCGCGCGTTATCCGAGAATTCATGTGGAAGCGGACCGCTTATATGTGGATGAGGGCAGCATTCTCACTTCGGCGGGCAGTGCAGCGGGGATCGACTTGTGTCTGCACATTGTGCGGCGGGACTATGGGGCGGAAGTTGCGAACTCGGTTGCGAGGCGCCTTGTGACGCCGCCGCATCGGGATGGTGGGCAGGCTCAATTTGTCGCTGAGCCGGTGCGGACCGGGCGCGAGGAGGGCATGGCGCCGGTGCTGGCATGGGCGCAGGCGAATCTGGCGCGGGTGCCTAGGGTGGACGAGCTGGCGCGGCGGGCCGCGATGTCACCCCGGAACTTCGCGCGCCAGTTCGTGCGACAGAATGGCACGACGCCGCACCAGTGGCTGATGCATCAGCGCGTGCTGGCGGCGCAGCGCCGGCTCGAGAAAACGGCGGAAACTATCGACCAGGTCGCGGCGGCTGTGGGTTTGGAATCGGCGGCCACGCTGCGGGTTCACTTCGCGCGTACCTTGGGGATTTCGCCCACGGCGTACCGGCGGCGTTTTTCCACGACAACGACTGGGCGGATTGACACTCAGATGAGGCTCATTTGATCGCTAAGCCCACGGAAGACGCTTGGGTCGCATGGCTGCGGCGGAGGCGCGGAGCATGGGGTCCGATGTCTACATCAAATCCCGGTACCGCTCCAGCGCCACCCGGACCAACTGACTTCGCGTGCGTACTTCTGTCTTTCCGAAAAGCTGTTGCAGAGTGTTTTTGACGGCGCTTTCGGAGAGGTTCATCTGAGCTGCAATTTCTTTGTTGGCCAGACCTTGAACGACCAGGCGGAGCGCTCCCAACTCACGCTCGTTCAGCGCAGGCCTATCCTTCTGGTCGAGGGACGCCAGGCTCGAATTCTCCGCATGCGTCTGCTCCTCGCTAACATCGGCTACGATCGCCGCCAACTTGGGAGCTGAACCTTCTTTGTACGTGGAGAACCAAACCTCCGCCAGAAAGGATTCTCCGTTGCCCCTCCGCCCGCGACATTGCATTGATGTGCGGAATTGCGGTCCTTCCTCCCAGCGCAATGCATGATGGAGTTCGGGCAGGAAGGCAGCGATGGGCTGGCCGATCAGATCTGCGTCATGTGGGGCCATGAGGTCTATGGCCGCACGGTTCGCCAGTTCAATGAAGCCTCGTTGATCGATGGTGACGATCGCCGCCGGGCTCGTTTCCACCAGCACGCGTATACGCTCCTGGGCCTCGAGGCTGAGCCGGCGGTTGCGAAGAACCTCAGCCGTCAGGAGTCCACAACCGCAGAGAGCGAGCGCTTCAAATCCGAGACGGATATTGGCATCCGATGGATCCAGGTTGCTGAATCGCTCGCTGAGTAAGGCACACGCTATGCCCAGCACGACAGTTGCCCACCGCGGAAGGAATCCGGCGGCGAGCATGATGGGGAATAAGTAGAGAAAACCCAAGGAGAAATAAGGCTTCGTCCACCAGTCCACAATCGCGATGGCGAGGAGGATGGCGCCACTAGCCAGAAGAACGAGTCTGCGGTTGCGAGATTCCCAGATCCACTCTAGATCGCGCATGACGTTCGTGAAACCTTCGATTATCCCATGGGAGGCGAGTCGATGGGTCCAATCAAAAGATTGTTTCCCATGGTTTGGGCCTCCACAAGTTCCGCTAAGTGCCTGCATTTGGAAGCACTTCCGGTCACACTGGTTGACATCCACGGCGCGTGGCTGAATACTCGGTAATCAAAATACCAGCTCAAGAACCGTTTGAGTGCCTTCTGTTGAAGACGGCTTTCGTCTATTTACAGAACCGGACCCTCTCCCGGCCCTCCCCGAGTGCCAGGGATACGTCTCTCTAGAGCAGGGCAAGGACTGTCGCCAGAATGCGACGCCAGACGCGATCAACCTGGATAGGTTAAATTGGTATATTCCGGTTCATTCTTTGAAGACACTTTGCCTGTTGGATAGGGGAGGATTGTCGTCGTCGAGCTGTGTTCCTAGACAACGAGCGTAGTGCGGGCCCTTGCGGAAAGCCGCTTACGCCGCACAAAGAGGTGGCCGGCCCTCCAGATTTATAACTTTGAGGTTCGGAATTACTCAAGATGGGAATGAGCTTTCGTAGGCCATTGTCTGTACTCAAGCAAGCGGTGCACTCTCTTCCGTCTGCGCTTGCCATTCTTGGGCGGAGCGAACGGCTTGTGCTGTTGCTTTTGGTGGGTGCGTCGCTCGGCGGCAGTTCTGCGGCGCAGCAACTGAAGGCAACCGTCTGGACCTGGGATCAAGTCAAACAGGAATTCGAACTCAACAATACAACGCTGTTAGCTGCAAAACTGAACATCGATGAACTGAAGGCAGAGGAGATCACAGCACATCTGCGACCGAATCCGGACTTCACGCTCACGGCCGACGGAACCCAGATCACGCCAAGCCACGGAGTCTGGCAGCCGTTTGCGGGAACTTTCGTTTCTCCGGGCGTCAGTTATTTGTTCGAGCGGCGGAATAAGCGAAACCTGCGATGGGAAGTAGCGAAGGAAGGTACGGCGATCGGCACCGCCCAGCAGTTTGATACGGAACGAACCTTGCTTTTCAATCTGCGCAGCGCGTTCATCGGAGTCCTTCAGGCCAAAGCCGTCTTACGCTTGGCGCAGGACAATCTCGAGTACTACGACAAGGTTCTGAAGGTCAGCCGCGATCGATATCAAGCCGGTGACATCGCCCAGATCGACCTGGACCGCCTCGAGCTGCAGCGCCTGCAGTACGAATCAGATTTGCAAAACGCCCTGGTGAATCTGCGAACCACCAAGATCAATATCCTGGCGCTACTCAACGACCGGCGGCCGATTGACAGCATTGATGTGGATGGAGTGTTCGACTTCAGCGAAGATCTCCTTTCGCTCGACGACTACCGGAAAGACGCCGTGAGTACCCGCCCCGACCTGCGAGCCGCGGTGCTCTCGGTCAAGCAGGCGCAGAGCAGCTATCAGCTGGCCGTTGCTAACGGTTCGACCGATCCTACGATCGGTGTCTGGTTTACACACAACGGATCGTTCAATAACCCAGACGCGCTCAACACGCTTGGAGCCAGTGTGAGCATTCCGTTTCGTATCTTTGATACCAACCAGGGCGAGAAACTCCGCACGAAGATCGACATCTCGCGTAACGAGAAGCTCCGCGCGGGCGTCGAGACCCAGGTTTACAGCGATGTGGATTCAGCATTCGCCCTGGTGGAGAGCAACATCAATCTGCTTAAACCGTACAAGCGGCAGTACCTGGACCAGGCGGTGCGCGTTCGCGACACAGTTTTCTTTTCGTATCAGCACGGAGGCGCGTCCTTGCTCGATTTCTTGAACGCGGAGAGTGAATACCGCACGGTGCAACTCAGTTACGTCAATCTCGTCGGAGCGTACTTGACGGCTGTGGCGCAGATGAATCAGGCGGTGGGACGCGAGGTTATGCCATGAAGAAGGATTCTTGCGGGTTTTGGCTGCTAATCTTGCTTGCACTTGCGGGGTTAGTAGGATGCAGCAGCGGAAAGGCCGACCCAAAGGCGGAGGCCCCACCAAACGTCACGGTTGAACCCGATCTCGACGCGAATAATTTCAAGGTTGACCATCCGGATCAGTTTCCTTTATTCACGGCGGTCGTGCACAAATCTGTCTCTGCTCTCAACGTGACCGGCGTGGTGCAGCCGGATATCGTCCGCGCTGTTCCGGTGGTTTCTCTCGCCTCCGGCCGGGTCGTCGAAATCAAAGCAAGACTGGGAGATGCGGTCACCAAGGGGCAAGTTCTTTTGCGTGTGCAGAGCAACGACGTTTCTGGTGCCTACCAGACATACATCAAGGCAGAAAACGACGAGCGTCTGGCGCGCACGCAGTATGAGCGGGCGCAACTTCTCTACGACAAGGGCGCGATCGCAAAGAGCGCTCTGGAACAAGCCGAAGCCGGGGAAGCCGATGCTAAAGCCGACCTGAACGCCGCCACCGAACAACTGCGCCTGCTCGGCATCGATAAGCAGCATCCATCGGGGATCGTGGATATCGTTGCACCTATCACGGGCGTGATTACCGACCAGCAGGTGACGAACTCCTCCGGTGTTCAAGGATTGTCAGGCCCAAGTCCGTTTACGATTGCCGATCTCTCTTACGTATGGATTGTCTGCGATGTCTATGAGAATGACCTCGACGCCGTTCACGTTGGCGAATACGCCGACATCCACCTGAACGCCTTTCCTAAGGAGACACTCAGAGGACGCATCGACAACATTCTTCCGATTCTTGATCCCAACCTGCGCACGGCGAAGGTTCGCCTCGAGGTGAAGAACCCTGGGATGATCCGCATCGGAATGTTTGCCAACGCTACTTTCTACGGAAAACAGCCCGAAACGCATTCGGCAGTCCCTGCCGCAGCGATTTTGCACTTGCATGACCGCGAGTGGGTCTACATGCCCCTTGGCAACGGCCACTTCAAGCGTGTGGAGGTGGCAACGGGAAGCATGCTCCCCGAGAAGCAGCAGGAAATCGTGTCTGGCGTCAAGCCCGGCGATCAGGTCGTGTCCAACGCCCTCGATCTGCAGAACACGGTGGAGCAATAGTCGATGATTCGCCGTGTCGTCGACTTCGCGCTGGCAAACCGCCTCCTGGTGCTGGGAGGGGCGCTGCTTCTTTTTGCGTGGGGCATCATTTCGTTTCACAATCTGCCGATCGAAGCCTACCCCGACGTTGCCGACAACTATGTCGAGATCATTACGCAGTGGCCGGGAATCTCCGCCGAACAGATCGAACAGCAAGTCACCATCCCGTTAGAAACGGGCATGAATGGTATTCCCGGCGTGGTGCATCTGCGTTCCTTCTCTCTGTTCGGCCTGTCTGATCTGAAGTTGATTTTCGAAGACGGAACCGACAATGCCTGGAACAGGGAACGAGTTCTCGAACGACTGAGCCAGGTAACTCTGCCTCCTAGCGTTGCGCCGCAGATGGGGACGGACTGGAGCCCAGTTGGTCAGATCCTCTTCTTCACGCTGCACAGCTCGAATCCCAAGTACGACCCGATGGAACTCAAGTCCCTTGAGGACTGGGTCGTCGAAAAGAATCTCAAGTCCGTGCCCGATATCGTCGACGTCGCGAGCTTCGGTGGCCCGACGCGGGAGTATCAGGTCCGTATCGATCCCAACAAGCTCGTGGCCTACGGTTTGAGCCTGAGCCAGGTCGAGCAGCAGTTGACCAACAACAATGCCAACGCGGGCGGAAGCTTCATCCAGGAAGGCCTGCAACAAATCAACGTTCGCGAGGTTGGAATTGTTGATCGGGTGAACGATATCGAGCAGACCGTCGTTCTCACCAAGACGGGTACTCCGATCCGCGTCAAAGACATTGCAGCCGTCTCGCAGGGGCCAAAGATCCGCCTCGGTCAGTTCGCGCGTGCGATTCATCGCGAAAACGGTAAGATTGTCGACAACGACGACGTGGTCTCAGGCATCGTGCTCTTGCGAAAGGGGGCGAATGCCGATCCTGCCCTGAAGGCCCTTCACGAACGAATCCAGGAATTGAACGACCACATCCTTCCCAAAGGCGTGAAGATCGTTCCTTTCATTGACCGAAGTGATCTCGTCCACTACACCACGACTACGGTTCTGCACAATCTGACCGAGGGGATGATCCTGGTCTCGGTCATCCTGTTCCTGTTTCTGGGAAACGTGCGCGGCGCCATCATCGTCGCAGCCACGATCCCCTTCGCCCTGCTGTTTGCCTGTATTTGTCTCGACCTCAACCACATCCCGGCCAATCTTCTTTCGATCGGTGCTCTCGACTTCGGGGTTGTCATTGAAGGCGCCATTGTCCTGATCGAGAACATCATCCGGCACGTCGGATATGCCCAGGACACCAAGACGCCAGTCGAAAAAATCGGTGAAGCCTCTCACGAAGTACAACGCCCAGTCTTTTACGCCATCGTTATCACGATTGTGGCCTTTCTGCCGATTTTCACACTGCAACGCGTGGAAGGCCGTCTGTTTCATCCGATGGCCTGGACCATGAGCTTTGCTCTGTTGGGGGCCTTGCTCTTCTCGATTCTGGTTTCTCCCGTACTGGCTAGTTATGCTTTCGCCAACGGCGCGAAGGAGTGGCACAACCCGGTCATGTCTTTCCTCACCCAGCGCTATGCGAGTGCAGTCCGCTGGGCGATTCATCATCGCTACGTCACAGTCGGCTCGGCGGTCATTCTCGTTCTGATCGGGAGCTACCTTGCCTTCGGTGGTGCAGTTGGTTCTGAGTTCCTCCCTCACCTCGACGAAGGCGCGATCTGGGTGCGAGGCGTTCTGGCTCCCAGCACCGGCCCGGATGAGGCCGTGCGCGTCGCCAATCAGGCTCGCACCGTGCTTTGCTCATTTCCCGAGGTGCCGCAGTGCACGAGTCAAGTAGGGCGTCCCGACGACGGTACCGACGCGACCGGCTTCTTCAATACTGAATACTTTGTGGACCTGAAACGCGACCGCAAGCAGTGGCGCCCCGTCTTTCATGAAAGCAAAGATGAGCTCATCGCTGCCATGCAGCGGGAACTCGACAAAATTCCCGGTGTTCTGTGGGGGTTTTCGCAGCCCATCGAAGACAACATGGAAGAAGCGGTTAGCGGCGTGAAAGGCGAGTTGGCGACGAAAGTCTATGGCGAGGACTTACGAACGCTTGAAGCCAAGGCTGACGAAATCGTTGCCGTCATGCGACAGATTCCCGGCGTCGAAGACCTTGGTGTCTTCCGCGTACTTGGCCAGCCGAATCTTAATATCAGCGTCGATCGGGCTGCGGCGGCGCGCTACCAGATCAACGTCTCCGACGTCCAGGATGCTATCCAGACCGCTGTCGGCGGCAACGCCCTGACCCAGGTTCTGCAGGGTCAGGCCCGGTACGATCTCGTCCTCCGCTACCTGCCACAGTTCCGGGAAACCAAGGAAGCCATCGCGAACATCCGCATTGTCTCGCCTGCTGGGGAGCGCGTCTCGCTCGCTCAGCTCTGCAAGATCGAAGTCTCCGATGGCGGTTCGGAAATCTATCGCGAAGGTAATGAGCGCTACATCGCCATCAAGTACAGCGTCCGCGGTCGTGATCTCGGCAGCACCGTTGAGGAGGCAATCCAGAAGGTCACCCATCAGGTCCAGTTGCCCAGCGGCTACTACCTGAGGTGGGAGGGCGAATACCAGAGCAAGAAACGCGCCAACGCTCGTCTGCTGATCGTGCTTCCCATCACGATTCTTATCATCTTCATTATTCTGTACACAATGTTTAAGTCCTACAAGTGGACTCTGCTCATCATGGCGAACGTAGCCGTAGCCCCCATCGGCGGCATAATTGCCCTGCTGTTCACCGGAACGAATTTCAGCGTTTCCTCGGGCGTTGGATTTCTCGCACTTTTCGGGGTGTCAGTGCAGACTGGCGTCATCATGCTCGAATACATCAACCAGTTGCGTGTGCGCCGTTATACGGTGGAGAATGCCGCGGTGGAAGGCGCCGTCCTGCGGCTTCGGCCCATCATGATGACGATGCTCGTCGCTACTCTCGGCCTGTTGCCGGCCGCCATGTCGCACGCCATCGGCTCCGATTCACAACGCCCATTTGCGATTGTGATCGTGGGTGGACTGATGGCCGCGCTTGTCATCAGCATTTTTCTGTTGCCCACGCTTTATGTGTGGCTCGCCAGCGAGCGCGATGTACTTCCGGCGGCCGCTGGCGAGTTTGGCGAAGGTGAGCATATCGACTAAGGCAGCGCCGGGCGTCGCAGTGCCAGGACTGCACTGGAGGCCCTCGTCGATCCCTGACGCTTGCCTGAGATCATCAGGCTGGGAGTTACGCGGCGGGTATCTTGTCAGCAGATATTCGCTTTTCTTGAGCGATCCCCTCTGCACTTACTAACGCGACAGATCTAAAAAAGTTTGATCATTCCGTGAGACAGTGCGGTCTTGCCATTTCCATTCGCTCTGGTCCGGCTGGCAAATTACCCGAAAACCGTATACTCTTCCTCAATCGCTGTGGGGGCGTGTGGCTCCACGGTTTTGTGCCAAAGAGCTAGGCCGCCTTCTTTCCCCCCGATCCGTTTGCGAATTATCCCGGCGTTGCCTTCGCCGGCGAGGTGGATATGGGATCGACTCCTCAGACATCAGTCACGCAACTCCTCCTGGCTTCGAGCCATGGCGACCATCATGCGCTTGACGCCGTAATGCCATTGGTTTATGACGAACTTCGCCGGTTGGCCAGAAGCTACATGCGCCGCGAACGCCCAGGACACACTCTCCAGACCACGGTTCTGGTTCACGAGGCATACATGCGGATGCTCGGCCAGGACGCGGATTGGCAGAACCGTAGCCACTTCTTCGGCATTGCCGCCAAAATGATGCGCCGCATCTTGCTCGACCACGCCAAAGGGCATGGCAGGGCAAAGCGAGGCGGGGGCGCCGTCAGAGTCACGCTCGATGAACCAGCCATGTTTTCCAAGGCTCCCGACAAGCAATTGGTAGCTCTCGATGAAGCTCTGAACCGTCTCGAGAAAATTGACAAGCAGCGCGCGCAGATCGTTGAGTTGCGGTACTTCGGCGGGCTCTCGAATGAAGAGGTGTCCAAAATTCTAGATATATCGACCGCGACCATCCAACGGCAATGGGCCGGCGCAAGAGCCTGGCTCTATCACGAGTTGAAGACAAAGGAGTGAGCAGGGCAGTGACGACGATACCGTGGGAGCAAGTGCGGGAAGTGGTGGATGCGGTTCTGGACCTGCCGGCGGAGCAGCGGAGTCCCTACCTGGATCAAGCCTGTCCACAATCAAGCGTACGGCGGTACGTGGAGTCGCTCGTGTTGTCCTACGAGCAGGCGGGGGAGTTTCTGGGGGAGCCGGCGATAGCCGATCACGCGACGGCATTTGCCGAGGGAGGGAAGGAAGGGGATTCGTGGAAAGGGCGGCGAGTGGGACCGTATGAGGTGAGTGAGGAGATCGGGGAAGGAGGGATGGGGGCGGTCTATCGGGCGAAGCGTGTGGACGATCAGTATGAGAAGCAGGTGGCGATCAAGGTGGTGCGGAGCGGGTTCGATACGAGATTTGCGTTGAACCGGTTCAAGGCGGAGCGGCAGATCCTGGCGAATCTGGAGCATCCGAATATTGCGCGGTTGTTGGAGGGGGGGACGACGGAGGATGGGCAGCCGTATTTTGTGATGGAGTACATCCAGGGGCAGCCATTGGATCAGTACTGTGACGAGCGGAAGTTGACGGTGACGGAGCGGTTGGAGTTGTTCCGGAAGGTGTGTGGGGCGGTGCAGTATGCGCATCAGAATCTGGTGATCCATCGGGATATTAAGCCGGGGAATATTCTGGTGACAGGGGAAGGGGTGCCGAAGCTGCTGGATTTTGGGATAGCGAAGATGCTGACGCCGGAAGCGGGGACGGTGGCGGCGACGCAGACGATGACGATGGTGCGGCTGATGACGCCGGAGTATGCGAGTCCGGAGCAGTTGCTGGACGAACCGATCACGACGGCGAGCGACATTTACTCGCTGGGGGTGGTTTTGTATGAGTTGCTGACGGGACAGAGGCCGTATCGGTTTGGGACGCGGAAGCCGGAGGAGATCGCGCGGGTGGTGACGAAGACGGACCCGGAGAAGCCGAGCACGGCGGTGGGGAGAGCCGGAAATGCGAAACAGGACGCACCCGGAGTGCCGAAAGACAAGCCAGCCGTGCCGGAAGTGGTAGGCAGGGTGCGGGAAGGGAGCCGGGAGAAGCTGCGGCGGAGGTTGACGGGGGATCTGGACAACATTGTGCTGATGGCGTTGCGGAAGGAACCGCAGCGGCGGTATGCGTCGGTGGAGCAGTTTTCGGAGGATATCCGGCGGCACCTGGAGGGGATGCCGGTGGTGGCGCGGACGGACACGTTTGCGTACCGGAGCAGCAAGTTTGTGAAGCGGCACGCGGCAGGGGTGACGGCGGGGGTGCTGGTGGTGGTGAGTTTGGCGGTGGGGTTGGCGTTTGCGTTGCGGGAAGCCCGCATCGCGAAGGTGCAGAGAGCGC